>Ga0180433_10002364_pt1 | contig 29260 bp, 32 predicted proteins | sample SS_ome_8_FD_132980 | JGI IMG/M metagenome (GOLD analysis project Ga0180433, IMG submission 132980) | Hypersaline lake sediment archaeal communities from the Salton Sea, California, USA - SS_1_D_1 metaG | ecosystem: Environmental > Aquatic > Non-marine Saline and Alkaline > Hypersaline >... | reverse complement strand
TTTTCATGTGTTCTTGTTCTTTTCAAAAGCATATCGGGGAATATCTGCCCACAGGGACCTGTTCAACTCCTGCGCTTCTTGCAAAGCTTTAAGGCCTTCTGAAGTCAAAGTGTAATAGAACCGCCTGCGCCCCCGTCTTTGGGCGGTGGATTCCCCCGGCCTTTTGTCAACATAATTCTTTTCAACCAACTGCTTGAGGACGCTGTAGAGATTCCCGTATGTGAACTGCTTTTTTATCACCTTGGAGACGTGCCGGCGGATCTTCACCCCGTAAGCCTCATCTTCAAGCCTCCAAATCGAGAGAAGGAGGATCTCTTCGGTTTTGGTGAGTTCTTTCATGAAAAAAATGTCCTTTGTTTATTATTACTGAATTCCAGTATTATTACTAAAGACGAAAATTTCATGAAAAAGGTTGCCGGGATTTAAAAAAATTAGTTATTGAGGCTTTTATGAAATACCCAAAGGCAACCACAAAAAGAGATATCACCCCGAGCATCATTGCTGTGATCCAGTGATTCGGAAGCCGGATAAACTTCCATATTCACCTTCATTTTCTGGTTGCAGAGGTAGGGACAGATAAACAAGAACAGTTCCACAAAATCTCAATTTTCAACGATCCCATGCTCTGTAGGTTTTTCGCACTTGAAATCTTCTCTCTTCTTCTCCGCAAACAGTTGATCAATCAAAACCTTGTCCAAAAGATATTGCAGTGGCGTCATACAGGATTCAATGTGCACAGAAAGGTCGGGACTGAAAGCAAAGAAGAGACTGAGGGGGTGGGTAAATACATGATAAGACCTATCCTTTCTCTTAAGAAATTATCCTTAGATGAAGTCGAGGGAAAGTTGTCAACAACAGAAAAACGAAATTCCTATATCTCAAATCACTTCGTCCAATTCTCGATTTTTAGTCTTGGAACTCTATTGAATTCCTTTTCATTGTTTGTAACAAGAATACAACCTAAGGAAAGGGCATGCGCAGCAATAAAAGTATCCAGTGCTCCAATTGGAGTGCCCTGCTTTTCCAACTGAAATCTGATATCTCCGTAATATTGAGCTGCTTTGTGATTATAAGCAAGGATCTCCAATGGAGCTACGAATTGAACGAGCGCCAGATGATTTTGTTCTGGCTTCAAACTTTTCATTACACCATAGAAGAGTTCGCTCAAAGTTATGGAAGAGATGCCTATTTTCGAAATTCGGGTTTTCTGAAATCTTTTTATAACATGCGCAGGTTTTCTCTTTATGATGTAGATGCAAATATTTGTATCAAGCATGTACATCATTAAAGATTTTCCCTCGTATCCAGAGAGGATTGTTTCCGGCTTTTCATAAAATCATCGGTAAATTGATCAAGACTATTGACCAGGGTTGACCAGGGTGCATCTTTCGGAATGAGGATGACTATGTTTCCGATTTTTTTAATGAAAACATCATCTCCGGGCATCCGGAATTCTTTGGGCAGTCTAACAGCCTGGCTTCTTCCGTTTGTGAATATTTTTGCGGTTTGCAAGAGAAGCCTCCTTTATGATATATATCATAGTATATATCAATTAAAGATTTCCGTAAAGGAATATACGTAGCTGTACATAAGGGAGGATAAATTTAAATATTGATTCTCCCTTAAGCAAGTAGACGTAAAAATTCGTTATTTTTTCTCAATTATCTCACAATGAAAGACTCAGGTTCAGGTTGTAATTGAAGCCAGCGTTTTCTCTGTCGTCTTCAAAACCTTCAAGGAACTTTCCTATCTTGTTTTGAAGGTTGGGAATCCGGCCAGATCGAAGGACCTAACCCTTTTGATCCATCACCGTCATGTGAGAGTATTGCTTATGATGGTCAATTCCCATATAATTCATTCGTGCACTTCCTATGTTTATTTTTTGGCCTTGCTGGTAGTCTATCATACTTTTGACTCCTGCAGGAGATGCATCACCTTATCATGTTACCTATCTTTTAAAAACCCAACAGGTAAACAAATGGGAAGAACTAGCCCAAAAAATCAAGATCGCTCCTCGGTGGAGTGCAGCGGGAGTGGAAAAAGCTGTTATATTGACTTCAATACAGAAAAAACCATGAAAAATTTTATTAAGATTCATTTGATAGAGGAGAAACACTGATGAGAAAAAATTTGTTTTCAATCATATTGATTTTGATTTTTGTTTTGATAGGATCTGTCAGTCTGTTTTCTCAGGACAGCACCGTTATCAAAAACCTCAGGATCAATAAGGACCGTTTACAGGAACGGCTCGACCATTTGGCTGAATACGGAAAGAGTGAACACGGGGGGATGAACAGAGTGGCTTTCAGTCAAGCAGATAAGGAAAGCAGACCTTATATTATTTCTCTTATGAAAGAGGCGGGACTTGAGGTTAGGGTAGATCCAGCAGCTAATATCATAGGAAGAAGGCAAGGGGAGAATCCGGAGCTTCCTCCTATCTTATTTGGTTCCCATTCGGATACAGTTCCCCAAGGAGGCAAGTATGATGGGGCTCTGGGTGTTTTAGGAGCTATCGAATGTATCCAGGTGATCAAGGAAAACAATATCAAGACCCTCCATCCTTTGGAAGTCGTGGTGTTTACAGATGAAGAAGGAGGATTGGTCGGAAGCAGAGCTATGACCGGGACTTTGACTCCGGAAGCCCTGAATATAATCAGTCACAGCGGAAAAACAGTCAGAGAAGGGATCCAGTATTTAGGTGGAGATATCAATGAATTGGAAAAAGCCTTTAGAAAAAAGCAAGACATTAAAGCTTTCCTGGAACTTCACATAGAACAGGGCAGCCAGCTTGAAAGAGAAAACATCGACATCGGGGTTGTGGAGGGCATTGTAGGGATTTACTGGTGGGATGTGGTGATAAAAGGATTTTCAAATCACGCAGGAACAACCCCCATGAATATGAGGAAAGATGCGCTTTTGTCTGCCGCTCACTTCATCATCGTCGTAAATGAAGTGGTGACGAGTGTTCCGGGAAGCTAGGTGGGAACAGTAGGAAAAATCACCGCCCGACCCGGAGCCCCGAATGTTATTGCCGGCCAGGTGGATCTGAGCCTGGAACTTCGAGACCTCTCCAAAGAAAAGGTCGATTCACTTTTTGAGATGATAAAGAAAAGAGCTTCCCTTATTGAGCAAAAGACAGGGACAGAGATCCGGTTCAAAGCGCTGGATGCCAATGCAGAGCCGGCTCCCACCCATCCAGGGGTACGAGAACTGATAGCTGAATCGGCTAATGAATTAGGATTGAGCTGTGTTTTTATGCCCAGCGGAGCGGGGCATGATGCCCAGGACATGGCCAAGATCACACCCACAGGTATGATTTTCGTCCCGAGTGCGGGAGGAATCAGTCATTCCCCGGAAGAATACACAACTCTTCAGGATTGCGTCAACGGAGTCAATGTTCTGCTCCATTCCGTGTTAAAGATCGATAAGAAGCTGGATTTAAATTAATAAGTTAATAAGGGGTCGGGCCCGGGCATCTTCAATCATATCAATAATATAACCCTACTTTTCCACAACCCCCTCCCCTGATAAGCCGACTTTTTTGGGGCAAAAATATGAAGATCACTTCTTGGTGTTGAGAGCGATATCCATTACCATTCTAATGAATTCAGCGGAAAAGTAAAAAGCGATCAAAGTAAAAAATGCAACAGCCAGGCCGCCTATTAGAAAGATCACACCGCCTAAAAAGGTGGCCTCTCCTCCGTACTGAGGAATGAACTTAGTGAACCTAGGGACTCTTTCCAGGAGCTCGAATCCATATCCTCCGGCAAACCAGATCAAAACGCCTCCACCTAATGCCACTGCTGCTGTCAAGGATGCATAAATCTCACCAAGAAGCTTAAGGAACACAGTGACCACAGGGACTATTGTGTATTCCTTTGTTTTTAGCCCGGCGATGTCCTGAGCGCGAATAAATGCGGCATGGGCAGCCATATAGATCCCTACTAAGAAAAAGATCTGAAAGATCACACCACCGGCAATTCCTGCGGCAGGAATCTCAAAAACGAACTTCCACAAAAGTATCCATATGACTACGGCAGCTACAATAGCAATGATTGTCAGAACCCGCAGAATTATTGCAAAAACTTTTGTGAATACGTTTTTTTTACTGAAATTTTCAATAAATGGTTTCATGAAAAAGACCTTATCCATTGAATAGCCTCCTTTGGTATTTGCTTATTCTGACATTCATTATATAAAAAAAGACAGTTTTTTTAAATGAATATAAAAAATGAAAATTTGATGAAATGGATTAAAATCATAATCAACAAAAAAAGAGTTTCCTAACCTTGATAAAAATAAGTTATTGCGGCTCCTCACTCCACAACAAATTCAAAAGACTGTTCTAAAAAAGAGTTCTTGTACTTGTCTTTTATGGTGAATTTAAAGGTATATTTGCCCGGGGGGATATCTGTGACACGGTTTGTTATATAAAAAGGGATGACCGGACTTGCAAAGCCTTTCTGATATTCCACCCAGTTGGTTTGCTGGAAGATGTTGTCTCCCGCCGCGTTGACAATAGAGGCGTCTTCAGATACCCAGATCTTATATTCTCCATCTTCTTTTTTGATCTGATATCCTTCCGGCTCAATATAAAGCAGGAACGGCTCACCGGATTTTAAGGTGTTTCCTTCTCTCTGCACATAATCCCTGTATCCGTTGATCTCCTCACAGAGGAACAGTTGACTCACGCTCAGCTTCCCACTGCTTTTGATCATCATTATGGCCTCAGCCAGCAGATAAGAAGCCTGTGTCGTATCCCCTTCCCTCAACATCTCCAGTGCGTCCAGGATAGTCTTTTCTATCTCATCCTGCTGACCGACTGAGCGGCCGTCAAGGTTTCCGGAAACCAGCTCTGCGCTTAACAAACAAGGCAGCAAGGCTAATGATAAAACCAATCCAAAAATCAAGAATCCCCTTTTCATTTTTTTCCTCCTTATACTTTATATTCAGAACAGGGCCTATCTCTATTATGTAAGATATAAGCTAGATAAAAAAGAGTCAACAAATTCATTTCTTTACATACAGATTTCTGATATATTATATATCATAATAATTCTTTACAAGGAGGTATTTATGTTTCAAAAACGTATTTTTTCGATTTTCCTTGTTGCTTTTCTTGCACTTTTCTTGACCGAAGGAATATCTACCTCTTCCTTCGCTGCCAAAAAGACAAAATCACAGGAAGTTATTCAGAATACAGATCCTGCGCTGCGGTTCGAGTGGTTCTCCAAGCACCTGGAAATGGAGGCCAGCTCAGAGTTTAAAGACCTTAAGTGGTGGCACATCGGCCCCACGAACATAAGCGGCCGGTGTACGGATGTTGCCGTAGTAACACCCAAAGGAGAAAACTACACCATTTATGTGGCCACCGCCTCAGGCGGAGTCTGGAAAACCGTGAATGAGGGAACAACCTGGGAACCCATCTTTGAAAATGAGATCACCGCTGCCATAGGAGACATCGCTCTTGATCCCACAAACCCTGAAGTTATCTGGGTCGGTTCCGGAGAACACAATATCTTCCGCAGTTCCCAAAATGGTGCGGGGATTTATAAGTCAACGGACGGAGGAAAAACCTGGAATCATATGGGCCTTGCTGACACCCTGACTATTGCCCGTATTGTCGTCAACCCTGAGGATCCGGATACGGTTTATGCGGCAGCTGGCGGACATGAATGGACAGAAAATGAAGAAAGAGGGATCTATAAGACCACAGACGGAGGCACAACCTGGGAGAAAATACTCTATAAAGGCCCCCAGGCCGGCGGATATGACCTGGCTATGGACCCTGAGGATTCCAATACCCTGTACGCAGCCCTCTGGCAGAGGATCCGCCTCAAATGGAACGACCCCCGCAACTTTACAGGCTATAACCAGAGCGGCATCTTCAAGACCACAGACGGAGGCACAACCTGGGAGTCCATAAACAGCGGCCTTCCTGAAGCAAAAGATAGGGGCCGGATCGGACTGGATGTCTGTCTAAGCCAGCCTAACACGCTTTATGCCCTGGTCGATAACTATGAAATCGCCAGAGAACTGACAGAAGAAGAAAAAGCTGATTCATACACAAGCGCTCTGGAAGGAATCATCAAGGGAGCCACGGTTTACCGCTCTGATGATAAAGGTGAAACTTGGGAGCAGGTAAGCGGACAAACAGAACAGATGCAGCAGTTCATGATGCGCCATTCCGGAACCTACGGATGGGTTTTCGGGCAAATCCGGGTGGATCCCAATGATCCTGACAGGGTCTATATCATGGGAGTTCCCCTGAGTGTTTCAACTGACGGGGGAAAGACGTTCCAAAGTATCGGACGAAACGTCCATTCTGACCACCACGGTATGTGGATAGACCCAAATAACTCAAATTATGTCCTTAACGTGAATGATGGCGGCATCGCTGTCTCTTACGATAAAGGAGAAAACTGGAGGACCTTTACAGACAATCTGCCTGTGTGCCAGTTTTTCAATGTTTCCTATGATATGGCCACCCCTTTCCATGTTTACGGCTCCATGCAGGACCACGGCAGCTTCCGGGGAGAAGTCCAGAAAAGAACTGCCTTCGGAAGATATGGAATGGCCATGCGCGGCGCCGGAGGAAATGAGCTGGAGGGATACCAAGCCGTGGAATGGGAATCTGCCCCAGGCGGCGAAGGCTCCACTCATGCCATTGACCCCAACAATCCGGATATCGTGTATTCAGCCGGCTTTTACGGACACATCACACGATCCAACCTTAAGACCGGAGAGAGGAAAAATATTTTTCCCCCTCAGACAAATGAAATCGACCCGCTCCGCGGCCAGTGGCTGGCTCCTATCATCTTATCCCCCAACCATCCGGAAACCGTTTATCTTGGACTTCAATACCTGTACCGCTCCCGCTTCCAGGGAGATGTTTGGGAAAGAATCAGCCCGGATCTAAGCTACGGCATCAAAGACGAACTGGGTGACATCCCTTATCAGACCATCTTTGCCATCTCCGAATCTCTATTTAATGCTGACCTCATCTACGCAGGCACGGACGACGGAAAAGTATGGGTGACACATAACGGCGGAAAAAACTGGAAAGAAATCATGGACGGGCTCCCTTACAGAAAATGGGTCAGCCGAATCGTGGCTTCCGAACACAATCCCTCAGTAGTCTACATGACACAGAACGGAAAACGCAATGACGACTTCAAACCCTATGTATGGATGTCAGATGATTACGGCCAGACTTGGAACGACATTTCTGCAGGAATCCCTCTGGGACCAGTGAATGTGATCCGTGAAGATCCCATCAATCCAAACATCCTCTATGTGGGAACAGACATCGGCGTTTACGTTTCCAAAGACAAAGGAAAAACCTGGGCTGTTTTGGGTGGAAACCTGCCTACTGTCTATGCTCAGGACCTCATCATCCATCCCAGAGACAACATCATTGTGGTCGCTACTCACGGACGCGGAATGTGGGCTCTTGATGCCAAATCCGTTAACGGAGGGCAGCGCCGTTTTCGCTGGATGTACTGACTTCTAAGCCAATAGAGAAATACGCCTGGGGGCTTAAAAGCCCCCAGGCTTTTTTTTTGAACGATTCAGACTAACAACTTGAATTATTCACGAGCTGATTTTATGAATATCCAGGTTATATGTATTCTATGGTAGCTGGCGGCTTGGGAGTGATTTCATAGGCCACTCTTGTAACAGACGGGATCTCCTCCGTTATTCTTTCTGCTATTCTATTTAAAATCTTCCAGGGCACTTCGGTAGATTCGGCTGTCATCGCGTCCCGGCTTTCCACACACCTTATAATCATGATCTCTCCGAAATTTCTCTTCCCTTCTTTGACCCCGGTCCCCTTATCGCTCAGCAGCACCGCAAAAGCCTGAAAAGGTTCTAATACCAGGATCTCATCCTCCACGATCTGTGTGGCTTTGCTCACCTTCCGGACTCTCTCCTCCGTCACCTCGCCGATAACTCTTGTGCATAAGCCGGGGCCCGGGAAAGGCATCCTTTTGTACAGTTCTTTGGGAAGCCCCAGGGCCTTAGCCACCTCTCTCACCTGATACTTGAACAGTTCCTTTAGCGGTTCTATAACCCTGAACCCATATCCTTTTTCCGAATCGATACCGATTTGCTCCAGGATATTATGCTGTGTCTTGACACCGCCTTTGGTCTCGATGATATCAGCGGCGATAGTTCCCTGAATCAAATATTGAGCCTTGCTGTTAAGCACAGCCTCTCCGAACACTTCATAAAATTTATTACGAAAAGCTTTTCTTTTCTCTTCGGGATCTTTGAGGCCTCTCAGAGCTGAAAAAAAATCGCTGCTGGCATTGATGACCTCCACCTGAATCCCCAGGTCTGAAAAAGCCCCGGATACATACCTATCCTCATTCTCTCTCATCAGGCCATCATCAATATAAATGACATCTAGCCGGTCCCCCAGTGCCCTGTGCGCCAACACCGTACACGTGGAACTGTCCACGCCTCCGGAAAGAGCAGAGATGGCTCTCCCTGAACCTACGGTGTCCTTGATCTCAGTGACTTTTTGTTCGATAAACTCTTTTACTTTTAAATCCAATACGCCCTCCTTAACAACCCGGGCCATCCATAAAAGAGCTTCCCTTCCCGCCCTTTCTTACGCTCGTTCGCTGGAAGAGAACCGTTTTGACCCATGAATGAACCGGATCAATTCTTTTTGTATTTTAAAATATACTTTTGATACTCTTGCTCAACTTTGCTTTCCTTTCTGTCTCCTTCATAAACGGTCACAGTCCCTTTTTCTTTGTCCTCTGTAAATCTCATCTGTCCGTAACCGAGTGTAAAGGCCAATCCTGCTAAAAGAACCGCACAAAAAATTGGTTTTATGAGATCTCCCATTTTCTCCCCCCTTTAAACCGGACCGTATCGGCAAACCAAAAAGCCCGGTGGTGAGGGTAGGGCTCTCCCTGCTGCAGAAGCATATTCTTCCCGGAGGGGCTTTTCAACGGCCAGTAGTGAGGGAGGTCCAGTGAAGGGTGGTACTGATAGACTAATTTCTCCTGGCCACCTATGAAAACACGGAGGCATCCTTTGTCATCGTCTCGTTCAAAGTTGATTGAGGAAGGAGCCACCTGACACCCGGCGGCTCTCATCAGGCATAAGAGGCTGAAAATAAAGAGATAAAGCGAGGTTTTCGCTCCTTTAGCTGTTTTCAGCTTTCTCCTCCTCCCTATAATGTCCAGGGCTTTCTGTGGGGATAGTCCAGCCACTTATTGGCCTCATCATCGCCAATGAACTTCTCTTCTTGAGGGTCCCACTTAAGCGTACGGCCCAATTTCATAGCGATATGGGTCATCACGCAGACAGTGTTCGAACGGTGTCCCACCTCTACAGGCGCTGCCGGGTCTTTCCTGGTGCGCATGCATTCCAGGAAATTTATCATATGGCTTGTGCTGCGGTAAAGCTTGACCTCATCATCCTTTGTTTCCTGACGAAGCAGATTTTCATCCGATGCTTCGATAGCTCCCCGCTGAACAAAAACCCAGCCTTTGGTGCCTTCGAAACGAACGCCGGCAGGGCTTCCTGTCTCCATGATGAGCCGCACGCCGTTTTCATACAAAGCCTCAGCCTTAAACGTGGTATGCACATCGAACAAACCCCTGTCAGGGAATTTGGCTTCGGCTTTGATCTCTACAGGACCTGAGAGTTCTGTCCCGTTTCCCCACTGGGCGATGTCATTCATATGTGATCCCCAACCCGTGATCATCCCCCGGCAGTACCCCTCGATCTGAAGCCAGCCAGGTCTGGAGTAATCCCGCTGGGGATGGACCCTGTCCTCTGTAAAAGGAGCTTCTGGTGAGGCCCCATCCAGAAGTCATAATCAAGATTCTTCGGCACCGGCATTGGCTGGGGATCTCCGGCACCCTGGTCTTCAGGGAGCCAGACAGAAATGGTGTGGAGCTTTCCGATCCGCTTGTTGCGCGCAAGCTCACAGGCTTTAAGGAAATAGGGAGAAGAACGCTGCTGGGATCCGACCTGAAGGACCCGGTTGTTCTTACGCACAGCCTGCACCAACTTCCGGCCTTCAGTAATGGAATAGGTCAGGGGTTTTTCAAGATAGATGTCCTTGCCTGAACGGGCCGCTGCCACCGCATGAAGCGCATGCCAGTGATCCGGTGTCACTATCAGCACTCCGTCAATATCTTCCCGTTGTAGGAGGCTGCGGAAATCAGGATAAGTCTCGCATCCTTTGTACTTCCCTTTTCCGAGCTCTCTGGAATAAATCTTATCTACAAGCCACTGAGCATCCTCTCTGCGGTGGGAATCAACATCACACACAGCCACGACCCGCGCCCCGGCCTCCAGACCGCGGTATATAAGTTCCTGCATATCCCCCTGCCCTTGACGGCCCGTTCCAATACATCCCATGGCCAGTGTGTTGCTGGGGGCTGAAGAGCCAAAAAGCCTGGATGGAACAACCATGGGCGCAGCCGCTGCCACTGCAGCCCCTTTTAAAAAGTCCCGGCGCGTGATCAAACCCTCCCTATTGCTCTTAGACATAATCCCTCCTATATCTGTATTATGCGGATTTTATATCGCTTTAAAAAAGGGTTATTCCTTAAATCTTTCAAGCTCTTTTTTAAACGGGGGTATGATCTCAAACAGGTCTCCGACCACTCCAAAATCCGCGACCTTAAAAATCGGGGCCTCCGGATCTTTATTGATCGCCACGATGAATTTCGAAGAAGACATCCCGGCAAGATGCTGTATGGCTCCGGAAATTCCAACGGCTATATAGAGATTGGGAGATACGGTTTTTCCCGTCTGGCCGACCTGGTGCTGGTGATCCACCCACCCGGCATCAACAGCCGAACGGGAACTGCCCAGAGCAGCGTTGGGAAACAAAGCGACCAATTCTTTCAGTAAGCTGAAATTTTCAGGCCCTTTCATGCCTCTGCCGCCAGAGATTACGATGTCTGCTTCTGTCACATCGAGCTCAGCGCCTTCTTCTCTTTTCACTTCAACTACCCGGTCTTTAGCCTGCTCCTGAGATGCCGCCGACTTCTTCTTGATGACTTCTCCCTTTTCAGAAAGCGGCTCAATTAAAGGGAACACATTCGGCCTTAGTGATGCGATCCATGGTTCAGTGGAAAACTGAAAAGAAGCAAACGCTTTCCCTGCAAAGATAGGCCTCACTGCCTCCAGAACAGAATCATTTACAGCGGTCTCGGTGCAATCAGTGGCCACTCCCACATCCAGTTTGGCTGCTAAGCGGGGAGATAAATCCTTGCCCATGGCCGTTGCAGAAAAAAACAGGGCTTTTGGCTTTATTTCATCAACAAGGCCTGCTAAAACCGATGTATAGAGAGAAGAGGAATAGTACTCCAACAGGGGGCTCTCAAGCAAATAGACCTGAGAGGCTCCGTATTGGCCGGCCTCTTCAGCAAACGCTTCCAGATCTTTTCCCAAGAATACGGCTCCCAGGGCCTCGCCTATGTCATCCGCCCGTCTTTTAGCTTCGGACAAGGCTTCCAGCGAAGATTTCTTTATCTTTCCCTCTCTGATTTCCATATATGTAAGTATCATTGTCTCCTCCTATATTATTTTGGCTTCATCATGCAGGAATCGAACCAGCTGTTTGGCGGCTTCTTCCGGCTCTTCTTCGATCTGTTTCCCGGCTTCCTTGGTGGGAGGCGGAGACATCTTCACTAATTTCAATCTGGATTCAAGTTCCGACTCTTGGATCCCAAGTTCTTGAAGAGAGACAACGGGCACCTCTTTTCTTTTGGCTGCCATGATGCCTTTCAGTGTCTCATACCTGGGTTCGTTTAGCCCTTTCTGCGCGCTGATAACCGCAGGAAGAGAAAACGTGACTTTCTCGACCGCTCCTTCTATTTCCCTGAAGGCAGCACCGGATCCCTCTTCCAGCTCGAGTTTTGTGACAATATTGACCTGCGGCCAATCCAGTAATCCAGCGACCATTGAAGGGATCTGCGCATTATCCGTATCAATGGACTGCTTCCCGAACAGCAGCAGATCATAATCCGCATATTTCTCCTTGACTGCCCGGGCTATGATCTTGGCCGTCCTGAGTCCATCATAGGTCTCTGTTTGCTCGTCTTTTATCAAAAGAGCCTCATCCGCTCCCATGGCAAGAGCTTTTTTTAGCGTAGCTATAGACCCATCAGGCCCTACCGAAACAACCTGGACCAATCCCCCTTTAGAGGCCTTTATCTGCAGGGCTTCCTCCACAGCATACTCGTCGTACGGATTCATGACAAAATTCAGGCCTTCCGTATCGATCCGGTTTTGGCTGTGGTCGATTTTAATTTTGGATTCCGAATCAGGAACCATTTTTACAAAGACAAGTATATTCACTTAAAACCTCCTTATAAACCTGAATAATTCATAAAAAAAATGACGATGCTCTTATTATCATTTTGTTTTCTGCGATTTGCAAGATTTTTCCAAGAACACTTAATAAAATATTTTTATTGTTCATATTTTAAATCTTAATCGTCATTTTTTTTTCCAAGAGGCGAGCCGATCTCACAGCATCTACATTGTTGCAGGGCATTGGCAGTAAAGGACCACAGCGTAATGTCATCACGAGGAGCGGAGCGACGTGGTGATCTCACGATGCTTCGTTTCACAATGAGATTGCCGCACTCCCTAACGGTTGTTCACAATGACGCAGCAACCTCGACTCGTTCATCATTCAGGTAAAACATCTCATATACAAGTTTTGATGATATAAAAGGTTGGATTAAAGGTCAATCAGATAAATAAACAGGAAGGTCAAGATGCGTACTATTCCTGAAAACGTTTCAAGACAAGCGTACTGTTTGTCCCCCCAAAACCAAAAGAATTGCTTAAAACATAGACCATCTCTGCATTCCTGGCTTTATTGGGGACATAGTCAAGATCGCATTCAGGGTCAGGCTTTTCATAGTTAACAGTCGGCGGGATAACCTGGTCTTTAAGCACCATTGCCGCCGCCGCCGCCTCAAAACCTCCTGCAGCCCCCAGCATATGTCCTGTCACTGATTTGGTCGAACTTACGGGAATATCATAGGCACGGTCTCCAAAAACTCTTTTTATCGCAAGCGTCTCTATCTTATCATTCCATGGAGTGGAAGTTCCGTGTGCGTTGATATAACTGATGTCCGAAGGACTCACGCCTGCATCACCCAGCGCTCTTTTCATGGACCTGCAGGCTCCATCTCCGTCCGGACACGGGGCGGAAACATGATAGGCATCTCCGCTCATGCCATAACCAACGATCTCTGCATAAATAACGGCATCCCTTTTCAGAGCTGAACCCAGCTCCTCAAGCAGCACAATCCCTGCTCCTTCTGCTATGACAAATCCATCTCTTTCTTTATCAAACGGCCGGGAGGCCTTGTCCGGGGCATCATTCCTAACGGAAAGGGCTCTCATGGAACAAAAACCACCTAATCCCAAAGGCGTAATAGGAGCTTCGCTGCCTCCGGCCAGCATCAAATCCGCATCTCCTCTCGCAATGATCCGGTAGGAATCCCCTATGGCATGCGTTCCGGTGGAACACGCCGTGGCACAAGCCGAATTAGGTCCCCCTGATTTAGTTCGGATGGAGACCTGTCCGGATGCCTCATTAATAACCGTTGCAATCAGAAAGAAGGGGGAGATCCTTTTAGGCCCTTTGCTTAAAAGGACCTTATGGTTTTCTTCTATGGAACTGATCCCCCCTATACCTGAGCCAATATAGACTCCTGCCCGGTCTCCCTCAAGTTGAGATCTTTTGATCTGAGAGTTCTCGATTGCCATTTCAGAGGCAGCCACGGCATATTGAATAAAAGGATCCATCTTTCTGGACTCCTTTTTTTCAATAAAATCCATCGGGTCAAAGCCTCTAACCTCCCCCGCAATTTGGCTTGAATAGGCCCCGGTATCGAATTTGGATATCCGTGTGATCCCGCCCTTTCCCGCTTTCATGGACTCCCAGTTCTTCTCGGCACCAACCCCTAAAGGGGAAACAATACCGATGCCTGTTATAACAACACGCCTGGGATGAGCCATAATGATGTAACAGAAAGGTTCTATTTATATCTTTTTTATTTTTACTTTACTTTTCCCAAAACAAAATCAATGGCTTTGCCCACTGTATCCAGCTTCTCTGCCTCTTCATCGGGAATATCCAGCTCAAACTCATCTTCCAGAGCCATAATCAATTCCACAGTATCAAGAGAATCAGCCCCCAAGTCATCTATAAAAGAAGCTTCTTCCGTAACCTGATCTTCACTTATACTGAGTTTGTCAGAAACGATTTCCTTTACTTTGGCCAATAACTCTTCTCTATCCATCTTTTCCTCCTAAATTTTTTATTATTTAAAGAAGATTTTACATAAGCATCCCACCGTTTACACTGATAACCTGTCCGGTTATATAGGCAGCCTCCTCTGAGAGTAAGAACCGAACTGCCTGAGCGACTTCCTCAGGCTTGCCAAATCTCTTCATCGGGATTACAGAAATGAAATCTTTCTTTACAGATTCCGGAAGAGATTCCGTCATGGAAGTGGCTATATAACCAGGGGCCACAGCATTTACAGTCACATTTCTGGCAGCGACTTCCCTGGCTAATGACTTGGTAAAACCAACAACACCTGCTTTGGACGCTGCATAGTTAGACTGTCCGGCATTCCCCATCAAGCCCACAACAGAGGATATATTGACGATCCGCCCGAAACGGTTTCTCGCCATAGAGCGAATAACCGCTCTTGAAAAATTATAAACACCCTTTAAATTAACGGCTATGACCGTATCCCAATCTTTTTCTTTCATCCTCATCAATAATGCGTCTCTTGTGACTCCGGCATTATTGACAAGAAAATCAATTTTTCCGTGTTGTTCGATGATCCTCTCAAGCACATTGTCAACCTGGTCTGCCTTGGATACGTCTATGATGTATGATGTCGCTTTCCCCTTGTTCTTTTTTATTCTGCTGACCACCTCTTCAGCTTTTTCTTTTTGCACATCTATGATTATGACTTCGGCTCCATGTTCAGAAAGGTCCCATGCGATAGCTTCTCCTATCCCCTGAGAGGCGCCTGTGACCACTGCCACTTTTCCTTTCAGGCTCATTTAGGCTTTAGCTCCTATCAACGCCTTTTTATGCGCATCTAATCTTTCAAGTATTTTTTCCTGAACTTTGCCTTTCACATAATCCCTAGCAAGCCTTACAGCATTTTTGATGGCAACAGGATTAGACCGTCCATGGCCCACTATACAGACTCCATTGACTCCCAGAAGATACGCCCCCCCGTATTCCGCATAATCCATCTTTTTGTAAACCTTTTTCAGATGTCTCTTCATGAGGAAAAATCCGATCTTCACAAATATGTTCTTCATTATTTCAATACGCGCCATGCGTGCAAAGTTCGATACAACCCCTTCGCTTGTCTTCAAAGCGATATTCCCTGTGAACCCGTCACTCACAATCACATCAGCCTTCCCCGAATAAATGTCTTTCCCCTCCACATTGCCAATGAAATTCATGTGAGAAGAGCGCAATATCTTATTGACCTCCCGTGTCAAGATGTTTCCTTTGTTCCCCTCCTCACCAATGCTCATTAGAGCAATTCTGGGATTATCGATTCCCATGACCGCCTTCATGAACACTTCCCCCATCAATGCAAACTGAACCAAATGGTTCGCACTGCAGTTTGCATTGGCTCCCACATCAGTAAGAAGAGTCACTCCTTCTAACGTAGGGACAAGCAGGGCTAAGGCCGGTCTTTCCACTCCATTCAGGGCTCCTAATTCCTTCTTGGACAAATAAACCACGGCCCCGGTGTTTCCCATGCTGACAAAAGCGTCTGCTTTTTTATCCTTTACCAGATTCAGCCCTACTAGTATGGAAGACTTGCTTTTTCTGCGGAAAGAAAGCAGCCCTTCTCCCATCCCGATGGATTCAGACGCATTGACAATGGTGACGTCTTCCTTCCCGTTGCCGATGTTTTTCAGCTCTCTCTTGATGACGTCTTCCGCTCCGACCAGAAGAACTCCCAGATCATACTCACGGGAGGCGCTCACCGCTCCCTGTACGGCCACTCCCGGGCCGTAGTCTCCTCCCATGATATCTACCGCTATCTTCATGAATCCTCCTGCCGTTACTCTTCGGCTCCTTCTATCACCTGGCGCTCTTTATAATACCCACAGTCAGGACAGGCTCTATGCGGTATCTTTGGATTCCCGCAGTTGGGACATAATGAGAGAGACGGCACTGTAAGGGCATGATGAGCCCTTCTCTTGTTTTTTCTCGAATGTGAATGTCTTCTTTTTGGATTAGCCATTTATCTGTTATCTTTCAAAAATATTTTTAACCTTTCAAACCTGGGATCATTTTTTCTCACATCACACGAACAGCCTTCCTCCTTTATATTCTTCCCGCAAACAGGACATATTCCGGGGCAGTCCTCGGAACATAAAGGACGGGACGGAAAAGTCAAGTTCAGCTGTTCCAATATGATCTTTCTTAAGTTGACTTTTCTGTTGTAATAAAAATTCTTCAGTAAATCCTCAGTTTCCAATTGTTCCTTCTCTTCTTCAAGCTCCTCAGGTAAATAAGCCAGGTCAAAATGAGAATCAATAGGAAGTTCAAACGGAGAAAGGCAGCGGCAGCAGATAAGACTCATAATGGTTTTTATCTTTCCCTTTATCAAGATCTCATCTCCTGCTCTTCTCAACGCAATTTCCGTATGAACAGGTTCAAGAAACACAGCTTCTTCCTCTACTAACTCAGAATTAAAAAACTCGAAATCTCTGTTGATCTCGAGCCCTTCAGGCGACAATCTGTCAATATCAATAATCATTATACAGTTTCCCAAAAAAAGTTATCCTATTATAACATTTCACCTTTCTTTGTCAATAATCATAAACAGGGGGGAAAGTGCTTGAAATTACAGCTCATCAATGTATAATATATTTACTAGAATAGTGCAAAATGGCCGGACTGAACACAGATATCAAACGAAATAAAGTCGATTATCACATCCAAACAGAAGACAAAGGAAAGGGGATCAATTATGTGGAGAGTGTTATCTTCAAATCCGGGAAAGTCCTCTCCTCCAGAAAGTCATCCTACGCAACCCTCTTGAACAACCCGGACCTCAAAGAGAAAATACAAGAATTGATAGAAAAGCAGCATAACGAATGCCTCCAGGAAATATCAGCTGGTAAATTCGATCATCTTTGATTCCTTGCTAACTCCTGACTGTTTCATTTAAAATATCCTAAATGGATAAAATTTTTCTTATTGACGGAAACTCCCTTCTCTACCGTTCTTATTATGCCATCCGCCACCTTTCAAACTCCAAAGGTTTTGCTACGAATGCCATATACGGATTCATCCAGACGGTCCGCAAGCTCATGGAAAAAGAAAATCCCAAATATTTGGGAATAGCCTTTGATACCAAGGGCCCTACCTTCCGCCATAAAATTTTTCCTGATTACAAAGCCCACAGAAAACCCATGCCGGAAGACCTCGTCCCCCAGCTTCCTGTGTTAAAAAAACTCCTCAACGCATTCAACATCAAAGTGCTTGAAGAACCGGGATTCGAAGGAGACGATATTCTGGCTTCTTTAGCTAAAAAAGCGTGCGGAAAAAATACGTTGGCTGTCATAGTGACCACTGATAAGGACCTCTATCAAGTCGTCAGCGACTCTGTGATAATCTACAATGTCGCCAAAGAATCATATATGGACAAAAAAGCCGTTGAAGAGAGCATCGGAGTTCCCCCGTCTAAAGTCAAAGACCTTCTCTCCCTCTGGGGGGATGCCACAGACAACATCCCCGGAGTCAAGGGGGTCGGGGCTAAAACAGCGAAAAAGTTGCTCCAAGCCTTCGGGTCTCTTGACAGTCTTATCAACGACCCTGAACAGATAAAAAATCCTAAGCTTAAAGAGAAAATTAAAAAAGGCAGAAAGGATATTAATATAAGCCGCAGGCTCGTATCCATAAACACAGATATGCCCATTGAATTCAATTTGAATGACTTCACTCTAACTGAACCGGATTACGAGAAATTGATCCCCCTCCTTGAAGAACTTGAATTCACAAAACTGCTTTCTGATTATTTAGGTAGGGTCACAGAATCCAAAAAAAAATACTCCCTTATTTTAGATGAGCATGGCTTGGACGACCTGATCGCTCAAATAAAAAAATCGAAAAAAGTCTCCATTGATACGGAAACCAACAGCCCTAATCCCACAGAGGCAGACCTGGTCGGCATTTCTTTCTCCCTAAATCCTCATCAAGCCTTTTATCTGCCCTTACGGCATGATTACCCGGGGGCTCCCAAACAGCTGCCTGTAAAAAAAGCGCTGAGCCGACTGAGTGAAATCTTCTCAAATCCGGACATAAAAAAAATCGGACAGAACATTAAATATGACTGTATCGTACTCAAAAAAGAGGGGGCGCCGCTCAGAGGAATAGACATAGACACCATGATCCTTTCCTATCTCTGCGAACCGAACCTGGGAAAGCACAACCTGGACTCGCTCGCCCTGAAACATCTCCACGTTAAAACGACCCCATATCAAGACATAGCGGGCAAGGGAAAAGACGAGGTCACACTAGATAAAGTGGATGTCAACAGAGTCATGCCCTACGCATGTGAGGATGCGGATATAGCCCTTCAACTGAGCTCAGTTCTGATGGAAAAAGTCAGAGAAAAAAAGCTCACCCATTTGTACCGTAACATCGAACAGCCATTAATAGAGGTGCTGACCGATATGGAGACCTGGGGAATTAAAGTCAACCCTGAAGTGCTCAAAACCATTTCCGTCGAACTTGATGAAAACATAATCCGTTTACAAAAGAAAATACATGAACAGTGCGGCGAGGAATTCAATATCAACTCTCCCCAGCAGCTGGGAGAAGTCCTGTTTGAGAGGCTCGGCCTTCCTTCCTCAAAAAAGACCAAAAAAACAGGCCGTTTTTCTACCAGCTTCAGTGTTCTGGAAAATCTTTCATCCAAATATCCTGTCGTCAAAGACATCCTTGAGTACCGGCAGCTTTCCAAGCTTACATCCACTTATGCTGACGCACTCCCAAAACTTATCAACAAATCCTCTGGTCGGATCCACACTTCTTACAACCAGACCATCGCCTCAACAGGAAGGTTATCCTCCAGCTATCCCAACCTGCAAAACATCCCGATAAGAGGAGAATGGGGGGCTCGGTTTCGCTCAGCCTTCATACCAGCGACCGGACATCTCTTTCTCTCGGCAGATTACTCTCAAATAGAATTGAGGATTCTGGCTCATCTCGCCGAAGATCCCGAGCTTATCAAAACCTTTGAGAAAGACAGGGACGTTCATAAAGAAACAGCGGATAAGGTCTTTGGTAAGGAGGCTTCCCTTTTCCGTGATGAGTTCCGGAGAAGAGCTAAAATAATCAACTTCAGTATTATTTACGGCACTTCCCCTTTTTCACTTGCCAAACAGTTAGAAACATCCACCTCTGAGGCAAGAAAATTCATCGAGCTTTATTTTGAAAGATATCCCAAGGTAATGGCTTTCCAGGAGGCCTGCATCAAAAGGGCTGAGGAAAAAGGCTATTCTGAAACCCTTTTTGGGAGAAAGAGGCCCATCCCTGAATTAAAAAGCAAAAACAAGACCATCCAGCAAGCTGGTCGAAGAATTGCTTTAAATACCCCTATCCAGGGCACGGCTGCAGACTTAATGAAAAAGGCCATGAGAGATATTTGGGAAGAAATAAGAAAAAACAAACTGAAATCCAAGGTCATTCTCCAGGTCCATGACGAACTGGTATTTGAAGTGCCGGATGCTGAACAAAAGCAGATGGAACAAATAGCCAAACAAAAAATGGAGGATGTCCTCCCTTTAGAAGTTCCCCTCAAAGTTCATCTTGGCTGGGGTGTGAATTGGGCTGAAGCCAAATAATCCAGGTTATTCATAAAATCAGCCTGGAAATCAGATGTGGCTTGTGCTCCCTTCAGATTTTTAACGCCATTCTCATTCGTTTTTCTCGGCTCCTGCGTAACTCCCCCCGTCCGTGGATCAGACATACTCGGAGCCCGGCTTCGCCGGGTGCCCTCGAAAATCCTCATCCTAAGGCTAAATCTTCAATGTCGCTTCAGCCACACCTGATTTCCATACGCATAAGAAGCTTAGCTCGTGAATAACCAGAATCACATTATAGGTTTTTTTTGTAGATCCTGTACTTTTTATAAATCTGACCCCCTACCCTTTCCATCTCGGCCCGGACCTTTACGTTGGACTCCATTTCATGATGTGTATCCATGACTTCCATTCCCGCATCATGGGCGCTCATCAACATATTGATCGCCATCATGGCATCGAGCCCGCGCCCCCTGTATTCTTCCTTAATGCCGCCCAGAAGAAGGTCAAGCTGTTTTGTCTTCTTTATTTCTCTCATGATCTTAATAAGTCCGAAAGGGAAAAGCCGCCCTTTGGCCTTCCTGATCCCTTCGGCAAGATTGGGCATGCCAATAACAAAGGCTACCAGCTCATCATTATGTAATACGCCCTTTACAAATCTAGGGTCAAGAAGAGGAAGATATCTTTTTGCCAGGTCCTGCATTTCATCCTCTCCCAAAGGAGTGTAACCATAGATATCGGTTGATGAGTAGCATTCGTTCATCAGTCTTAAAACGGGCTTGACCCAGGGCTTCAATTCCTTTGTTTTTGTAAATTCCAGTATCTTGAATTCTCCTCTCCGTTCCAGCCTTTTTCTTATCCTTTTATAAAACTCAGGGATCTCTCTAGGAACATCGATCTTATAGACCACATAGTCTATATCCTTTTCATATCCCAGCTCTTCCATAAAAGAAGGCATCCATTCGAAATTGTAGTAATTGGGCACTGTAGCTGCGCTGTCAAAGCCTTCAATGAGGAATCCTTCCGGGTCCTGATCCGTAAAGCCGTAAGGGCCTATGAGTCTGTTCATGCCTTTTTCCCGGGCCCAGTTTTCAACATAATCCAACAAAGCATTAGCGACTTCTTTGTCCTTCCAGCTCTCCAGGTAGCCGAATCTTGCGGTCTTCTCCTTCTTAAGTTCATTGTAACGCTTATTGATGATGCCCATTATCCGGCCCACACACTTATTATCCTTATAGGCGAGGCAGAGGGCCGTGTCACAGTAGGTAAAAGCCTTATTCTTTTTGGGAGAAAAATACTTCCACTCATCCATATAAAGAGGAGGGACCCAATTCTCATGGTCAGCGTGGATTTTTTCAGGAAGGTATATAAATTTTCTTAAATCTTTTCTTTTCCTGACTTCTTTTATCTCTATTCCCATTGTTATCCCTTCTTCCTCCTTGTTTTCCCCATATTTTATACAACAATCCCGTATTTTGCAAAGCAAAAAACTTCTTCCTAAGACGTTTCATATTTTCTGTTGACAAGCCCGACTAATAATTAATACACTTTATAGTCAAATTTAAACAGATAAGGCTATGAGAAAAAAGACTTTTCCCCGCGGCACACACCCTCCGGAATATAAACACTATACAGAAGGCCAGAAACTTGAGAAACTTGAACCGCCTGAAAAGGTATTTATTCCTCTCAATCAACACTTCGGAAAGCCGGCTGATCCCCTTGTCACAAAGGGAGATGAGGTACTCCTCGGGCAGAAAATCGGAGACAGCGACGAGCTGTTTTCCGCGGCTGTTCATTCCAGCGTTTCAGGAAAAGTCCTGTTCATAAAAGAACACCCTCATCCTCTCGGCTCTCCTGTTCAGACCGTCATCATTGCTAATGACGGAAAGGACACGCCCCATCCTGACATGAAAGGATCCAAAGACCCTTTTTCTCTCAAGCCTGAAGATATCCGCAGTAAAGTGAGAGAAGCAGGAATCGTGGGCATGGGCGGAGCTGCCTTCCCAACCGCAGTTAAGCTTTCTCCCCCTAAAGGGAAGCCTATTGACACCATTATTATAAACGGATGTGAATGCGAACCCATGCTGACCTCTGATTACAGATTAATGCTTGAGTTTACTGAGGAGATTATAAACGGAGCGGAAATGGTCCGGGCGGCAGCGGAAGCCAAGAGGATCATTATTGGTATCGAAGATAATAAACGGAAGGTTTTCGAGCTTTTCAAACAAAAAATGAACGGTTTCCCCGGAGAAGCCTCTCTCTTAAAGACCAAATATCCGCAGGGTGCGGAAAAAAATCTTATCTATGCCCTGCTGAAAAGGGAAGTCCCCAGAGGAGGCCTTCCTTTTGACGTAGGCGTGGTTGTACAGAATGTAGGAACCGCCAAGGCAGTCTGGGATGCCGTATCCTCCGGCACGCCCTTATATGAAAGAGCGGTAACCCTTTCCGGCCCCGGATTCAAAGAAAACAAAAATCTGCTTATCCGCATCGGTACCCCTTTTAAACACGCTGTCAAGTACTGCGGGGGCTTAAAAAAAGGAGCGAACATGCTCGTTATGGGAGGGCCTATGATGGGCCTTGCCCAGTGGGACCTTGAAACTCCGGTCATAAAAGGGACATCAGGTCTTGTTGCATGGATAGAAGAGGCTTTTCCTAAAGAATTTCCATGTATCAGCTGCGGACGCTGTGTGAGCCACTGTCCAATGGGACTAGTGCCCACCCGGTTGATGGATTATTCAAGACACGGATTCTACGAAGAGGCAGAAAAATGGGGTGTGCTTGACTGTGTGGAGTGCGGCTGCTGCCAGTATGTTTGCCCCGCCAAAATCCCCCTGGTCCACTGGATCCGGCTCGGTAAGAACGCTGTTATAAGCATGAAACGAAAAAAGAAAAGCTAATGAAAGAAAACACGTTTTTCCTGAAGTCATCCCCTCATCTCAGAGACAAAGCTTCTGTGCCAAAAATAATGTATGCGGTCGTCATAAGCCTTGTCCCAGCGATTGCTGCCTCTATTTACTTTTTCAGGCTGAAAGCTGTCCTTATCTATGTTGCCTGTGTAGCCACATGCCTTATCACAGAAGCGGTTTTTCTTAAGGTCAGAAAAAAAGATATCCGCTCTTTATGGGACGGCTCGGCTATCATCACAGGACTGCTTCTCGCCATGACTCTCCCCCCCTCCCTTTCTCTGGATCTGGTGATCATCGGTTCTGTCATGGCTATCGCCCTCGGCAAACAGGTATTCGGAGGTCTGGGGTATAATGTGTTCAACCCGGCTCTGGTCGGAAGGGCGTTTCTACAGATCGCTTTTCCCGTGGCCATGACCACCTGGATTCCTCCGGAAACCCTTCAAGTGAACACCGCCACTTTTGCCACTCCACTGGGAAACCTCAAATTCCTGACGTCCATAACAGAAGGTTCCCTGACTCCCCTTAAAGACCTTTTCTGGGGGAATGTCGGAGGCTGCTTGGGAGAAACCTCAGCCATAGCCCTCCTCGCAGGAGCCCTTTTTCTGCTTTTCCGGAAAGTCATTGACTGGCGGATCCCTGTGGGAATCATCAGTGCCCTGGTTGTGTTTACAGGCATTTTCTGGATCACAAGCCCGGACAAGTATACTCATCCTCTGTTTCATGTTCTTGCAGGGGGACTCTTGATAGGGGCCTTTTTCATGGCTACGGATATGGTCACTTCCCCCATAACTCCTTCGGGGGCTTGGATCTATGCCCTGGGGATAGGTTTTCTCATCGGGCTCATAAGACTATTCGGCGGCTTCCCGGAAGGCGTCATGTTTTCTATCCTCTTTATGAACACATTTGTTCCTCTTGTCAATAGGTACACACGTCCCCGGATCCTGGGAGAAAGGAGAAAGCAGGCATGAACCTTTCCGCCAGGATGATCATCGTGCTCACTGTCGTTGGGCTCATTTCCGGAAGTTTTCTTTCCGTGGTAGGCCTTTTGACCAAAGAGAGGATTGCCATGAACCAGCAGCAGGAAATACAAAACGCTATAAGCGAGGTCCTCCCTGCCACAAAGACCAGCCATAAAGTCTTTGAAGACGAATCTCTGGCCATTTATGAGAGCAGAGATGAAAAAGATGATCCGGTAGGATTTGCCGTGTATGCTTCAGGCACCGGATTTCAGGACATCATCACATTGATGTATGGGATCGATCCTTCCTTTTCAAAAATAAAGGCATTGACCATTCTGGAACAGAAGGAAACTCCCGGCCTGGGAGCTAAGATCACTGACAAAACGGCCTTCCTCAGATACTGGGAAGGCAGGAACTGTGAACAGCCGCTGTTACTGCGCAAGCCGGCTGTGGAATCTCCTGAAGACCTTGCCGCCTCTGAAGTCAATGCCATCACAGGCGCCACTATCTCATCAGAAAAAGTCCTGGATATCGTCAATCTTTCCCTTGAAAGATTGAAAGAAATAAAACAAAAGGGACAACTCTCAAGTGAGGAAAAAAATGCCCCCTAAAAAAAGCATCGGAGCCGAATATCTCAAAGGCCTCTGGGATGAAAATCCGGTCTTCAGACAGCTGCTTGGAATGTGCCCCACTCTTGCTGTAACCAATGCCGTCATAAATGGAATAGCCATGGGCCTTGCCACGGCCTTTGTGCTCATACTGAGCTCCCTTGTGGTATCGTCCATAAAAAAATTGATTCCCAATCAAGTGCGTATCGCCACTTACATCGTGATCATCGCTTCCTTTGTCACCATAGCGGACCGGTTTTTAGCCGCCTTTTTCCCTCCCATATCCAAAGCTCTCGGCCCCTATGTCCCGTTGATTGTGGTCAACTGTATCATTTTGGGACGGCAGGAAGCCTTCTCCTCCAGAAACTCCATAGGCCGGTCTCTTCTTGATGCCTTGGGTATGAGCACGGGCTTTATTCTGGCTTTATTGGTGCTGAGCTCCATAAGAGAGATCCTGGGTTCCGGAACCTTTTTAGGCTACCCATTATTGGGAGCTTGGTTTAAACCATGGACCATCATGATTCTTCCGGCCGGAGCCTTTATCACTCTCGGTGTGCTCTTAGGCATCGCCATATTGATAGAATCTAAGACCAAGGCAAGGAGCGCATGATGGATATTTTGACCCTCTTTGTTGCCGCCATACTGGTCAATAACTTTGTTCTCTACTACTTTTTAGGCATATGCCCTTTTCTGGGCGTCAGCAAAAAAATAGATGCGGCCTTCTCCATGGGAATGGCTGTGACCTTTGTCATGACACTGACCGCTGTGGCTTCCTGGATGATCAATCACTGGATCCTGATCCCCTTCGGGCTTGACTATCTTCAGATCGTCTCCTTTATCCTGGTCATCGCTTCTCTGGTGCAGCTTGTCGAGATGTTCATCAGGAAGATGAGCCCTCCTCTTTACCAGGCGCTTGGTATCTATCTCCCCTTAATAACCACAAACTGCGCTATTATGGGCTTGGCTCTTCTGGCTGCGTTGAAAAACTATGACTTTATAAAAACGGTTGTTTTTGGAGTGGGTTCCGGGCTGGGATTCACCCTGGCTATCGTTCTCATGGCCGGCATCAGGGAACAGCTGGACCGTGCAGACGTACCTGAACCTTTAAAAGGAGCCGGTATCGCTCTCATTGTCGCTGGAATCATGGCGCTTGCTTTTTCCGGCTTTTCAGGGATGATAAAATAATGGAATTTCTGATACCTATTCTGACCTTAGGGCTTTTAGGCCTGCTTTTTTCCATAGGCCTTTCCTTTGCCTACCAGAAACTCAAAGTGGAGGAAGACCCTAAAGTGGAAGCCATTTCCGAAGTACTGCCCCAGGCAAACTGTGGGGGATGCGGATATTCGGGATGCCGGGCTTTTGCTGAAGCCGTGGCAAAAGGAAAGGCGGAAACAACCGGATGCCCCGTAGGGGGAGAAGACGTCTCTCAAAAAATTGCCGAAATCATGGGAACGGAAGCAGGGAAGGCCGTAAAAAAAGTGGCCCGGGTTCACTGCCGCGGCAACACAAAGGCTGCTAGAGAGAAAGGGACTTATCTGGGGATAACCACCTGTCATGCCGCCCATATCATCGGAGGAAACAAACAGTGTGTGTACGGATGTCTCGGTTTCGGAGACTGTGTCAAGGCGTGCCCCTTTGATGCCATCCACATGGAGGAGGAAGGCCTTCCAGTCGTGGATGACGATAAATGCACAGCCTGCGGAAAATGTGTGGACGCCTGTCCGCGCAATATCATCGACCTCCAGCCGGTTTCCCAAAACATCATGGTGTTCTGCCGCTCTCTCGACAGCGGGGCGGCAGCTAAAAAGGCATGTAAAAATGCCTGCATTTCCTGCGGTATCTGCGTGCGGGCGTGCCCGGAAGCCATTGTCCTTGAGAACAACCTCGCTGTCATCAAAGACTATAATAAAATAGACCCTGAAAATATCCCGGCCATAGAAAAATGCCCGACCGATGCCATAGGCCGGATCAAAAAAGAAGAGAACCATGAAGGATAAAGGAAAAATCATATCATTGAAAGGCTCTTTGGCACGTGTCGAACTGGACTGTGTTACAGGGTGCCAGCAGTGCGCAGCCCGGCACATCTGTTCAAACAAAGAACAGGGAAAAGGCCTTATCAGCGCCCAGAATCCTGTTAAAGCATGCCTGGGAGACGAAGTGACGATCGAAGTCCCTGAGAGAAGATACAGCAAGACCCTGACTCTTCTTTTCAGCTTCATGCTGATGGCCTCTTTACTGGGTATGGTTCTCGGAACCGTGTGCGCAGGCTGGCTGTCCCTTCCCTCATATAGCGGAGGGATCACAGGTTTTTTTCTGGGCTTGATCGTTACGGGAAGCGCCCTTTTTTATCATTTCAAAAAAAACAAAAGGGACTTTTATCCTGAAATTATTGATATAATAAGAGAAGGAGACTATCATGAATAGACGCCGTTTCATTCAGGCTCTTGTTTCAGCCCCCCTTTTAAGCCAGTTCATACTCGGCTCTCAAAAAACGCAGAACGCTTCTGAGATCCATCTGATATCCGACGATCCCCACCAGGCCCTTCCGGTCCTGCTTGAAGAGTTGAAAAGATACGGAATGAATTATAGAAAAAAGTTTGCTTTCCTGAATTCCTCTCCGCATGAAAAAAAGATGATACAGGAACTCCAGAAAAAAGGATGGGCTTTTTCTCCGATTCACACCGATTCTGACCTCTCCATCTCGTTCAGGAGTCTCAAGCATAAAATCCGGCCTTCCTTCACCTTGGCAAGAGAAGGAGAAGTGTGGGATATCCGGTCCAAAAGACTTCTTCCCCTGTGGAAGCAATTGAACAGCGGAGGCCCTCTTTCCTCCTCTTTGACTATTGCCTCTCTCAGGGGATCAAAGCACAGATACGCGGGAAGATCCCTTTCTGTTTTCAGCCGGGGACAAAAGGTAGCCTCTTTGCCTCTTGATCGAAACAAAACAAAGATCTATAAAGGGAAAGAAGGGGAAATAGCGGTTTCCGTGAACAACGGAAAAGTTTGGGTCAATGAATCTTCGTGCCGCCATAAAATATGCTGTCTGACTCCTCCCATCTCCTATGCAGGGGAGCGTATTATCTGCGCCCCTAACCGTCTCCTTGTTGAAATCGACAGAACCAGCCTCGTCGATACGTCCATTGGCTGAGTTTGGGCCGATGCAAGACTCAATAGAACCGCTTTTTGCGGGAATAGATGTTTCAACTCAAAGCTGCAAACTGATAATCCTGGATCCGGAAAAAAAAGAAGCCGTCTATCTTGACTCTCTGAATTATGACCAGGACCTACCTGTATACAACACCCATAACGGCGCTGTACAAGGCCTCAAGGAGGGGTTTTCGGAATCAGATCCCCGCATGTGGATCCAGGCCCTGGATGTGCTTTTCGAAAGGCTCAGGCAATCAAAAGTCGACCAGAAAAATATTTTATGCCTATCCGTATCCGGACAGCAGCACGGTCTGGTTTCTCTGGACTCAAAGGGGAAGCTCTCCAGAAAGAAAAGCAAACTCTGGAATGATTTTTCAACAGCAGAGGAATGTGAAATTCTAACACAGGCAGTGGGTGGCAAGAAAGTTATGATCGAAGAAGTGGGAAACAGCCAGAAAACCGGTTATACAGCACCCAAAATCCTGCATATGCTGAGACATGAGCCGGAAAAATATAAAAGAACAGACACTTTTCTGGTCGTTCACAACTACATCAACTGGTATCTCACCGGAGGTATCGCGGTCATGGAGCCCGGAGACGCTTCAGGGACCGCTCTGTGGAATCCGGCAACCCGGAAATGGTCGGAAAAAGTCATGCATGCCATAGATCCGGCCCTTAAAAAGAAACTGCCACCGGTCACCTCTTCCAGCCGCTCCATAGGAGTTGTATCATCCCGCCTGGTAAAAAAGTACGGCCTTTCTCCCCAGTGTAAAATCGATGCCGGTTCCGGAGACAACATGTACGGAGCTGTGGGAACGGGAAACATAAAACCGGGTCTTTTAACCGTAAGCCTGGGAACCAGCGGAACCGCTTTCACTATTTTAAAAAAACCTTATATTGATCCCTCGGGAGAAATCGCCTGTTACTGCGACAGCACCGGACATTACCTCCCCCTGCTGTGTGTTTCAAACCTTTCTAACGGATACAACCAGCTCCAAAAACAATACAAAATCTCCCATGAAGAGTTCACCCGTATCATCCGCCGGACAAAGCCGGGAAATCAAGGCCGCCTATTGGTCCCGTGGTATTTGGGAGAGAGGACACCGGACCTTCCTCTGGCCTCTCCGGCCTACTTCGGATTCGGCCTGGACGATTTCAACAAACTCACGCTGTGCCGGGCGGTTCTGGAAGGGCATATCCTCAATCTTTACCAGGGATTCAAGCGCATGCCTGTCAAAGCCTCACAGATCCGGCTCACAGGAGGCCTTTCTCAATCAGAAGCCTGGCGACAGGCCATCGCCGATATATTCGAAGCCGAGACCATCCCTGTTCTTGGGGAGGGAGCCGCTCTCGGAGCCGCCATCCATGCCGCCTGGGTATGGGAAAGGGAAGTAGGAAGAAAACGCTCTCTGGAAGAACTGACCTCCTCTTTTGTGGTATTAGACCACAAAGCAAGGAAAAAACCAAACCCGGTGGCTGTCCGTGCATACCGCCTCCAGAAACAGCTTTATCAGGCTCTCACCCAGCGGATCAGAGGACAAAAAGGAGAAGATCCCTTCGCCCTCCAGCATCAACTTAAATCCGAACTGTAGCCAGTCTATTCAACCTGGATGATGAATAAGCCGAGGTTGTGTAAACCTTATGAAATTCAGGCGTGGCCGTAGCGACATTGAAGATTTAGCCTTCGGATGAGGCTTTTCGAGGGCACCCGGCAAAGCCGGGCGCTGAGTATGTCTGACCCACGGACGGGGGGAGTTGCGCAAGCGCCGAGAAAAAC
>Ga0180433_10002363_pt1 | contig 29260 bp, 40 predicted proteins | sample SS_ome_8_FD_132980 | JGI IMG/M metagenome (GOLD analysis project Ga0180433, IMG submission 132980) | Hypersaline lake sediment archaeal communities from the Salton Sea, California, USA - SS_1_D_1 metaG | ecosystem: Environmental > Aquatic > Non-marine Saline and Alkaline > Hypersaline >... | reverse complement strand
CCGTGCAGGAGAAGGAGGTTGAGTAAAATGATACCGAAAGAAGGAACTTGTAATTGCGAAGCGTGTAAAGCATACTGGGAAGCCGTCAGGGAAGCCAGGGAAGCCTGGGAAGCCTGGCACACCAGGCAAGTCCCCATGGAAGCCATGGAAGCCCATGAGGAGGATGAGTAAAATGATACCGAAAGAAGGAACTTGTAATTGCGAAGCGTGTAAGGAATATTGGAAAGCCAGCGAAGCCTACTGGGAAGCCCTCTTGGAAGCCCTCTGGGAAGTCTGGGAAGCCCACAAGGGAGATGGGTGAAATGAGGGCATTACAGATAAAAGATTTGAGAGTGTCGGATATGATAACAGATATTTGGAACGGACTTTCCGAAGAAAGCCGAATAATAATTACTCAGTGGGCAGATGAAAAGTTGTATACCGAATCCGAGCATGGAAAGAAGGAAGGTGAGTGAAATGAAACACAGGACAGACAGAATAATTATAGAGGGGAAATCAACTTACATAGACTCTGAATTATCTATGATAATCCGTCAATTAAATGATATTGGCCTGATAACTACCCATTGTTGCCAGGGGGGAACGAAAGGGCAGGAATACGCCTACATAACATTTGACATGACTGGAAATAAATACTTTGATTATGATATTATCCAGAAAAAACTAACAATTCGGTGGAACAGAAGTAATAACATATTCTGTAATCCTCCCTCAACATTATCTGGGAAACATGGGGAAACTCACATATCTCAAATTGAACACATACTTAATACACCCAAAGGAGAACCCTTTGTAAAAATGATGGAAAGGACTCGTCTCGCCACCGAGCAGAAGGAATGTGAGTGAATGAAAATGTCAAGAATACATTGTATTAGATGTGGTCAATATAAGATTGAACAAAAAGGTGACGAATTAATATGCCCAACTTGCCATCACAGGTTTAAGATTGTAGATGCAAATACAGAAGGTTGTATATCATGCAAACTGAAAGACCAATACATCATTAGGTTGGAACATGCTATTAAAAGAAAACTATTTGCCGAATCCGAGCAGTAATGGAATTATAAGCGACATTCCTTGTCGTTTAATCACTTCTGGCACTCAATATTATATGTGACATTTATATATTTCCGGAGTCTGCAGCAAGTAGGAATGTTTCATAGTTGTACCAAAATCCTTTATTAATGGGAGTCCCATTTCATAACTATCACAGATCATGATTACCTCCCCCTTTTTTTTTATTTATTGATTGCTTTTTTTATACAATTGAGTAAATTTTGAATCCATTTCGTTGTACGAATATGCGACATTTTCGGACATTGCAATGTACGTATCGGACATATATCGGACATTCTACTGTGACATTCTGCTGTGACATTTTTAGGACATCTGTCCTAGATAATGGACATTCTCAATGACCTGCACCACCCTTATCAAGTTTGCTATGTTTGGTGTACATCAATGAGAAACATTACCTGTTCATTACCTAAACTCATTTGTTTCGTCTGAGTTTTGTTGAAGTGTAGTTTCAAGTTACACTGTCTTTTGTTGAAGTGTAGTTTCAAGTTACGCTGTCTTTTGTTGAAGTGTAGTTTAAAAAACGAATGTATGTTCAGTAAAGTGCAGCCTAACCGAGAAAGTATATAAGCAATTCTGGATTTTTGCACTACTCATTTGTTTCCGTTTGCCTACTGTGTCATCGACTAACTACATAAAATCGGCAATATGGGTTCAATTTTGTACACAAAGTACACTAAAAAGGTAATTCTTTAAATACTAATTATCAAATCAGTTTACGATAGGTCGGTAACTGGTAGAGTATTTATACTAAAACGATATATCGGTAATTGGTTCAAACGGTTCACAATGGGCTTACATTTGGTTCACAATCCGTCACTTTTTGACAGGTTATGACTTTAATGACTTGCATGATTGTATAAATAATTAATCCGAGTGTATAAATAGTTTGAACGATTTGGTTCATAAACTCCCAGAATTTAGGATATTGTTCAACAAACGCAAAAACAGGAAAGTATTATAAATATCACTTGCTTAATTTTGCGTAAGCTATCACTGATACATTTATATCCTATCAACATTGTACCGATATAGATGAAAGATAACGGATACTATGCAGGAATTCAACGGAGACGGAGACAAATCAAGCTATTACTCCTTCTTCTGCTACTAATTGTCGCTTCCGTAAGCCTACTTTTAGCATAGGGTTTATTAAAAAGGCCACAGGGTTACTGAGTAGGGCAAGAGAGATAAGGTTCAAATGACCCCTTTAAGACCCTTTTATTGCAATGCGTTACCAGAAGAACTATCTGTCCTTACTTGCAGCAGCCTAGAAAGCTTATTGCTGAGAACGTCAACAGGTATCTCTAACTGCCCTGAGACAGAGAACATATTATTCGTGACATCAACCTGCAATGACCTGAGAACATACTTGTCTGAAAATCCAAATGGTGCATTAACAACCTCAACTACATGGAAGTTTGGGATTAGGTGAAGAAGCTGGTGGGAAGCTGCCTCTGCTCCGGCCTTTCTCACTGTGTTGTTGATAACACTCTGCCTAGCATATTCATAAGAAGCACCTGCATTTGGTATCTTGTCACTCACGACAGTATCTGCCTCTGCAAGACCATCCGTTGCGATCCTGTGTGCATTCTCAAATGTCTGAACAATTCCGTCTGCACCCTTGACCCTGGCTTTGTTGTAAGCAAATCTCATGGTTGTCTCTGGGTCAAACGTCAATACATCGTCAGAATAATTGAGCACAGCACTCACTGGTGCAGTTGAAGGGTCTGGTGTTCTTCTGAAATAGAAACCATCTCCGTGTTGGAATATGCAGTATCTACCAATCTCAAGTGCATCCTGTGGGTCAATAGCAATATCTCTTAGCTGTGTGATCACACCATACTTGCTTTCTCCATCTTCAAACCTAAAGTCAGTTGGGACATAGACTGCTGGATTTGTTGCCTCAACTCTGTAGAACATGTAAGATAACTCACTAATCTGGTTGAATACTGTGACAATTGCCTGAGATATCTCTAGATTGTCAAGGTTGGAATAATCGTCAATGAATATCTTGTCGTCAACTGCACGATTAAGAGAACCGGATAGGTTCATAACATCCTCAACCAAACCGTCTTCATCTTTGAGATGTCCTGTGAAAAGAGGGAACTCTGGAATTCTATCAAGGCCCACAAAAACTCTTACAACATCCTTCTTCTTGATTGCATACCTAGCTGTTGCACCTGGAGGGAATACTAGAGTGCATGTTGGTATCTCACCATCATTTGCATAATGTATCTCTGATGGATTAGGGAACGAACTGCCATTGACTGTGACTGAAACTTCCACGTCAATACTTGGCAGTGGCATCTATTCACCTACCTTTCTCCATAGACCAATACCGTCATTGGAAACAAATGTCTTCGCAATCTTGAATGTGTTTGTGGTAACGTCAGAGACCTGCCATGTTCCATTGTAATTAACTGAACCAGTTATGAGAACATACTGACCGTCAATGAGTCCATGACCATTTGAAGTACAGCTAGTCTTGCTTCCACCGAATGCTGCATAGGAAGTTATGTCTCCATGCTTAGGTGTGTCATCAACCTCTGTCCTAACAACAACTCTTACTGGGAATGACCAGTTTATCTTGTTGTCAAACCTGTGGCCCAATGTGATATCTCCATCCAATTTGCAGTCATACTGGATAATCTTGTCTTCCTTCTCGTCTTTCACTTCAAGCCTGAAGTATGTGTTGCTGTCCCAGATTGTGCGGATAAGTGTCACGTCATTCTCATAGTCTCCCCAGAATGAAGTCAAACTCACAGACATGCGTTCTGGGTCAATTGACATGACAAATTCTTTGGCAGTCTTGTCTGCACCAAGAGCACTGTCAACTGATTTGTTTTGACGCAGCACATGCTCAAGACTATGTATCTGAGTGCCACTTGCTAGACCTCCGGACTCCCCTGGTGTGATGTTTAACGGTGTTCCTGTCTCCAACTCATAAGTTGCCTGTGTTGTGGCAGATGTAATTCCTGTGCTGGTTGTGACACGGAGTGAAGCAGTTTTGACACCAACAGTGCCAGGATATGTGCCAGAATTAAATTGGTATATTGGGTCTGCACCATTGTCCTGCCAAGAGTCCGAAGCATCTCTCTTGAATTCATACTTTGTAATAGTGGCATTGGCTGCCTTTGGTCTTGACAATGTTCCATTGAGTGTGATGGTCTCACCAACAATTGCCTTTCTCTCACCTATAAGAAGCTTTGCTGCTGCTGCACCGTCACTTATCTGTGCAGTGTTTGTTGTTGCCTGGAGGCTAGACCAGAAGCCTAGCTCGTCTTCAATTCTTACGTCTGGTGAGAATGTTGCTACTGGTATCATGTAGATGTGGGATGCAGATTTACTTGTACCAACATACTCATATTCATACCAGGACTCCACATTGTCTTTCCAGTCCACAAACAACCTCTTGATATTCTGTGATGAAGTTACAGTAACCGACTTTGTTGAACCAACTGTTGATAATCCTGAAGGTGATATTAGCCTAGTTGTCATTGAAGGTTTTGTGAATGAAACGTTCTTTGATTTTGTTGAACTATCTCCGGTGTTGCTAAGGTCTTCTGCAATTACCATGTAATAGTATGTATTTCCATCTGTAAGTGAGGCAGTGTCAATGTACTCTTGATCTGAGTTGTCAACTATTGTCGCAATTGGTGTGAGTAATGCAACTGAAGTAATTGGTGAGGTCTCTCTGTACAACTTGAAATTCACGAAGTCATTGTCTGAAACTCCACCCCATTTAAGCAGTGGTTGCTCAGGATTGTCTGGGTTTGGTTCAATAGTAAGTGCGTCATCCTTAGACTCAAATGCTTCTAGAATGTAATCCTTGTAAGTGATTTCAAGAACTGGCCTGTTTGCTAGTGAGGCTTCGTTTGAATACAAAGTTAGAAGACAAGAATCGGTTGCTGATAACGTATCACTTGCGAGAATGAATATGGCAAATCTCTTCAGGTCTCCCATGTCCATAGCTTCAGTAAGGTCAAGCTCAATCTCTGTGTAACTGCCTCCACTTAGTATGCGGAATGTATCAAACACTGTACCGTCAATCTCGTCATAACCTGAACGGATATTACTGGCACAAGCACCACTGGCCCTTGACCATGCAACACTGTCAATGTATTGAGTCCAGTTGGCCCAACCTGCTGAACCACTTTGGCTTCCTTCGTCAAAGTCGTCTTCAATAGCAACGACACCAAGAACAAACCAGCCAAATCCAGTTACAGTAGAAGTTGATACCTTGAATTTCAGAATTGCACTTATCAACTCACCGAAGCCAAGAATGTCATCGTCTTCTGGCATTTTGACTTCTAGTATAATGTGCTTAAGTGCAATAGGATTTCCAGCACCATCTGTAAGGAATCCAAGATTAAGGAAACCCGAAGCACCATAGTTGTATGTTGGATTTCCCTCATCAATCCAAGTGTCTTTCACTATCCCATTTGGGAAGCTTGCTGTCTGAACAAAATCCTCACTGGCTACTGAATATCTAGGCATTAACCCACCACCACATTATAATTTGATGTGCTTCTTCCTGCACGAAGTTCTCTTTCAATCATCTTGGCAAACATTCTAGACTGTCCCATTGTACCCTGGTATGTGTCTGGAAGTTGGACTACAACTGTCATTCCACCCATAACTCCAATGCCTGTTTGGACTGGTCTAGATATCACTTCACCTTCATGCACCTCTGCCATACCAGTTCTATTGATACGCTTCCTCTGTCCTGGCTGTGTCTGTGCAGAAGGTCTCTGTGCTGCGAAGGTTGACACTGCATAAACTCCTGCAGCAATTCCAGCACCAAGTGCAATCAATGCAGTTGGATTTCCCATAACTGCTTTCAGTGTTGCCTGTGCTGAAGCATTAAGGAATGTTGCCATAGCTGAGGCAAACTGTGCTGCTGCATAGACTGCAACAACACCTGCAAGTGCAGACATAACTGCCCTCATACCAGCACTCTCTGCCCTCATTGCACCCATGATTAAGAATGCTGCAAGCATTGCCGAACCCATCATTTTGAATGTTTGGGCCAGAGTTATGTTTAGATTTGCCATAAGTTGCTGCATTGCCATGAATGCTTGCATAGGCCCAAGTGCAAGATTGAGAATGGCAGACATGTCATTGATAGCCTGTTCTGCTGCCTCATTGCCTTTCACAAGTGGCTTCAAAGAAGCAACCAACTGATTTGCAGATATGTTCATAACGAAAAGTGATATGGAAGCCTGCATCATTGCCTTCCTAGCATTTCTGACTGCAATCTCTTTCTGCCTCTCGGACTCTATGATTTGCATATTTGCCTGGACTGCAACCCTGGCTTCTTCCTGAGTAATCTTTATTCCATCTTGGGCATAAAGTCTCCTAAGTCTATGAGCACGTTGTTCAACTTCCATGCGATTGTCAATCTCATACTGTGCGTCTTCATTAAGATTGTTCAAAAGGGCCTGTGTCCTTATCTCAGAATCAGAAAGTTTAACTCTGGCCTGGTTGACTTGCAATTGATGTCTGCTTTGCTGGATGGCAACCTGGGCCTGCTTTGAAACAAGTCTCTGCACCTCAGCCTGAGACATTTGATTTGCCTTTAGCTGGTTGAGCTTGCTGTTCAACTTATCTATGTTCTCTATACCATAGGTCTGAAGCGTAATGTCAATTTCTACTTGTTTCTTCGGCATGTTATCGTCTCCTTTCATGTTGGAGGTTTACCACAATTTAATGTGATATTAACAGTCTCTGGCTTTTTGCCAACTCCTGTTCCTTGTTTTGGAACACCTTCTACCATTTGTTCAAGAATGCCCAACATCGCATAGTACCCTAACCTATCTTCTGTTGACTTCATTGGAAGACTGTGGTAGGGATATGGGATATTGAAACCCATTTGGTTCATCTGTATGATGTTCCAAACTACTGTGCTGGACTTTCCAAGTTTTTTTCGTTCTCTATCTCGTCAAAAGATAGGTCAATTCCAGAATACTTTGCCTGGAGCATGATGAGCTTGTTCCTCAAGTCACCTGGCTTGTTGTGCATAATGTCATGGTATGTCTCTTCGTCAATACCAAACATCCTGCAGAACTTCAGCATAGTAACCTTTGTGTCTGCAATATCATACGTTCCGGTCTCTGGGTCTCTGAATTTGCACTGGTCTTCTATGGCTTCTTCTTCAGCACCGCTTATCATTGCCACAGTTACCAGGACTTCCTTAGGCCCTTCTGGTGTCCTGTATTTCACCAGTTCTTCCGTTGTTCCAAGCTCGTTCTTCTTTGACCAATCCTTGTCAGATAGTCTAGGTGTTTCATTCATTTTCATTTCCTCCTTTCTTTTCTTTCTTTTTATTCCATAGGAATAGTGAGTAGCATTTCGGACTTATTTATGCGTGACCAAGTTTTTCCCTTGTCTAGACTGAGACGGAGATGGCCTCCCTCATCCTTAACCAGTCCGACTGCGGATACTGTCTTCTTGTAGAGCACTTTGCAATACTCTATCTCTTGGTCAGGCAATTAGACCACCCTAGCAGCCTAACAGTCCAATATCGTATTCGTCAATGTCAAATGTTCCTGCAGACCAACTTCCAGACAGAACAACTCCGTCTGTGCAAACGCTTGAGAAGTGTTGCTTTGTGATATACTCAAATGCACCAGTCTCTGCCGAAAGGTCAACTGTCTCGGTAATCTTCTCACCGTAGATGTTGTAACCTGTGATTGTCAAGTCTGCTGCTGTAGTGACACTAGTGAATGTGAACTTCAGCCTTGTGTGGAATACATTTGGTGTCTGAATTGGTGTTGTCAGAGATATGCTTCCGTCTGCAACTGCCTCATCGTCAAGCAACTTTGTTGCAGAAGGCTGTGACCAGTTTGGCAAGATTATGAGTCTCTTTGCAAAGAAGGGAACTCTGAACACATTTGGCTGTCCTGTCTCAACCTCAACTCTGCCAAGCTTCACACCTATGAATTTGTAAATTCTCTCTGCAGTTGTTGCACCAAGGGTCTTTGAGTTTGGTTCAAGCAAGACATTAATCTCGTATGGCCTGAACTCACGTCTCCTGTAATAGCCTCTGGCAAGATAGTCCCAGTTTCCTAGAACTGCACCTTCCCAACGAGCATTGTCGTTGAGCATCTGGAACTCAAATGTTCCTTCCACGTTCTGATACCCCTTTGTCTTGTCCATACCTATTGTGATGTCAAGAGAGTCAGCCATGTTCTGATCTGGTGTAAAAGAAAGACCAACCTTTCCATAAACCTGTTCAAACATACCTTTGACTGCCTGTGACTTCTTGTATGTTCCAGCAATTGTGCTATCTGCACTTATCTCACTGGTAGGGTTTCCATCTTCATCCACTGTTCCAAGCGGAGGGATTGTATTCAACCAGTCAAGCATAGTTGGGTCTATGCACTTGATGGCAACAACGCCCTCTTCAATTCCTGTTTTCTGCATTTTTTCACTACTCCTATAGATTTGTTCCTAAGACCGTTGAGACCATCTTTGGGTCTGTCGGGTCAAGACTTTCAAGTGTTTCGCCAATCATGTCTAGCAATTTTGGCAATTCTCTGTCCCTTGCAACTTCTGCGAAAGGTCTTGCTGGCACAGGTGTACCTGCTGCCCTTCCTCCTGCAAGGAAACCTTCATGGACATAAGCAAGGTATAACGGTTTCCGATAGACTATTGAGAACCGTATCTCCCTGTCTCTTGTCGTTTTGATAGATGGTCTTACTATCGCAACTTCATTATATAATTTGTGTGATAATCTTCCAAGACCATGTGTGAAGCCATGTTTCCTAGCTTTCCATTCACGATATTTACCAAAGTTTGATGGTATCTTATCTGAAGGTGTTCCAGTGTCAATTACCTCTAGGACTGACTTCTTGTAATGCTGGTTGTACCAACGTTCAAGCTGCACTGCCATTGTAGCTGTAATTGCACCAGGATACTTCTTTAGATTGAATACAAGTTCATTGAGATTTCTGGTTGTGACATCAACAACAACAGAAGACATTAGCAATCACTCCTGCTAACAATTTCCTGGTCAAATTCCCATGCGAGAATTAAGGCCCACAAATCCCTTTCTCCATTATATCCTCCAGGTATCATCTCAAATCCAACTGGCCTTATGTCATCCCACTGATATGTGTCAAGAAAATCTGCCTCGTATCCTCTGCGATTCTCAGATAGTGTGCGGTACAATATCCAGTAGATTGTGTTGAGAACCTTTTCAGCACCGTCAAATCTTGTGCTGCCATCATCTAATTCTCCTGGTTCATGTGGAGGATAATTGCAGTATGCATCGTCAGTGCAGATAATTGTAATCTCAACTGCAGAAGTCCATGTGCTTCCTGTGCCACCAGGAATTGCTTCTTCCTTTAGCATGTTTGTCTCACCTACATGCTGGATAAGAATGCAAGGAAGTTCCTCAAACGTTCCTTCAAAGTTTGGTATAATCTTTTCATGTGGGACAAGATGTTTCAGTTTGTGGTTTCTGAGGTCATCAATAAGAAGTTGTCTAATCAGTTTGCAAATATCTGGTATTTCAACCGCCTCTTTTTGATAGTCCTCAACCATTTTACACCTCAGTCATTGTATGAATAATCACTGTCCGGATCAACCAAGTCTGGTTCACCATTTGATACTGTGGCTGGACTGTACTGGTAACGGAAGTTCAGAATATCTTTCTCTATGGCAGCCTCTAAGTCTTCAATCTGTGAGGAATAGCTTGCGTCAGTGGTATCAAGTCTGGCAGCATGAGCACGATTGAGAATGCGAAGACCAACCATCCGGACAATTGTCTGGAATGCCTTTGTCTTTTTCTTGGAGTCTGCTATGAAGTAACTCCACTCCCTACCAGTCTTTCCAAGGAAGTCGTTCTTCTCTTCCTGTATCCATTGAGACAGAATGATGTCCCTTCTCTCTGTCGGGAATATCTTCTGTCTTCCGTAAGTGAGACTTCCCCAATCGGAGTCCTCAATGTCCTGCACCGTCACGGTTAAATCTTCGCCTTCACTTACTGGTTGTTTCTCTGCCATCTAGATACCTCATGGAATTGTTCTGTTAATCACTCCATCTGCTACTATTCTGAAGCCATCCTTCTCAATGACGAAAGTGTATGTTCCAGAGTCCAGGTACATAAGCCATGTACCATTTACTCTTGTTCTGGACTGTGCTGGAGGTCTGCCATTGTAAAGTGTCTCGCCATTCACATACAAATAGGCTGTGACGTATGCATCGTCAAGTGGTGCTCCAGTATCAACGTCTCTGACGTATCCTGCAAGCACATCTCCCCATGCAGTGAATATTCCGTCACTGTCATACCATCCGTCTTGGTCACAGACAAACTCTCCATTGCCACCAGCAAATTGTCCAAGTGATATCTCGGAAGCTGGTTCGTTATTAACTCCAGTTCTGAGATGCCTAACACTTGTGATTGAATTTACAGTAGCACTGAATATGAAGTTCTTGTTCTCCGGTATCGCACCTCTGTCAATTATGTAGTCATAGTTGTAGATACCAGTGCCAATCTTTGTCATTGCTGTTGGTGCAAGTTCTGTTGTTCCCTTCCAATCCTCAATAGACAAGGTTGGTAAGCTGTCTGCATCAACCATGTTGTTCTCATTATCATGCACCATAAGCTTGACTGGGAATACAACTGACCTATCAACAACCACATTGTTGTTGTGTGCTGCAGGAGTAGTGCCATAAGCACCTCTGGTTGTGACCTGGAGCTTGCTGTCAGTAATTCCAGTATAGACTATGTACTCATTCTCTATCTTGACTAGGCCATCTGTCGGGAATGCTGTTGCGTCAAGAACTGGTATCTCTGTGTCAATTGCTGTTATTCCTCCAGTGACGTTTATTCTAGACCTTCCGAATGGAACATACATCCACTCTGGGAAACATACTAGCCTAATTAGACCTTTCAGGATGGCTGTCTGGTCATTAATCTGTGCTGGAATTGTTGTGCCTGTGTCTTCTAGAATGTCAATTGTGTTCTGCAGGATCTGTGAAAGGTCTCCCCTTGTGTCAGATATCTCTGTCTTTCTGTACTGGTAAAGAAGGCTTCCGGACTCATCCCATCCGAATTCAACAGTCAATTCCTCTTCCGTCTCAGAATCATTTACTTTGTAGAAGTAGTCATAAAGTCCAACTCCTAGTCTTTCCATTGCTCTCCAACCGTTTGCTGGAGGGAAATTAACTGTATCTGTTGGGTCATCAAGTGGATTTGTGAGTGCAGCTTCCTTGTAAAGATTTGCAGTGATTGGTGTGCCATCTGTCTGCAATACTCTGACTAGTATTTCGCTGTTATCTGGGTCTTCCATGTTTCCTGAAGTATCATAAAGGTTAGCTGCGTGACGATATGGCAGGTCTCCTGTGTCTGGCTTCTGCATATACACCGGAACTGCTGCAGTGAACCTTGTGTTGTTCTGGATACCTAAAACTGCAGCAAGGACTGCTGCGATATCCCCAGATATAGTTCCTGTTGCTGGAGTACCTATTAATGTGATTATGTTGTTTATCAGAGTCTCATTTGCATCAATCTCTGCAATGATGTTTGTCTCTGAGGTTGATATAGCTCCAGTTATGTCTGTAAGTTCTGGAATATCTCTGACATAGATATCCTCTGCACCAAATATCTCAAGTGCGGTTACACGGTAAAGTGCCTGGATATCAGTGTCTGAACTTGGGAATGTAATTGAGTATGTGTATTGCCCAGTAGAAAGAACTTCAGACATTGTAAGCCAGTTATCTCCAGAAGCAAATGCACTTCCTGTCCATGAATAACCGTCTGAAAGTCTCCTTATCAGTACCTCTACTGTTTGTCCTGTCTGTGGGACATCATCTATTACTGGGACAAATACTAAGTCCCTTGTCTCACCATATTTTATGTCTGTTGCCATATTATCAACCTCAATTTTGGTCTGCCAGTCCTATGTTTCCTCTAGTTATGCAAGCACCAGTAGTAATTCCATTCGTAGTACCATTTACAAGTATATTGCCAACAAAAGTGTTGTTTCCATTTGCAGGTGTTAATGTGGGCCAGAAAATATCACTGGTATTTCCATCAAGATAGTTTGAGTTCACAGCTAAGCCAACAAGAGTTGGATTACTACTACCATATATTGCGTAATCAAAGTTCTCAATGCGGTTTCCAATAATCAGACCAACACTTCCACTGTATGATATACCTCTACTTCCAGAAGATGTAATTCCAACAATCTTGCAATTCATAATTGAGAAGTCATCTCCTCCAGATATTGCAACTTCTATCCCATGATACCTATTGTTTATGTATGTATCCTTTACTGAAGCACCTGGGCCAGAAAGTTTAATGCACGATACTGAAGAAGCAAAAGGTGCTCCATTCACGAAATAGCAATTATCAACTTTTCCGTTATTACCAATATCAACTACTGGCGAATTAGATAGGTTCAGTCCGGCATTTGGCAACTGGAAACCCAAATCTATCAACTCAACTCCAGCAGCATTCTGTTCAATAACTGGGACACTTGATGGTGCAGAAGGGTTGTAATAGATAGAAGTAGCATTGTACCCACCACGAATTACTGTAAGTGGGAAACCGTCTGCAGTCTGGATTATTGGTGCATTGCAGGTTACCTGTCCAGCAGGTAGAACCAATTCAACACGATTTGCACCGTCTGCGTCAGCAAACTGTATTGCATCACGAAGGTCATCCTGGGTGAGAATTGTCTTTAAGAAATAGAATGTCCATCCCTTAACTATAGATGCTTGGTTTGTCCTACCAAGCCCAACAAATCTTCCTTCCTTGTCAATGTATGTCTGGACTTCATCTGAAGCATCTATGATACGAAATAGGTCTTCCGTCTGCCCTGCCCTGAGTTTCATCTCAAGGTAACGGACATCTTGGTTTGGAAGGATCTGATTCCTTGTGTTGCTATTGGGTGTCTTCTTCAGATACTGCAGAAGAGATAGTCCATAAGGCATTAAGACCCACCTTCCAGTTTGTCAATGAAGTCTGAAAGCATTGTCTTGACAGTCTCAGCACCAGCACTGGTATGGATATCAACTTGATTTGTCAAGATGTATGCGACAAGTTCATTGTGGATTTTCTTCTTGACCTCTGCATTGACATGGAACTGCACCTCTGCAATCCTCTTGTCAATCTCATTGCTTACAAAGGTCATTATCTCTTTCTTGTATGTCCTGAGCACGTATTTCAGGAACTTCCGAATTGCTCTTGCCACTCTCTTAGTGAAACACATTTTATCATCTCCTATGGAAACCAAAGGTTAGGAACTACTGCGAATATCTTTTTGAGTTCCTTTTTCTTGTCATTCATTGAATTCAATTGCTTCTTAATCTGAGACCCATTATGATTGTCTGGCTTACCGTCACCGTCATAGTCGTCATTCTCAAATGCAGTGTTTATGAAGAATAGGAATGACAGACAGAAATTCAGTATTGCTATGTAGAAGGCTTCGTCTGTCGGTGGGAAACCATAGTAAAGCAATAAGCTTACGAATGATATCCCTGCAACGACACTTGCCCTGCAAATTAACTTCTGCCAACCTTTCATAATTATGCCTCCATTATCTCAACACTATCCCAAGATAATCCACGTTCTGCAAGTTCAGCTTCTATGAATGTCTGAACATCATTATCGGTAGGGTAGTCTGTAGAATCAAGAGAATATTCATAGATTACTTGTTGATTGTCTAATTTACACTCAACTTCTTTGAGAGTTTCATCACCGTAGTCTATTGTCTCTATTTCAATCGTCAATACTGTCATTCTAAGTCCTCCTGTGGAACTGCTTCCCACCAACCCATCCAAGTTGATTTAGTCGGGAACTGTATTCTTGCCTTAGTAATAGAAACGGTGACAACCGTGGCAACAACTGTATCACCATTGGCATTGACTGCCTGTGCATAGATCTGTGGTACACTGACGAAAGGCTTTGCGAACTTAATTCTCTTGTTCATACCGTTTTTTATTGAGAAGTATTTCTTGTCACGCCTTGTCTTTTCCTCAACTGAAGATTCAGTTGCCATCCGATTTACACTCATTCTGTAATCTCCTGGCTGGTCAATGCACCATCGTCATCAACAGATATCAGGAATGCCTTTCCAGAGGGTGAAAGTAACGCAATTCCCTTGTCTGCCCTGGCTGCGTTCTCAACGACTTCTGCCTTACTAGATGTCTTCTCCATTGCCTTAACTTCAAATGGTATCTTTTTCATGTCACTCATTTAATCACTCTCCTACTTGTTCCATTGGATATCTGACACAAATACTAGCTAAGTATGCGTCACCAACGTATGTGTCTGCTCCGTTGTCTGCATCTCTGAATACTACGATTGAGATACAATCTCCAGCAGCAAGTCCTGTCCCATCCAATGTGAATGTGACATCTTTTTTCTCCCAAGTTGTTCCTGGCCCTGCAACGTTCTGTGGTGTTGCCCACACATAAGTTGCTGGACTAAATGTGTCTCCTTCGGATATCTTTGCACTTCCACATTGCCATCTGACATCATTTGTAGAAGTTCCACCTACTGTCATTGGGAGAATTACTGTTATGTCTTCTCCGTCAATGTAGTTTGGCCCAAGCCTGAATAGGATGTTGGTTGCTTCGGCTTGTCCTGCTCCCTGTCCATCATCAAATGTCTTGAAGTACATTCCGTTAAGTGAACCGAGACCAGCAGCCAGACATGAGACTCCATTGTATGTGCCTGCTATCCCACCCATATTGTAAGGATAGAACTGTCTTGCCTTATATATTATTGCAGTTCCATGAAGTTGAATCAGACCGCCTGTTGTGATTTCAACATAATTTGTAGTGCCTCCATCACCGAATTTGGCTGCTTGGTCTGTAGCGATTGCACCACCATTACCTGTAGAGTGGTCATGTGATATTCCAGCATAAAGCAAGTCCGTCTTTGTCTTCACATAGTTGTAAAGGTTCAGCATAGTCAGCTTTGCCTTTGACCACGCAGTACCTGCGTCTGCATCTTCAGCAATGAGAACATCTGTGTCTGCTGGTGTCAATGAAGCAGCTATTGAGTTTATTTCATTGGCTTCATTGTCGTGGATTGCGTCAGGGTCATCTCCAGAAGGTGTTTGCCAAGAACAAGTGCCATCACCGTCTTCACGAAGGAATTTTGTACCACCTGTTTCTCCAGTTGACTTAACATCAGTACCTTCTACTTCTGTTATGAATGTAACATCGTGTGCTTCGTTTCCGTGACTTGTTGGTGTTCTTGCGTCAGAAAGTCTTGAATCATTACCCTCACAAACCTCACCTGAACCAGTTCCAAAGTCCTTGTTGAACGCAGTGTTCTTAGAGAACTCTGTCTCATAGTTGGTTGAATGGTAAGTGTTGTCGTGACTCTGTGGTGGGTTATCTGCTGTAACATCTGCACCTGGGTCTATGCCATTCAACTTTGAAATCTGTGAGGCTGTCGCAAGTCCCTTCTGTGAATCCGTTGCATCCTGAATATCGTCTGTACCGTCTGTATGCTCACTTGCATGAAGTAGTGGTGGCTGTTCATTCCTTCCAGAACCGTCAAGACTTCCATAACCATCTACTGCACCCTTGTTGCTTGTACTCTCAAAATCTGCATCTCCCATATTATCAGACCTCCGCAGTGGCTGTCAGCGTTACTTGCACTTCATTGTCAGCACATTCAGCAAATGTCAGAACACCGCCAGACATAGTTGCTTTGTAAACCTTGATTGTCACTGAGCTTGAAGAATAAGAAGTTATTTTGTACGTCAGTGGATACACACTATCTGCAAGTGTGCCAAGAATTATTCCTACAGCTATTGCTGGATCATTTGCAAAACTTGTGTTGAAATTGAATGTCATTCCACCATTCGTGTAATTTGATGGTTCATAGTATTCAACGACACCAGTAACTTCTGTTCCACCACTATCAACCAACGTGAGTTTTTCATGGTGAGCACTTGGATCTGAAGCATGGGCAGAAACATCAACCCCATCAACAGTTCCGACAGGGGAAACATTTCCGTCAGAGTCCACACCAAACACTTCAGCATCGTCTGAATCATGCACCTGGAATTTTTCTGCACCAGCATTGTCTCCGAGTTTCGCAATAACGTCTCCATTTGTTGAAGTTATTTTAACACTAGAACCAGTTCCTGATATCTCATTTGCGTTCTTTATGTCCTTTCCGTTTGCGTCAATATCACTGTGGAACACTGCATCTCCTTGATATCCACTATCATCCTCAAAGGTTTGTCCAGTAACTCCGCTTGAAGGAAGAGTTGATTTGTCAATCATAGTTCCAAAGCAATTCCACTTCCCAAGATTGTCCGGTGAAGTTGTGCTTTGTATTATGCACTCTTCAGTATAGACATCAAGAGTGGTTGCACCTGCGGAAGCGTCAATATCTGCGACAATTATATTGTCAAGGTACAAAGCACCACCACAAGGTGATGGGACTGTGATTGTGCCTATTGGATTTGTTGAACCCCACATTGCTGAAAGTCCAGATATGGAAGTAACTTTTCCATCAACCAACGTTATATTTTCTGAACTTGTAACAGAATCATCAACTAAAACAGAAACAAAAGTCCCCGCAGCATAACCAACAGTGAGTGCTTTTGTGATTGTTTTGTATGGGTTGTAGAGTGTACCATCACCAGTTGTGTCATCACCCTTTGCAGTTGAGACAAAATAAGTGTTGAATTGGTTGGCATAAGTAGTCGCTGCTAACAAGTTATTAAGTGCGTCATCAACAAATGTTCCTGGAACTGACGAGTCATTATCAACTTGGCTTGCGTCATAATCACTTGCTTGTGCGACAACAGTACCAACTCTTGAGAATACTGAAGCCACTTGGTCAGTGTTATCAACCTTCTCCCATGCAGTGCCATTGAATATGGCCCAATCTGTAATTTTCCAATCCGTGATGCCATCAAGGTTTGTAGTGCCAGCAACTGAAACAACATAATAATGACCCTTCGTTCCAACACCACTAGCCAATGCTGGAACGTTTGTGTTGGCATCCCATGTTCCCTGATATGTTACATCGCCAAGTATTGAAGCCAAAGAAGTGCCACTATCCTTTGTAGGCAACTTTGTTACTGGGTCAATAACGACAACATTATTTCCGACTGCAGTTGGGTCTGGTGTATGGTCAATAAGCCCATCAATTCTGTGCTTTCTAGGATGCCAAATCTTAATCATTCAGTTTACCCCCAGTGCATGAAGGTTACACCTTCTCCATTGGTATCTACATCAATGTAATGCTCAGTAAGATCAATCTGACCACTTGCAGGTGGAACAATCCCAATGGACTCTCCAGGTGTTAGCACAGCACCATAGGCACTAGACGATACACTAGAGTCTCCAAGATATACATTCCCAGTGTTTCCAGGCTTTGCCTGAATAACAATCAGTCTTGTAGTGCCAGTTGCTGCCAAAGATTCTGCAGTTCCTGCACTAGCAACGTTCTTCACTCCCTGTGTCGGAGATAGTGTTGTGAAACCTCCTGATGGAGTTCCACCCGAAAGTAAATTGACTATCTCGTTCAGTGCCTGTTGGTCTGTGTAACTACCCATTTAATCACATCCTCAATTCATATTGTGTTTGGCCCAGACCTGCCTTATCTCTGCCTTGAGTGCATCTGTTGAAGCACTGCGATTAATCTCAGCACCAGTTGCTTTCTCAAGTTCCTCAGCATATATCTGGAGTTGCCTGTATTTCATTGAATCAATATCTGGGAGTTCAGGCTTCTCCACCGGAGCAGGTTCTTCTTCAAGAACTTCAGGCTGCTCTTCCTCTTCAACGTCAGCTTCAACAGTTGCTTCTTTGATTGTCTCTTCAATCACCTCTTCAACTATTTCTTCCTCTGTCTTTTCTTCAGCAACTGGAACTTCTGTGACAGTTTCAACTGCCTCAACTGGTTCTGGTGCTGTCTCTTCTGAAATGTCTTCTGACTCTTCTGGCTGCACGTTGAGAAGTTCATAGAAATGCGACAATATCTCGTCAGTCACTCCGTATGCATCTCTGACCTGGCCCATGTCAGTAACATCAATGATTGTGAATTTTCCTCTGGCTAAACCCTCTTTGAATGCCTTGGATTTCTCAAACTCTGGTGAGATTACCATGTACTCTCCGGAGTAGATTACCCTAGTAAGCAGAGGGTGCTCAAACCTTGAATGGTTAAATTTGGCTATTGTTATCATCTTTTCATCTCCTAAATATTATTAAATTCCCCACAGAAAAAAGAAGTGGGGAATTAACAAAAGGAGACATCACGATTATGGTGTGATGTCTATTTCGCAGATTGCAGTTCCATCCCTCTTGTCCGTTGCCGGAGTTGCCCATTCCCAAGCGTAGTACAGCCTGTTGAATGGTGAGTTTGGGTCTGTTCTGTCTGTGGAAGTAAACGGAATTGCTATGTGGTTGACACCCATTGCTCCAGTCCTTGCAACGTAAACCTTGTCGTCAGCAATTATGGAGTTCAGGCTTGTGTCAAAGACAATCATGCCAAGTCCATTTGGTGTGAGGGTAAGCTCAAAGTTACCACCCATGAATGTGCCACGAATACCGTTCAACTGGTACTCCCTGTACTCCTTCCTCTTGACTATGACGGTGTTGTAAACATTTCTGTTCATAATCAGAACGTCAGCCTCAAATCCAGAAGTGTCACGGATAAGTCCCTTTGCCTTCTCAATGTCAGCAAATGGATCTCCTGTTGTGAGGTTAGTCCATGCTGTTCCGACAGTGAAACTATTCTGTGCTCCAGCAACCATTGCTGTGAGAACCTGCTTCTCGTAGAACTTCCGCATCAGGTATGTAAGCTGCCTCATCTTGTCGGCAACCAGGCCAATCCTTGACCACCTCATCTCAGGCATGGTCATGCGGAATGCACCACCATATCCAAGAATGACTCCACTTACTGACTCATACTGGGTGTCAATGAACTTGAAACCATCCTGTCCAGATATGTAACCCACGTTGTCAATGGGTGACTTGTCCAGAATGTCCCTGTATTCATCAAGTGGTTCTTGCATGTCCCTGAACAGCATCCTTGCCATTGCAGGAATCTGGTACTTCATCTTCAGGATTGGGTGAACGTTGTTTGGCCGCAGTGCTGGATGCAGAGCACCCTTCAGACCTGGGTCTGAGAACATTGCGTCAAGGTTTCCGTTGTGTCTGCTCCACAGTGTCTCAAAATTCATTGAGTAGAACTGTATCGGCTTGATTCCAAATTTTGCATCATTTATTTTCATCTTTTCACCTCCTAGAATAATAGAACCTCAATGTCTGCTGTGTCAGCACCGCCAACCCAACATACTCCGATGAATTCTGTCTCTCCGTCTGTGTCCTCAACAAACTTCAGGAATGTGTTTGCCACATCTGAAGCTGCGTAAGAATGCTTCACTGGGTCTCCAGCAGCAAGCAACTCTCCAGCAGTTCCCTTCTGGAGAACTCTGAAGCGTGTCTTCACTGGAACTTGAGTGTCATAGCCATACTTCGCCTGACCCCTTGACCAGCCAAGAAGCTTCTTGACGTTTGCCTGAGTCTCGTTTGTTGCAACCGCAGTCACTGTCTTGTCTCCAGATATGTACACTGGGACATAGGCATTGACATCTGCTGCAATGTTTGCGTCAATCATGCCAGAATCAAGATCCTGAATGACGTTCAAAACCGCACTATCGTCTGCCATGACTACTCACCCCCCTTGAACTCAAAGTCATAGTAGTTGTTGGCAAGATACTCAACCAGTTCAGGACTTCCATCCTCAAATGAAGCGTTTCCACCTTCTCCACCAAGACCGATGTCTGGGTTCTCTGCCCTCAGGTTTGACATCACAACCTTGTTCGCAACCTCCAGCGACTTCTCAATCTGGGCATTGTCCATGCCCTCAAAGTCTGTTGCTGGAAGCCCAAGTTCCTCTGCTGCCTTCAGCAAAGTCTGCCTCTTCATCTCAGCCTGATCCTTCTGCATGGCAGACATCTGGGACTGAAGTGCGTCATACTTTGCCTGGAGGTCTGTGAACTCGGCACTCTGCTCCACTGGTTTTTCTATGGGTTTTTCATCACTCATTTCCATTTCCTCCTGGGAAATTTTTTCGGGGAGTGCCAATTCATTAAAGAGGCTGGCACAGACTGCCTCTAACTTCTTCGCATCTGTTTTTGCAGGAATGTTAGTTGAGCTAATCTCTCTCAAGATTGCTTTGTGGATTTCAAACTCTTTGGTCTCTTCGTTGTAACCGATAGATGCCCTCCATCCACCTGACACATAATTCAACATGCCTTGTTTGAATAGGATTGCTGCCTGTTTCTGAGCTTCGGTCTCCATGTAGTCTTCTACTTCGGCAAACACTGTAACATCTTCTCCTTCCTCAACAAGTGAAAGAGAGACAACCTGGCCCAGTGTTTCAAGAACTGCTCCTGTGTGGTCAACACCATGATAAACGTCAAAGTCTCCTTCCTGGAACTTTTCATACTGGTGTTTGAGTGCTTCTCCAGTAAACCTTAGACCATTGTACAGTTGCTTGTTGTCCATAAGTTCAAATTTCATTCTCCTGACACCTTCTTTCTCTGTCTCAACCATCTCAATCTTCTGTGGTCTCATATTGGACATTGTAAGTGTCATCTCTTCTGACATTTTGTGGTTATCTTCACCTTCACTCATAATCTCACCTCAACGGTCTCTTTTGATTTGACTGCCTTTTCATAGTCCTCTTTGGACTTCACGACTTTGACATTATTCTCTTTTCCTTCACAAGTTATCTGCATTTGCACCAACTCCTATTGCCTCCCCTAGATGATTTTTTAGCAACATCTGGGAAGCTTGTGACTGTGACTGGGAAGGAGGTGTTTCACCTGCTTCCTCTGGTAACTGGAATTCATTTTCTTTGGCAACCTGTGCTCTACTCTTTGCACCCATGCCAACGTAAATCTGGTCAATAACGGCCCTGTCCATAGGGTCTTGGATGTCAACCTCTTTGAAAGTGATTTTTGGAACTTCTTTCAAAGACACGACACCAAACTGCTGATTGATGTATGGCTTGAAAATCTCTCTTCTAAACCTCTTGCTCTCAAACCAGCGAAGACTGTTAAGGAAGCGATTGTAGATAACCAACTGTGTGTTGATTGTTGCCTTGTTTGTTGCCTCACCAAGCCAGAATGACGGAGGCAGCCTGGTCAATATCCTGATTGCACGAAGGATGTCATCACGATAATGGAGTGAGAAGTTGTCTAGAACCTTCCCCTCTGAACCGACATACTTAACGTCAAGTGCGTCATCTTGTCCGTTCTTGCCAAGAACAATTACTGCACCTCTCTTCCTCTGCTCAGTAAGATTTGTCACGGTGTTGTTAATCTTCTGCCTTTCTGCTTCAGGATTGAGGCCCTTTACATCAACATATACTATCTCTCTAGTACCTGCTTCTTTCTTGATAATCTTGGAGAAGTCAACAAGCATGTCCAATTTTGCCTCAATCAAAATCTTAGCCACTTGAGCTATTCCAACTCCCCACTTCTGATATGAAGGTGCTGAACCTTTGAAATGCACAATATCAGTTGTTGGCCCAACAATCTTTGAACCTGAATAACCAGAAGTTTTGAAATCTTTCATATACTCAGGATCAACGAAGGCTATGTATTCGTCAGTAATGTCCTCATACAAGAATGAGGTCTCTTCTGGATTTGTGTTCTTGAATACCCACCACATAGGCTTGTTGTATTTGCTCATCTGCATGTCAACAATTCTCTCTGGGTTGATAACATCCATTGAAACAAACAATCTCCTTCCAGCAAGAGATTTGTGGTTTTTCTTCACGATTGCGTTACCATAACGCAGTTCATCATAAGCAACTTCACGGTAAATCTCAGATAGGTCAATGTCTTCGTCAAGGTCTTCAAGAGACCTGATATAAACTGGACTGATATCTTCTCCACCTATGGTATAACCAGTAACAGTATCAAATGATATCATCTGCAATGCAGTAAAGATATCGTGGTCAAAAGTAATGTTCTTCAGAGTTTCCCAATCCGGCATCTCTGTTGTGCTAACTCTGTCCATAAGGAAACGTGAGTTTGCAAGCCTAAGAAGGCTAGGGTCTCCAGGGAAAATCTTGTCAAAAGAAATTCCTGTACTGAACGCAACATCACTGTTCCTATTTACTGGGTGCTGATTGTAATTAGCTGGCAAATCCAAAAATGCTACTGCAGAACCGGACATCAACCAATTAAATATGGCTTTTTATATTTAAAGACCAAGGTTCATGTCCATCTATATATTATATAACATATAGTTAATAGGGGAACTACCAAGATTTTTTCCGATAGATAGCCGGAAGCTTCAACCGAAGTATTTTTATTTCCTTCTCAGTAAACATCCTATCCCTTTTCTGTGCTTTGACTTCATCCCAGATTTCCCAGTCTTCAATCTTGTACCACTGCTTCATTGATAGGCCCTTTCGTTCCGCAATCTGCTGGATAATGTTCTTGACAATCATCTTTTTGTCATAAACCATTACCATTCCCTCTCAAAAACTGTCGGCCCAAGATAATCACTTGGGTCTATGCCTGCAACTGGTACAGAAGTTCTTGCGTTCTCAATCTCCATTGCAAGTGCTCCATGAAGTGCATAAAGGAATGACATGAGTGCGTCATCAGACTTGATAGCACCAGCAGAAGGTGCATGAAGCTTTGGCTTTGTGTCCTTTGTTGCGTCAAACTCCATCCTCCAGGCCCTCATCTGAAGATACAGGTTTCTATCCATGTAAGAAGTTACTTTTCCAAGGCCGAGTGCTGGCTTAACTGTACCAAGCCAAAGTTTGCTCTTGGACTCCCCAGTTGTCTTGAAAGGAACAACATTACTGAAATTATGCATCTTAACGCACAAATCCACCATGTCCTTCTCAACAAATTCCAGGCCAATTCCCATTGCGTCTGCAACAATGCACTGGATGTTTGGATATGCTTTGAACAATTGAAGAACTGTTTCAACTACACCAGTCCTATGATCGCCACTTGTAGGGTCTCTTGTCCTAAGTGGCGTTCCTGCTGGCAAGACAATAACGTTCAGAACCTGCAGCTTGCCTGTCTTTGGATTTATACCAATAACTGTAATTGCAGACCTGTGGTGCTCAGATAGTCCAAAGTCAACTCCAACATAACAGTCCCAGTCTGAAGCAAATATCTGTTCCAACTCGTCATCCATGATTTGATGGATAAGGTCTAGTGGAATTGCATTACCTGAATAATCCATTGTTGCACACATGTACTCTTGCATGAACAAGTCTTTTCCAAGCTCTTTCCAGTCCTCTTCCAACTCTTTGAACGTAAAACGATTGTCAGGAATTCTCTTGAATGTCTCAGACCAGACAGGAATTCCGTCTTCACCTATGGGTAATGGTGCTGTGCATTCTAGACTTTGCAGATTTGGTATCTCCTTTCTGCGATATTTTGTTAGTGTGAAGTGGTCACAATTATAGCATACTGGCTTTTCTGAGTTGATTGGACACAACATTGGAGCATAATATTGCCATTTTTCAGGATCTATCTGGTGAGTGTGGAACACAGTGCCTGAACCAAATGGAGTCCCAGAACGTCTAAACTTAATCTTTGACCTGCCTTTCTTCTTGACTTGACCTCTTGCAGTAACCCTACTTCTAGATGTATTATGTGTATATAGAGACTCTTCATCATATATTTGTTTATGTACACCAATTCCAGAAAGGTTCTCAAGACTTGAAGCAGTATGGACAAGAATATAACTTCTGTTTCTGAGCTTGAGGTACTTATCTCCATCTCTCAACAATGGGAGTCCACCAGACCATGATTTTATCAACTCATTATTATAAATCCATGTGTAGATATCATCTAGCCACATCCTAGCAACTGTCATGGATTGCATTGTGACCTGAGCATGGAAGCCAGGATAACACACCACGTCTCTGAATGTTGGGACTCTATCTGTGAATGACTTAGTTCCTCTTCTTGTAACTGTCTTTACAGAATCGTATGAAGGGTCAAGCATCATAACGAATTGTGTTGGTTCACATTTGTATGCGTCACCATCACTGTCCTTCAAGACATACTCAAGGAATATGACTGCACCGATGTCAATGTCAAATTCAATCATCTCATCCTGTTTAAGTGGGTAGAAGCTCAATTCGTTGTAGAAATATTTCAAATATTCGTCAAATCTTCCACCAACATTAATCATCTTCATAATCAAATCGTATTCTTGGGTCTGTATTTCCTCGTCTTCGGCCCAGTTGAACCACTGTTTTGTGTGAATTCTGTCACCGTCACGGTAGGCACTCACCACTATTCTAGAGGTGCAAGCCTTCTTCAGTAGTTCCTCTGTAAGCTTAATCAAGTAGTTTATTCTCCGTGTTTGCTTCAATTATCTTGTGGTCAACCAATATTTGATTGGCCCTGTCAAGTTCATCCTTCTTCTTCTGGTGAGACCTGTCCTTTCCAAATATCTCTTCACGGAGTGAGTTCTTCATAATCATTGCAGACCTGAACAACCGTTCATCCTTTGACGTTCCTTTCCCAGTAAGGTAATTCCTGAAAGCAATTCTGATAACTGCCTCGGCACGAACCCAGTCTTTTATTGCGTCAACTATCTGGATGTCAGCATTTTGAAACCTTTCATCCATTGCCAGTATGTCTAAGACCGCAGACTCAATATTTTTTGATATTTCTTCGTCATTCAAGTCCATAGCAGCAAAAGGATTGAGAATACTTAGCAACTCCGCATCTTTCTTGACTATCTCACTCATACGACTAGTATATTATTAAATTTATATTTATTCCTTTTTACCACGATAGATTTAAATAGGGTAAAATGTATTACATTGTGGTATAAGCAGCACCCACCATGAAGTTAGAGTGCATCCCATCTCTTCTTGCTTTTTTGGTGCGTTATTTTGCTAGGCATTTTGTGCTGCTTATGCCACTTAACACAACTATAGGAGTGTGAAATTATCGGAAAAAAAGACGAAATGATAGCTGCTCTTGAAGCAGAAGTGAAGAAGAAAGACGGACAGATCAAGCAGAGAGACCAGATGCTTGACGCAATGAAGGCCCAGTTTGACACACAGGCACAGCAGATAAAGGAGATACAGGAGTACAAGGAGATAATGATGCTGGCAGTTGATACCACTGGTGTCCCTGGAGACAAGATACAGGATACTCTGGATAGTGCAGTCAAGATGTTGGAGTCCAGGCTTGAGGGCCTTGGCCTGAAGGACAAGTACCAGATACTTGCATACCCGAAGACCCTTGGAATTGGAATCATAAGGTGATTTCAATGAAGACCTCAGTGAACATGCCAGACGAAATGATTTTGGACTTGGACAGTCTGGCAGACAAGAGAATGTCCAATCGTTCACAGATAATAAAGCAAGCAATCAAGGAACATCTGGATAAGGCAAGAGAGGCAGGTGAGTTAGATGGGTAAGCCAGCAGTTGAAGTCTCAACTGGTCTGAAGAAGGCAGATGAGAACAGCATGGTCTCTTGGTTCAAGAAGGCAGATGACGCAGTTCAAATGATGTTCATTGACGATGAGCAAGTTGCTGTGACACATGACGTTGTTCAGAAGAACTATGAGGTCTTTTCAGTCCAGGGAGCTTATGCCAAGATAAACGTTGACCATTTCATTGACATGCCAACAAAGGTTGGTGAGATGGGAGAGGGCCTGAACAAAGATGGTACTCCAAAGAAGTCTGGAGACGAAGCTGACTTATTCATGTCTGCCTGGTGCATCAACAAGATAACCGCAACAAAGGATGAGAAGGCAACCAGAGACAACATTTGGAAGCTGAGGAACTTTGTCCATGACATTGTGTTTGCTGGCAATGAGGGTGCTAGAGAGAGTCCACCTGCAGGCATCTCAAAGCATGTCGTGTCAACAACTACATTTGTTTGGGAGTCTCACAAGTACAGAGTGCAGATGGCAAAGGCAGCCTACAGGAAGCTTGAAGAGAAGACCAACAAGAAGCTGAAGAAGTTCAACAAGAACAACGATCCGGACATACTGAGAAAGGCAGAGTCCGAACTGGTCAAGGTTCTCCAGAAGAACATGAAACTGAGACCACAGCAATTCTCTTCTTCACAGGGTTTCTCAAACTACTTCATTGTGATGTTTGACGCAATGTTCCCTGACGACTTCGGCACAGACACCAGGATAAAGAAGCTCAAGGAAGACGGAGTGTGGTAGAATGAAAGTTGACTACCAGAAGATGATTGACGACCCGAAGCAGTCAAAGATTGAGGGTGGAGTCTTCATTGGCCCATAGGTGATTGCATGGCTGAGGACAAACCAAAAAAGGACAAACGCAGGAATGTCAAAGACGGTAGAAACGTCAAAGCCAAGCCAATCTATCCACCAATGTCTAGGAAAGAGACATGGGAAAAGAACAAGGCAGAGCAGGCCAAACGCAGGAAGAAGTGTCGTGAAGACCCTAACAGGACTGAAAACCAATGCAAAACATGCACATTTGAGCATCTTTGCACCCAAGAAGCTACGCTGGACTACATAGAGTCCAGCTAGTTTTTTTCTTTTTTTTCTATTTTTTACAATAATTTTTGTGTTTTTATCTTTCCTGAACGTATAGAATTGATAAGCTTCTGGTCAATCATGGAGATATCTACAGTGTGCCTAGCAACTTCACCGTATTCTCTGTCCATGACGATTGCAACCATATTCCTCTTTGAACGGTATCCATGACTTGCAGTGTAGAAGTCCTTAGCAGCTATGGTGTTGAAAGACTCAACTGTGCAACCTCTAAACTCATGTACAGTTTTGTGATGAATATGTCCGGTGTACCAGTACCTGAATTTCGTGTTTCCCCAGTCTTTTGCCATGTCTGAGGCCATAATTCCCTCCAACTCAGTAGGTTTCACAGTGTCTCCATGAGTTGTTCCAATCAAGCACTTGCCAAACCTGAAGTAATGGAATTTTGCTGGTGAAGTGTCAATCTTCACTCTTGGATTGTTCTTGAAGTAGGCTTCCAGCACAAGAACAAGCATTGCAGAGGTATAATCATCATGGTTTCCTATCTCAACTATGATATTAACAGTATCATGCTTCTTCAGTGCATAATTAATGACTTCTCTGAATATGAACACACCAACCCTCATAACTTTGGCCCATCTGGTGTCCACATCAAGTGTATGACCACTCCTAGAAGTGACGTTGAGGTTAGAGTCCGAATGGAAGAAGTCACCAACAGAAATAATCAAGCACTCCTTTGACTTCGGTGCTGAATCAACCAACCGCCTCATAGAACCAAGAATTAGGTTTGTTGCAACGTCTAGATCGTAATCGTCTCCGGACTCCAAGGCCCAAGAATACATCCCGACATGAGGTTCTGCAAGAACATAATTTGTAAGAAGATTATCCATAACGTCAACTGGTTCTGGAATAATCATTGACTTCCCAGACACTTCTTCAATAATTCCAGACATTGCTTCCATTATCATTTTATAGTGATGGTCTTTCTCAATCTGTGTCTTGACCCACTGACCTTTTAATTCACCATCTGCACCATAATAGGTTGAGACACCTTTGACAAGGAAACCTTCTGGTGCAGGATGAGTCATGTCGTGTTCTGGACTCCAACCTCTTTTTGTTGCCTTTTTAAGAACTCTTTTCAATGCTCTGCGGATAGTTGATTCGCCAACATTAAAATTCCTGCCAGTTTGACGTAAATTTTGTGTCTTCAGGTAATCTTCTAGATATTCCCTTTCTCTTTCTGTCGCATACTTGGAACACCCTTCATCTAGCTTTAGCAATTCACTCATCAAATTCCTCCAGAAACATTTCTAGAAATGGACATCCATTGCATTTATCAGTAATTTCATGCTCAGTTTGTGGAGGCAATGGGACTCCACACCGAGTAACTTTCTTGCCATTCAAAACAAGAACACTAGAATTTATATCTACAACAACAATTCCGTCAAGCTTCATCAACTCTGCTGCCGGAGGCATATCTGGGTTATTCATTCCGAACATAAGTTTCCTCCCCACACGCAGGACATGTGATAGGTTCAGTGTCGTTGTGCATCAAAGCACCACAATTACACCAAACGAAACCGTTCTCTTGCCTCATATAATCACCAAAAAATTAGTTGCGAGAGATGGATTTGAACCATCAACACAGGGCCATGAACCCTGCAGGATACCAAGTTACCCCATCTCGCAATTATGACCTCCTTCCAGCAATATGTACTTGCCAGCCAATCGGATGTGCTCTAAGCCGGACATCAAATCCACGTTCACCAAGTGCGTCTCTGTAAATCTGAGCACCAAATTGAGATAACTTCTCAGTTATCAAACGGACAGTATGGAGACCGTTGAACACAGATGCCTCACACTCAATGCCGAGCATTGTAAGCTCGTCTATTATGTCAGATTGTTCTTCAGTGTCCATCATCTCACCGGAGGGTGTGTCGGATGAGTTGGTGATCAAATGATTATTTGATGAGCAAGGGGAAGCCCTTATACTCATCCGACACCAGGCTTCCCTAATAGCCAGGAATCCCTTCGGGACTACAGCAAGATATGTATTGCGGATAATGTATATAAATTTAATCATGGGTTCTGCCTCTTGAATTTAGCAGTCTCTGTCCAGTCACAGTAAGCGTTTGAACACCAGTATCCCCAACTGTCACGTTCAAGTGGTTTCCCACACTTCGGACATTGCCTAACTGGTGCTGCCATCATCAACCTCAACAAACAACTCTGGTTTCTCAACTGCGTCAATGAGTGCGTCAAGAAGTTCAATTTTTATGTCACTTACCTGGTGAAAGACGATTGTTTTTGTCTGGAGTGCTTTCTTGACTGCCTCTCTCTGGATTTTCCTATGGTCATCAGCTAAGCTCATCACGAAACAACTCCTTTGCAAGTTTTAACTCGTTATTTTGTGTTTTCTTCACAAATTCCTGCATTAAATTCAATATTTTTTGTGATAGGGCCAATGCACTCTCTTCATAGTGATGGTCAATTTCACCTAGCCACTTCCAACTAGGTATTTCTGGATTTGATATCACCGATACTTTATATCTACATAGTTCATGCTTTGTTCCATGTACTCTGACTGCCCGAATAGTGTAAATTGTCTTCCAATTTATTTTGATATCTAAATAAAGTGCCACGATATCACATCCTGAGCATGTTTCTTTTCTTGACAATCAAATCAAACTCTTCTGCTGTAATCTGCAT
>Ga0180433_10002362_pt1 | contig 29261 bp, 22 predicted proteins | sample SS_ome_8_FD_132980 | JGI IMG/M metagenome (GOLD analysis project Ga0180433, IMG submission 132980) | Hypersaline lake sediment archaeal communities from the Salton Sea, California, USA - SS_1_D_1 metaG | ecosystem: Environmental > Aquatic > Non-marine Saline and Alkaline > Hypersaline >... | reverse complement strand
CTTGCCCACCCCATGGGGTGGGTTGGGACAGGAAAATGACTGGATTGATAAGCGATAAAAAAATGTGCGAAACTTTCTTGACGCTACCCCACAATCGCAATTTACTTCCAGAGTCAAAAAGGGAATCAATTATTATAAGATACTATTGTGTGTTTACGAAATTCCTGGAATCAACGTTTTTCCCGAATGGATAGTCGTTTTCTATTCTTGGATCGAAAGTGCCCATGATATCCGAGTCCTTTCCTTCACCGCCAGGCTTTCCGTCTCTTCCGAGACTCAAAAGCATAACTTTACCATTTTCAAGGATATTGTATTGGATTTCTCTGCCCCATCCATCTTTAATACTGTTGTTAGCCTTCTTGCGTTTTGGCAGATTATATAAATCTTTAGGTAATTCATTATGATCATTCACGAACTCCTTAATTCTACGTGAGGTTACTAAAAAACATGTTCGAGTCATGTCATCAGGGGGGATAAAATCAATCAATAGAAATAGGAATAATATAATGAAAATCGCTATTGATATAAAAACTATTCTTTTTTTCAACACCTGATCCTTTCTAATAAAGAAATATAAATATAGGGGAAAAATAAAACTGTTTCAACATTACATAAGTCATTTTTTCTTCTGTAACATAGAAGTATTTCATATTGATCAGACGACACAAAATACTTTTTCCTACTTTTATCGACTTGGTTTATCTCGCAGCAAACTTCATCTTTATTTCTTGTCTTCTTTCTCGCAACCTGGCGCATTATCAAATTCCATACTACAAAATTTTCTACAATTATGTCGTGCAGAATAAACATCCTTGTCCCACAATCTATTCATCATATAATTATCCCAAGCCATATCCTGTTGTGGTGTGGTAATTTTCTCTCTTGCAATATTTCCCCCTGTATAACGAGACCAATATATTTCACCTGCCAAAAATGATGGGAGTTTTATACTTCTATGTCCAAGCCAAGTTCTACCTGGAATAGGCCATCTTAGTGGACTTAAAGGGTTTACACCGAAAGAATAAGCTCTTTGACCTACACAAAAATATGTTGATTGTCTCGTTTGTATGTCATACCGAAAGTCCCACACGTCAACTACTATGTTCCAGTGGAGCCAATTATTTAGCGGGTTCCAACTGTCATTTCCTTCTTTCAAGTATATATTAGTTCCAGATGGATCTATCCAATTAAGAGGATTATTTCCTACATAGGCATACATGTTCATGCCATCATAATATTCGAGCGGATCTGGCTGTATAAATCTTCCAAGTTCGGGATGGTACATGCGGGCGCGGTAATAATACAGGCCGGTTTCATCGTCGAGCCTGCGCCCTGTGAACATGTAAGGATTATTGTATAAACTCGAATCTCGAATTTCGAAATCCGAACTCATTATCTGAACCTGGCCATAAACATCGTATTCGTAACGTTCCACAATCGCACCCGAATTATCAGAAAGCGCAACTACCGAACCTAAGCCGTTAAAGTGATAATAGTATATACCGCCTCCGCCTGCTACGTCAATCATACAAATCGGCTCATCAATACCCGGCCCGTAGATGAATTTCCTTAATAATGTACCGCTGCTGTTATATTCAGCGATAACCTGATCGCCGTCATAGACATATTCGGTTCTTACACCGCCTGCAGTCTTGGCAATACGTCTGCCGAGAAAGTCATATTCATAAGTAACAGCAGCAGGGATATCGGCCGCTGAGTTAAAATATACATCATGCGTAGCCGCATTGGCCGCCGCCACCCAGCCCAAGTCTGTCGTAACATCGACGTTATAGGCCAGATACACCGGATTGGGATAGGTAGCCTTGACCGAGTCCTGCGGAGTATTATCGAAATAGAATACTCTGAACGCATCCAATACCCAATCATCCCATACCTCAGGATTACCGGCATCCTGATCAAAAACTTTCAGCGTTTTTTCCCATGTGTTTTCTTGCGTTTATAACTTCTCAGGAACATATCAATAGTTTCGCAGCAGAAAAACAGCTCTGCAATAGGCAAGGTCTTCACCATGCAAGGTTCCGAGTGTTTTGTTGGATACTGAAACGTTGTGAGGGGAAAATTTTTTTAATTCGCAATTTTACCGGTGAACTGCGAAAGTTGGGTTAGTAATTTAGTCTGTAGGAAAAAATGTCAACGTCGTTGTATTGTTCGAGGCCTGCGGATAGCCCCTTCGACTTCGCTCAGGCCTCCCTTCGACAAGCTCAGGACGTAAGATTTTATACCCGCCCCTGCCTCCGCAGGGGTGACAATCCTGCGCGGGCACAAGCATTTGATAATTTATCTCTGCCTGCGATGGGATAAGCATTGGGTTTGAGATTCTTCGCTGCGCTTTGCTTCGTTGAGAATGACAATTTTCAGGTCTTTTCTACAGAGCAATGTCAAAAAAACAGAACCCAACGTGAAACGCGGGGCCAAATAGACTGGATACCGGATCCCTCCTTCGCACGAGGCTACGGAGGGCAGGCAAGTCCGGCATGACAATAAAGACAACCGCGTGGGCCATCCTCCTTTGCCATTCTGCCTCGGCTGAGGCAACGAAGAAAAATGTTCAAGTTGATGAACGTTGGAGAGATTATGGGAAATTTTTTTTGGGGGGAGGTTATTGTTTCTGTATGGTGCTTGAAAAAATATGCACCCTTTTGTTAGAATGGTTCCGGTAGTTGTTGTAAATCGAATGTGGATGTTATCGAATGAGTAAGGTTAAGAGATGTCGCTTCCGACAGTAGCGATAATAGGGCGACCAAATGTGGGTAAAAGCAGTCTTTTGAATGCTCTTGCCGGCCGGATGATAAGCATAGTCGAACCTACGGCCGGTGTTACCCGTGACCGGGTCAGCACGATTATAGAGCACGAAGAGCGCTTCTTTGAGCTTATTGACACGGGGGGTTACGGTATTGTTGACAGCGATGAGTTAAGCGAGCATATTGCCAATCAGATTCATCAGGCTATAGCAACGGCGGATTTGGTGCTCTTTGTGGTCGATATTCGGGACGGCCTGATGCCGTTAGATTCCAGGATTGCCGAACTTCTCAGGAAGAATAATCTCAGCGTGATTTGTGTAGCAAACAAGGCCGATAGTGCAGGATACTTTCCGGCTGCAGGTGAATTTATCAAGCTCGGTTTCGGAGAGCCGGTGTGTGTGTCGGCGACTAACAATATCAACAAGTCGGTTCTGATTGAGCGTATTATAAGTGCCCTGGAGCACCTTCCGGCCGAAACGCCCGAAAAGGAAGTGATGAAGCTTGCGATTGTGGGAAAGCGAAACGCAGGAAAAAGTACGTTTATAAATTCAATTGTGGGCGCCGAGCGCGTCATCGTCAGCGAAGTACCGGGGACTACACGCGATGCGGTGGATGTGCGGTTTGAAAAGGACGGCAGGCGGTTTGTGGCGATTGACACCGCTGGAATAAGAAAAAAAAGCAAGATGTTCGACGATATAGAATTTTACAGCTACACACGAGCCACGCGAAGTATAAAGCGGGCCGATGTAGTGCTCTTTCTGATTGACGCAACGCTTAAGGTCTCTCAGGTGGACAAGAAACTGGCCCGCTTTATTGTCGAGCAGTTCAAGCCGTGCATTTTGGTTATAAACAAGTGGGACCTTGCAAAGGACTTTGCCGAAACCGAAGATTACGGCGAATATCTCAGCAAGGTTCTGCCGGGCCTGGCCTACGCACCTATCGCCTTTACAACTGCTACAGAGGGTAAAAATATTCAAAGCGTTCTTGATTTGGCCGGCGAACTGTTCAAACAGGCTGCTGCCAGGATACCGACAGGCGTGCTCAACAGGGCTGTTAAGGAAATAGCGGCTCAAAAGGTCGGCGGGTCGAGAAAAACCGGTATGCCGAAGATTTATTATGCCACACAGGTGGCGACCGGACCTGTAACATTACTTTTGTTTGTGAATCGTCCGGAGTTTTTTGACGCCAATTTTCACCGGTTTTGCACCAATAAGCTGCGAGAGCTTCTCGGAATAGAGGAAGTGCCCGTCCGCCTGCTCCTCCGGGCAAGAAGATCGCAGGACTAACAACAATGAATCTCTGTCAAAAGGGATACAAAATGGCAAAAACGTTCAGAGTATCAGGCTTAATAGTGATTAGTTTTGTTACTTACGCAGGCATTTGTCCAGCAGGGCAACAAGAAAACATAATCGGCCAAAAAATGCCAGAAATTACCAAGGAGCAACGTATCCTTGGACTCGTGACGATTTATCAGGTTGCAAAGCATCATTTTGCCTACTTCGAACAGGTGCCGGAGCTTAACTGGGACCAGGCTTTTATGGAATATCTGCCATTGGTGGAGAAAGAACAGAGCCTTCTTGAATGTTACCGTACACTTCAACAATTCACAGCCTTGCTTGAGGATGGGCATACGCAGGTTTACTTGCCAGAGGAACTTAGGCGCCAAACTGATAACTTACCTATTATATTAGGTTACATTGAAGAGCAATGGGTAGTGATAGAACGCTGGCCCAGCCAAGATATACTTGAAGAAGATATCCCTCCAGGCACCGCATTGTTAGAAATAGATGGTGTTGATACAAATGAATATATCCAGAATAAAATATTTCCTTATGTTGCCCATGGAACAATCCAGGGTAGAAGAGATAGAGTCAACTGGGCTAATTTCTTCACAAGAAATGCTGAAGTTAAAATTAAGCTTCGTTATCCCAATGGCAATGTAAAAACGAGAATCATCAAAGCAAACCGCAAATCAGCAATTTGGACACCTGAAAATCGAGAAAAGTATTTCGCAAAATTACGCAAAGGACCGGACTTCTTAACGGAAAAATTAGATGACAATAATCTATACATTCGATATCGCCAATGCAATCCAAAATGCGAAGGACGTTTTGTTTCCTTGATTGAAAGCTTTGATACTTCGGCACCTTCTATAATAATTTTGGATTTACGGGAAAATGGTGGTGGTAATACACCCCATGAAACAATTAAGCATCTTATCTCAAAGAGAATGCCAGACAGATATTCCAAGACACGCTGTTCGATTTCATCTATAGATGCTTCAATTAAAATGGCTTCAAAAATGGGAGTTACCGAAGAGCAATTATTAGAAAGGCTAAATGAAGCCAAAGACAAAGGTGAATTACCAAAGGGCTACATTCCCGGCTGGCTTGTCTCTAAACAAGGACACGTAGAACCTGCAGAAAAACATTACAAGGGCCAGATTATTATACTTATCGATGTTACTACTGGAAGTGCAGCCGAGGATATGGCTGCAAAACTAAAAGCGGCGGACAATGTGAAAATTATTGGCGAACCCACAAATGGATCAACAGGCACACCAATGTTTTATGATTTGCCCGGAGGGGGGCGACTTCGTGTTTGCACAATAAATACGCCTCTCTCAGGCATTGGAGTACAGCCTGATATCCCGGCACATCGGACAATTAATGGTATTGCTACTGGTAAAGACGAGATACTTGAGGCTGCAATTGAATACGTTCTTTTGACAAAGGATTTCGAGAAACGTATAGACAAATAAATACTGTAACTTTTATTATGGATTATTAAGATGGACACGTTATTGCTCATGGTCGGATGCGGGGCAGGATTTATCGTCGCCTACCACACTTACGGCAGGTTCTTAGCGAGGAAGATATTCAAACTTGACGTTCGTGCAATTGTTCCGAGCAAAGCTCTGGAGGACGGAGTTGATTATGTGCCCACACGCAAGGGGATTATATTCGGTCATCATTTTACCTCTATAGCCGGCACAGGACCGATTGTAGGCCCGGCCATCGGCATTATATGGGGATGGCTCCCGGCGGTATTGTGGGTGATGCTCGGTAGTATATTTATGGGCGCGGTGCATGATTTCGGAACTCTTGTGGTTTCAATGCAAAACGAGGGCAGGAGTATCTCGGAAGCGGCATCGAAATATATCAACATTCGTGTTCGATTTATATTTTTCGGGATTGTTTTTTTGAGCCTGCTTCTTGTTATCGCGGTTTTCGGAGTTGTCATTGCCGCGGTGTTCACCGAATTTCCGAGTTCCGTTATTGCAGTCTGGCTTCAGATTCCGATAGCAGTGGCACTAGGCTTTGCGGTCTATAAAAGAGGTGCCAACATCCTGATTGCAACGGTCGCTGCGGTTATCGGGATGTATTTATGTATAGCGATAGGCAGCAGGCTCCCCATCGAACTGGGCTCGGCATTTGGGATACCGGGGACGGGACTCTGGGTGATAATATTGTTGATTTACGCCTGGGTCGCCTCGACACTGCCGGTAACGACACTTCTGCAGCCGAGGGATTATATCAATGCCTGGCAGCTTTTTATCGCTATGGCGCTTCTTACCGTGGGGATAACGGTCGCATCGTTATCCGGCAAGCTTCCGCTGGTTGCCCCGGCCTTCAATACTTCGCTGCCTGCTAACACACCGTCTTTATGGCCCTTCATGTTCGTAATTATCGCCTGTGGGGCGATAAGCGGTTTTCATTCTCTTGTAGCAAGCGGCACAACCCCAAAGCAGGTCGACAAAGAGCCGGACAGCCTGTTCGTGGGCTACGGCTCGATGTTGATGGAAGGCGCACTTGCGATACTGGTTATTATTTGTGTGGGGGCGGGCTTAGGGATGGCCCTTAAGCTCGGCGATGGTACGTTACTTTCGGGCCGACCGGCGTGGCAGCACCAATACGGCACATGGATAGGAGCCAAGGGACTCAGCGACAAAATAGCTCCCGTGGTGATTGGTGCGGCCAATATGATGGAGACCCTGGGACTGCCCCGGATAGTCGGGATAACACTGATGGGAGTCTTTATCGCCTCCTTTGCAGGTACGACCCTGGATACCTCGGTCAGGATTCAGCGGTATGTGGTAAGTGAGCTTGCAAACGATTTGCGAATTCCCTGTCTGGGCAACAGATGGGCGGCGACAACATTTGCGGTTCTGACGGCGGCGGGGCTGGCGTTTGCGACCGGTGCGGACGGAAAAGGTGCTATGATACTGTGGCCTCTTTTTGGAAGCGCCAATCAACTTCTTGCCTGTCTGGCTCTTTTGGTGATTACTCTTTATCTGAAGAGTAAAGGGGGATTAGGCTTTCTGGTTACAGCGGTTCCCTGTTTTTTAATGCTGATAATTACATCCAGCGCGATGATTTCCAATGAGAGGAAGTTTTTACAAGATGCAATGTCGCACCCGGATGACTTGCCGAAGTGGCTTTTGGCGGCGATTGCAGGAGGTATATTTCTTTTAGCGGCCTGGATGATTTTTGAGACGGTGAGAGTGATGTTCAGGGGCCGGCCGGCGGCCCGCTCTCCACAGGAACAGCCAGAAGCTTAAACCTTGCCCGGCGGGGGGATTCGTTCAGCCTGATTTGTCCTTTTTCAACAAATTCCAGCGGAAAGTTGTAAACAACCTGTCTGGATACTTCTTTATCAGCCACGTCTGAATCTCTGACTTCAATAAGAAGTTGATATGGAGTTTTGTCTTTGTAAACCGCCCATGCGGCCTCGGTTGCCCTGAACTGGGTGGTCTCGGTCAACTCGTTTTCATTGAGCAGTTCGATGCTGTATTTGCCCTGCAGGTTTTTGCTGAATATGAACCCAACGGTCGGTTGGAGGGGTCGGTCCTGCAAAGATACTTCGGCGGAAGGGAGCTTGATTTTCACCCGGTTGTCCGCATACTTCCGAATGTTGGCAGCCAGGTCCACGTAAGGAGCAACATTGATTGGATATTCCCGGGCCTTTTTAATCTGCTGCTCGGTCAATGTAACCTTTGCTTCAAAGTTATTATCCTGACGGACAAACATTCTCACCTGAGCAGGGTCTATGTTCTCGTGCTCCAGGATTGAGCCTGTTTCATCAAAGCATTTAACGGTCAACCACTTCTCCACCAGCTTTTCGACTGTTACACCAATGGTAGCAACTTCACGTCCCCCGATTTTGCAGGATTCGACGGTAAGCCCGAGATTTCTGATTTTTGTGCTGTTGTTAAGAAAAGCAAGCAGGTCAAGTGTGTGATTACCCGGCTGGGCCTTTTTTTCGGTTACGGCATCATAATAGAAATCAAGCCTTACCTTTTCAGGGTCCGTGTCTCGGGCATTGAGCTTACTTCTTGATTCGGCCACTTTTGCGGCGGAGCCTTTTAATTTTAGTTCAAGCGTAACAGGTGTATCTATGTCAAGGCTGACAAAGAGGTCCAAGCTTGTCTGGGAAACGGTTAGAGTGGCGGTCTGGTTGAAATCTTCCTCAAGGGCCAGATAGGCCCACGCCCATATAACCAATGTCAGAAAGGCGACGACCGCAATTTTTTTTATCTTATCAAACATCTTACATTCTCTTTGGTTCTCACGTTGTATCTGTACCTTTTCCAGCGGTTGGCGCTTTTTCGATTTGCTGTATTCGTTCTACAAGCGCGGTAGTTTCAACAACTGCGGTTGTAAGGTGTCTTCTCAACTGTGCTTCGGAGACATTTCTGATTAAATTTCCGTCCATTGCGACAGAAACGATGCCTGTTTCCTCGCTGACGACGATGACAGTGGCGTCCGAACTTTGAGTTACCCCGATAGCGGCGCGGTGCCTTGAGCCGAGCTGTCTTCCCTCAAAAGCGCCGCTTTCGGCCAGGGGAAGCTGCACCCTCGCGGCTACAATTCTGTCGCCCTGTATAATGACAGCCATATCGTGCAGAACGGTACCGGGGCAAAAAATGGTCCTTAGAAGCTCCGCTGTAACTTTGGCATCTATTCTGACGCCGGTCTCGACAAACTCACCAAGCCCCACCTGCTGTTCGATAACAATAATAGCACCGGTACGAACGGCGGCAAGTTGCGTAACGGCGTTTATTATTTCCTCGACGCTTCTGGACAACTGCTGAGCGGAGCTTGAATGGAAACCGGCCTGACCGATTCTGATAAGGGCCCTTCGTATCTCCGGCTGAAAGGCAACAACTGCAATAATTGAACTGGCAATCAAGAAACCCTGGTAGAGGTATCCAACCCTTGCCAATTCGAATTTCCTTACGAAGAAGTTAAGAATCAAACCCCCGATAAGCAGGATGAAAATAAAGCCCCTGAAGAGCCTTTCACCTCTTGTTCCTTCAAGAAAGCTAAGGATGATGTAAACGAAGATGCCTATAAGCAGCAGTTCAAAAAGCACCTGTCCAAGCTCGGCGAGCTTCATTCGGTACATATACTCGAAAATCGCATCCAAAAATCAAACTCCTTTTGGAATCAAATGCTCCCCCCGGCTACTACATTTCGCGCGCGCCTCCAAGAAAGCCAACAAAACCAAGAACGCTCGACAAAACCTATCTGATATATTTGTCGCTTAGCCTGCTCGGTTTCTCCACGAGCCAAAAACTGTCCCAGTCTTCCATAATCTGCTGAAAAGCAATACGTTCGACGCGTTCCCACCTGGCGCGGCGCTGGGCTTCCGTTTCAGAAAACGGGGCAAGTTCCTGGCCCTCACCAAAAAACACCGCCTCTTCGACCACATCACCTGCGAAATCCGCCCCTTTTATCGGGTATCTGCATCCGCCAACCGCCACAAACAGGCAAAACAAAAGAACACTCAGAATAAATTTGGCCTTTTTCATACTCTTCCTCAAAAAAGTCTCGACAGAATCTTTCTGCGCCGAGAAGCCACAAACCGTTTTCACACTCTTTTTGCTTTCGGCACCATTATATTTTATCGGATATGTTGACCTTGTCAATGTAAAATTGGCGAAAAATGAAATGGCAAAGGTAAAAGGGCAATCAGGCTTTCAGGAAGTACTCCATCATCTCAAAGCCGTTATCGACCCTGAAGCCCGACTGATAGGCGTTTTCTTCGGAAAAGGGTTTGTGCAGGATTCCTTTTACGCCGGTTCCCGACATTGCGAACGGAACAGGGTCGTCGGTGTGTGCCTGAGTCTCGACAGGTGTAGGGTGGTCCGGGATAACAAGTATCCGCCAGCTTTGATACTTTTGAAGGGCCTCGTACAGGGGACCGACAATCTGTTTATCAATCATTTCCACCGCTTTTTTCTTGAGTTCGGCATTACCGCTGTGACCGGCCTCGTCGGGGGCTTCGATGTGCACGAAAACGAGGTCATGGTCCCGGAGGGCCTTTATTGCGGCCTGGGCCTTTCCGGCATAATTTGTGTCGAAATATCCGGTCGCTCCGGGGACATCTATAACGTCAAATCCGATGAGTCTGGCGAGTCCCCTTACAAGGTCAACAGCGGTGATGGCTGCTCCTTTAAGGCCGAAACGCTTATGGAAGCTTTCGAGGTGAGCGGCCTGCCCCTGGCCCCATAGCCATACACTGCTTACGGGATTTTCGCCGAGGTCTCGTCTTACACGGTTAATCTCGTGGTTTTCAAAAAGTTGTTGCGAGCGCGCCATTATGTCGTTAAGGAAATCGGCGTTTTTTCCATGTGGAAGGTACTTCGAGACTCTTTGTCCTATGATGTCGTGCGGGGGCTGGGTTTCGACGTCGAAATCCAAATCCGCGATGACGCAGAGATTCCGATAGCTCACTCCCGGATGGAATCGGATTTTTGCGTCGCCCAGTGCGTCCTGCAATTCTCGGATAAGTTTTTCGGCTTCTTCGGTGGAGATGTGTCCTGCGCTGTGGTCGGCCATCTTTCCGTCGGCTATTGTAACGAGATTACATCTGAAAATCCATTCGCCCGGCGCAAGCTTGATGCCCTTTGCCACGGCCTCGATTGGTGCCCGCCCGGGATAATACTGCACGGGGTCATAGCCCAAGAGGCTCATCTGAGCAACGTCGCTTCCCGGAGGCATGTCCGGGGGGACGGTCTGAACGATTCCCTGTTTTCCTTCGATGCTGATTTTGTCGGTATTGGGTATATCGGCAACCTGCAGGATTGTCCTGCCGTCGTAGCAATCCAGCGGATAGTCGGCGGCTCCGTCGGGAATAATTATAGCATATTTAGTCGTCAACTTTGTCCTCCGGAATATTCACAATTCTTATACAAACCGGTTCTGCGCCGACGTTGTCGAGCTTTGCCAGTTCGGCAAGGGCGGCGGACATATTTTTCTGCTTTGTCGGGTGAGTGGTGATGACGACAGGAACGGTGTTTTGCGGGCCTGAACCTTCACGCTGCAGGGCGCCGGAGATACTTATGTTGTGGTCGCCTAAGATTTTGCTGTGGCAGGCCAGGACACCGGGTTCGTCCTTCGCCATCAGTCTTATATAGAACCTGCTTACGAGGTTATCGATATTGCTGATAACCGAGTCGGCTTTTTCTCTGGGCCGGATTTGCAGGCTGTTGAAAAGCTTTGCGGAGTTTCCGATGGCCACTTCAATAATATCGGCGACAACCGCACTTGCGGTCGGCATCATTCCCGCCCCCCTGCCGTAGTACATCGTCTGCCCGACCGCGTGCGAAAGGATACTGACCGCGTTAAAAGGTCCGTTAACCCGGCCTAAGGGGCTGTCGGGTGAGATGAACGAAGGATGAACACGCAGGGACACTTTTCCGTCGGCGTCCTTTTGGCCGATAGCCAAAAGCTTCAGGACGTAGCCCATTTCCCGGCCGTAGCGGACGTCGTCGATACTGATTTTCTCGATGCCTTCGACCATTATGTCATCAAGTTTTATCTCGTATCCGAAACCAAGCGTTGCCAGTATCGCGAGTTTATGAGCGCTGTCGGCGCCGTTTATATCAAGTGTGGGGTCGGCTTCGGCGTAGCCCTTTTTCTGAGCCTTGATCAGGGCTGCCGGGAAGTCCTCACCTTTTTTGCTCATATTAGACAGGATGTAATTACAAGTCCCGTTTAAGATGCCGTAAATGGCTTCGATTCGGTTTGCCGCCAGGCCGGTCCTTATAGCAGAAATGATGGGGATTCCGCCGGCACAACTGGCCTCAAAGGCGATACATCGACCGGCCGCCCGGGCGGCGGCGTAAAGTTCGGTTCCACACTCGGCTAAGAGCGCCTTGTTTGCGGTAACGACATCTTTACCGGCGGCAAGCATCTTAAGCTGAATATCCTTTGCAACTGTAGTGCCGCCGACAAGCTCTATGCCGATTTGTATGCTCTCATCGTTCAATAATTTGTCCAGGTCGTCGGTAAGTACGCCTTCGGGCAGTTTGACCGGCCTTGGTGAGGTCGTATCGATATCGACGACTGCTGCAAGCTCGATACGCAGACCGGTTCTTGCCTCGATAGCATCGGCGTCATCGCAGAGCAGCTTCGCAACACCGGTACCGACCGTCCCGAAGCCTACAAGACCGACTCTTACTCGCTTGTTAGCCATAGACATATTCCTTAAAAACCGACAAATCGTCGGACATGAATTTACATTAAGAGCCGGTTACAGGTCAAGACAAAAATGGTAAGAAAAAAGCAAATGCCAAAAGCAGAAATTGCCGGCCCGAACCATCCAATAATGTCATGCCGGACTTACTTGTCCTCCGTAGCCTTGTGCGAAGGAGGAATCCGGCATCCAGAAAACTCACGATGTTTTTAAGATACCGCACATCGGCAATTTTTATCTGAAGTTATTATAAAAAATTTCCATAAGCCATCTTATATAAATCTCTGCGGCCACTGCGGCCTCTGCGGTGAGAGAAACAAATCAATCCTTCTCTATAAGAAAGAGGAATTCGGTATTCGGCGTCTCGGCATCGGCAACCCACTGGGAGGTCCATCGCATATCGGCCATTACGTTTCTCTTGTAGTCGATTTCCAGAACTTCCTTCAGCTTTCCGCATTTACGAATTGCCTGATTAAGCTCATCCGCCGTGGCCCTGCCGCCGGAACTATATGACAGGATTATGTGTCCTGCGCGGACATTCTTCAAGAGACGTTCGATTGCCTCAACTACGATGAACCTGCCTGTCTTGGGATTGCGACGAAACTCTTCAAATATCGAGGCGGAAATTTTATCTGAGCTATCCGCCCTCCTTTTCGCTTTGCCGAACAGCCGGGGCCTGTCATTCAGACAGATTGTTGTCCATAAGTGGTAATAGGCAGCGTATCTTATGCGTGAAGGCGGCATCTTTTCATTGTTGGAACCATAAGGCGGGTCGAAATATACAAGGTCACATTGGGTGTCTTCAAGAACGTTGAAAATATCATCCTGTAAGACCCGATGGACATTGTCTGAAACAATATAATTGGGTACTCCAAGAACCATCTGATTGTAGGAGCGGGCCGACCATTTGTTGAGGTACGCAGCGTAATGGCCGATTGTGCTGTCAACAGAATCAAGCGCCAGTATCAGGCTTGTAAGTGCCACCGACCGCTCAATTTCGTCCAGGTCGAGGTTGTCGATTTCATCGCGTATTGCATCGAGCCTGCGGGTATTGTGAATTTGCCAGGGTTTTTTTAGATTGTCGTGTTGCTTAGCAAGGCCGCCGTTGGGCCTGCCCCCATAATTCTCGGTAAACCATCCGTCTTTGCCCGGCAGCGAGTTAAGGTGCTCGATTAAATCCTTATAGTGCCTCTTTGGGCGGTTGTTCAAAAGATAGCACGTTCCGAACACCTTCGGCCACACGGCGCTGTCGTTGGCGATAACCTCGTAACCCGAACGTGCAAGGGCCTGTGCAACTCTGGTAGTACCGCAAAAACCGTCAAGTATCCTATGCGGCTTAACTTTTCGCACAAGATGCAGGATATAGGGCAAGAGCTTCAGCTTTGAGCCTGCATACTTGATTCCCTCGGTCGCAGGGACATCGGCAACAATATCATTGAACGGTGACAGATTTTGCATTCTATCTGGTATCACACCTTTTAGCACGGTCAAACAAAGTTTGACCGTGGCACCCAACAAAATAGATGGTATGCCATCCGCGCCAGAAGGTCAAGGGCAAAGTGGTATTGCAGCGAGGATTGCGGTTAAGTTTTCGGGATTGACAAAGGCATCCGGGCCTTTGGGATTGTATTTGGTAAGGGCCTTTATCACAGCGGCGAATTTTTTGTCAAGACGGGCGACAAAAGTGTCGGGTTTATCGAGGCCGGGTGGCAAGCCGATTTGATAGGCGTGCAGGGTCAGGCGGTCGATAAGGGGGGATTCTGCTTTATCCTTTTTCGGGCGATAATCGGGCTTAAAATCAGACAGCATTATCGGCCTGGCTGAGCCGTATAATGGGTCAATGACAAGAGGCAGTCCAATACTTTTCAGATGTGCGCGGATTTGATGGGTTCTGCCCGTTACCGGCTCGGCTGCAAGCAGCGCCATTGCCCCGAAATCAGCCAAGAGATTCCAGCGAGTAACGGCGGGTTTGCCCCTTTTTCTGCTGGTTTGCATGAGGCGTGGATTCTGTCGGCTGTGAGCCAGGGGTGTATCAATGGTGCCTGTGAGGGCGCCTGCGGCACCTGTTACGAGGGCAAGATAGTTTTTCTTAACCCGACGCTTTTCAAACATACTCGAAAACCTGCTTTGAGTCGCAAGGTTTTTGGCCAACAGCATCGCGCCGGAGGCGGCTTTGTCGAGTCGGTGGATGAGCCGCAGTCCGGTATCTGCACCTAACTGCTTTTGCAGGAGCGGTAAAAGGGAAGACTCGCCTGTACGGTCGGCGGTTGTACTGATACCGGCGGGCTTATTGATAACGACAAGGTCGGCGTCCTGATAGATGATTTCGATGTCATTTTTCGGCATAACTAAAACGGTGGGCCACAGTCCCACCCTACGTAAGTTCAACCGACCAGCCCACCCTACGTAAGTTCGACGGACCAGTAGGCGTTTTCGAGAAACTGCTTCCAACTGCGATATCGGTCATGGCTCAGGTGCACGTGAATAACGGGATTTCGTTTCGGTCTTGCCGGCTTTGTGATGAGAGTCATGTGGGCCTGTTTTGGTGTTCTTCCACCCTTTTTGACGTTGCACCTGGCACAGGAACATACGATGTTTTCCCAGTTTGATTCTCCGCCCATGCTCCTGGGTATCACGTGGTCGAGCGATAATTCGGAGGTTGGGAATTTTTTTCCGCAGTACTGGCACCGGCTTCTGTCCCTCGCGAAGATGTTTCTTCTGTTGAACTTTACGGGTCTTCTCGGAAGCCGGTCGTAAAAGAGAAGACGTATAATCCTGGGTACGGCAAGGTCGAAGTTGACGGTTGAAATCCAGTCATGCTCGTGTGCCTCGAAGGTTCTTCTCAACTCGCTCAGCTCCCGCCAGCTCTGGAAGTCGTAATTCGAATAGACGCCTTTTTCCCAACTTATAACTTCCGCCTGGTCTCGCAGCAGAAGAGAAAATGCCCTTCTGACACCGACAACACGAAGTGCGAGATAGTGCTTGTTCAGAACAAGCACCCTGTAACCCAAAGCGGATTGTGCGGGGTTTTCTATCATAAATGCTTCTAAATCATCCTCCGGATACTCATCGTTAAAATTACCACTGAAGATAATCAGTTAGAAATAATTTGGGTCGCTGTAATCTCCGTAACCGCCGACATCTTCGCCGCCCTCGGCTTCGGCTGCTTCTTTGAAACCCCTTGCCAACACCTCTTCCAACTGTTTCCGCTCAGGTCCGATTATACGTTCGAACGCCTCCTCGTCAACGGGTTGGGCCATCGAATCGAGCATAGCCAGCAACCTGTTTACTTCCGCTTGCTGTTCTGCGCCGCGCAAGGTTTTCCAGGCCTGAAATTCCTTTTTCAGCTCATTATAGTAAATGGTGCCGTCAACGGTCATTGAGGGAACGAAACGAACCGAATCATCGAAAAGTGCCGCAGTAACCGAACTTTGAAATGCAGGGTCACAATCGCTTGCCTTTTCCATCAGCTCATCGGCCTGCGTCAACACTTCATCAACAACACTCTGTTCGTCAAGAAATTCGGCCAGGCTCATTTTACCGTACAAGGTAAGCATGTAGTTTTTCAGCAGGTTACAGGCGAATTCGTCGCGCCCGCCGAAGCGTTTTTGCAGCTTCGAATACTCATCGGTCGCTATGTTGAAACTTTCCCTGGCCTTTTGAGCATATTCAGAACCCGCCCGCTCATATTGCGAAGCAACATCGCCGAGGGTGTTTGACGTTGAGGACTCCAAAGCGCCTGCTGTCGAGTTCAATCTTGAACTGAAGCTAAAGTGGAATTTCATGCCGTCCAACCGGGCAAGGGCAATACGCCAGTAGCAGTCAGCCAGGCTGGCAGAGGCCGATTTTCGAACAGACTGAGCCTTGACTTTTTTGTACCTGTCCGCCGCCTTTTGAAACAGCGAAACAGCCTCATCAACAGTGTTCGAGTAATTTTGCTGCAGCTTTTTAAGGTCCGTAGTGAGCCACGCGATTCTGCCGGCGTGCTCTTCTATCTGCCTGTCTGCGTCGGCAAGCTGGACCTTGGAGTCTTGCCTATGAGCCGCATTTTTCAAGTCATCTATTCGCTTGCGAACGGAGACGAGGTCCGACTGAAGCTTCTGAATGAGCGGTTTTACGATTTCGATTTGACTTTCGATAGAGCGTATTTGGTCTGCGGCGGCCTGTGCATCCAGAAAATGACTTTTCCTTGTCAGCAAAAGGTCATATCCGGCCTGAGCGAGCCGGAGTTTTTCATCACCGTAGGCGCTTTCGGCCTCTCGCAGTTTCCGGTCGGCTTGTTGCTCAATAGCATTGATAGAATCCTGTGCGGCCTGCCTTTGTTGTTCGAAACCAACCTTTAGCTCTTCCAGGCGGCTTAACTCCTCGCCGGCCGCTGCAAGCTCTTCTTCTATTCCGGGGCTTTGGGAATCACCGGTTATAGAGCCAAAAAGCTGCTCAATTTCCCTGTTTGTCGCATCGAGGAGATGATTGAGTCTTTCTTTCTGAAAAGTTAAACGGCTTATTCTTTCTGCCTGGAGAGAAATTTCGTCAAGTGCGGCACCGGCTGTTTCAGCAACCCCAGCAAGCTCAGACTTCTTTCGCTGAGCCTTCTCAAAAACAATGTCGGCATCAACTAAAAGGAAGGGCTGAGCGGCGGGGCCGGCTGCGGGAGCATCCTTAAGAACCGCTTGCATATCCCTGGCGGCCTTTTCAATATCGCCCTTTGCAGCAGTATCGAGGGCTTTTTGCGCATTTTGCCTCAATTGCTTAGCGGCTTTGTTCTCGGGGTTATCCGAACACCCCGCACTCAAAAAACCGGCTATACAAACTACAAAAAAGCACTTAATCAGATTTTTTGATTTCCAATTGCACACTTAAATATTCTCCGAAAACAGGTCGCCTATAACAAACACATCATACTGTGCAGACACAAGCCTTGTCAAGAAATTTTCGGGCGTGATTAGCCCTTCTGACCGGGACAGATGAAAAGGCATTTGGTTGTCCCAAAAATCGCGGTTTTCTCAAAAATAAGACCAAACCGCTCTGGTAGTGGCTTATTTTGTTGGATTCTGCGTGTATAAGCGCTACAATAGCTTTATTACAGAGCACGGGAAGCTTTCCCTTTATATTAACGGTAGGACATCAATGCTTACAGAACAAGTCTCATACAACACGAGCAAGAGGCTGATGACTTTTGTTCCGGCTTGTTTTTTTCTGTCGGGGCTTACCGGCCTGGTATATGAACTACTCTGGACAAGATTGATTGTCAAAATGGTCGGAGGTGCGCCTTTTGCTGTCAGCATTATCCTGACCGTCTTTATGGGTGGACTCGGCCTGGGCAGCTATATAGCCGGTCGCACTATAGACCGTGTTAAGAACCCTTCAAGCCTTGTAAAGATTTATGGGATACTGGAACTGATAATAGGTTGCTATGCAATAGGGCTTCCGGCGTTTCTGTCGGCCTTTCGTCCGGTCTATGCGAAGATTTACAATCAGCTTTTCGGCTATTTTATTTTATACAACCTTCTGACTTTCGTGGGCTGTTGTCTGCTGTTGTGCATTCCGGTTATCTGCATGGGTGCCACATTACCGGTTTTATGCCGGTTTTATGTTAAAAGTTTGTCGCACCTGGGTACCCGCGCGGGCAGGTTATACGGCCTGAACACACTCGGAGCAGCTTTTGGAGCGTTTCTTTGCGGCTTTTGGCTGATAAATCTCCTGGGGATTTGGGGCACCTTGTTTTTTGCGGTGGCAGTCAACGGTATTATTGGTTTAGCTTGTATTCTGGCCGCTTCGGGGACAAAAAGGCAACGTCTTGTTTCAGAGCATAGCCAGGACGAACCAAAACAGAAAACATTTGAAGATTATGGGCAAACGGCTGAGTCTTGCTCATACCCCGTTGAGGTAGTGATTGGCGCGCTGGTAATTTTTGCTGTATCCGGCTTTTGCGCCATGAGTTACGAGGTTATTTGGACAAAGCTGTTGGGTTTGATTGTCGGCCCTACAACATATTCTTTCACTATCGTGCTTGTAACATTTATTTTGGGCCTGGCACTGGGCAGTATGCTCTTCGGAAGGCTCGCCGACAGAACCGCAGAGCCGATATGGCTGCTGATATTGACCCAGATCGCCGCAGCTTTATTTGCGCTGGGTGTGAGCCAGCTTTTGGGAAACAGCCAGCTCTTTTTTGCCGGACTTATTGTGAAATTCCAGGACAGCTTTGCGCTGCTGAGCGCTGCAAAGGCGGTAACTTTATTTGGATTTATGATTTTGCCTACGTTATGTCTCGGGGCCGCTTTTCCTCTTGTCGGAAAGATTTACACACAATCTGTTTCAAAACTGGGTCGCTCAATCGGTTCAGCTTACGCCGTCAATACAATCGGTGCGGTTTCAGGTTCCTTTTGCGCGGGCTTTTTGCTGATTCCTCTGCTCGGTAAGGAAAACGGCTTGAGTTTTGTAATCGGCCTGCAACTTGTCAACTCTGCGGTAATAACGGTTATTATTCTCGTAAAACAGAAAGTATTCAAACCGGCTCCTCTTTTAGCTCCGGTGGGTTTAGGGGTGCTTTTATGCATTTTTTTCCCCCAGTGGAACAGGCGTGCGCTTTCAATAGGTAAGTATCACCGCTTCGAAGAAGCCGGGATAAAGCCCGCCCAATACGGGTGGACCGAATCTCTCTTTTCGGGGGCTGAAATCCTTGCCAAATCCCAGAGAGGCGAACCGGTGTTTTACAGCGACGGTATCGGGGGCTTTACAACGGTACTTAAATATGCCGGGCCTCTTGGTAATGTGGAGTATTCCTTGGTAATCAGCGGAAAACCGGACGCTTCCTCTCGCGGTGATATGAAAACCCAAACACTCCTGGCGCATTTTGGAATGATTTTCCATCCGAATCCGAAAAATGTCATGGTATTAGGACTTGCAAGCGGCATAACCGCCGGTGAAGTACTGTGCTACCCCATAGAACAAGTCGATGTTGTAGATATAAACCGGCAGGTGGTAGGGGCGAGTGAATTTTTTACGCCGTGGAATAATAATGTCCTCTCCAATCCTAAAACAAACCTTATTATACAGGATGCACGGGCACATCTGTATTTGACCGAACAAAAATACGATGTGGTTATCTCGGAGCCTTCCAATCCCTGGATGTCGGGTTTGGCTGCACTTTTCACACGTGATTTCTTCGAACTTGTCAACGCCAGACTTAACGACGAAGGCATCTTCGTACAGTTTTTACACCTATACGAGATGGACTGGCCCACCTTTGCCCTTGTTGGCCGGGCATTTGGGCAGGTTTTTGCGAATAATATCTTAGTCAGTTGTCAACCGGGTGGCTTCGGTTCCGATTGCCTGTTAATCGGACTGAAAGGAAATCGCAGGTTAACCCTTGAAAACGCAAAAAGGAATATCATACATACACAAAAGTCGAAAAATATAAACCTCTCGGAGCCGGAATTGCTTTACAGGCTGATTATTAGCGAAGATATGCAAAAGCTTTTCGGCGACGGCCCGGCCAATACGGACAACCGGCCCAGGCTTGAATTCGCCGCTCCCAAGATGATGTACCGGAGTGACCCGAAAATTGGAGCCAATCTCCAGGCCGGTAGATGGGTATGTCCCGAAACGGCCCAAATAATCGAGCAGGTTAAAACGAACATCGACTCACAAATTGATTTTGCCGCTTATGCTGTGTCGGTTTTTGCTCCGTTTTATGAAATGGTTGATATTTCAGGGTGCACGCCGGTTCAGAAAGAGCGTTTCTTTAAGCTGATGGAAGATTATTGCTCCGCTGAAATCATCAATTATGCTCTCCTTGGCGACAGCGAACTGATTCAAAAATGCCGAGACGTTCAAATACAGACTATACTGAAAAAAATTGAACTCATGCCGGACCAATCACTTTCTTACCTTTATCTTGGCGACCTGTATCTTGCACGCGGCATGGTAACCGAAGCTATAGAAAGTTACTCAAAGTCGCTTCAGATAAAACCCCCCGGCGCCGAGGCGCACATGAGACTCGGTATCGCATTTAACCAAAACAAACAATACGACAGAGCCGTCGCACATTTTCTGTCGGCAATGAGCGCCCGTCCGGACTTCACCCCAAATGCCCGCAAACACTTAGGCTACACTCTGTTTCTGATGGGCAGATTAGCCGAATCGGCCGGGCAGTATCAGTTGTATCTCGATGTTTATCCTGATGATGCACACATTCATAACGACCTCGGCGTCGTTTTGGCCCGAAGCGGTGATTTAGCCGGTGCCATAAAACATTTCCGGCAAGCGGTTAGTATAAAACCAGACCTTGCCCAGGCCAATAAGCACCTTGCCAATGCATTATCATTGCAAAAGCAGCTAAACAGGGATATTAATAGAGCTTCTGAGGCCGAGCAATCGAAAAACGGTGAAAAACCTGAACCATAGAAAGTTAATCACGGTAAATATGAAAGGAAAATCATGGATTTCGAAGAAACCCAAGACAAGGGCTACACTCCGGAGCACATACAGGGCACCGGTCCGGTAGCGGGTGGTTCTGCGATATCTTCCGATCCTTATCCCTCGGATAAAAAAAGGCCGAGGCGGAGCATTTGGAGAGTGTTGTTGTGGATAATGCTGGCGTTTTCAATACTGGCAAACTTTTTTTTACTGTTAATGCTCATCGCCGTTGGAGTGTTTTTTGCAGCAGGCCCAAAGGACTTTTTTGCCGAGAATGTGCTCAGGAAAGGTTCTCTGGGTAACAAGATTGCAACGATTCGCGTCGAAGGCATAATAAACAACCAACTCAGCGAAGAAGTACGCAAGCAGATACGGACGGCGGCGAAAGACGACAGCGTAAAGGCGATGATTATTCGCACTATTACACCCGGAGGCACGGTATCGGCAAGCGACCAGATACATCACGAAATTACCCGGTTTCGAGTCAAGACCGACAAGCCTGTGGTGGCTTTTATGCAAAGTATCGCAGCTTCCGGCGGGTATTATACGTCGGTTGCCTGCGACAAAATCATAGCCGAACCGACGGTCATTACCGGCTCAATCGGTGTGATGAGCAACCACTTTGTCATAAAGGAGTTGCTTGAAAGCAAGCTCGGAATATCTTCTGTGGTGGTGAAATCGGGCCCCCGGAAAAACTGGCCCAGCCTTTTTGAGGAAACGACCGAGGTGCAAAAAGAGTATCTTATGAATAAGCTGATAAACCCGACGTACGAGAGGTTTGTTGGTCTGGTCAACGACGGCAGGGGTATGCTCACCGAATCAGAGGTTCGCGAGTTGGCCGACGGGAGCATCTACGGCGCTTTCGAGGCGCTGGACAACCAACTTATAGACCAGATAGGATACTTAGACGAGGCCATAGCATTGGCCGAGTCCCTGGCCGGTATTGAAAATGCACACGTAATAGAATACCAACTTCCGTTTTCACTGGCAACTTTTCTCAGCGGCCAGGCCGGCAGTATATGGAATTTGGATACCGATGCTCTAAGGGAGACCGCGGTGCCACAGCTTTTGTATCTCTGGGACGGGGGCTGGTAGCAAAACCGGCGATTTGTAAGTTGTTGTGAAAGAAGATTTGTTATTGACGAAATCGGCGGATAAAATACTATTCAGCCGTGTCGAGACTCGAATCAGGTTGCTTTGGTTTTGGGGTGTTGGATGAATTTGCGGTCTGGGCATTCGAAAACAGAAAGTATTGTATCTGTTGTTATGTTGATTCTGCTTGTACTCGCCGGCGCGGGTATATTCTTCAAACAGTTTCAGTATGATGCTGAGCGACTGGATATCACACTGGCCGTAGCACAAACCTCACCGCAGCCTGACGCCGATGACCAAATCAACCTTGTTTCTCTGCTACCGGCTGGTTTCGCGGCTATGACCCAGCGGGAAAACTTCGGCCGCGATAATCTGTACGTCAAAATCAACGGCAAGGCGGACCTTTATCTCCAATCAGGTTTCGTGGAGCTTTTGTGCCGGCGTTTTGTAAGCGACGAAGACCAGAAGTTGTGGGCCGAGATATTTCTATACGATATGGGCTCGGCTCGAAACGCCTTTGCCGTTTACAGTACTCAACGAAGAGCAAACGCCGTCCAGCTCCCTTTAACAAAATTCAGTTACAAGGCAGAGTCGGCGGTCTTTTTCACCACCGCAAAGTACTACGTTGAGATAATTGCAGCGGACGAATCGGAAAAACTGAATGACGCTGTCCTCACCGTTGCAAAAAATATCGCAAAACTTCCACAAAAACATGAAGACTCTATCGGGGAGTTGAAGTTTTTTCCTGAAAAGGGCCTGATTCCCGGCAGCTTCAAGCTGCACCTGACAAGTGCCTTCGGATTCGAGGGGCTTGACGATACCTTCTCTGCCAAATACAGACTCGGTGAGGAGACGGTTACCGCTTTTCTCTCGAAAAGGCACAGTCTTAAAGAGGCAAATAAAGTCGCAGACGATTACTTTCAGTTCATGATTGACAACGGTGCTGTCATCACCTCTGCTGTTAATGATAAGCTGGCAGGGAAGGTGCTGGACTTCTATGACTCGACCGAGATAATCCTGGTTTCAGGGAATTTTATACTGGGAGTACACGAAGCTTATGACCGGTTATCGGCGGAAAAGGTTGCGATAATGTTAAAACAAAAAGTAACGGAGGTTGCCGCTATTGACAGAGCAAGGTAACGAAAACTTTCCAAGAAGGGCTTTTCTTGCCCGTGCGGCAAAGGCGGGAGCCTGCGTGAGCGGAGCTTGTGCGGCGGCTTACTTGCTGTATGACAGCAAAGGGCCGGTTCCTGCCTCCAAAAAGCAGCAGCTCGTAACACTGCCCGATTTTTCTGTGCCGGCCGAGCCAGGCCGAAGTATGTGCATTGCAACCGGTCCGGACAGAAAACAGACCTTCAACAAGGCGATAGACTCGCTCGGCGGTATCGAAAGATTCGTCAAAACCGGCGACACGGTCCTGATAAAACCCAATGTCGCCTTTGCGACACCGCCCATGTTAGGAGCGACTGCAAATCCCCAACTGGTGGCACAGGTCGCACGCCTGTGCTACAGCAGGGGCAATGCAAAGCGGGTAATTGTTACGGACAACTCGATCAACGACCCTGCAAGCTGCTTTCAATTGAGCGGTATAGGCACAGCGGCAAGACAAGCCGGGGCTGAAATATTGTTGCCAAAGCCGACTCTCTTTGCACATACGACCTTGTCGGGTGGCGAACTGATACGCAACTGGCCGATTCTTTACGGACCCTTTGAGAAGGTCGATAAGGTAATCGGAATCACCCCGGTAAAAGACCACCACCGAAGCGGTGCCTCAATGACAATGAAAAACTGGTACGGCCTGTTAGGCGGCAGAAGAAATATTTTTCATCAGAATATCAACACGATTATCGCCGAATTAGCTATGATGGTCAGGCCGACATTTGTCGTTCTTGACGGGACACAGGTTATGATGACGAACGGTCCTACGGGAGGTTCCGTTTCCGACCTTCGCCGAACAAACACAATAATTGTCAGTACCGACCAGGTGGCCGCGGATTCCTTCGGGGCAACATTACTCGATCTTACCCCTTCGGACCTGCCGTATCTTCGAAAGGCCCAGGCCGGCGGCGCAGGAACAACGGATTACAAATCACTCAAACCAGTTATTGCAGAAGTTGCGGGATAAAAGCCTTATGAAAATAGTAACGGTAAGAAGGCTGAGTCAGGTTTTTTTCTTCACCGTGTTTATATGGTTCTGTATCGTAACAACTCAGGGAACGCGGTGGTGGCAGCTTCGGGGCTGGCCGGTGAATCTTTTTCTCCGACTTGACCCCCTTGTGGCAATCGGCACTATCCTGTCAACCCACCGGCTTTATGCCCCGCTCCTGTGGGCGCTTGTGACGGTTGTCCTGACGATTCTTTTCGGCAGATTCTTCTGCGGCTGGGTCTGTCCGTTCGGGGCATTGCATCAGTTTGTCGGATTTCTTGGCAATAGAAAAAAACCGCTCGCAAAAAGATTGCAACTCAACAAATATCGAAAAGCCCAGTGCATAAAATACTTCGTTCTCATATTCTTTCTCGCCTCGGCGGCGGTTCCAATGTTGGGCTGGGCCTGGCTGCAAACGGGTTTGCTCGACCCTATTCCGCTTGTAACACGCTCAATCAACCTTACGCTCCTGCCGATTGTTGACTCGCTTACCGGAACAATTTCTGCGACGCCTCGCTACTATCAAGGCGCCTGTTTAGTGCTCGGCCTCTTCTTCGCTGCCCTCTTCCTAAATCTGCTCATACCTCGATTTTATTGCCGGTTTATATGCCCGCTCGGCGCACTGTTGGCGATTTTGAGCCGGTTTGCTATCTGGAGAATCGGCAAGAATACGAGCGAATGTTCCAACTGCAAACTCTGCGAAAAGGCGTGCGAAGGCGCCTGCGAACCCGCCTCGCAAATAAAGATAAGCGAGTGCGTATTGTGCTTGAACTGCCTCGACAGCTGCAAAGACAATGTCATAAGCTACCAGCCGATGCCCTCGTTAGCGGGCGAAGTAACAAACCCGGATATTTCGCGCAGGGGTTTTATACTCTCTTTGACCTCCGGCGTTTTTGCAGTCCCTGCCGTACGGCTGGCAGGAAAACTCGCCGATAATTGGCCGCACAAACTGATTCGCCCGCCCGGCGCCTTAAGTGAAGCCGAATTCCTCAAACGCTGCCTCAAGTGCGGCCAGTGCATCCGAATCTGCCCCACTAATGTACTTCAGCCGGCGGGTATCGAATTCGGCATGGAGGCTTTGTGGACGCCCGTTTTGAATAACCGCATCGGCACAAGCGGATGTCAGCTCAACTGCACGGCTTGCAGCTATGTCTGCCCCACTGCGGCAATAAGACCAATCACACTGTCGGAAAAATTAGGTCTTGGCGAATTTGCCGAGGCCGGCCCAATCAGAATAGGTACGGCCTTTGTTGACCGTTCCAGGTGCCTGCCCTGGGCGATGGATAAACCCTGCATCGTCTGCCAGGAAAACTGCCCGCTAAGCCCCAAGGCAATCTATACCGAGGAAGTATTCAATACGGTAAGGGACGGCAGCTTAGCGGTGAAAAAAATTTCAGCCCTTAAAATAGAAACCGTCGAAAAAATTATGCAGCCGGGCAAATTCGCTACGGGCGATTATTACTGCGCCGCAGGCGAAAGTAAAAGGGCCAAAATCACTTCAAACACCGAAAACTCCATAGAGCTTGCGCCGAATGCAGCCCTTGAAAAAACACTCGGCATAGGCGATAAAATCGAGGTTCAGGTTCGACTCCAAAGGCCACATGTTGACATCGAAAAATGCATCGGCTGTGGAGTTTGCCAGCACGAGTGCCCCGTCAGCGGAAAAAGAGCTATAAGAGTCTCCGCCGACGGCGAAACCAGAAACCCCGAAAGAAAAATCTTGCTCGATACTTAATCGCTACATGTTACCAAAAGCCACTCTCGCCCTGCCTGTCCGCCGTAGCTGGTTTCTTCGTAGCCTTGGCGAAGTAGAATTTCTAAGGGGGGAGCGCAGCCGAAACGGCACCCGAAATCCAGTTAATTTCGCCCTGCATCCCACGCCCGGTCATTCTGAACGGAGCGTAGCGGAGTGAAGAATCTCAATCCTGTCATTCCGAGCGCAGCCGAGGAATCTGCTAAACAGTTAAGCGAGGCGATTCAAACCAAATAGTAAATAGTCAATAGTAAATTGTAAATCTAAACGCTCCCCGCGCCCTCTGTCATTCCCGCCTCCGCGGGAATCCAGTAGGGTGGGCTTTCAGCCCACGCGGTTTTTAAATCATTTGTATTTTCAATTTCGATACTCTTTGCACCTTCGGTCCTGTAGGGCCTTAGCCCCCTCAATTTATTGCAACGGTTACATTTGTCATTCTGAACGGAACAAAGTGCAGTGAAGAATCTCAATTGCGAACCACGAGCGACGAGCGACGAGCCACCAGCGATGAAATTTCCGCCGCCGGATAACTTTAATTTACTCCATTTAATCAACAAAATATTAAACCACTGGCTCTCTATCAAGATCGGAATACGGATACACGTCTGATTCCTTGAGTTTGTTTATAAGAACCCGGCCACCGTGCTTGCGGGCGTACTCGACTTCGGAGCGATATACTTCTATACACAGCAGCAAACCATGCCTTTTGCCCGCAATCTCAAAATCAATTCCCTTAGTATCAAAATTATCAAAAACTATACAAGGTCTCGCCTCCCCCTCTTTCCAGTCTACTTCGGCCGTCTGTCCATGCCGCAAAGTGGCTGTGAATGAATACCGACCTAATGTTGTCATAATCCCGCACATTCGACTATTCATTCTCTCAAAGGGTGCAAGATGCCCCTCAGCAATCCTTTTTGCCCGTTCTTCTAAAGGCTCATCTGTTCTGCTCATATTTTTCAATCTTGTACATGTTATCAGTTCGAAAGTCCCTGATATATTCGGCTTTGGGCCGTTACCTTCAGGATCGATAAGCTCCATTGTGGCAAAAACCGTACCTTCCATAAACTTGCTGAAGTAGTACATATCCACTGCACCGCCAACGTAAAATGGGATAATAGCATGACCAACAATATCATCCATCGGCCCAAGAATTCGCTCCAGCGCTTCTTTCTTGGCTTTGTCATATTCCTCCAATCTCTCGCTACTAAAGATTTTCCTTTTCCTACCAAAAAATAATCTCTTTAACAATCCAAGCATTCACAACTCAAATCAATATAAAATCGTAATTTACCGTACACCTTTAATTTTCTCTTGCCTAAAGGGCGTTAAGGTCTTGGGACTACGAGGGGTTTGCAACTGCAGGGGTCGATCTGATTTGCCAGTTCTGTAGCCAGGATTGTAACGCTTGATAGTTCGAAATCATCCTGTTTGCCGAAAATAATCTGATCGTAAAGCCAGTCGCGGGCCAAAACAAACCCTTCTTTATCACAAAATTCAATGCCTACATCGGCATTTATGGTGTCGCTACTGTACGGGGCAACAATCCAAGAAACCTGTGTGAAAGCTTCGTTCTGCTCGACAAATTTTACATAACAATAGCGAAGCAAAACCAGTGGGGGCAAAAGTTCGTTCTGGCTTTTCTCGTTATAGAACGAAGTCGGCAATTTTACTGGTTCTGTCGTGAATTGTTTTGGCGGCGGACGCTTTAGCCAGTCGCCCCAGACGATGACGTACCAGCCGACTACAAGGGCAGTCATTACGCCGAGAGTGGCGAGGAAGGCGTTGCGGAACGGCGCAGGTGAGAGTGTCCAGAGCCTGGCGATTAAACCCTCGCGGGATAATAAAAACTGTGCCTTTTTGAACAGATAGCTCGGTACGACCACGGGCGGTTTTTTGTATTTAGCAACAACAAACCGCTGTCCGCAGGCCTTACAGGTGATTTTTCCTCCAGTGTAACCACGCGGGACCGCGTAAAAAGATTTGCAATGTGGGCATTGAGTTTTCATCTCTTTTTTGTTTTCTTACTGTGAAATCCAAACGGTTTTTTTGGTTTTTTATCGACCTTTACCATGTGCCCCAGCACCTCAAAAACCAGCTGAAACTTTTCATCGTATTTGCGCTCCATGGCCTCTATCTTTCGTCTAAGCAGAGCATTGTCTGCAAGTATCCGCCGAAGCTGGACAAACGTTCGCATTATCGCAATATTGACCTCGACCGCACGCTTGCTCCGCAAAACACTCGATAGAATCACTACTCCCTGCTCGGTGAAAACATAGGGATTATATCGCCTTCCACCGCGGCCCTTTTTTGAGGTCGCAATTTGCGACCTCAAAACCTTAGTCTCTTCATCATTTAATTGAAACATGAAATCCGCGGGGAACCGACCAATATTGCGTTGAACCTGCTCATTAAGGCGCTTGGTGGTTACCCCATACAGACCAGCTAAATCTTTATCAAGCATTACCTTCTGTCCGCGGAACATGTATATACATTTCTGGATTCGCTCAATCGGAATTATCGATGCCTTTTTCGCCAATTTTGCCTCTGAAAACCTGCGATAATTAGTAAATCAATTAGCAAAACCACACAATAAACCCATATTTTGCCTTCGTCAATACAATTTCTGATTAAATCAAAAAAACACACACAATTCCCTGCCCAAAAAAGCTTTTCTAAAACAGCGTCGCGCAGCGTTCCGCAATTTTACACTTTGCATTTTACATTTTACATTTCTTCTCTGCCTTCTCCCCGGCTGACAACGAAATAACCCCCCAAACTTCTCTTTTATTGAATCCCTTTTTGTCTGCTCAAAAATAGGCCGACTCATTGACCCGTGGACGCATCAAAAACACCCAGCAACCACACGCATACCGCACACCGCTCCCAGTAACCTCAACCGCAACCTCTTTAGCAACCCGCACCTGCACCACTCAACTGCACACACAACCCGCACCCCTCACCCAACCTGAAATGCTCACCCTCGCCTTTCTACCGCAGTTAGTCCGCTATCCTTTCTGCACCTGTCAAGTTATAGCTTACGACATGCAGAGCAATATAACTATATTTTCTTAATTGGGACAGTCACCTATTTTTATTTGGTCTGCTCAAAAATAGGCCGACTCGTTGGCCCGTGGACGCAGACAAGCAAGGGCGATAAAGCTTGCTTTAAGAGCCCTGCTTACCAAGAACACTAAGCAGACAAAAAACTCTGTGGCCTCTTGCACTCTGTGGCAAAAAAAACAAATTAAAAAAGCACCCCGTATAAATCCATTGCTGTTATATATTTACGCAACATACAAAAATAGTCTGTAAAATCCCCAAAAAAACCGCTTGACTTCGGCAAAAAACTGCTTATAATCCGTTACCAGAGCTTGGTGCTCCGCCGCGAGTGAGAAGGGCATAAGCGAAAAATGGCACAAGGCATAAGACAGAACATGGAATACAAACCACAAATCAAGAACTACAAAAAACTAAAATTCCATTTTTGCGAGGAGTTTTTGCTGAGTACAAGGCGTTTGCCTGCCGCCGCACGGAAAGGCGCCGGGTCCCATTTTGCAACATTTAGCAAAATGGGAATCACCGGGGTACATCGAGTACGTGCGGTCAG
>Ga0180433_10002361_pt1 | contig 29272 bp, 48 predicted proteins | sample SS_ome_8_FD_132980 | JGI IMG/M metagenome (GOLD analysis project Ga0180433, IMG submission 132980) | Hypersaline lake sediment archaeal communities from the Salton Sea, California, USA - SS_1_D_1 metaG | ecosystem: Environmental > Aquatic > Non-marine Saline and Alkaline > Hypersaline >... | reverse complement strand
ATATAATCAGACTTATCAAGCGGCCTGAAATCTTTAATGTCAACCGTCCCGTCATTTTTAACATCCAGGATCAACCTGAATGATTGCCCGCCGAGCAACTGTTTCATACTATTAATCTGCACGGGTAAGGTTTTCTCAAGCTGATCCCTCACAACTTTTGTTGCTATATAATACAGTGCCGCTGCGCCCGAACACAACGCAGCTATTAATAATACTATGTATGTTGCCGGTTCCATTATCCACCCCCTATCGATCCAGGATCGAACTTAAACTCCTGCTCGTTCTCTGTGCCAGGCCACGTTTCACATTCAAAGTCCTCATTCAAATACATCCCGTCGGTATTCTGGCAAGCTTTATCAGCCCCAGCTATGTAAGCAGACCGTGCTAAGAGGTAACCTGTTAATAATATTGCAACTATGCATAATATAAATGCAATTTTAGTGTTTTTTCCCTTCATTTTGTCTTATTTCTAGTGTTTTTTATTCCAACTTTGCAACATAGCAATATATTTGCGTCTATATAGGCTTTACAGCGTGATTCTTTAGGAAATTTACTCTCTGGCGACTTAAATTAAGGGTTTTTGCCATAAATTCATCAGTCACGTGGGGGTTGTTTTCTTTCATTTGTCTTATTAGCTTTACTTTCTTTTCCATTTCTGTCGTATTTGGAGCCTTTATGTATTTTTCAAGTACCCGGTTCTTCTTCAAACGGTATGCCTTGCTACCGACAGGATAATCTTTAGGAGTGAATTGTTTTCCTACCCTATCACCCATTACTGAAAAGCTAGACCTAGGTTTTAGGTTGTGTTTGGCCCCTGTCTTTTTCTTCTTAAGGTATTTGATGATCTTATCTTTGTCCTCTGTTTTTGCTAGGTAGTAAGCAGTGTTGCCCCTGGTCTTGACCTTTTCTCCTTGGTAATCTGTTACGCTCTCCCAAATATAAGCTACAAAGTTGGCTTCCTCTAATATAGCAGAGTCTATCCTTAACAAAGCAGGGATACAGATAAAAACGCAGTGTCTCTTAGTCCTGCATTGATCCATGACTGCGTTTATCTCTCTATTCTCTTTAGTCATGGCCGCTCTACTAAAAGCGATAGCGCTACCCTCGTCACCAATTATGACTGAGTTCTCTTTTGTAATGATAGCTTTATTAAACTCGTTCGCGTCGAACGTAATGTTAGTTACGTTTAGGTTAGGATCTATCTTAATGCCTAACTCTTGGACCTTCATACTTTTCCCACTTCCTCTCCCGCCCCAAAAAACACCGAGGACCGTTCCGTCCCCATCTTCACTTATTACATTCTTTATGGATTCGATAAGTTTCTTTTCTTCTTTGCTTGATGCCATCTTATAACATCACGTCCTCGAAACTATTCCTTAACTTTTGTTGTAGGCCTGACTCCCTCATTACATTCCTTAGTTTCAGTTCTAATCTATGTAGTCTAAACCAAAGGTTGCGAGGAATACATTTCATCCTTGTTGTTATGTTTACGTTCTCGTTTTTCATTACGTCAGGGAATAACTCCTCGATGATTTTATCGACTTCTTCCTGTTCGTCTTTCTTCATCTCTGTCGATAGCTCGGCATAGATTAATATTACTGACTGCATCCAATTAAATGCGTCCAAACTCATCCTGGCTTTCCCGCTATAATAGAACCATTGATTAATCCTGTTTAGGTATGATACTGAACTATGAAACTCTGACTCTTCCCTTTTAACATTCTCTTCGCTCATTTGAAAAATCTCCCTACGATCGGTAAGTTACCCATCCCGCCTGCCTGGGATTGTTCGGGTCTATCATATTGATTCATGCTACCCTTGAAAGCTTGGACCTCTTGAATCCTTGCGATGGTTCTTAAGTATTGCTGGAAACCTCGATGCTTAGCTTTTGATAATGTTGCAAAGACCTGGCTGCAGATTATGTTTTTTATCGTCGATGCCGTCGCCAAGTTCCTGATCTTCCATTTATTGCCTTTAAGATAATTCATTGTTATTATATCACGGAGGTCTGACTCGACGGATAACGTCATGTTCTCGACCTGTTCCTGTTCCAAGTCGGAGAGTATGAAAATCTTATCAAGATATCCTCGTAAGACTGGCTCTAAGAAATTCATACCGTCTGTCGTTATAAGTTGCCTGCTTTCGTTCTGGACCCAGGTAGTCTTTCCGTATTCGTTTTTAGTTTCTTCAAACCCTAGAAGGATCTGTCTAAGTTTTTTAATCAGGTCGTTGCTATCAAGCTGATACTTAAGACTGCCCTCCCCCATATCATCCTGTGGAGATTGCGGGTAAGCAAAATCCATCGGACCGTCTTGAGGGGGGATTGCAGCGTCCATCTATCCACCTAAAGATTTGACAGCTTTAGCGAGTTCCAAGATCGACCCGCTGACTGTTTGTAATTTATTCATCGTTATCCAGACCATCGCTACTACTGCGACCATCCCCATAAAAGTTAATAACATCGCTGAGTGTTTCTCAAGAAAACTTTTCTTCTTGAATCGTTCCTCGGCAAGCTTCATCTCTTGGATTCGCCAGCCGGCTAGTTCCTGCAGACTTATGACTTCTTTACTTCGCACCGTATCGCGTAGCTGTTCAATGTCAGCGTCTACCTTAAGCTTAAGATTACCATCGTCGTCGAGGTAAGCTTCATAGAAATCAGCCTTACCCATCTTTTGCGTGAACTTATACGACGGGATGGGGCAAGTTTTTCTTATCCTAAGAAGGTCTAGTTTTTCTTTGCCCTGCTTATCTTTATAGATCCGTCCCCTATCCATGTAAGTATCTATCACTGCCGACCCTTTAAGTTTCTTGACGAGAACTCTTTTATTAAATCTAAGATAGAACCTGTTCAAGAAAAACAATCCGAAGAACACAACGCCTAAACCTAAAGCAACATATAACCAAAATGTGAACTGTTGCCACTGCATTGTCTGGGTGAAAGCGAACCAGTTACCCCCTCCTGTGTTATCTATCAAGCCCGTAACTCCCTCGGTAACTCCCGCAACCCGATCTAATATATTTCCGTCTGCCATCTTACTCCCCCAACCTAGTATAATCAATCCCTGCCGTGTGTAAAACTTCACAAGCCCTATTTTTCGACGCCAATCTTGTAAACCCAGAAACAGAACGCCCCTCCAGTTCCGCCGCCTCTTTAATAAGCGCTAAGCTCTTGTCGTCTAAAGTAATATTTATCTGCCCCAATTTATTATAAAGAAATACGAACTATTATATAAATCCTATGTTTTTATATAAAATAAGGAAATCTTTATAAATTATAAAGATTACAACTTTATCAGATGTGGGCTGCAATCCTTTCTAATCTATTATATATCGGAGCTAGAGATCAGATTCAACGAGAGAGCGAGGCCGCCGCCAAAGTTGAATATCTCTACCGTGATCCTAATATTTCTGATGCAGAGAGAGAAGCAGCTTCCGCCAAGGTCGCAGATGAGTATAAAGTTTCTACTGAGCGTGTTATGAGACAAGCTGGTTCTCAAGCGCAAAACCCTCAGTCTTATGGTTATTCCCCCGGTCAAGCTGATGCTTACGACGTCGTCGAGGTTTCCGAGGGTGTGGATAGGTACGGTCAACCTGCAGGAGATTCTTTTGTAGCAAGCCCGTCAGAATTGGGCGTTAGAAGGCAAGCTGCCTTGGTAAGTTACGGCGACAAAGTTTATCCAACCACAGCCGTTATCGGCGAGGTCGGAGTTAACCAGTTCACACCGACTGAACATACAAGAGATGTCCAACAGGCAGAGTTAGCGAGACAACAGCAAACTTTAAGTAAACCACAACCTTCTTTAGTACAAAATGAGTTTACAGCTGGGAGTAGTAGCGGAAGTGATGGGCTATCTCTTTTCTCTATGGCTTATGGCCAAGATCTTCCTGTGGCTAGGCAAGAAAGCCCTAGCTTTCTACAAAAGGTTAGGGGACGATTCGACGCCAGATCAGAAACATTACAGCAAGATTTCCTCTGGGCAGGAGAACACTTAAGGCAGAAACGTAAACGAGGCGAGCCGGATAGGATTGCTCAGTTAGGCGTCGGTGTTGGTTATTTAGGTTTTAGGTTTTTGAAGGGTGCAGCTAGCCCTATAGTCCATCCGGTTCAGACGGCAAAATCTATAGTAACTTTCCCTTTTAGATTAGTATCTTCTCCTAAAAAAACCGTTAAAGAAGTGGTTCAACCTTTTATCGAGGAGCCAGTTGGTGCGACGGCGGAGTTGTTTGGTTCTGCTTCTACATTTAAAGGGCTTGGTAAATTAGCAAAACCCATAATAAATAAACCAGTTGTTGCTATAACTAAAAAAGTTAATCCAAAATACGTCAAGACAACTGGCGTCAAGATTGTTGAAGATGTATCCATCCCGACAAAATTATCTAAGTTACGTTCTTTCGAGGGTAAGACCGTGCCAACGGTACACACGACCTTAGCCAGTGAACTTAAGGCTGGTAGTATTATTAAACCAGCCGAATTAAAATATATGAAAGGCTGGAGAAAAGAAATCGGTCAGAGATCATTCTATACATCTTCACCAGTTGAAGCACCTATCCAAAAATTAACTGCAGCCGGTTGGGTGGACGTGCCATTCTCTCAAACACCACTGTCAACTAAATATCAACCGGTGGCGTATGGAGGGTATATCGGAATAGGTAAAGGGCGCAGTGCTAGTCAAGTTAAGTTTAGTTTGCTTCCAGAGAAACCTAAAGCATTGATATTTAGAGATACAAAGATCAGTAAGACCCCTAACAAAATTACAGGGATGGGTGTTAAAGATGTTGTTAAGTTTCAATCTGAAAAGACAGGTACATACGTGGCAGCCGAGAACATAAAAGGGCTTTCTACCGAGGGGCAGTTTACCACAAGCCCAGGGACGGATTCTGTCCCTCTAGTTCAGGTGGTTAAAAAACCAGGACCTTTACAAGGCAAGTTTACATACCACGATATCAAAAAAGAGATCCCTAAGATTATGGGCGGCGAGAAAGCACCAAAACCAATTAAGACTGCTTGGGACTTTTTGACAAGTGACTCAAAAAAGATTAGGTTTGAAGAAGTAGGATTTAAAGAATTAAAGAAACAGGTAGGGCCAAACCCAGTGAAGAGAAGCAAACCTGTAGACATGATTAAATATTCTAAAAGCTATGGTAAGACAAAATACGTTTCGTCAGTTGACGTGATTAAAAAAAGCCCGTCATTATTGAGGCTAACACCAAGTCCCGCGAGGAGTGTTTCATCTAAACCAAGGTCCAGCCCTAAAGTATCTAGTGTGGGGTTAAGTATGAGTAGTCCAAAGTCAAGCGGGTCAAAAATGAAAAGTGTATTCTCTGGTTCAAGTTCTCCAAGACGGACATCATCCAGCATTAAAAAATCATCAAGTAAGAGTGTGGGTTCTAAAAGTCGCCAGTCAAGTTCTAAGGGTAGTTCATTTTCCAGTATGTTCTCAGGGTTTTCAAGTCTATCTTCTTTCGTGAGTGGTACAAGCTCAGGGGCTAGCTCCTCCGGCGGATCTTCATTCGGGTCTGGTACAACAACAACCCCCTTTGTAGGTGGTCCATCTATAAGCCCAGAATTTCCTAAACAAAGAAAACCTAAAGTTTCAAAGCGACCTACCTTCGGACCCAGCTACAAACCCTCAGTCTTAGGGATAGACATATTCAAACAGACAGGCATGATCCTAAAATCTAAACCAGGCAGAGTGTCAGGGTTAGGTGTCAGGCTACCGACAGCGAAGATGGTCGGGAAGAAACCAAAAAGCCCTGCTAAGAAACGCAAGGCTAAATCTAAATCCAAGAAAAAGCGAGGTAAGAAATGAAATATAAAAAACACAAGAAGAAGATTATCAGAGGCACGGCCGGAGTGATAGGTCTTGCAGTAGGTTCTCAAGCTTTAGTCGGAGAACTCAACCCGAAGAAGAAAAGGGGGCGGAGGTAATGCCTTTCAATCTAGGAATAAGAAAAGCGTTTAAGGGAGCCGGTGAACGGATAAGGAAATACCAAGCCGATGCACCTGACCGCGAGGCTAAACAACTAGCCAGTCTTAAAAGACAGACAGCTATCGAGCAAGAACGCACTAAGATTGCCAGAGCGCAACAAATTAGACGTAAACTCACTGAAACCCGAGGAGGATTCGGCGGAGGGTTTTCGCCAGGACTAGGATTAAGTGGAGGTGGATTATATGGTCAACCACCCCCAGCACCAAGAAAGAAGAGAACAAGGAAAACTAGTCCCAAAAAGAAAAGGAAAGGTAGAAAGGTTGTGATGTATGTTTAACGACACCCACATTCTTACCAAAAAGGCCGGGTTTGGAGTAAGAATATAGGGTTGGATCAAGGGGATAATTAAAGGTGAATAAGAAAATGTTAATATATTTGTTATTGATGATGATTCCAGTAGCTCTTGCTGCGAATTATCATAAACCTTTAACTAAACCTTACGCTGATACTTTGTATTGTGCACAAGTTAACGGATGCGGTAATGGTACAAGTTCATCTAATACGAGCGCAAGCAATCAAACTTTACAGCAAGTAGTAGATAAAGACCCTAACCTCACATCAGATATAATCTCGACTGCTGATATAATTGCAAGGTTCTTTAACGGTACTGGTGCTTACTTGGATAAAGTCGAAATTAATATGTCTGATGATGATACTGCCCTTTATATTAATTCTAGGGCTGGTACTGAAACTGCTGTACTTATAGATTCTGTAGCTACTACAGGTACGGGTTTAGAGTTAAATATGGAAGCTTTAACTAATGGCATTGGTTTATATGTTCATACTGATTCGGAGGATTTTGATGGTGACTCCTTAGCTAGATTTTATATCACTGGTGGTGAAGCAGTTTCAGGTAATGTCTTAGAGATTGAGAATGATGGTCCCGGACAGGGATTTGTTGTTACTGCTGATGAATCTACTATTAACGGTGACTTGGTTGTTAATGGTAAAGTGTCTGCAAGTAATGTATCATCTGATAATGGTTTCTATGCCAATGGTACTAAGCTTACTAAGGCTTATGATGTGGTGATAGGAGTTAGTGGTCAGGATTATAGCTGTGAAAGTGTGGATGTGTGTTGTACTGATGGAGATTGCAGTGATGAGATTGAGGAATGTAATGGTAAACATTGTTACCTGAAAAAGGGGAATTATACATTAACAAATCCAATCACAATAACTGCAAATACTACCGTTACCGGAGCGGGTATGCATTCAACCTTTATAACAACCTATCAATATCTTCCCTTTGTTTTTAGAGTTAATGGTAGTTACACAACCATTGAAAGATTAACTGTTGATGGTGGTAAGAAATCAGCTAATATGATGGATATTTACGCTAATAAAAACCAATTTCGTGAAGATATAACAATTCAACAAGTAAAATTAACAGGTGTGGAACCAACTGTCGCATCTTGGATTTTAGTTGCTTGGGATAGAGAACAAAAACCAACCAGTAATTTGAAAAACCTCGTTTTTGATAACATTGTAGTAGAAGGTTACTCAACACTTAATCGTAGGACCGATAATGTTGCGTTTAGTTTTGTAGATGGTCTAACTGTAACAAATAGTGAGTTTAGAAATTTGGGCAGAGTTGTAAGTGTTTTTTATTCCCAAAAAGTATTAATGTCTGGTAATCGTTTTACTAATATTAATGATACTGCATCAGTAGGTTTTCAATCTTCTGATGCTATTTTTAGTAATAATATTATAAATACAACTGGTAAGATTTTAGTCATTTCTGGTTCAAGAAATGTAACTAATATTAAAATATTAGACAATCTTTTATTATCAGGTGCTGGAATTGATGCTGATACAACTAATAATGCGTATATCAAAGGATTAGAAATAAGAGGTAACACTATTTTAAATAGTCTTGCTCCTATAGCTATTGAAGATGATATAAGTGATGTTATTATTTCTCAGAATTATATTAAAAATGCAAGTTCAGCAGGAATTTATGTAAATGGATTAGGTCCATATATTATTTCTAATAATATAATTAAAAATGTCAACACGGGTGGCGCTTCATGGCAAGCAATTGTTACATTAGCAGATAATGGATTAATAACCGGTAATATGATTATAGATGAGGAAGGCGCATCAACTGATACGTGCATTAGAGTTACAACAACTAATAATACTCTTATTACAAATAATTTTTGCCAAGGTATTTCTAAATGTTTTACTATTGGAGGCACTTCCGATAGAACTATCTGGCAAAATAATAATTGTAATGGTGGTTCTATATCAACTGGTGGTACTAGAACTTATATTGATAATTTAAAATATACTTCAAACGTACCTATTTGTGATGACTTTTTAGAAGGAAAAACAGTTGTTAATACGTCATCAGGAAAATATGACATTTCTCGTTGCATCTCTAATGCTTGGATCAAACTTAATCCAAATACAGATTGTTCAGCTATTGGATCTTGTCCAAATATCGCTTACTTAATGCATGGTAATGATAAACAAATGTTTTTACCAAACTTAACAGTTTTTAATGATGGTATTGGTCATGGAATTTTTATTAACCAGAATGGTAATGGGATTGCTATGCGTATTGATAGCGAATCTACAACATCTAATATAGTAACTATTGATGATCATCAACAAGGTTCAATATTTCAAATAAGACCAACTAATAACACAGATTATGGCAATTTTTATATGTATCGAAATTTAAATTCCTCAGCTACTAATACCCAATTAGTTTACTTTAAACAGGATAATATTCTTGATGACCAGAATGTTTTAGATATCCAACAAGATGGTACTGGATATGGCATCTTTATTGATCAAAATGGAGATCAAACTGGTCTTTATATAGATAGTGAAGCAACCACTGATGATAAATATGGTCTAAAAGTAGATACTGTAGCTGGTGGGGCTGACGTTGCATTATTTACCAGTGGTTCTAGTAATTACTTTAGAATACGTGGCCATGATGAAACAACAGCACGTAATTGGTTTTACTCAAATTATAATAGTGGTACAACTAATAGCCCTGTATTAGTTGTACAACAAGACCATAAGGATGACGATCAAGATGCCTTAAAAATTGTACAGGATGGTACAGGTAATGGTATATTAATTGATATGAATAATAATGCAACTACTAGTACTACCACTGGTGCCTTAGCTATTGAAAACTCTAAAAATGTTAATCAAGGATTATCAATTTACACAGATATGAATAGTGATTCTCTTAATCCACTAGTATCTTTTAATTGCGACAATAATAATTTTGATCAAAGTTGTTTAACCTCAAAACAAGATGGTACTGGTGATGGTATAACTATAGATCAAAATGGAAATGGTTTTGGACTAAATGTTTTTAGCGAATCATCAAACAGATCAGGTATCAATATTGCTATGGCAAGCACTCAATACACTGCTATTGATACTAATGCCTGGATAAACTCAACCCAGGGCTTCTCAACATCTGGCTCCACCATATCAGACATTTTAACATTAAACCCGGGTACTGCTCCAGGTTCACCCTCACAAGGAGATATATATTCATCAAGTGTAGATAATCACCTTTATTATTATAACAGCACGGATTGGGTGGAGATAGCATGATCCACAGATGCCAGATATGCAGACAGCAATACGAAGAGTTTGACCTAAACAATTACGATTACAAGTGTAAGGATTGTAAAAATGCAAAATGAAAAAATGGAAGATAACCTTGATGATGTTGTTGGTCGTGGTGTCAGTAGTCACAGCGATCGACGAGTGTCAGGACGCAGTGAACCCGTCGGATGTGCCTTGCACGATCCTATCTTCGTACCAATATGGGAACGGGTGCGGTACTTACCAGGTCAAGATTTACAACAACACACCAGCGTTAATAGACACAGTTCACATGACGGATTATGGTGTAACTGGATACTGCAACATAACTTTCAATTATTCAACTCAAGGAACATATTTTTTAAATTTCAGTGCGGGAGAGTCTGCGACTGTGAAGGTGGAGGAAGATAGCATGGCATTCGTTGCGGTTTCGATAATATTATTGGGTTTGTTGGTTGCTGTTATTTACACAGCTACAAAAGTTAAAGGTCAGTGGATGCAGATATTTTTATCGTTGATAGGGTTGGTCTTGATAACCTTGACTTTTTATTTCTCGGCGAGCATAATCCATATCTCTTACCCGCAGTACACGGGTTTAGAGGACGTGTTCTGGACTTTCTACGGGATCTGCACTACGTTAATCTGGGTCTCTATGGCGTTCGCTATAGTCGTGTTAATATTTCAGCTGTTCAAAAACTTCATGTTAGACGAAAGACGCAAGCGCGGATTAGACGAGGATGATCTGTATGGCTAACGGGAAAAAGATCCCGGATGATGTACTCCAAGAGATAGACCTTATTAAGAAAGGTGCCGGGCTTAAGAACCGAGCGACAGCGTTCCAGTTCGGCGCTATCATGCAAGGCAAAATAATCGGGGAGAATACGTTCAGGTTGCCTAAATCTAAAAAGGTAATCAAGATAATCGATGTAAGGTATAGGTTTAGATTATGAAACTTAGAACTCTAGCTCGGAACCGGAAAGGTGCGACGATCGATAATTTCTACGCGATGGCTCAGATGTTCGGACTCGCTATATTCCTGCTTTTGATGTGGTACTTTTGGTCGGTATTAACAACGCCTGCTATGGACGTGGCGATATGGGACCAGTCCAGCATCGGACCAGGGGTAAGGAATAACGGGCTGGCTGTCATGAACGGCCTTGATATGTTATTCTTGATGGGATATTTCGGTCTGCACATCGGAGTTATAATCTTAGCTTTCCTTTTAAGATCTCATCCGGTGGTTTATGTAGCAGGGATATTCTTAATTGTTATATTAGTCTTGGTGGCGGTACCTCTTTCTAACGCGTGGGAAGATATCGTTACAGATAGCACTTTTGTATCATCAGTAACACAACTGCCTAAGACTAATTTTCTAATGCGACAGCTCCCTACGTTTGAACTTGTCTGGGGTTTCTTAACCTTGGTCTGTCTCGCGGCGATGTCGAGAGGTGACGCATGAAAGGTATTTTGTTAGTCGTTTTAGCTGTCCTTTTCAGTAGTAATGTATTTGCAGTAGATGAAATTATAGCCCATAATGATATTTTTAATGATAATGGGGCCGCTAATTCTTGGGCTGGAGTAAGAGTACAATTTAATGCATCAGCAACATATAAACAAATTATCGAGATTTGCAGAGATAAACAAGCAACGGCCCACGAATGTGTATTAGAAAATTATTCAGGTACTCCACAAGTACAAGGTGCTTTTTTGGCTAATGCTACTTTTGTAGATAATTGCTGTGACATTTCTGCTTTTAATATAATCTCAAGCCCAAATGCAGACTGGATACTTAGAACACAAAATGTAGGTAGTGTAGATATACCTAAAGTTTCAGGTCCAGGAAACCCCCCCACCTTCCCATATGTGTTTGCTTATGGTTCATGGACGCATGGCGTTGAAGGTGATTGGAATCTAATTACCACTAAGTTATTTAACATAGCAAATTTTACTTTAAGTGATGGGCCACCCCCAGCAAATGTTAAAACTCCTACGTTCACAACCCCTCCTACACCAGGGGATGGAGGTCATAATGCCACTAATGTCACTATAGAGTTTAATTGCACAGGTAATAGAACTTTCCTTTGGTTCGATACTTCCAACCCCCCTACGACGGTAGTAATCGATAACGGAACAGGGGAGGAGTACAACACAACAGTCAGCACGGATGATACTTATTATTATAAGGCGGGGTGTTGGAGTGATGGTGATTCAGCAAACTCAACCGTGCGGTCTTGGGTTCTTGACACAATCGAGCCGTACATCACCGTCAATCCTTCAACGGATATTGAGGCAACGAACATAACAGTACTAAACAATTATCTAACAAACCTAACGATCAATGTCACGTTCCAAGACGACAACTTATATCACACGTTGATAAACATAACTAACAGTACGGGTGACTCGGTTTATCAAAGGCTTAACACTTCTACGGGCGGGTCTACCGATTCTTTCGCGGCAACGATTGATATCTCCTCTTGGTCGGTAGGTGAGAATTACACCCTTAAACTTTATGCTAGTGATACACACACTAAAAATAAAATTAAGGATTGGAAAGTTAAGAAGGATGTGTTCAAGACTTATGTTGAGTTCGAGACTGACAACGGTAGGACTATTCGTGTAAAAAGTAAAGAATCTTGGACTAACATTAAAAAGTTTGATACCGTCAAAAAAACAGACAGGTATAACTTTGATATGGAGTTCAAGAATGAAAAGATACAGACCTCTTTCACGGTGACGTGTGACAAGGAGATCGACATAATTGAAGATAGTGAATGGCCTGGGCACATGATCTGCGGGGAGAACTGGATTGATTTTGATGAGGCGGGGACAGGGAACGAAGTTGTCAACCTTAAACGAATCGGACCTACAGAGGTGGAAGTTGATATCAGTAATATAAACGGTAAGAAGTTTGTTTTCAATTCTATTGGAGGGCTTAACATTAACCAGAGAGATTATAAGTTTTCGGTTGGTGCGGTAATAGATTTATGGGGGGCGGACATTCTTAACGGTGTTGATCTTCCTCTGACAGCAACACTTGGAACGCAGGTCGTGTCTGGCAACTCGACCAGCCCCGCAAGGTTTGTGAACCTAAGTCAAGGGAACTACACTATCATATTAAACAGCGCTAATTATGAAAACCTCAGTTTTAATTATACCGTCACGACAGGGGTTAATTATTATAACTTAAGCAGAAACCTTACACCTATCGGAGTAAAATTCTATCTCTACGACGAGATAACAGAAAACTTAATCTCTCTTACCAATAACACAGGTAGTATATTTCTGACAAAGACTGGGTTCTCTAATACTTATACATTCACTGCCAATCCATATACGATCACGGGTCTAGCGTCGGGGATATATACCGCTAAAGTGTACACTACTTCGTATTCATCTAGGGAGTATTTTGATATCTCGATCACGGACGTATCAGGTGATGTGGTGAACGCTTACCTTATCAACTCGACAGCGGGCAGCTTAATAACATTCAATACCTTAGACAGTTCAAGCAACGACATCGAAGGGGTTAGGGTTAACTTCTGGCGAACGATAAACGGGACATTAACAATCGTTGCGCAAGAGAACACAGACTTTGCAGGGAACGCTAGGTTATACCTGGACACAAATTATCAATACGTAATCAATTTTTCTAAGACAGGATATAATGATAAAATTATCAATCTTGAGCCGGCTGTGTCTGGCAGTCCTTACGCAATCTATATGGACACAACAACCACGACCGAGCCGCCTTTGGTTGAGAGTTACAGGATACGGCAGGCAGATCATAATCTGACTTATACAAACTCGACCAAGCTGGTTCATTTCAGTTGGTATGATTCGTTATCATACGCAACTAACTGGTGTCTTAAAGTTTGGGATTACAACAGTACTTACTTCAATAACTGCAGCACATCAAACAACGGCACGATGGATTATATAATCGTAGATCAGAATCAGTCAGTCATAGCACAATCTTACGCCACGGTGAACAGCAGAACTTATATCCTTGATACTATCCAGGTCAATATGATGCAGGCTTGGCAAGTCCTGACAAACGAAACCCTGATCTTAAGCTGGGTGTTATATCTCACTTTAGCTTTTATCGGGCTATTTAATCCGATAGCGAGCATAGTGCTTGGGATCTTCGGTCTAACTGGAGCTTTCTTGATGGGGATCTTACCTATGACGTTCTCATCAATCGTCGGTTTAATTTTTGTAGCTATCGTGATATTTGTAGGAATGAAAAGGAGCAGGACAGCATGAAGATAAGCAGTTTAATAATCGGGATGTTGCTCGTGGGAGCGGTCGTGGTTAGTCTGTACGCTTTTGTTGACGGTCTTGCTGCGCCCCAGCATTACAACGTCGAGATCAATACAAGTTACTCGGAAGCTTACGACAAAGTGAGCGATCTTGAAAACAATACACTGGAACTACAGAAAAAAATCATGGAAGTCTCTAAGAAAGAGGACGCAGGATTTTTCACGGGGACATGGGACGTTTTCGATATAACGAAAGATATAGTACTCGGCGCGGTCGGCACAACTTTCTCAGGGATATCGACAGCTACCCTCATGGCTACGTCTTTGCTTGTTGACATAGGCGTGGCCGGCAACAGTACCATCGTCACGGTGGTCGTTACGATCTTAACTTTATTAGTCCTTGGCGCGCTAATGTTTATGTTAACAAAGAGGAAATGGTAAAATAAAATGGTATATCCACCACCAGAAAACTTGACAGGGTTGATCCCGATGATGCAATACGTTAATCAGGTCACGAATGACACTTTTATAGTGCTGCTACTTTTGACAGTGTACCTTATCCCGTTCATATATCTTTTAATGCGCAGGAATAATTGGATCGAGTCAAGTCTTACCGCAGGATTTATCCTGACGATTTCTGCAGCTCTGCTACGGGTTGCGACCATTACCACTGTAGATCGATATTTGATAATCGGAATAGCGACAATTATCGTGCCTTTAGCTTTCGCTTTCTTGAAAGATACGTCAAGCTAAACACAGAGGTAAAAAACATATAACGAAAAGAAAAAAAAGAAGAAGTGAGCTAGGTTTGGGGGATTTATTCTTAATGTTGTTGTCATAATATATAAACTTTGGTATACCTAACCTTTTATATTAACCCCTCATAACTAAGTATCACACTTAGGAGGTGTAAGATTATGGATATGAACACATTAAAAGTTTATATCTATGGCTTTATAATGCTGACTTTGATCGGCGGAATTTCGGCCATAGCACTAACAGCGTTCAGAGATAGTGAGACAGTAACAGCAGGATCATATGCTGACAATATCACTGTGGACGGACTACAAGGCATCGGCAACACCACAGCACAATTCCCAACGGCAGGTACGATACTAGGTGTCGCGCTACTATTAGGCATTGTGTTCTCAGCATTTTATATGTTGCAGAAACGCTGAGTAGGTGGACCGAATGGATATGGAGACACTTAAAGTCTACATATACGGTTTCATCTTGCTTACTTTGGTCGGCGGGATTGGAGCAATAGTACTCCAATCATTCAGAGCCACCGAAGTAACAGGAGTTGCAGCCTGCAACGCAACAGATACAACTGGCTGCTCTTTAACATATAATATCAGTACTGACGGACTTAGTGGTATCTCGAACACCACTAGCCAGTTCGGTACTGCAGGAACAATCTTGGGAGTCGCGTTACTTTTAGGTATTGTGTTTTCTGCATTTTATATGTTACAAAATAGAGCATAAACCGTAATTTATTTTTTATTTTTTTATTTAACTGTTTCTAAGAATAAAAAATAAAGCCCGCAGGCCTTATTTAACTAACTCTACAGGTTCTTCTTTTGGTGTGTCGTCTACTACTACCCAATCTTCAAAAGTTTTGACAGATTGGATGAATCGGTAGCTTACTGGTACGCCGTCTTGTTCAGTGTTCCACCAATGGTAATTGACGTTAACCTTTAGTTGGCCCCTGTCAGCTAACATTTCAGCCATTTTCTTAAGTTTGGCTGGGAGGTAGTCCCGTTCCATAGCTTTCGTTTTCTGTACTTTAAACCCTCCTTCATAAGTGTTCTTATGCACTTTAGGTTTCCAGGTAATATCACCTTTATCCGTCTTAAAGGTTATCTTGTCTACCTGTTCTTCGTTGGCACGGTTTACTTTCAATTCGATCTCTTTAAGGGTTACTTCGGCACCCGTTACGAAACCTTTGTCTTTCTTTTCTTCAACCATTTTGGCCTCCATCCTATTAAGGATCATAATACTTCAATATCCGTTTCTTATTGGATAACATTAACTGATGCCCTTTAATAATTGCTTTAAGTTCAGCTATTTTCCTTTTGTGTTTGTCAATTTTACACTCAATGTCCTTAATTCCTACTTTGATGAACTCTTTCTTTTGCTCGTTTGTTGTTCCATATCTTTTTTTGTTGATGTATATCACCTCTAACGCATTTTAAGCCCCATTTAGGGCATTTGATTTATAGCAAGTGGTACAGAGGGGCCTGCCTGTTTTGTCCATATGGAAAGTGGGTGACTCACCGCAGATAACACATTTATGGTAGGTTGGTTCTGTTTGGTCCTTTATTTCTTCTTCTTTTGTGCATGGTATGCACGGTATGTCTACTTTCTCAATTAATTCCCTATATGGAAAATTAAGTGTAGATTTCTGCATATCGTTCATATCTTGCACAAAGGTTAATCCTTCGATGAATTTACCATTAACGTAAGAATCGCCCACCAATTTGGTTGTACGGTTCACTTCGTACCCCTCTATGCTTAAAACGTCGTTAAATTCCTTATAACTGATTTTCCGCTTCTTAATGGAGTGTAAATACCTCCTGTAGGCCGTGTACAACTCAGAATACCTCATAAACAGATTTAAACCCATTTTACAATGGTTTTTTATGAAGAAACTTAACGGGTTTGATGCCATAATGTACTTTTCTTGCCTTTCTTGGATCGTTCCTTGATTATGAAATTCCCCTTTTTCCAAAAGCGCAGGTAAAATACGTGATACCTTTGTTGCTAAATTATTATATTCCATTTCTGGTATTGTTTTAAGAATATCCTTACCTTCTGGAAAAATATTGTTAAATTCTAAAATATCCCATCTTCGGTAATACCCTTCGCTAGTATCTTCACTAGGAGGTAATGAATTGCTACTTATTATGATTTTAGCATAATTATAATCATCAAACGGTTTTTTTTGTTTATATTCAAACCCGATTAAGTCTTGGCCAGTCAGTTTTTTAAGTAGGCTTGTTTTACTAATTACCCCAAAATTAGTCTCCCCCATAGTGCATACTAATTTTTTATATAATTTAAAAGATTCAAACCTAGAATCCAATAATACATCTAATTCTGTGCTGCAAATATTTTCTTTACCTATAAATTTATTGATTAAACCCATAAATTTACTTTTACCATTTCTCCCACAACCAACTAAACAGAAGATCATGTGTATGGGGTAATCTGTGTAACAACAATAAGCGATAATCTCATATGCTGTTTGTTTATACTCTTTCCCAACCCAATCTATAATCAATTGATCCATGATAGGCGTTTCGTCTGTTTCACCTAATTCCCATGGAATCGGGTTTGTAAAAAAATAATCAGGAGTTATATTATAGGTATTTTCACTTTCTAAACTAATGGCTTTATCTTTGAATTGCACCCATTTTTTTGGTGCTTCTTCTGGTTTATGATCTCGGCCTACTCGTTTAAACGCTTCCAGATAATTGTTTTTTGTACTAGAATTGACTGTTTGACCACAGAAACCTAAAGTTTTATCAAGCAAAGACATCATAAAAACGTCGTCCACCATTTTCCATTTATGTTCTGTTTTCTGCCAAAACCAAAATATGTTAGTCTCGTCGAAAAAAAAGGGATTGATACTCCAAAAGTGTTCTACATTATCAACATAATTATCTATTTTTAACCCGATTATACTTTCTTTTGTTGTTTTTTCTTCTAGTTCCTGTTTTTTTATTTCTTCAATTAATTTACTTGCATCATTAACCCCTTCTTCTTCCGCTATCAATAATTTTTCTTTGCCCGTTTTCCAATGTTCAACGTACTCTATTGGGATAACATGGGCATCAATCCTAAAGTTTAAATCACACCCGTATTTTTTTATGATTATTGTTCTTACTTTTTCTCTTTCCTTTTTCTTAAGAATAGCCAGACCCTCCCAGTATGTATGTATTTGTCTGGCCCTATTTTCTATTGTAGAATAAGCATAAAATTTAATGTTGTCTTGCCTTAAATGATCTATTAATTTATCAAAGCCCCCATCATCTAAATCTAATATTATCTCATTTTTAAGTTGTTCCCGTTGGTTTGCCTTATTTAATAATTTTTCATCTCCCTGTGCTAATAAATATGGGACCCACTTAGTAAAACCCACCTCTCCGTTTTTTTTGTATGTAGAAGTTAATCTGAAATTGGTTTGTTGTTTCCCTATTTCATAATATAAGTGTGATAACCAAGTAGATTTATTCATTATTATTCACCTTTAATACTGGCTTTAAATGTAACATGATAAATTTTTCTTTCGTGATTAAGTACCCCCAACCAGATCGCCCTTCATTATAAAATTTCTTAACATATATAATCTCTTTTCCAAAATCTATATACACTGGTGCGGTACAATATGATATGTGTTTTCTTGACCACTTCCATCTAAATGTAACATATCCCTCTTTTCCCCTAAGATCAAAATTGTGATAAAAGTCTTCACCGTTAAATAACCAAATTAAATTTTTATAATATGCTTCTCTTTCTTTTATTTGACGTACATCAATATGAGAGTTTTGTAATTCAATAACTTTAAGTCCGGTTAATATGTCTGCTCGGTGTTTCCCAATAATCACTTCTGTAAAAGTGGGGTGTATTAATAATTTCCAGCAAATATGCCAATCTGTTTCTCCTTCTTTAAACGAATCACATTCCTCACTGTTCTTATGCGCCCAATGCCATTGATTAATTTCACCACATTTTGCTATTACAGTTTGCTGACAGCCAGGGCAACTTGCTTTTAATTTTGGTTTAGCTTGTATCTTTACCCCTTCCTGATTTAATGCGTAAATCATTGGTTTTCTTTCCAGAAACTTATAAATTTCCCGTGTTTGCCTTTGTCCTCCCTGATAATTACTTCATCCTCTACATTTAGGTTAAGGTATGTACATAAATCTTTAGGGATTATCAACATTATTGATCCTCCAATATCCCTTAATTTTCTTTTAAATTCGATATTAATCACCTCAGTTAGTTTAGTTTTTTCTTAGATTCTGTTATATTTAAAGCTTACGTTAAAAGCATATACTCCAGTATATAATAGCCAATTCAAAACCTTTTTATTTACTATAGAGTGAACCCTATTGTATAGTCCACTATACAAATATTTATATAGTATTTGAATAATACTATCCTTATGATGATGCACACGATACCACCGGAAAAGATTAGATATCGACCAAATAATGTTTATTCATTAACTATCCCAAAATGGTTAATGACTGAGCATAAAGTAACTGCAGTGGTAGTGCATTATTGTAAACCAGATCAAGAGAAGAAAAAAACAGGTGATACGCATGAGCCAAGAAAAAAAAGAAAAAATTTCATTAGACCAGTTGCAAACTGACGGATTACAGATTACAGAGGCCTTTCATTGGGGCGAATTGGAAACGTATTAAAATGCCTATCAATAATACTTACATGGTTTTTAATCACTCTATACATCCCCTTATAAATATTGATGATTTTGATGTGATAGAAAAAAAACCTAGGATTAGGGATGAAGAAGGTAAATGGCGGTCGGGTAAGTGTAATAGATTTAAAAGCGATGAATTGTTAGGTCTGGCTTGGCACTATTCCCCAAATAAAATTATTGATTATGACTTGCAGGATGAAATCGAATGAGCGGCGATGCTAAAATCATAACAGGGATGGGAATCTTTTTTTTAATCTTATTATGGTTTATACTAAGGGGGCTGATTAAGTCAGGTTCGATTAAGACTGAAACCCCTTTTATATTTGGCATTAGGAAATAAGAAATAGAAAATAAAGAGGGGATAAGATGAGACAAAAATTGGTTATTGGTTTGGTGCTAGGTTTAGTCTTGGCATCTATTGGAGTGACAGCTTTAGAACGGTATAGTTTCAAAGGTGACAAGATGCCCATGATTTACAACGGGAACCCGGGAACTTATGATGCAAGGGGCCATATAGTTGTAAGAGGGGATGATCAAATCCAATCAAGAGGAACCTTGATAGAGAAATGGAAAGACAAGAATAATGAGTCTTACTGGATCTCAACCAGGTGGGGAGCTAAAACTGCAGAGGTTATTGTTAACAATGATCACGGGATTGTTATCTGGGTTGATGCGTGGTCAACGATAAACACCAACGGGAATTCTATGAAGTTTGCTTTTAGTCAAGCTAATAGGTACAAGACCAGGATACCTATCGTTTACAATAAAGCGATAGATCACCTGTACATCAATAACCACTACATGAACGGGATTAAATTTATTTAATTTTTTTTATGTTTACAAAGAGTAGTAAAATTCAGAAGAAAGATGGAAAACGACCAAATTAAAAAAACAGCGGAAGAGTTATTGGACGTTGTAGATAATAACTCATTAGTGGGTTATACCCTGTTAGAGAACCTTATTTGCAATCTTATTCAGAACGATTTTAGGTCTGGAGTTAAACTGGGGTTCGATCTTAATCAGCATATCGAATACTGGCAAGAATTATCGTCTAGATACCCTCATCTATTACGTCCTGATTATATTAAGCTCTATACAGAGTCTATTAAGTATCATTTAGAAACTGCTAAGATTTAGCACGAAAGAGCCATAAGGCGTATTAAGGTGAGATAGATGGCAAAGAAAGAACAAAATATTGAATTTAAAGAACCAAATTGGATGATTATAGGATTACTTATTATTGTGATTATTTTGCAACTACTCATAAAGTTTCCTATCCAAATAAATATTGATAAAACAATAACGGATTGCCCAGAGATTATTTGTCAGGAGGTTATTTGTAAAACCACCATTGAGGTAATCAATAAAACTATTGTAGAACAAAAGTTCACCGACATTATCAAATGGCCGAACTGGGAAATTTACCAATATAATGCAAGTACGTTAAAGTGAGATTTGACGGATTAACCGATGGAAGGATATACGCCCTGGACTCCGCTGGATGATTTGACGTCCCTAAGCATCACAAGGGAACAGGAGAGAAAGGCGTGTCCAGATTCCCTCGGTTAATACATAAATGCGATAGTGGAGGTATAAAGAATGTTTAAAGACGAAAGAAAAAGAAAAGAAGCTCAGGAGATTTTAAAACTTGCTGGAGCCTTAGAATGTGTTGATGATGATGTTTCAGATTTGTGTTTAAAACTAATGCCTAAAAATGATGAACATTGTATCTCTATGGCTGAGCTTATGGAGGGTGTTCAGAAAATTAAGAATACTCTTATTCAGAATTACAAGAATGGAGGTATTAAGGATGAAAGCTAAAATATTTGCAATTGAAGTTGATAAGAATCAGCAAAACAAAGGTACTGTATCAATTGATATCAAAGTAGATGATATTGATAATTGGATTGGTATTTGGAGTAAAGAAGGTATGTTTGATATTGATATAAACTTAAGTCAATCTAATACGTAATACTGAAAGAGACTGAATTAAAATGATATGCATAAAATGTGATAGCGATACTTGGTTTGTTGACCAAGTAAACAATGGAGAAAGAATTATTTTGACTTGCAGTAGATGTAATAACATTCAAGAACCTGAAAAATGACGCAAGAGCAAAGAATAATCTGGAAGGAAGAACCCCTTAAGTCTGGAGTGTCGGCTTATAACAAAAAAGGAGAAGAATTGGGTTGGTTAGAATATAGAAGAGTTGGTGCTTTCATGCACTGGTGTTGGTTTCAAGAGCAAGATATTCAAATGTCACCTGGATGTTTGCAAGAGGTTAGAGACAAACAAAAGGAGCTTCTACGTCAAAACCACCAAAAGAGTAATAGAAAATGAAGATGTTACTAAAATCAAAGGGAATCTGTAATTGCAAAAAGGATAGTTATAAACGATTATACAAAATTGTATCACTAATAGTATTAAGTTTTTTAGTGGCTTTAGCAATCAATATAGTATTATCATGAAAGAGGTAAGAAATGAATAAAAAAAGATATTTCGATTGTATGAGTTCCAGAGAATATTTTACAAACGAGGCTACAGATGTTAAAAACAATACCTCTCGCTTTACCGATGATTGGGGTAAAGAGAAATGGGCCTGTTTCAAAAATGCTACTCATATAAGGATTACAGTAGTTGATGGTACTGCAGTTTTTAACAGGAAAATAAGGCATAGATGTACTTACAAGAATCTGGCTATTATTACTTGGTATCCCATCATATAAGGAGGCATAAACGAATGAAAGAAGAATTTGTAGTTCAAATGTCTAATAAATGTAAAAAGGTATATATTCCCAGGGGTTATTGTTGTGTGTTTTTACAAAATCAAGGAAAAGACCATCTAGAAATGTCAAATGTTGGTGATGATGTTTGTATTGAGAATTTATCTGACGACTTACCATGTCAAAAAACTACAGTTCTTGAGTCTTTAAATTCATTCAATCCCGAAAAGGTGAAGAAAGAAAATGTTTAATGAAGCAAATTTACAAACATTAGGTATTATGTTGTTTGGATATGTACTTTTTAGGCTTGTAGAGTTTTATCTAACACAAGCACTTAAGTCCAAAATTACGAAGGAGCAAGAGAAAAATGGCTGAGAATGATTTTGATAAGCTTGCTGAGAGGGTAAAAGAATTGGCTATGGAAACGAGAGCTGGAATTTGCCCTGTTTGGCAATGTGGCGGTGAATTAGAGTATCTTGAAGATAGGACTAATTGGCAGGAACCTGATTTGAAGTGCAAGAATTGTGGTACTCTATGGCTTAATACAAAATTTCAGAGGAAGGTGAAGAAATGATACCAGCTGGAACGGATGGTACAGGAACAGGATTTCCCAATAAACCACGATTCCACAGTAATACGAGGAAAGATGGAAATTAAGCCTACTGAGGAGATTAGTGTAATGGATTATACTAAAGTAGCTGGCAAGAACTGGGTTGCTGTTGATGATGTATTACCTGATATTAAAGCAATGTTACTGTTAATAAGAGCATTTACTAAGTCACTTACAGAGGGAGAAGATTTGCTTGAAGAATGGGAATCAAAATATCTTACAGATTCCACCCAAAAAACGAAGGGGGATTAACATGGGAAGAAAAGAAATTATGAAATATTTTTGGGAAGAATTAAACGCCTTTACTCTTGATAATCATAGATTTCAAGACGGATTCAAAGAGCTTGTAAATGCCTCTATTGAAAGGGCATTAATAAGAGACAAAAATAAGGGTAAACCTATCTTGTTTAAATTGGATAATGCCAATTCCAGGGGAAAGGAGAATTAAGAATGATAGGAAAAATATTGCTAATATTGTATGTTGTTTCAGAATTAACCCTAAGTCTCGTTTATTGGGCGAATGATAAGAAAATAGTATTGGGAAATAAACATCCCATCAAGACACTATTTTCATTATTGATTAATGGATTAATTTGGTTTAGTATATTTTATTTTTGGTAATACTTGAGACGGTGCAATCGTGAAGGAAGAATGATACAAATACAACGAATATATGGGAATCCAAGTAAACATACATTTACTATAAATCCAATTAAAGACCTAATCAGGAGATATGTTAAAGATGGTGTTGGATGGATTGACCCTTTTGCTGGAGAAAATAGTCCCTGCGAGTTTACAAATGATTTAAATCCATGTAAACCAACTAAGTTTCATAAACCATCTGAACAGTTTTGCAGGGAAATTAGTGGGAGATTTAAAGGAATTTTATTTGACCCACCAGATAGTCCAAGACAAATAAAAGAGTGTTATAATGGAATTGGTTTAACTGTACATCAAGAGGATACACAAAGCAGTTTTTATGGAAAAGTGAAAAATGCAATTTGTGATAAGATTTTACCTGGAGGCTATGCCATTTCTTTTGGATGGAATAGTAATGGGTTTGGCAAAAATAGAGGTTTTGAATTAGTAGAAATACTAATCGTCCCTCATGGTGGAAATAGGAATGATACAATTGTAACTGTTGAAAAGAAGGTTAATAATGAACTCAGCAAATTCGTTTAATCCAACTAAAGCGAACAAGAAAGAATGAAAATACTAAACTTATATGCAGGAATTGGGGGCAACCGTAAGCTCTGGGGTAATGAACATGAGATTACCGCAGTAGAGATTAATCCAGACATTGCTGCAATATATCAAGACTTTTTCCCTAATGATAAAGTAATTGTGGGGGATGCACACAAATATCTGTTAAAGCATTACAAAGAATTTGATTTTATATGGAGTAGCCCACCTTGTCCAAGTCACTCACAATTTAGGCAGAGGTGTGGAGTTAAAGCATGGGGGCAAGAACCATTATATCCTGATATGAAATTATATGAGGAGATAATCTTCCTAAAGCATTATTTTAAGGGCATTTGGGTAATTGAAAATGTAGAACCTTATTATACTCCATTGATTCCAGCTCAGGAGGTATCAAGACATTTTTTCTGGGCAAGTTTTCCAATAAGTAAAAAAAAGGGATTTCAACAATTAGCTATTAAATCCTCAGAAGTTAAAGACTTACAAGTTCTACACGACATTGACTTATCAAATTATAAATTAAAGGATAAAAGAAAGACACTTAGAAATTGTGTCGAGCCTAAGTTAGGACTTCATATTTTTAATTGTGCCTTTAAAGAGAAGCAAGAGGTGTTAATTACCACATGAATTTTATACTTAAGAGCATTATCATTAACCGACGATACAACGTCGGAGGACAAAATGACTGAAGAAAAACCAAAGAAAAAAAGGAGCAGTAAAACACCAGTAGCAGTAACCTATAAGGAATATGTGGAACTGTTGAAATATACTGCTGGCATCCACCATAAAATAGGTATGATGTTAGCCTTTCAATCTGGTATGAGAATATCTGAGGTAATAGGTTTGAAACCTGAGAATATTGATGTAGAGAATAAAAGGATACAGATTCGTGGTGGCAAGGGAGATAAAGATAGAGTTACGATTCTGCCTATACATTGGAACGATGAAATTCATAGACAATACATCCCGATAGCTTGTAGTAATAGGGCTTTACAAAAAGCTTTTGAGATTGCAGCGGAAGCATCTGGACTTTACAAGGTTAAACCTAACGTGCATTTCCATAGTTTGAGGCACGGATTCGCTACTTTTTGTTATGAGCGAGGCGTTGGAATTGAACATATCCAAATGCTATTAGGTCACACAGACATATCAACAACAATGGTGTATGTTAGAGTTTCACCATACAAGGCTTTAGACGCTGCAAGGAAAGCGTTTGAGCCATAGGAGGTTAAAATGCCAATAATTGAATTATCTGAACAAGAAATGCAAGATTTACTTAATGGAGAAGAATTAGACAAAACCTTTTTTGCCTATGACGGCAATTTAACAATAAGAAGATTGCCTGTAATGGAAGAAACTGAGAAATGCACGGTTTGTAATAGGCCAACTAAACGAATAGATTGGGGTTTTCAGTCAAGTATATGTAATGATAATGGAACCTCAACAAATATGGTCACTTGTAAATATTGTGTTAAAAAACAGCTTAATACGGGAAATAGTTGAAAATTAGGAGGAGAAAATGAATGATGAAGAAATTAAGAAAAAGTATCATACCTATAAGGCAGAAGTAGATAAGGTTTGTGAAATTGTAGATGGTTTTGGTTCTGATGAAGTAGAAACCATCTTAGAGTTAGCACAAATAAAGTCTGACTCTGAATATGCTTAATACAGGAAATAGTTGAAAATGGAAGTTAGAACAAGAATATTAGAATTAAAAGAAAGAAAAGACGGTTACACAGAAATGACCATTATACTTGATAGAAATAGGGAGAAAAGGGCTTTTAAGAGATTTGTTGATTTGTATCGTGATGATAAAACACTTGTATTTGAGTTAAAGAAAAATGATGGATGAATTAATAATTAATTGTAATATTGAAGCGTTATATGGGATTAGAAACGAGCATTTTGATGAAGATAAACAATATATTAAGAAATTTTGGTTACGCCTTAATGAAACAAATGTTATCCAATTAATCAATGATATAGAAAAGAAAATCTCCTTACTGAAAGACAGATTAGGTAATGAATGTGATGTAGAAGTTAATGAGGTGTTTAAATATGGCAACGAAACCAGAAAAGTATAATATGATGCAAAAACCAGATAGAGATAGATGGTTTAGAGAGATGGAAGGATATTTTAGGACTTCTAATTTTAGATTTCAAGGGACAGATATTGAAGGTAGGCAGTTTGCTTTGGATGGTTTTGAACAATTGAAAAACATTATAGCTTTAGATTATCCTTTATTGGATGAAGTTAGAAAATTGAGATTAATCGTTGATGAACTAAAAAATCAACTTGTAGAAAACACTAAATTCCTTATGTTTGTTGAACACATTTATCACCATTCAGATGAAGATATGCCTTTAGAAGATTGGGTTAAATGTAAAATATGTGATAAAACATTTAAGCAAATTACGGGTTGTAAATATAAAGATGATTAATTCACAATCATACTAAAGTATTAAGGTTTACGAAATGAGGAAAAACTAAATGTAGACAGCCGAAGAGGTCTTAGCAGTCTGTCCGAAGTGGGTAGGGCGGTATGACCCTTTGGCTCCACAAACCTGAAAGTAACTGGAAACCGCCCACAAGGGTTAAAGGGGAAAATAGGGACAATCTGCATTTTAGAACTGCTCGAATCATCGTAAGAAACCTTAATACGCTTTATAATTCAAAAGAGTAGGAGGAAACATGAAACTAAAACATAAATTATTATGGATGAGACACTCGCATTTTTCAGAGAGGCTAGATTTCTTTAGGAAAGCTATGAGATTTATATCCAGTAACAATATCCCTGGAGATTATCTAGAGTTTGGTGTCTATAAAGCTAGGACGTTTACAGCTGCTTATGACTTCGCTAAACTGTTGAAGATCAAAGATATGCGGTTTTTTGCTTTCGACAGTTTCCAAGGGTTCCCTGAACTTAAGAATGATCCTCACTGGAAAACTGCAGGGTGTTATATGGATAGGTCAAAATGGGAATCCGTTCTAGAATCAAATGGGGTTGAATTGTGGGATGTTGAGATTGTCGAAGGATGGTATAATGATACCCTTAACGACAAGACTAAGAGAGAAAGGATTCTTAAGAAAGCTGCTTTCATATATGTTGATTGTGATATCTATAAATCTACCGTGCCAGTTCTTGATTTCATAACTAATCTGGTCCAGGATGGTACGGTGATAGGTTTCGATGATTGGAATTTTTATAAAGGTAATTCTGATTACGGGCAGCGTAGGGCGTTTTATGAATGGCAAGATCGGAACCCGAATATTATAGCGGAGCCTTGGATCTGCATGGACGGGATGAGTCAGAGTTTCATATTACATCCTTCAAATAAGGCAGGGGCTAAGAAATGAATGAAACTCGTAGATCAAAGAAAAAGGATGCTAAGGAAGAACCAGGTCAAGTACAAGACCATCCAAGCCTGCTCGACATTATGCTCTTACCTTGATGAAGGTGAGAAAGAGGAGGAGTAGGACTTTACAAACTGATGAGAAAATAAAGAGAATGGATGAAGCATTTATAAACAAGGCCAAGGATATGGTCGTTTTGAGTGGGAAGGATTTAACATTATCGAACGGAGATGTAAACCCTCTAAATTTGCCTAAGTATTGGAATAGGGATTATATCCATGAAAGAATAGAGCTGGTTTCTAATCTTAGGCATAAGATGTTGATGCAGTTTCTGTGGTTCACTGGCTGCAGGATCACCGAAGCTGTAAGCGTGCAAAAGAAACAGATCAATTTTAAGGATTATGTTATAACAATCAGATGGCAGAAAAACAAGAAGTATCTATATAGAAACATCCCGATGCACCCGACGCTTAAGAACATGATGGAAATCTACACCGCCCCGATGTTGACTGAGGAGTTAATCTTCCCCATTACCAGGCAGAGGGCGTGGCAGCTTGTCAAGAAATACTTTGAGGGCCATCCTCATCAGTTCCGGCACAGCTTCGCAGTTAATTGGTTAAGATGCGGTGGCGAGCTAGTCTTACTTAGTCGGATGCTAGGTCATGCCAACGTCCAGAGTACGATGGAGTATTTAAAGATTGTACCGATAGATCAAGGTAAGGAGTTGATGAAGATTGAGTTTTAACATACAATTCACACAAAATAAGCCGGAGGTAAGATGAGAATAGGTACTTGGTTAATATTGGTTATCGTCGTAGTGACGTTTTGGGGGTGTGCATCCAAACCTTGCCCTCGGCTTAAATGCCCGACGGTAAACTGCACAGAGGCAGTCAAAGAGGTTTTCATTGATAGGAATAACACTATCGTGGTCAATCGCACATCGTATTTATGTAACTCGACGGGAACTATCGAGGACGCACAACGTCATAATATCAGCAGGGAATTAGTCTTGATCCGCCAGCTCAAATATTGCGAGAGGATGTTAAGCTTGACCAATAACACTGACAAAGCACACAACCTCGATTATTATAATCAGAGCATGGTAGATCTTGAAGGTAAGTTTAGAAAGGTCGAGGAGATCCTTGACTCAATCCAATGGAGGTATAACAAGACCTAAGATGAACAGCAACAGATTAATACGTCGGACTCGATGTGAAGTCTGCGATCATATAACAGCAAATAGAGGACATTACAGATTTAGATATCTTGACGAGACAGTATTCTTATGCGGGCATGACGCAGGGAAAGTTATGAGGTTTATTAAAAAGAAAAGATCAGAAGTGCTAACGGAAAAGAGAAAGAAGGAGCGGGGCAGCTGATGGTGGTCTGCCCCTTTTGGTTAAGGAGATGTAAGCTGCAATACTCCTATATCACACTCATTATTAAAGTTTATGGAGGGATGATATAGATGATTCATCCCGGGAGGTCTAAAGATGGAACAGAAGTTAAGTGATGAAGAACTGCAGTCTTTTTTGGATCAGTTCAGTTTAAATGACATTAAAAATATAAAAAGAAACTGAATTAGGTTACTTAGCCTTTTTCTTTTTAGGTAGAAGTTTCTCTATCGCGCTGGGTTCTTCCGGCTCAGGCTCTTCTCCTGTTTCCTCGTTCATCTCTTTAACAAGCTGATCGAAATCCTTTCTTAGATTTTGTATCTCTTGCATGATGGCAGCGCCATCTTCCTGTGTCAAAAAACTTATCATTTTCTAATCCTCCTCTTAATAAACCTTCTAGCAGGTTTATCGTCTTGTTTTGGTTCTACTTCTTTTTGCTCAGGTTGTTCCATCACGACCTGTGACGGGAGTGCAGGTTCAGCCTGTTCCTCTTCCTCCTCGCTAGGTGCGGGAGTTGTAGCTTGAGCTAACATCTTATCCATCGCAGTCCGCTTATTCCACTCCTCAAGCCGGCCGAAACCTAAGAATAACATCATGGCCAGTAGCACGAACAACAAGAAATATATCACTGCCGGGTTATTCATCGACAAGATAAAAAAGAATAGTGTTGTTATGATAGCGACAACTTTGATCGCTATTATTAAACCTT
>Ga0180433_10002360_pt1 | contig 29274 bp, 28 predicted proteins | sample SS_ome_8_FD_132980 | JGI IMG/M metagenome (GOLD analysis project Ga0180433, IMG submission 132980) | Hypersaline lake sediment archaeal communities from the Salton Sea, California, USA - SS_1_D_1 metaG | ecosystem: Environmental > Aquatic > Non-marine Saline and Alkaline > Hypersaline >... | reverse complement strand
TTTCCCCACGAGACTCCCTTGCGATATAGCCGAGTTAGTAGCCGAAGTCAACCAAGAGGCCCCGGTCATCGCCAAGCACCTCTTCGGCATAACGGTAAGGGGTGGACACAATCGCCTTTCCACAGGCTACCGCGTAGGCCAAGGTTCCGCTCACAATCTGTTCTTTGCCGACGTATGGTGTCACATACACGTCGGTTATGCGCAGGTAGTCGAGCAGCTCCTGCAGGCTCATATACTTGTCGACAAACTCCACGTGCGCCGATAGCCCGAGACTTTCAGCAAGTTCCATGAGCGATTCCCGGTACGACTCGCCTTCCTGCATGAGAATCTTTGGGTGGGTTTGGCCGATGATGAGATACTTCACCTGCGGGAACTCTGCGACCACGGCAGGCAGCGCAGCAATTGCATTCTCCAGGCCTTTGCCCCTACTTATAAGCCCGAATGTCGACAGAATCAAATGTCCTCCATACGGGCCTTTGTCGGCCTGTCTCGACGCGACAAACGGCACGTCGGGAGCGCCGTGAGGTACCATCCGGAGCTTGGCCGGATTCGCCATATATCGCGCTGTCAACATACTGGCGGCCGTCTTGGCCATCACGATCACCGCCGAAGACATCTGTATAAGCTGACGCTTGACCTCTTTCGCTTCGGGCTCTGGGTCGCTCATGACCGTGTGAAGCGTCATGATCATAGGTTTCCTCAGATGCCGACACAAGGTAACGACATCTCTGCCCCATTTTCCGGTGAAAATCCCGAACTCGTGTTGCAGCCAGACGACGTCGCAACTACTGTTGTTTATCAACTGAGCCGCCTGGGCATAGGAATAGGGTCCCCCGTCTCGGATTACGTGAACGATTTTCTTACCGGGCATTACGTTGGCGGCACCGTTCTCCGGTACGGCTATCATACAATCCGCCGTCCCGTTTTCTTCCTCGATGCTTCGGACTAGCGCTCGAGTGTATGTCGCTATTCCACACTCTTGCGGCGGATACGTGCTCACAAACAGTATCCGTAACATCCGCTTCCACCTCCTTCGGTACGCCCCTTTTCGTGCACAGCGCTTCGCGGCCACGCTGTGCGGCTTTCGTGGCCCTCCGGCTCCTTCCCCCTTTCTACGCCAGACCCGAGGGTTGGCCGAACACTGTTCTCACCGAACGTCTCGTAGGTTCCCCTCTGTTACCCCCTTTTGTCAATCGACCTATTTGCTCTGCCCTGATGTCCCCGTCAGTTCAATACACCTGACACACCACGTTTATTCTGCTGAGAGCCGTCTGCTCTAAAGAAGAGACACGACGACCCTCCCCATGTTGTCAAGATCCGCCCGCAGCCCCGACGATCCTTCGTGCGAAACTGATGCAGCGTGTCAGCTTCGCTCCAAAACACCCTGCTGCAATTAGGTACAACTCAGCGACAGGTCTTGCAGCTCGTGGCCGTGCAGGAAGCGCAAGCGCTGCCTGAAGAGGAGGAACCGGAAGAACCGTTCCCTGCGGACGCAAAGCCGAAAACCGAAACAAGCTTTTTCAGCTTCCTGCCGCCACACCTGTCACATCGCGTTGGTGCCCCATCGGCACTCCGCACCAGTGCTTCAAACACATGGTGGCACCGTTGGCACTCAAACTCATAAATGGGCATGTCTCACCTTGCTCTACCCACCGTTCCTGAACCCCCATCCGGTGCCTGCCAGCGCGCCACCCTGAGCGGGATACGGGATTCGAACCCGCGACATCCAGCTTGGGAAGCTGGCACTCTACCAACTGAGTTAATCCCGCACTTTCCACACAAATTATACCAGATTTCCTGTGTTCCTGCAAGCGAAAAAATCGGTCAGACTATAAGATGGAGCAGAAATTAGAGTTACGAACTGCACCGCTGTTTCTGCGCAGTATACAGAAGACGATACCGTCGGCCCAGACGATTTCTAAGATCCTGTTCTGCAGTAGATTATGACCTTCGCGTTTTCCCGCTCATACGCGGGTCAATTGTCTTCTGTTTCATGACCATGTTATGATCACATGAACCAGAATAGTCGGTGCGAACAATCTCCGCACAGAATGGGGGCAATGAGGGAGTGCCAGCCGCGGGAGACGGCGCTGCGGTTGCCTCACAAACATTTTCAGAAGGAGGGACGACACATGGCGAAACTGCTCATAGTCTACTACTCTCGTTCGGGCAATACGAAATCAATGGCGGAGCTCATCGCCGAAGGTGCTCAATCGGGAGGCGTGGAGGTTGAGCTAAAAGAAGTTGCCGACGCCAAAGTCGAGCATCTGCTCGCCGCGGACGGGATTATCATGGGTACCCCGACTTACTACGGCGCGATGGCGGCCGAGATCAAGAAGCTCCTGGACGACAGCGTGGCGCGCCATGGCAAGCTCGACGACAAGGTCGGCGGCGCGTTCACATCGTCGGCAAACATCGGTGGCGGCAACGAGACGACGATCCTGGGCATTCTCCAGGCGATGCTCATTCACGGTATGGTGCTTAAGGGAGACCCGCAGGGCGACCATTACGGCCCCGTAGCTATTGGAGCGCCTGACAAACGTTGCACCCAACAGTGCAAGAGATACGGTCAACGCATCGCCGAACTGACCTCTCGCCTGCACGGATGAAACGGTCATGACCGAAAAAGAGCCGGCACTGCGCCGGGCTGTAGTGCCGCTGCACGGTTGAGAGCAGGCAGCGCTGCCACTCAGTTGGTCGCCAACATGTCAAGGATAACCGGCCAGGACCGCTTTGCATAGAAACGATGTCCCTCCGGTCCCACGACCAACCGGCAACTTTCCGCGCATCCGGCCGCCGCAAATATCGTCTTTGCCTTGTCGAAAGCTTTGCGCACGCCATGCAGGGGAAAAATGTTGTCCTCCTGTCCTGCGACAACAAGCAGTGCGCGAGGTGCTATGAGACCGGCGATATCGCTGACCTCCGCCACGCTCAAGATGCCGGGAATGTAGTTGTCCGCACAATGGTAGATACTCATGATGGAATCCGCGTATGTGCAGAAGCAGCAGGACGCCACAGCCAACCGTATCCGGAACTCGACGCACGCGGCGTACAATGTCGACATGCCTCCCCCCGAGTTGCCCATACAGCAGATGCGCTGCGGATCAACCTGGGAGAGGCTTTGGAGGTAGTCGACGGCGCGCACGACATCCCATACACGTTCGGCGAGCAAGGTCTTCCCGAGCATGAGCGCGTGCATTGCCGCATCGTGACAGGTGTCAGGCGCCCGCTGCTCCTGGAGGGTTTCTTGGCGCTCGCCGAAGCACCGCTGCTCAACTGCAAGTGCCACGAATCCGTGTTTCACAGCTTGCAGAGCGAAGTCCCTGTCGCCGGCAATCGACTCCCGGTCAGCTTCGTCCCGCGCCTCCCCAATTGAGACGTGCATCCCCGAGGTGTGACCCTGAAGACAAATCATGGCGGGATACGGCGGCGAACTGCTTTTCGGGGTCAGCAGATAGCAGGGTACGTCGGCGTACGGTTCGCTCGTGAAAACGATCTTGGTGAGCGTGTATTCGTCCGTCTCCCGTCGGTCCAGCTCCCGCGCGTTCAGTTCGACCGTATCTGCCGGGAACGCCCCCAACCGCTCAACAAGACGCGCACGTAACTTTTGTTGCCACGATTCAACCGGTTGCCCGCGCCACGCCAGTTCCTGAACAACACCCTCCATTGCATGCCGGTGATACGTTGATGGAACATACCATAACTTTCTCTCCATGAGATGCCAACCTCATTGTTATTGATCGCCGCGCCGCGCACTGCTCTCAGACACCTCTCGCTGCAACTGCGACAGTTCCACCAGTGTGAGATATCTCCACGTGCCCGGCGCAACGTCCTTGAGTACCACTCCTGCCATCGCCACCCGCTTCAGTTCCAGCACCTCATGCCCCACCGCGGAGCACATTCGTCTCACCTGCCGTTTCTTGCCTTCGCGTATGCGTATCTCTAGACAGGTGGTTTCTCCTTCACGCGAAACCGCTTTCACTTCGGCCAGCGCTGTGCGACCGTCCGACAACTCAACACCTGCACGCAGTATATCGAGCGTCTGATCCACCACCACGCCGGCCACCGTCGCACGGTACGTCTTTGTGACCTTGAACCTGGGATGGGTGAGCCGGTACGCCAACTCGCCGTCGTTCGTCAGAAAAAGAAGCCCTTCTGTATCCTTATCCAGCCTCCCCACGGGGAATACGCGCTGTGGCACGTCCGCCACGAGCTCCGATACCGCCTTCCTCCCGTGAGGATCTTTCATTGTTGTGAGGTATCCCTTTGGTTTGTTCAACACTATATAGACCTTCGACTCGGGCTCGACACGGGTACCGTCCACGCGTATATCGTCCCTGTCAGGGTCGATGCCGCGTCGCACGTTGCTCACGACATACCCGTTGACTGTCACGCGTCCGGCACTGACAAGCTCTTCTGCAGCACGGCGTGACGCGACCCCGGATAGGGCGAGAAATTTGTGCAAACGCACCTGCCACCCCCTACCCTCTCGAGCACACGACCGCTATCGCGCGGCTTGGCCAGGGTCTCATGGGCTCTCTATGTTCCGTATTCGAGGCACGCTGACGATAGCTCGTTTCGTTAGAGTCTTCCGGCTGCGCGAGCTTGAGTTGAATACTAATCCTCTTTGCTTTCACGGCAACACACCGCGCCCCGGACGCTCGCTCAGATGAATGATCGCACGCAGCACCGGAGACCGGTTCGGATTGGTATAGATAGACTCTTTCCGTAAACACAACTACGTAATGAGTGACAGCCGAGGCAGAGCACGTTCGACCGATCGTCTGCTCAGCAAAGCTCCTTAAGTTCTGAGACTCTCGGAAGATCTTTGAGGGACCTGAGCCCAAAGTGGTGCAAGAATTCCTGTGTTGTCCGATACAGCAAGGGTTTCCCAGGGACATCCTGCCTCCCGGCAACCCTGACAAACTTTTTTTCGAGCAACAGGGCGAGAACGCCCGCGCAGCTCACTCCTCGTACAGCCTCGATCTCCGCGCGGGTCACCGGTTGCTTGTACGCGACAATCGCCAGCGTCTCGAGCGCAGCACGGCTCAGCTTCGAATTCGCGCGTACCGACGAGAGCTTCTTGACCCAGGCGGAATACTTAGGATGGGTGCACAACTGAAACCCGCCGGCTATCTCGCGAAGGACAACCGCGCCCCCGTTAGAATTAAACCTGACGCGCAACTCTTCCATGATCTGGCAGACCGTCGCGCGATCCACCCCCTCAATCACTTGAGCAACTCTGTCCACAGACAGCGGACCGATGCTCACAAAGAGAAGCGCCTCGATGATCGACATAACGTCCGTCGACGAGACAATCTCCGTGGACCTCATCTCCTCCTTGATAGCTCCACTGATTGACACAATACACACCTCCTTGCGGCCAGTTGCTCTTACCCTCCTTCACTAAGTGTTACAGGCTTCGCCCCACAGCCTTCGCAACGGGAGCAAGCTCACGCATGAGCTTCCCAAAATTCTCGCACGTCAGCGACTGGTACCCGTCCGAAAACGCATCGGCAGGTCTCCCATGAACTTCCACCATCACTCCGTCCGCACCTGCGGCGATGGCGGCCTTCGACATCGGCAGAACCAGATCCCATCTGCCGGTACCATGGCTGGGATCGACCACGATCGGCAGATGACTCAAAGAGCGTATCACAGGTACAGCGTTTAAGTCCAGTGTTGCTCTCGTCTCAGTCTCGAACGTTCGTATACCGCGCTCGCACAGTATGACATCATAGTTCCCTCTGGAGAGCAGGTACTCAGCGGACATCAACAGCTCTTGCACCGTCGCCATCATACCTCGTTTTAGGAAAACGGGTTTGCGCAGTTCCCCCAGACTTCTGAGAAGCGGATAATTCTGCATGTTCCGCGCTCCCACCTGGAGAATGTCCGCGTATTCTGCCACGAGAGGGACATCGTGCTCCGACAGCACCTCCGTGACTACTAATAATCCTGTTTGATCTCTGGCTTCCGCAAGAAGCTTCAGCCCTTCCTCAGCCAGACCCTGAAAAGTGTAAGGCGATGTCCGCGGTTTGAACGCTCCGCCTCGCAGTACCTTCGCCCCTGCCGCGCTCACGCTCGCAGCCACCTCCATGAGCTGTTCGCGCGACTCCACCGAACAAGGTCCCGCAAAGACGATTACCTGCTCACCGCCAATCGCCACGTCCCCAACGTGCACCACCGTGGGTTCGGGACGGAACTCGCGTCCTGCAAGCTTGAACGGTTTGAGTATGGGCACAACGCTCTCAACGCCGGGCAGCGATTCAAGGACCTGAAGCCTAGCCTTGCCCCGCTCGTCTCCGACGGCAGCTACAACGGTTTTTTCCTTGCCGTAAATGAGATGGGCGGTGTACCCGTACTCTTCTATCTTGCCGACAACCCGTGCAACATCCTCTTCGTTACGGGATGCCATCACAATTATCACAGCATAACTCTCCGTTGAACTCGAATGGCCCAGAACAGATCGGAACGTTGCCGGGATTATATTCTATTTAGCAGATTTTGTCAAGAGAATTATCTCAAAGCCCTACATATACGGTTCGGGCACCCCACAGTACGTATATACAGGGAGGTTCACGGGACATTCCTTTACAATATCGAGCAGTCCTTTATCGCACCACAATTCAGACGCTGGCCCAATGTTGCCATTCGCCGCGTTGACAAGGAACAGTGACAGTGATAGAATAAGTCATCGCCGATGGATCCAGGAGAAATGCTCCGGATCCGAAGTGCGCACGCGACGGCGGAACCATCTCGATCCAATCAACTAACGGACCGTGCTATCTGTCGGGGCGCACGTTCTCTAAAGCGACGGGGTACACTGGTCGCAAGTAGATTTGACGTGTGACACGTCAAAAGGATGCGTGGACAAACACCCAGATCGGTCCCTGCTGCGCGTAGGCCTGTGGGAGGGACGCGTGAGGGGCATTATTCCCACAATGCCGAGCACTCTTGTTGACTACGAAACGCTTCATTTACCGTTGCCAGGACACATGCTGGCATGGCAGCTTTACGGGGCCGGATTAGACAACCTCGGCAAGAACTCCCAACCGGTATCGATCCCTGTTCCTGCTCCGGCGGACGACGCTATTCTAGTGCGCGTCGATGCCGTGGGACTTTGTTTCTCAGACGTGAAACTGATTCGAGCTGGCTCGTCCCATCCGCGTATTTCAGGTCGCGACCTGAAAGCAAACCCGACAATTCCCGGCCACGAAGTATCCGTCACTGTAGTCAGCGTCGGTAACAAGCGCATGAAAGAGTTCTCTGTGGGAGAACGGTACATCGTACAAGCTGATGTGTTTTATAAGGGAGAGAATCCTGCTTTTGGATATGCAATACCGGGGGGATTCGCTCAATATGCGTTGATCGACAAACGAGTGCTCGACGGTGACGAGGGATGTTATCTGCTCCCGGTAAAGGAAGACCTCGCCTATGCGGAAGCGGCACTCATCGAGCCATGGGCATGTGTTGAGGCGGCGTACGTCATAGCGGACCGTACCAGCGTAAAGCCCCAGGGCAGACTCCTGCTCGTCGTGTGGAACGGTGCAGAACGCTGGCCGGCGCTGCGTGAAATTGAGTCCCTTCTTCAGAGCGATGCGCGGCCGGCTACACTGTCCTTGTCACACGATGACGTGTCGACAGCTCCTGCGCTGGTCAAGAGCGCTCGCACCCGCGGCATCGACGTTAAGAAAGTTGCCCGACCGAGAGAACTCGTGGGCAGCCTCGAGTCTGCGTTGGGAAATGCACCACGGTTTGACGATATTGTCTTGATCGCGCCACCGTCCTGCCATACGGTGGATCAATGTGTCCCCTTGCTCGACAAGAAAGGGATACTCAACATTGTCAGCGACGGTTTGCGTGGCGAGATCACTATCGACGTCGGAGCGGTTCATTACAGAGACGTTCGACTCGTCGGATCCGACAACGGTACGTTGCTACAGCAATATGCTGCGAACACCCGAACGGATCTCAAACCGACTGGTGCAGCCTGGTTCGTTGGCGCCGGCGGTCCCATGGGGCAAATGCATGTGCAGCGGGCCGTCGCAGGCACGACTCCACCACAAATCATCGTAGCGACCGACGTGGACGACGCACGGTTGAATTATCTCTCATCCCGATACACCCAGTCAGCAAGAAACAAGAGCATACAGTTTCACGCCCTTAATCCCACCAGGTTCAACGATCAGTCTGCCTTCGAGCAGGAGCTCCTCGATTTGACGGGCTCGGATGGTTTCGATGATGTGATAGTCATGGCTCCCGTTGTCCCCGCTATAGAGCAGGCGGCAAGATTTGTTGCAGCCAACGGCATCCTGAACGTGTTTGCAGGCGTCGGCATAGGAACCGACGTCCGGGTGAACGTGGACATCCCGTTCAACTCATGCAGGATCATCGGTTCGAGTGGCTCCAGTATCCACGATTTGGAGCGCACGCTGCACTTCGCGGAGCAAGGGCGCATATCACCGAACGAGTCGGTCGCAGCAATTGGAGGCATGACAGCGCTGCGCGACGGTATCGAGGCCGTCCAGAAAGGTGCCTTACCCGGCAAGGTCGTCATCTATCCCCATGTGCTGGACCTCCCGCTCACACGGCTTGAGGAGTTGTCGATCAGAATGCCAGCGGTTGCACGGCGACTCGACAGCGGGGGATCGTGGACACGCGACGCCGAACGTGCGCTCTTGGAAGAGGAGTTGAAGCGATGACCAGGTTGGAAGGCAAGAAAGCGATCGTTACCGGTGCAGCCCAGGGACTCGGTAAGGCAATATCGTTGCGACTGGCTTCAGAGGGAGCCGACGTGCTCCTCGCAGATATCAGAGCGGATACAGTCCGTGGCGCCGCAAAAGAGATCGCCGAGCAGACCAAGCGAGCGACCGTCTCGATCCGAACGGACGTCACCAAAGAGTCGGACGTGCGCGAGATGGTACAGCGAGCCGTGACCGAGTTCCAGCGTATAGACCTCCTCGTCGCAAATGCGGGCATTCTCATATCGGGTTCTTCAATGGAGATGAAACTGGAGGACTGGCGCAAGGTGATCGACATCAATCTCACGGGATACTTTCTCTGCGCTCGCGAGGTCGCCAAGACGATGATCGCGCAGGGCTCAGGAAACATCGTTCAGATCAATTCGAAATCCGGGAAGAAAGGAAGCTACCAGAACGCGCCTTACGCCAGCTCGAAATTCGGCGGTATCGGGTTGACGCAGAGCCTCGCTCTGGAGTTGGCACCGCATGGTGTGCGCGTTAACTGCGTCTGCCCGGGAAACCTTCTCGATTCACCGTTGTGGGTGGATAGCCTCTATGAACAATACTCGAAGCGATGGGGTATATCGCCAGAACAAGTACGCGCCAAGTACGTCGAGCAAGTGCCAATCAAACGCGGCTGCACATACGACGATGTGACCAACCTCGTTGTTTTTCTCGCCAGTGACGAATCAAGCTACATGACCGGTCAAGCCATAAATGTTACCGGGGGACAGGAGATGAGATAGACGTCCGCTGAACGGCACCTGACCTGCTGATCGATGTCTTCCGTTGTTTCCTCCACCTGGCCACTCTCCATATATGAAAAAAGATCTTGACAACCACAAGATATTGTGTTACAATTTTGTCCGATGTGGGTATGGACGGGGCATCATCGTGACGAAAAAGGGCGATCGGAAAGTTGATCGTGTGCGAATTTCGTCAACATGTAGGCAGCGGTGAAGCGTGCGCCCCAACCTGTGGTGTGTGAGGAGGATGGTACTTGGAGTCAGGTCCAACGGTAAGCGACTCGGGTTGTCCAGCGAGGTTTCTGCTCGGTAGCCAGAGGGGCTCCCCGGGGGGTCTGGTAAGAGGAGGACCTAGAATGGCGAAGAAGAAAGCAGCCAAGAAGAAGAAGACCGCCAAGAAGAAGACCGCTAAGAAGAAAGCCAAGAAGAAGACCGCCAAGAAAAAGACCGCCAAGAAGAAAGCCAAGAAAAAGACGGCAAAAAGAAAAAAGAAGAAGTAGCCGGCCCTCGACCATGGCTCCAAGTATCATGGCGGCAGGCGCATCCTGGAGTTGAGTGTGAGTCTGCCGTCAAGGCATGATAGGCGAATGGCTTGCTGCAGGTCAGCAAGCCATTCGCCTTTTCTTCACCCGGTGCTCGACCCAAACGACCATATTAAGAAGGTCGAGCATCCCGCACGTATATCGGATTGCTGAAGATCCACGGTCGTGGTCGTCGCAACCCATGGACGGACAGGACTTCCGCCCGGTATGTTCCTTTTCGCTTAAGCGGGTATGAAACCGTGGTGGCCGTCTCCTCGATCAGTTTCATACCGTTGCGGACAATTCGGATGACGCCGCGCGTTGGTGCTTTCACGACAAGCTCCGTATCGTCCCGCAACTCTATGTCCTCGCCCATAGTCGCTTCGGTCTCTCCTCCGCGCACGACGCTGAATCTGAATCCTGTTGAATTACAGAGCGCATCGTATCCGACGAACCCGTTTCCTGATCGGAGCGCGTTCAGGATTGCGGTTCTGTCGGCATGGGCGTCCCCAACCATTTGCTCGCGCAGCACCAGGTGCATATTAACAGCACGAAACGAGACGGCGTACGGAAATACAACCACCCGGAACGGCTTTCTCCCGAGCACCACTTCGTGAGCGTCCGACGACCCTATCAACGATATGCGCCGCCTGCTGCTCTCCGAGTCAAATACGCTAAGTGTTTCAGGATACGGGCCGGTAAATGACCAGCGGTGATGGTAGTAGTTATGGATCGCTGTGACGAGGTTCGTGGTGGTGCCTTTCCAGCCGGAACAATGACACCATATACTGATGCCTGTGTAGTCGTGCACCGACCAGTCATCCCAGGTAAACGCTCTGCCGCCGCAATCAAACGGAGACCCGCGCTCGTGCGGATGCGCTATGAACCCTATACCGCCCGCGTTTCGGACTTCGTCTATAACCCTTTGCGGGTCACCTTCACAAGGCGCGATCGCTTGCTGAATGCCGTAAGCGATATAATGATGTTTTGTCAGGCCGATCTCTTCCCCGATAAGCACGAATACCCCTTCGCGCCAACCCTCGCCGACCTCTATCTGCCCCCTGAGCGTGTTGTGGTCGTTTATCCCGACGAAATCGAGCCCTTGGTCGGCGGCGATTCGTGCTATCTCAGCTATCGAGCGTCGTCCGTCAGAATAAAGCGAATGAATGTGAAGATTCCCTACGTATTCGAACACTGTTACGACTCCGATTTCTCAATGATCTAGACTCGTGTCTCGACGGGTACCTGGATTCTTACCGCTTTAGGCAGAATCTCAGACGAGGCCGGAAGCATCCCCGGCTGCTCGCCGTCCAGGTCGATGAGAACGCGCTCTGAAGACGTAACCGAAATGCTTCTGGCTCGTTGTCGGTGCACCTTACCCGGCAGCATGAGTGTACCCCTGTACAGCTTAGGCAAATGCCTGAGCGCCTGACCGCGGCCGATGTCGCCGACTGTTAGTACGTCGAACAGACCATCGTCAACGGAAGCGTTGGGCGCCACCTGCATCCCCCCTCCGCACCGTCTGCCGTTTGATATTGCCAAACCCTTTATTATAGTTTCGCCCAGATCCTCCCCATCAACAACAATGTGGACCGGCTTGTTCTCGTATTTCAGGAGCGTAACCAGAAAGCTATACAGATACGACACGGTGGGGCCAAACGCTTTGGTGGTCCGGTTCACTCGCTCAACCGTTTCTCCACCAATGCCGAGATTTACGACGTTCAGAAAAAAACGTTCCACGCTCCTTCCGTCATGACTTACGAAACGGGCCTTGCCAATATCGCATCTTCTTGGTCGGCCGCGTGCCAGAACATCGGTCGCCATTTCGATGTCCTTCGGTATGCCGAGCACCCTGGCAAAATCGCACGCCGTCCCCGAGGGAACCATACCGAGTATCGCGTGCTCGTTTACAGGCGTACCGCCGTCGAAGAAACCGTTGAGCACCTCATTGTTCGTTCCCTCACCGCCGACGCTCACCACCATGTGCGCGCCGGCCCGCAGCGCGTTTCTCGTGATCTCCACGGCGTGTCCGGGCCTCTCCGTCAGCTTCCACTCGACGTCCGGCAGCTTGCGCTGCAGAACCGAGAGAATGTGCCGGCAACGGTTTTTCGTAACCCAATTATCAGATGCCGGATTGGCAACCGCTACAGTGCTCAATTGGTCCCCTACCCTTCTCATGAACGGCGCTGTTCAACCGGCACCGTTTTCAGCAGAGTCCGTCGCGTCATCTCAAGCGCGACATTGGCCAGTCGGTGCTGAGACCAGCTATCGCACCCTTTAAGACCGACGTCCCGCACGTATTCGGTTTTCCCGTCTTGAACAAGCACCCAGCTTCGCGCCAGGGCGCATCGCGTCGCCTCGAGCACGACCACGGCCACGTCAGCACCATACTTGCGTCGTGCAGCGTCCCCCAGGCACTGTGCTAAATGGCACGGATCTCCCGGAATGTTCTCACAGGGCTCATTGTTCGCTGACAGGAACGCGCTGACGCCGGAAACGCGCGGCAGTATCTCGAAGCCGAGCACCTGGCGACTATTTGCGGCGACCAGCCGTTGCGCAACCGCGCCGCCCGTCCCTGTCTCGACGACGCACATAGTCTTCGCCTCCGATTCGAGCACCTGTGTGACGACGTTCTCGAGCGTTTCCTGATCCTTACCGAAAATATGGTCACCCACGTGTTCTCGGACGCGCAATTCCATCTCGTCCAGCATCGCCGATGCTGTTGACCGATCACGAGCTTTTGCCGTTATCCTGATGAGAATCTCCCCCGCTTGGGCGAGTATACCGAGCGTCGGATTCGTCGACGTACGGATCAAACCGCCGATCTTCTGGTCAACTGCAGACTCTCCTACAGCGCTCGCTTTCAACACGCGCGACAAAATCAGGCTCCCGTTGGCCGCAAAGCTCTTCGACAAATACGGCAGCACTTCCGCTTCCATAATCTGTCTGAGTTCTTGCGGCACACCTGGAAGACAAACGATTGTGCCCTCTTCAGACTCAACGACAAAAGCCGGTGCCGTGCCGCGTGGATTACGGAACACCGACGCTGCCTTAGGCAGGAAAGCTTGCTTGCGGTTGTTCGGGCTCATTGTGAGCCCTCGCGATTGGAATTTCGCTCGGATGTCGTCAAGGAGCTCTTGGTGAAACTCGAGTGGGGAGCCTAGAACGTCCGCAACCGCCTCTCGCGTCAGGTCGTCCTCAGTTGGTCCGAGCCCGCCGGACGTTATCACGATGTCGGAGCGTTCCAGAGCGAGGCGTAACGCAGCAACCAACCTCTTCTGGTTATCGCCTACGGTCGTCTTGTAGTAGATATCCACGCCGATCTCGGCAAGACGCTGCGCTAAGTATGCCGCATTGGTATCCACGATCTGGCCAAGCAGCAGCTCGGAACCGATCATCATCAGCTCGCAATTCACTGCGAAGCAACCTTTCACCCAGCCGTATACGCCCGCGCGTTCTAATGTGAGGGTGAACCGCCCTGCGTGTGGATGTGATATGTTCGCTCTCGGTGCTGATGCGCCGCTCCCGGTGGAACGGGTCAGTCTATACCCATCTTGTGTCTGACACCGGCCATGGTTTCAGCGGCGATCTCCCGCGCTTTGCTCGCGGAGGTCTCCAGCACGTTTTTGACATAATCAAAATTGTTCATGAGTTCGGCACGCTTCTGCCTCATCGGAGCAAAGCACTTCTCCACACTTGCGGCAAGAATTTCTTTACACTCGACGCAGCCAAGCGTAGCCGACTCAGAACCTTTTCTGATCTCCTCAACGCGCTCGGGAGTGAACACCTTGTGCCAGGAAAACACGTTGCAGATATCGGGATGACCCGGGTCGGTCCGGTACGCTCGCGACGTGTCCGTAACCATCCCCATGATCTTGTTCTTAAGCTCGTCCGGCTCCGCGAACATTTCGATCGTGTTGCCGACACTCTTGCTCATTTTCTTCACACCATCCGTCCCCAACACGGTAGCCGTTGCCTCGTTGACCAGGCTTTGCGGTTCCGGAAACGTTTCACCGCACACCCGATTGAACGCCCTCGTGATCTCTCTCGTAAGTTCCAGATGCGGAAGCTGATCTTTGCCGACGGGAACGACCTCCGCTTTATAGATGAGAATGTCCGCCGCCATCAGTACCGGGTATGACAGGAGACCAAAATTCACGTCCGCAGACTGCTGCTCTCTTTTCTCCTTGTATGTCGGACACCGCTCTACCCAGGCGACCGGAGTAACTGTCGAAAGAAGCCACGCCAGCTCGGTATGCTGCGGCACGTCCGACTGCCTCATAAGGACGCTCTTGTCAGGATCAATGCCGATTGCGAGATAGTCCACAACCATCTCCATCGTATAATCCCGAAGTTGATCACCATCGTGAACGCTCGTCAAAGCGTGATAGTTCACCACGCCAAAAATGCAGTCGTAATCGTCCTGCATCTGGACGTGCTGGCGCATGGCGCCGAGATAGTTGCCGATATGCGGTCTGCCGGAAGGCTGAATCCCGCTGAATACCCTCTTCTTCTTGTTCATCGTCGACTCCGTTGCATCATCCTTTCAGGACTGAGACCGGCCTGCGCAGAACCCACCCTGGCGGCTCAGCACCACCACTGAGGTTCGATAACTTCGAACGGGCTGTCTTTTTGCGCCAAGTCTGTCACGGTCTGGCGGTCCTGTTCCGAAAGCCCACCTTTGCTCATACACCGATAAGCGATACGGTGCAGATCTTCAAACGCAGCGTAATGTTCTTCGAGGCGTTTCTCAGCATAATCGCGCGCGGTCCACGTACTGATATTGAACTGCCAATCAGAACTCTCCAACAACAGCAGCTCCCGCGCCATCTGCTGAATCACCTGGTTCAGATCGTCACTGGTTCCGCCCGAAACAGTGCGCGCAAGCTCCCTCATCTTGATTTCTGCATCATAGATGCGCACCCACGTCCACCGGGTGTCGCTGTTAAACCAGGCAGCATGTGCACCGCCAAAACCCCACGATCCTTCAGGAAGCTGGACGACGTCGACGGGCCTGTGCGTGTCCAGATACTCGGTGGGAGTGATCGGTTCGATATCCGCATGATCATGCGCGAGCTCCAGCACGCGTCTCAACCAGCACGGCCCTTCAAACCACCAATGGCCATAGAGTTCCGCATCGTACGGGGCTGTCACCACGTCAACACCCGGCTGGCATAATGTATCGGCGACAAGACCAATGAAATGTTCGGCGTGTCCCGTTGCGGTCGCCAGCGCCTCCTCAGGAATGTAAGGAAGTTTCTTCTCCAAACCGCCGTTGCAGTCCGTGACCCGCCAGTACCGGTGACCTCCCGGAAACCGTCTCTTGTGAAACTCCAGGTAATTCGCGTCGGCGGGATATCCCGATGTTCCGCTCCACACCTGAAGACCGGTCTTCGGATCGCGCGTGAAAAACGCTACTCTTGCTTCGCTGCCCGGCGGCGCAGCGTAATAGACGCTGTATGGAGAGCGGATTGGACCGTGCGAGCGTCGAGCTCCCGGCGGGACGCCGGCACCGTAAAGCTCGCTCGAAACCTCGCCGAAACGTCTATGGTAAACGGCAACAGGTGCTCCGCCCTGAACCAGATGCGAATCGACTACAAAGTACCTGATTCCCTCATCGGCCAAGAACTCCTCGATGCCTGGACGTGGTTTGGGCGGTCCCCAATCGCCTATGGGATACGTCCACTCCTGGCGCGGCTGGTAAGCGCACTCGGGAAGCCACAATCCGCGAGGAGCCACGCCAAAGCGCCGTTTATGTGTTTCTACAGCGACTCTGAGCTGTGCCCTGATAGCACCCTCCTCACCGAGCAGCGGCAGATAGCCGTGCGTTGCCGCGCTTGTCATGATCTCGATTGCCCCGCGCTGTTCGAGCGAGCCCAAAGCGCCAACAATGTCCTCGCGGTACACCTCGGTGAATTCCCGCATAAGCTCCGTGTACTGTTGCTGCCACATGCGTGCCAGCCCCGCCATATGCATATCACCGTCATGTGCGAAGCTCGATTCGTCCTGCTCGGCCGCAGCTATCTTGTTCCGGAGATAGTCTTTGAACCGTTCCTTGAACCGTCCGTCGTAGAGTTGCTCCGCAAGAATAGGCGTTACCACGACAGTCACTTTCGGCAGGCGGCCGTGGGCCGTCAGCTCTGAGAACGTTCTCAAAAGAGGCAGATAACTTTCCGCAACGGACTCGTAGAGCCAGTCCTCTCCGTGAGGCCACGCGCCGTGTCCGAGGACGTAGGGAATGTGCGCGTGGAGAATCATAACGAGCGCATTTTTCACTCTATATTTTCCTCCCACGGAGATACGAAGACACCTCTCCCTCGATCAGCAACTGTGCTAAGTAGCGCTCATTATAACGATCCGTGACCGTGCTGTCAATTAAGGCAGCAACCGAAGCAAAGCGTCTGCCGTACAGACTCTCTTTCCTTACGGCTCGTTGTATTGTCAAGGAAAGACCGAAGTGAGTTTCGTGAAAACGGTTGCCGCGGCGACCCGCCTCGACAGCAGGCGTCCTGCGGCTGCGTGGACAACCGTATCAGCGATGTGATACCAGCGGGATTCTGTAGACGTGAGTATCGAATGGTCTATAACTGTCCGTGAACGACCCGGCTTTCACCGCAACCTGTCTGTTTTCCGCTACAACCTCCGCCGCGCAATCGTGCTGGGGTGTGATATTAAACGTGACCTTGACAGGATTCTTGTCGTCATTCGTCGTGAGCAGATATACGTGTCCGTCGAGCTCTTTCGCAAGCACCGCCACCCCCGCATCCACCGAATGACCGAGCTCGTGATAGCGAATCTCAACCGAAACGTCCATTTCCGCCGCTGCAAGTACGTCGTGCAGCCCGCTCAGCTCTCCAACTACACGCTTGAGGTCCGACCAAAACGGTGACGGTTGGGGTGTATAGCTCACACCCCAGTACAGGATCCCTTTCGCGCCGTGGACAATTGCGTCGTAGGCCATGAACCGCGTCTCGTCGTATGTCGGGAAGCGTATCTTGTCAGTGTGCCGTTCCTCTTCTTTCTCCAGCATCGCCCAGGCGAACCCTTGCAGCACCATCCATACGGGCTTTCCCGGCTCGGCAACCCGCTTCATTTTCTCCACATATTCGCCGACCTGGCTGATATAGATGTTGAGCAGGTCACCCTGGTACCCGTCGTCCCATAGGGCATACATTGGCTGCAAACCCGGTACGATTACAGGATAGATGTCGCACGCGATGATGTCCGCTGCCGCGTTATACTCGCGCATCGTCCCGACAAGATTGGCGGGCGCGTGGTTCAACCAGACCGGATGGTCGGCATCGAACTGCTTGAGCGCTCGATATCCGGAAATGAGATGCGCCGCAGGAACTCGCTGCTCAGCTTTCATATACGTCCACGCAGGTTCGTCAACACTTTCCCATGCCAGCAGCGCGGGATGGTCTTTCAACTTGCCGACTACTTCCGCAAGTTGCGCACGTTCGGTATCGATATCCTTATCAAAGGCTAAGTAGCCGCCGAGCGGAACCCACGCCTTGAGACCCGCCGCGTGAGCTTTGTCGAGAGCGTCCCGGGAGCTACCACATCGAACAAGGTTGAATCCGGCAGCAGCAAGTTCGAGGTATGGCTCATCTCCGGCGGGCAGATGGTATATCCCTATCGGAAAGAATGGTTTTCCGTCAACCCGTAACGCGAGATCACGGCCAATCGTGACCTTTGCCGGTTCTGCTATGGTGACACGTGTCTGCAGCGCGATAAGAGCGACCAACGCAACAAGTACAGTAATCCGCATCACACACAACTCCGCTTCATGGGCCGGGACATTCTAAGGCTCTTGCGAATTCTAACCCGCAGCGGCTCAGTTGTCAAAGAAGGACGAGCGCAGGGTCTGCGCCACGTTTCACAAAGTCGGCATTCAGGAAACCAAATATGGCGCTGCCCTTTGCTTCGATACAAGCGCTTCCAGAACAGACGTACCGTACCTAAACAAAACGATAACCGCCGCGCGGTGATAAGTAGCAGGTATTGACTGTACACTGAGTGTCCCTTAGAATCGTGGAGAGCGGTCTGGCCTGATTTCCCTGTATGCACACCGCCGAGACCGATCAGAACAGAAGGAGTGAGCGCCGTGAAGAGAAATGTGACGAGACATGACTTCTTGAGAACTGCAGGAACGACAGCCGGTATTGCATCCGCCATGGGTTACCGACCGTCAGCCTGTGCCATAGAAGAGGAGCAACCGATGACAGCCAAGCCTGAACAAGATGAGCTGATCTGGGCGTACCTTCTACATCTGGGTTACAACATGTGGTGCGACCGCGAGATACCCGGAACCAAGAGAGAATACTGGACCGCCAGACCTTACCTCCGCTGCGAGCTCGGCTTCTGGCGCGAGCTCATTGACAGAATGGCCGCCGTCGGCATCAACATGGTTGTCATAGATCTGGGTGAAGGTGTGCACTACGAGAGTCATCCGGAGCTTGCGGTGCGCGGTTCATGGACTCCCGACCAGCTCCGCGATGAGCTCGGCCGCATCCGCGACAAAGGGATCGAACCGATCCCCAAACTGAACTTCTCGGCAGGTCATGACGCTTGGTTGGGCGAGTACTCCCGGTGCCTGTCCACCAAAACGTACTATACCGTGTGCTCAGACCTCATCGCAGAAGTCATTGAGCTGTTCGACGGCCCGCGCTTCTTTCATCTGGGAATGGACGAGGAAACCGCACAGCATCAGCGAGAGTATGCGTATGTGGTAATCCGTCAGCACGAACTGTGGTGGCACGACTTCAACCTGTGCGTTCAGGAAGTAGAAAAAGGCGGGGCGCGGCCGTGGATATGGTCCGACTACATGTGGCGTCATCCGGAGCTGTTCTTCGAGAACATGCCGAAATCCGTCCTTCAGAGCAACTGGTACTACGGAGACACGTTCAAGGATGACGATACGCATGTCGCCGCGTATCTTGAGCTCGAGAAGCACGGGTACGACCAGATCCCTACCGGGAGCAACTGGTCAAACCCGGACAATTTCCAGAAGACAGTAGCATACTGTTCAGCGCGCATCCCGCGATCGCGCCTAAAGGGTTTCTTGCAAACGCCATGGAAACCGACTCTCGAGGCGTGTCGTGATCGTCATATCGCCGCAATTGAGCAAGTGGCAAAGGCACGCGTCGCGTACGCACGGGCCTGAAGTTCAGCGCCGCGGCAAGTTCCACGACAAGAACCGTCGGCAAGACGCCGCAAGCCGTCCCGTTCGGCCTTTACGCATTCAACCGCCAGATCGCCATGTTGAGCACCCCAGCGAACGTGACCCATCCGAGATAGGGCACCATCAGCCAGCCGGCTACCTTCGACACACGAAGGAAGGTCGACACCGTCAACACAATCGCCAGCCAGAGCACGACGATCTCGGCGAACGCGATCCGAGGGTTCTGAAGCCCGAAAAAGAGTCCCGGCCACGCTGCGTTGAGTGCTAACTGGATTGCAAACAGCACAAGCGCAACGGTCACCGCGCGGTTACCGCGACGTAACCACACAAGCCATGCCGCCACACCCATAGAGATGTATAAGATGGTCCAGACTGGACCGAATAGCCAATTGGGCGGTGTGAATGAGGGTTTGCGAAGCCCGCGGTACCACTCGTCCAGCTCATCACCTGCGAAAAGCTGGCCGATGCCCGAAGCGAGAAAACAGACTACCACGAACGCAGTGGCCGTCAGCCAGGTTGGCACGCGTTTCGCCATTGGACTCCCCGACAAGACTCGGAGGCGATCCTCTGCCTTGCTGCACGCACGACTTCAGTCGCTCCGCTCTATGTGAGCAAACACTCTCTACACGCCTACAGCCCCCATCGGAACGATCGCACGCGTCGCAAACGCGCCGATTGCGCATCGCGCTCAAAGGCGCACGAGCCGCGTTAGCGCAAACTCCCGTGCGCGCATCAAAGGTCGTCTGTAACGGCCTGCCAGTCTGGGCCGGCATAACCGCCGAAGTCAAGACCTACCGGGAACTCCGTAAGAACGGCACACAAAAACCAGATGTGATTCGGTCTATGCCTCTTCCATGCCGATGATAAGCCAGGTACCGTTCTCCTTCTTCAGGGTAACTCCAAACGTCATCACGCCAAAAATGCCGTCGAGTTCCACTGGTGACGCCGTGGCCGTGTCGCCCTCGACCGCAATCTCAGCGTCTTCAACATTAACCTCGACATCTTCAAGGTAGCCCTGCTCCATGGCGCCGCCGATAAAATCACCAATCTCAGCCTTCCCGCCACCCTGAGAGCTCGAGAAATCCTCGGAGAATGTTGCCAGGAACCTGTCGATGTCTTCCTCAACAAGTCCCGCTTTCCATTCGGCAAGCGTGTTGCCAATGAGCTCCTCGTCGCTCGGACCGCGACCGAACATTGCGCAGCCGCACACCAGCAGCGCAACCGCCGCGACAGCGTATAGCGATGAACTACCTAACTTCTTCATACTCCTACCTCCCCTCTTCTTGTTCTTACCCCACAGTATGCTCCGCCGTAGAACACCTTTCCGCGGCCATCAACGGCAGGGAGTATAGCATCATAGTTGAGCATTTGCAACCCTTTGAATCGATGTCTCAGGGTGGGCCGGCGAGATTGCGGTCAACAGCGGATCTCCCCAGCCAGTCTTGTAGTCACGTGCTCGGCGCTCGTCCCTCGCCAGGATGCAGAAAATCTAGTTCCATTTCCGGAGCCCTTTGCGTCACGGGGCGCGATGGGTTCTTCGGGTTCACCTACCTCTATTGAATGTTCTCATTGACAAATCTCGAAGCAAAACACTATAATACAATCCGCCATAAACAGGTTCCGCTGGGGAGGTTGGAGAACAAACGTGATGATTCGTCGGCCCGTCCCTCCAAAGGTGGCTCGCCGCCGGCGATCTATCAGGAGTCACACCACAAGTAGGGGGATATCATAAAAGGCCGGAGCGACGGCGGACGATGTTCTGCGTCCCGCCGCTCCATCTGCGCTGGAAAAGAAAGGACAAGCCTGAACAGCGCGGAACAAACCCGTGTCGGCGCGAGCGAACCCATCGCCAGCAACGCACAACGGCTGCTTGACGCGGTCGGCGCTCGCGCAAGCTAAAGGGGGTGATATTCGGATCAACACAAACCGCGTGACATGAGCGTATTAGTCCAGAGCAACGGGAAGATTTTCAAGCTTGAGTCTGAGGAGGCGCAGTCGAAAATGAAAAAGAAAACCGGTTTCACACTGATCGAGCTGCTCGTGGTGATCGCCATCATCGGCATCCTGGCAGCGATACTCTTACCGGCTCTGGCCCGGGCGCGCGAGGCAGCTCGCCGCGCGAGTTGCGCCAACAACCTGAAGCAGATAGGGCTGTCGCTCAAGATGTACGCGAACGAATGGGATGGACGGTTCCCGAGGTACCGGAACTATACTTCGCCGGACTTGATTTCCCTGTACCCGGAGTATTTGAGCGATTACAATGTCCTGGGATGCCCATCGAGCCCAAGCGCACGAGCGCTGGAAAGTGGTACGAGTGTGGTTGACGGTGCGGCCGGCGTGGGAATGTTCAACGACGTAAACGGACAGTTTCACCCCGAGGCGGTTTCCGCTGGCGACTATGTCTACTACGGGTGGATGGTGGAGAACGAGGACCAGCTTGCGGCGTTGCTGGACGGCTGGTTCATGCCACGGCTGGTGATGGATTTGATTCTTGGCGGAAACGGCTGGTACCCTCTTGCATCCGTTCCACAGGGAAATGACCATCCGAAGAACGACGCAGATCTTTCTGCCGATGATATAAACGCCCAGGCGAAGGTGTACGCGCTACCGGATGGCGAGACGCTATACCGCTTGCGGGAAGGTATTGAACGGTTCCTCATTACTGACATCAACAACCCGGCCGCCACGGCGAAGGCTCAATCGGAGATCCCCGTATACGGGGACGAGATACAGGTGAATCCGAAGTACTTCAACCATGTGCCGGGTGGTGGCAACATGCTCTACATGGACGGTCACGTGGAGTTCATCAAGTACCCGGGTGAGTTCCCGTTCAGCGAGCTCATGGCGACAAGGGCCAGCGAAATCGGTGAAGCATGGGGTGGTGGCTGAGCGGCAACAATGCCGATCGGCTCTGCCAGCGTGACTTACGTGTTCATGAGAGCTTGAGGGTTCTTGATGTGGGCGGCGGCGTCCTCGTACGAGATCAGCCCGCGCATATAAAGATCCTTGATTGACGTGTCGAGCGGGACCATGCCCGCCCTGGCGTGCGTCTCTATCACGCTGTAAATCTGGTGAGTTTTCCCTTCGCGGACCAGGTTTGCAACCGCGGAATTGTTTCGGAGTATCTCGACCGCAAGCACTCGACCTTGGGCGTCGGCTCGGGCTAACAGCCTCTGCGATATTACGGCGAGCAGGCACATGGACAGCTGGAACCGCACTTGCTGCTGCTGGTGGGATGGGAACACATCCACTACCCTATCGACCGTCTGTATCGCATCGTTCGTGTGGAGCGTCGCGATCACCAGGTGGCCGGTCTCAGCGGCGGTAAGCGCGCACGAGATAGTCTCCAGGTCACGCATCTCGCCGATCAGTATCACGTCCGGGTCCTGACGGAGAACGTATTTGAGCGCTGCGGGAAACGAGTATGTATCGCCGCCGACCTCGCGCTGGTCCACGATGCTCTTCTTGTGGTAATGCACATATTCAACGGGATCCTCAACAGTAATGATGTGGCACTCCTTGTTCGAGTTTATCAGGTCTATCATTGCCGCCTGGCTCGTCGTCTTCCCGTGGCCGGTCGGTCCGGTCACGAGAATCATCCCTTGCGGTCGGAAGCATATCTCCTGGACCACTTTCGGCAGACCGAGATCCTCCAGCGACGGTATATCCTCCGGGATCGGCCTGAACGCAGCGGCAACGCATCCTTTCTGCATGTACACATTGACCCGAAACCGATGTTTTCCCGCAACGCCCAACGAGAGGTCCAGCTCCTTCCTCTCCTCGAAGATCTCACGGTGCTTGTCCGTCAGTATGCTGTACACAAGCCGTTTCGTGTCTTCGGGCGACAGCGTGTCATATTTCGTGCGAAAAAACTTGCCGTCCACGCGAATCGCAGGAGGTGCCCCTGCGGTAAGGAGAAGATCGGACGCTTTCTGTTCTTTCACCAGATCAAACAGTTTCTTCATATCGAGAGCCATAATCAGTACCTTCCTGGGAGCTAGCCTTTGTAACGGTCCGTCTCGGTGATAGATTCGACGCCGGTGTATATCCCCTGCACGTTGAGCTTGAACTCTTCCGGACTCGTGGCACAGAGCAGCGCGTCATCGTAGGAGACCTTCCCGGCTCGGTACAGGTCCACGAGCGCCTGGTTGAAGGTTTGCATTCCCATATCCCTACCCTGTTTCACGAGGTCGAGTATCCGCCACGTCTCGCCGCTGAAAAGCAGCTTCTTTATAGCCGGCGTACCCAGCATGACCTCGAGCGCCGGTATCCGGCCCGGGCTGTCCCGCCTCGGCAACAGACGCATGCACACGACGCCCTCGAGACACAACGAAAGCTCAAGTCGTATCTGCGGTCTCAGATGCTCCGGGAAATAGTTGATCATTCTGTCAAGCGTCTGCGTGACGTCCGTCGTGTGCATCGTGCTCAGCACCACATGCCCGGTCTGAGCAGCGGAGAGAGCGGTGATCATCGTGTCGAGATCCCGCATCTCGCCAACCAGGATCACGTCGGGGCTCTGCCGGACGACATGCTTGAGCGCGTCCGCAAACGAGTTCGTATCGAACCCGACCTCACGCTGATTTATCACGCTCAACTTGTCATCGTGCATGAACTCGATCGGATCCTCAATGGTCATGACATGTTTCTTGAATTTATTATTGATATGACGGATCATGGCCGCAAGCGTGGTGGACTTGCCGCTACCGGTCGCGCCCGTCACCAGCACGAGCCCTCGCGGCAGCTCAGCTAACCGCTGCACCACCGGCGGCAGATTGAGCCTCTCAAAGCTCAAATCTTCCATCCGCACAAGCCGAATAACGAATCCGAGATGTCCCTTCTGGCGGAACGCGTTGACCCTGTACCGGTGACCGTCCCCGGCGGTGTATGCAAGGTCGAGGTCGGGATTATCCTCGAACCGGCGTCTCTGATGATCGGTCATCAACTGCTTCACCATCTCCTCGGCCTCGCGGTCCGTATTCACAGGCAAATCAAAGCTCTGAAGGACGCCGTTCACACGAAATACCGGGGGCGATCCCACCTTGACGTAAACGTCGGAGGCAGCTTTTTCCACCATGACGTTCAGGATACGTTCTAGAACCATAGAATAGGTCTCCCGCACCTTGGAGGACTTCACGCTCCTACTCCTCCGCTCATATTGTACTCAAGGTCGAGACGCATCGTCAAGGCGCACAACGTCAAGGTTGAAAACTTCGCCGAACCGGTGCAGAAATTGTTCGATTAGTTTTTCCTTTGGAACATCGTGGCCGAGCACCGCTCGAACGCTTGTCACCCCTTTGTCCTGTATGCCACATGGCGTGATCAGCGCAAAATGATCTAGGCATGGGGCAACGTTCAGCGCCACACCGTGGAACGTTATCCACCGGCGAACGCCGATTCCGATTGCCGCGATCTTCTTGTCCTCAACCCATACGCCGGTGTACCCCTTTATTCGCCTAGCTTGAATACCCAGATCGAGCAGCGTTTTCAGTATTGCCTCTTCAAGCGAACGCAAGTACCACCCCACATCGCGTCGGTGTTTGTCAAGGTTCAGAATGGGATACGCGACGAGCTGCCCCGGACCGTGGTACGTCACGTCACCGCCACGATCCGTGTCTATGAGCTCAACACCATACGAGCGAAGCTTCTCGTCGGCAACGAGCACGTTCTTACGGTCACCGGACCTGCCTATCGTGATCACCGGAGGATGTTCCACGAGGTAGAGCACGTCCGACTCGGCACGGTCCGGCGAATCGGCCGCCTCCTTCTGTTTACTCCGGGCCTTGCGGAAATCCATCAGCCCGAGATCTACTACGATGCACCTTCTGACCATGGGATTGGACACATTATAGGTATGACCCTCGCTGCGCACCCCAGCATCATAAGTGCACGTGCCCCGGTTGTCAACATGCGCGTATGGACGAGACCATGGGGGCTTGCACGGCACCAAACGGACCAGACTTCCGCAATCTTCTCGAACACTCCGGCTTGACGGCCACCGGTGCGAGCTATATAATCCGACTAACGAAACAGGTTTAACCCATATGAGGGGTGACACAGCGCGGATGGGCCAGACGCTTGCTGAGAAGATAATCGGTGAACATGCCGGACACGATGTCTCTGCGGGTGAGATTGTCGTGGCGAAGGTTGACTTGTGCTATGTGCAGGACGGCACGGGGCCGCTGGCGATGCGTGAATTTAGGGATCTCGGGCGTCACCGTCTCGCGATGCCTGAACGGACATTGATATTCCTCGACCATGCCGCACCCTGTCCGCGCCAGGAGCTGGCGAACGATCATAAATCTCTGCGTCACTTTGCCGCCGAGTTCGGCTGCAAGCTGTTCGATATTGGTGAAGGCGTCTGCCATCAGATCGTGCTCGAACAGTTTGCCGCGCCGGGCTTGCTGATAGTCGGCGCAGACTCTCATACGTGCACGAACGGCGCTCTCGGCGCGTTCGGCACCGGCATGGGCTCGACCGATGTGGCAGTGGCAATGGCGACCGGCGAGACCTGGTTCAAGGTTCCTGAAACGATACGAATCGATGTGGCAGGCAAATCCTCGCCTGGTGTCCATTCAAAAGACGTGATCCTCCATGTCATAGGCCTTCTCGGCGCTGACGGCGCAACATACAAAGCGCTGGAGTTCGGCGGACAAGGGCTTACCGAGCTCGACGTGAGCGACCGTGCCACCATCGCGAACATGGCGGTAGAGGCGGGCGCGAAAACCGGCATCTTTCCGTCGGACGAGATGACCAAGGAATATCTCGCCCAGTGCGGGCGCGAGCATGAATGGCGGGAGCTTCAAGCGGACGCGGATGCGAGTTATGAGCGGACTATCGTGATCGATATGGGCAGTCTTGTGCCCATGGTCGCGTTACCTCACTATGTAGACAACGTTAAGCCTATTACCGACCCTGACTGTAAAGGGGTCACGATCGACCAGGTATTTCTCGGCTCGTGCACGAACTGTCGTATCGAGGACATCCGGGCTTTCGAAAAGATCATGCACGGTAAGAGGGTCCATTCGGGAACGCGGACCCTGCTCACGCCGGCGTCCCGAACGGTGTTGCTGCAAGCGCTCGAAGAAGGGTTGGTAGATAGCCTGGTGAAATCGGGCGTGACGATTACGACCGCCGGCTGCGGCGCTTGCGTCGGCGTCCACGGAGGAATTCTTGCCGATGGCGAACGGTGTCTCGCCACGTCAAACAGGAACTTCAAAGGCCGAATGGGCAACCCGAACGCTTTTGTCTATCTCGCCTCGCCGGCGACCGCCGCCGCCACGGCGATAAAAGGCGAACTGGCGGATCCCAGGGAGTTTGTGTCGTGAAACAGAACGGACGCGCTTGGAAATTCGGCGATGGAATAAGCACGGATCACATCGCGCCCGGAAGATTCTACCACTTGCGGTCAAATCTGGAAGAACTCGCGAAGTACACCCTGATCGATGCCAGGGAGGACTTTCCCGGCGGTATCCAGCCGGGTGATTTCGTTGTTGCCGGCAGCAACTTCGGGCTGGGTTCGAGCCGCGAGCATGCGGCGATAGTGATCAAGCTTGCCGGGGCACGAGCGGTTCTCGCGAAATCCTTCGCGCGAATCTTCTACCGTAACGCGATCAACGTCGGCCTGCCGGTGCTGGTGTGTGACACGGAGGAGATCGCTGATGGGGACCGTCTCGTTCTTGACATGGCACATTCGCGCGTGCTGGACGAGACGACCGGCAAGCGTATCGAGTGCGAGCCCGTGCCGGCTTTCATGAGGGAGATATTGGAGACGGGTGGCCTCGTGAACTACATAACGAAGCACGGTGGATTCGCCAAGTGACGGAGAAGAAGGAAGCTGAGCGTTGAGAGTCATTGACTCTGAGACAATTTCCGAGGTGGTTGCAGATGCCGCCGTCGAGGCATGCTGTAAACTCGGCCCGGACATGCTTGAAGCGCTGCGCCGCGCGCGCGACGAGGAACGATCTCCCATAGGAAATGAAGTACTGGATACCCTTCTCGAGAATGCGTTGATCGCCGAACGTGAGATGGCCCCGATCTGCCAGGATACCGGTGTGGCGGTGGTATTCGTTGAAATGGGCGATGAAGTCCGTGTGCAGGGAGCTTCGCTCGCCGAGGCTATCGATGAAGGAGTCCGACAAGGGTACAGTCGCGGCAATTTGAGAAAATCCATCGTTTCGGACCCATTTGACCGCGTGAACACCGGTGATAACACTCCTTGCGTGATACACGTTGAACTTCGTCAGGGAGATGAGTTGACCATCGACTTTCTTGCTAAGGGGGGCGGCTGCGAGAACGCCAGTTTTGTCGGCATGCTTGATCCTGATGACGGCAGACAAGGTGTACTGGAGTTTGTGGTGGATGGCGTGGTACGAAGGGCACCGAATTCGTGTCCACCGGTGATCGTCGGGGTAGGAATCGGCGGGACTATGGAAAAGGCCGCGATTATCGCGAAGAAATCGTTGCTGCGTCCCGTTGGCCAACCCCACACGGATACGAACACGGCGGCGCTCGAGCAAGAGCTGCTGGACGGAATTAGCCGCAGCGGCGTAGGGCCGGCCGGCTTCGGCGGTACGGTCACGGCGCTTGCGGTACACGTCGAGACGCACCCGTGCCACATCGCGAGCCTGCCGGTGGCGGTTAACCTTGAGTGTCACGCGCACAGACATCGGCACATAACGCTGTAACGGCGCAAAGCAGGGAGGGAGCCTGCAGCTAATGGAAAAACCGATTGTCCTGACGCCGCCGCTCACGGAGCAAGCTGTGACGCAGCTGCACGTTGGCGACCGCGTAGTCGTCACCGGCACGATTTACGGAGCGCGTGACGCGGCGCACAAGAGGTTGTTCGCGCTCATCGCAAAGGGTCAATCCATTCCCTTTCCTATAGAGGGAGCGGTTCTGTACTACGTAGGACCTTGTCCCGGACGAGGCGGTCGGCCAACGTCGTCCGCCGGGCCGACTACCGCATCACGTATGGATCGCTACACACCGGCCCTCATCGAGCACGGCGTGAAAGGAATGATAGGAAAAGGGAGAAGATCCGGGTCGGTAATTGATGCAATTCGCGAGCACAAGGCGGCATACTTTGGCGCGGTCGGCGGTGCCGGCGCGCTCTTAGCCACGAGCATCCGGCGGTGCGAGCCGATCGCGTTTGAGGAGCTCGGCCCGGAAGCCTTGTATCTGATGGAGGTGGAAGCGTTTCCTGCAATCGTGTTCAATGATGTTCATGGCAACGACCTGTACCAAATGGGCGTACAGAAATACAAACAAGGCTGAAAGGGGGGACATTCCAATGGCGTTCAGAGACAAGTACATCCGACTCGTTCACACGATGGACCTCTTCAAAGGTCTCGATCCGGACGACCTCATCAAGATCATGTCTATGGGGCTCACGGAAGCGGTGCATAAAGGGACTACGATTTTCAAGAAAGGCTCGCTCGGCACGAAGATGTATGTCATCCTCGAGGGCAAAATCAAGATTGTCGATGAAGACAAGGTGCTTGCCACGCTTGGTAAAGGGGACATGTTCGGCGAGATGGGGCTTCTGTCGCCTGATGTGCGGTCGGCTACGGCGATAGCTGAGGAAAGCTCGAGTTTCTTCGTGTTGACAGCAGAGACCTTCCAGCAACTGTTCACAAAACGTATCGCTATTCGGTTGCTGTTGAATATTGTGGGCAAGCTCAGCCAACGGCTGCGGAAGGCTAACGATCTGCTCGCTCAACGACAGGGTAACGGTTGAGCAGGCTGCGCCGTACTGGCGTCCGCGGTTCGGGCTGCAACGCGCGTCGTGTGTAGCCGACGCTGTTCCTTGCTTGCCGAAAGGAGGGTGTACCAATGAGGAAGGAATTACTGATTTCGCTTCTCGCGCTGGCTGTGGCACTTGTCGCGGTGATCGCCGTGCTGCACCGAGACAACACGGTAGAATCCGCAAACACCACCGAAGGCTGCAGTGCCGTCAGCGGACTGGGCCATCTGGCAAGCTCAACGGAACCCGGGGCGTGGATCGTTGTGGGTGACAGTGTCTATCTGCTTAAGGCCGATTACGACTACAATAACAAGAGTTGGACCATATCCCAACTTTCCAG
>Ga0180433_10002359_pt1 | contig 29286 bp, 25 predicted proteins | sample SS_ome_8_FD_132980 | JGI IMG/M metagenome (GOLD analysis project Ga0180433, IMG submission 132980) | Hypersaline lake sediment archaeal communities from the Salton Sea, California, USA - SS_1_D_1 metaG | ecosystem: Environmental > Aquatic > Non-marine Saline and Alkaline > Hypersaline >... | reverse complement strand
GTTCAAGTAGAATCAGTCCAGAGAAAGGGGAAACACGATGTCAAAGCGACGCACATTCACACCCGAGTTCAAGGCACAAGTAGTGCTGGAAGAGCTCTCCGGGATCAAGGACAAGGCCGAGATGTGTCGGGAGTACCGACTTCGGCTGCAGGTCTTCTCGCGCTGGCGGGAAGAATTCCTGGAACGGGCGCCCGAGATCTTTGCCACCAAGCGGAGTCGAGGTGACGAGCAAGAGCGAAGCGCCGAGCTGGAGCTGATGGTGGGGCGACTGACGATGCAGCTGGAGGCGGCAAAAGAAAGCCGCCGATACTGCGTATCGGATAACATCTTAACCTCTCTATCGAGCGGAAAAGGGAGGTGATCGGCTGTGCAGACCACCTGTTGCATGAACTGCCCTTGCTGCTCGACTACGCCTGCCAGGGGTTGCTCGACCTTTCTGACGTGGTCACCCGCACGGTGCCGCTGGACGCCGAGGCCATCAGTGAGACGCTGGACGCGCTCGATCAATTCGGCGGTGACGTCCGCACCTTGATCACGCCGGCAGGCTGAGCCACGTTTGTCGGCAGATAGTCCGGCATCTGGCGGTCTGCCGCGCCGGGTTGCGATATCAAGAATGGCCCCCTGCAGAGGGGGCCATTGCTTACCACTCACCAGCTACGTCGAGCTACCTTCAACCCGGCTGTGAATCTTCCTTTCCCACCCGGTTGATTATCCATTGGGTAATCGCTCACCCTCTGAGCAGATTAGCCCAGGACTGAGCGTGCGTCTGAGACGAGTGACGAGGGCAACTGCTTGACGGACTGCGAAAAATATGATATGATGTTAATACAACCTATCAAGTTATCAAGTTATGCGGATTTCCGGTTTGTCTATGCTATCCGGGTGCTCCCTGCGTAGCAGGCGGGAGTTGATGTGCGGTGAAGCAGGATGACTCTGTCATTGCCTTCTGGAGGACTCACATATGAAGGAATTGCCACCCCCAGTTCAAGTGATCAAGAGACATAGTCCGGTCCCCCTGTATCGTCAAATCGCGGACCTGCTTCGGGAGGAAATCCCGGCTGGTGGGTTCTCTCACGGAGAGCGGTTGCCCTCGGAATTCGAGGTCGCTGAAAAGTACAACGTGAGCCGCGTTACGGTCCGGCAGGCATTCCAGGAACTGGAGCACCTGGGCTACGTATATCGCGAGCAAGGTAGAGGCACGTTCGCTGCACGGGCACCTATCCAAGGCATCTCCGGTTTTGGCAGTTTCACCGCGGAGGTTGCGAGCCAGGGGTGTCGGGCGAGTTCCAGGGTCCTTGACTTCCGCCGGGTTGAATCCCTCCCCCCAAAGATGAAGAAGTGTCTTCAGATACCTGAGGAGGCTCTGACGTCCGTTCAGTTCATCCTGCTCAAGCGCTTGCGTCTCATTGATGATGAACCGGTGGCCGTGGAGGATGCATATCTGCCTCGAGCTCTGTACCCTGGCGTAGAGTCGCTAGACTTCACTGATCGCTCGTTGTATGGCACGATTGCCGAGTATTGGGGTGTTGTGCCTGTTTGGGCGGATGCACTGATTGAGTCAGTGGCTGCATCGGTCCCTGAATGCGAGCTTCTCGAAGTTGCCCCCGGCGCTCCTCTGTTGGTTGCATGGCGGACCACGCTGACGGAGAGCGACGAGGTAGTTGAATACGTCAGATCAGTCTACAGCGGAAGCAAGTTCATATTCAACGTGGGCAGGCATCGGATTGCCTAGGGGGTTGACAAATGGGCAATCGTATGCTATACTAGGATTTACTGCATACGATTGCACAAACGAGAGGTGGTAGTCGTGTCTCCCCCCAGTATGAAGGACGTTGCTAGACGAGCGGGCGTATCACAAAGCACTGTATCCCGGGTGTTGAATGATGTTCCTACTGCTATTGCCATTAGTTCGGCGACTCAGGCCCGGGTTCTTAAGGCAGCTAGAGAACTTGGCTACACCCCCAACCCGCTGGCACGCGGGCTGCGAGGATCCAGAACCGGTCTCTTCGGGCTGATCGTTCGCGAGATTGATGATCCCTTTTTCGCTCAACTCATTGATGTGATTACTATGGTCACAAGGGAGCGGGGGTATAGTATCGTCTTGGGACATGCCAGGAGCAACTCTGACGAGGCATTGGCGCTGAGTGATATTCTCGATCTGCGCCATTGCGATGGCCTTTTCGTGCTCGGTGAAGTGCGAGGAGACCAGGCCTTCTTTGCCCGCATAGTCGAGAGCAATCCTACAGTGGTCGCCTTTTGCAGTGGTGAGCCAGTCGGTGGTATCTCTGTCGTGGACGTTGACAACCGGAAGGGGATTTACCTGGCTCTGGATTATCTGGTTGATCTGGGCCACCGCAAGATTGCCTTTATAGAGGGTGGCTGGATCGGCGCAACGTTGCAGAGGCGGGAGACATTTCTCGAGTATATGCTGCAGCACTCGCTGGAGATTCCCCAGGAGTACATTGCACAGGTGGAGGCAAATGATGCATCTGGTGGCTACAGTGGGATGAAGGCCTTGCTGTCTATCCCCGATCCACCTACGGCTGTTCTGGCCTCGGACGACGCAGTGGCCATTGGGGCACTCAAGGCGGCTTTCGACCTGGGATTCCAGGTTCCGGCTGATGTATCGGTTATCGGCTTTGATGACATAGAAGCCACCAGCTACACCATCCCGGCTTTGACCACTATTCGACAGCCCGTCGAGGAAATGGCTCAGAAGGCCGTGGATGTTCTCTTCGATATACTGGATGGGAAGATTTCTCCAGACGATGTGTCTCCGATACTTACCGAGCCAACAATCGTGATACGCGACTCTTGTGCGCCGCCAAGCACACGATAGGTTGACAGCCGCCTGTGCCGGGTGTGTCGGGGTCAGGTGATACCAAGCACAAATTCGGGAGATCCTTGAGGGACTTGTTTAGGGATAAACAGGCCCGAGTATGACGTCAATACGAAAGGAGGCAACATAGAGCAACAGGATTTTGGTATGGGTCAGTCCGTTTCGTGCGTAACCAGATTCTGGGTGTTGCCCGTCTACGCCTAGGAAGACGCACGCGGTGAGGTGAAAACATCTCGAAGATACCCGAACGTCTGTGCCGTTAATACACATAAGGGAGAAAAGGACGATGAAAGCCAATCTGGTTCGATTCTTGATGGTGGGGATGATCGTGATCAGCCTTCTTGCGATGGCAGTGGCTTGTGGGCCGGCGCCAGCGACCGAGGTGCCGTCAGAAGAGGAAGCCGCCGCCGAGGAGCCTGTTGCCGAGGAACCTGCTGCGGAGGAGCCCGCTGCTGAGGAGCCGGCAGCCGAAACACGACCGTTCGTCATGTTGGCGTCTGACGTTGTTTTTAGCTTGGACCCAGCCGAGGATTTCTCAATGGGTGGCGGATCAGGTGTTATGGTGCATATCTACGACACCTTGATGACCTTCGAAGGAGAGGACACCGCTGAGATTGTCCCGGTTCTGCTTGCGGAGGTTCCGTCCAAGGAAAACGGCGGCATCTCCGAAGACGGGCTGACATATACCTTCCATCTGAAGCCGAACGCGTATTTCCACGACGGCAGTCCGCTGGATGCTGAAGCCGTCAAATACTCGATCGACCGCCAGCGGGCTTTGGGGCTTGGCCCTGATTACTACTGGGCGAACGTGAAAGAGATGGAGGTGGTCGACGACACCACGTTCAAAGTGGTGCTAAACGCACCATCTGTGTTTTTCCTGAATATGATCGCCGCTCCCTGGGCCAGCCGCATCGTCAACCCGGCGGTGGTCGAGGCCAACGAGGTGGACGGTGATATGGCCAATGCCTATCTGCAAGATCACGATGGGGGCTCCGGCCCATACATCCTGGAAAGCTGGGACCGTGACCTGCGCCAGATCACCATGGTACGCGACCCCAACTACTGGGGAGGGTGGGACGAGGGGCCACACATCGACGAGGTAGTCGTGCGCTGGATCGATGAATCGTCCACCATCCGCTCTATGCTGGAGAAGGGGGACGCGGATGTCGTCACGGGACTCACCTATGAGGACTGGAAGGCCCTGGGAGAGACGCCGGGCATCAACGCCGTTTCCTATCCAGCTCTGTTCACTTGCCAGATTTACCTCAACAACCTGGAGCCGCCTACGGATAATGCGAAAGTACGCCAGGCGTTGCAGGCTGCTCTCGACACTGAGTCGATCATCGAAGATGTGATGGGCGGTATGGCCATTCCCATGGATTCCCAGGCCTCCAAACTGAACGCGGGCTATGCTCCGGCCAACGGATATGTCACCTACGACCTGGAGAAAGCCAAGGCCTTGCTAGAAGAAGCTGGCTATCCAGATGGTTTTGAGTTCACCGTCAAGGATCCCGGCCTATTCCGGGAAAGCACCATGGTGTTGGAGGTCTGGCAGGCTGACCTGGCCAAGATCGGGGTCAACATGCAAATCGAGAGGGTTGACCAGGGAGCGTTTTACTCTGCTCTACAGAACCCGGACAATCCGGAGATCCCTATGTCCTACATCTCCAACACGATGGGCGACTTCCCCGATGCGTGGAGCATCATGAACTACAACTTGAATCCGGCCATGATGTCTCCCGGCTGCTGCAACTACTCACAATATGACAATCCACGAGTCACAGAGCTGCTGGTGCAAGCGGAGCAGGAGTTTGATCCTGCCAAGCGTCAGGTGATGTATCAGGAGATCTATGATATCACCGCCGAGGATGTGCCTCTGATCTGGCCATTTGGCTTCAAGCAGATGGTCGCGATGAGCGATAAGGTGAAAGGATACGAGTACAGCCTGGCCCTCGGCTACCAGTATCTGCCGTTAGAAACAATGACGGTTGAGCAGTAGGTTGGATTAGCTACTCTGGGGCCAAGGTGGCGTGGTGCTGCCTTGGCCCCTCTTCTCGAGGAGGATTGATGTCGCGGTTTCTTGTGCGCCGCATGTCCTCGATCGTTTTCGTTCTCATCGGAATTAGCTTGCTGACGTTCTTAATCGGTCATCTTGCGCCTGGTGACCCCGCGCGTCTGGCGCTGGGCCCCCGCGCCAAGGAAGAGTCCGTTCAGCGGTTGCGGGAAAAGATGGGGCTCGATCGGCCGCTCTGGGAGCAGTATCTGCGGTACATATCGAGGTTGGTGAGAGGTGACTTTGGCGATTCCCTACTGACACGGCGACCGGTTCTCGAGGATCTGGCGATCTACCTACCTGCCAGCCTGGAACTAACGGCAGCGTCGCTCCTATTGTGTATCCTTGTGGGATATCCTCTGGGCATCTTGGCTGCCCATTACGATGGGAAGCTGTCCGGTGAGCTGATCAACACACTGTCTGTGATGGGGGTCGCTGTACCCGTTTTCTGGATCGGCATCGTGTTTCAGTTAGTATTCTACCGGGGCCTCGAACTATTGCCAGCCGAGGGCCGGCTGCCCATTGGAGCGGAAGCTCCATCTTCCGTCACAAACCTGCTGATCGTCGACAGCCTTCTCGCCGGCGACTGGAAGACGCTGGGCGTCGTCTTGCGCCACCTGGCTTTGCCTGCCATTACCCTCGCACTGCCCAATATGGCATACATCGTCAAGCTGGTGCGCTGGAAGATCATAGAAGCCAGGACTGCGCTCTACGTGCGTACGGCTCAGGGCAAGGGGGCTTCGGAACGGCGGGTTCTGCTTCGCCACATTCTGCCGAATGCGCTACTGCCTGCGGTCACGATGACAGGCATGTTGGCCGGCGCGATGCTAGGAGGCGCTTTTCTGGTAGAGATCATCTTCAATTGGTCGGGAATTGGGTTCTACGTCTTCAGGGCTATTCAGGCGGCCGATTTGACGCCTGTTCTGGCTGTCACTATCATTGTGGCCTTGACCTATATGGTAGCTAACCTGATCGTTGATTTCTTGTATACATTGCTGGATCCACGCATTCGCTACGAGTGAGAGACTATGGGTAAGCTGATCAAACGGTTCTTTCGCAAGCCGTCGCGGTTTCTAATCACCTTTTTCCTGCTGGCTGTGATTTTCGTGGCTATTTGGGGCGCTGATGTGGCTCCCTACGACCCGCTAGATGTGCAGCTCAAACAGAAGCTGAGCCCTCCGAGTGCCAGGCATTTGCTGGGGACGGATAATCTGGGGCGCGATGTTCTAAGCCGAGTTATGGCTGCTACGGGCGTCTCACTGGGCGCGGGCCTGATCATCCTGCTTGCGTCGACAGTCGTAGGGACTGTTTTTGGCACGATATCTGGCTATTCCGGTGGTCGCGTCGACGAGATCATGATGCGGATTACAGATATCTTTCTGGCCTTTCCGGCCCTTGTTCTAGCCATGGCAATTACCGCCGTGCTTGGCCCTAGTTTGAGAAACGCTATGCTTGCTATCTCCGTCACGTGGTGGCCGTGGTACGCACGTTTGGTGCGCGGCACGGTGCTTGGCATCAAAGAAGAGGAATACATCCTGTCTGCCCGCTGCATCGGAGCGCCAACTTGGCGGATTGGGTTGTTCCACATCATCCCCAACGTCATCGTGCCAGTGATCGTTCAGGCGGCGATGGACATGGGTTCAGCGCTGGTCACTGCTTCAAGTTTGAGTTTCATGGGGCTCGGGGTACAGCCCCCGCAACCGGAATGGGGTGCCATGATCAACGAGGGCCGGGATTACGTATTCGCAGCCTGGTGGATGGGGGTCTTCCCTGGCCTCGCCATCTTTGGGGCGGTGTACTTGTTCAATGCCCTCGGTGATGCAATCAACTCCACCTTGACCAGGCGAGACGTCGGCTAGTTTGCCAGCAATGGCGCCGGGTGATCTGTAAATCGGGGGCAGGGAGAGCTCATGCCGCGTTATTGTGTTCCGTTGGACAATCCAAGCCCTGATGCCGATCACTTCATTCGCTGCATCTTGGGCCGGGAGGTAGCCGGCCGACCACCCACAATTGAGTACATGGTGGACTCTGTGGTGATGCGTTTGATCGTCACCCACCTTCTGGGGCGCGAGTGGGTGGTCCCAGACCACGACGACCGGGAGTCGCTTGCCGCGTACTGGGACAACGTCATCCAGTTCTGGTATCGGATGGGGTATGACTTCGTCATGATGGAACTAGCACTACCTTTTCCCAAGCACCAGATGCTGGCCCCGGACACAGCTTCTCAGTCTGATGGGGACCGGACCTGGGCCGACGAGCACCAGGGGGCGATCTCGTCTTGGGAGGATTTCGAGGTATACGATTGGCCAACGCTCAAGGAAGCCGACTTCTTCCCATACGAATATGTCAGCGCTCATCTGCCGGATGGTATGGGGCTCATGGCCTCCCACTCTGGGGGTGTATTCGAGCATCTGACGTGGATCATGTCCTACGAACGGCTCTGCTATGCTCTGTATGACGATCTGAAGTTGGTAGAAGCCGTCGTCGAAAAGCTGGGGACGTTGATGGAGGGTTATTTCGCCCGGCTCCTGGAAGTGGAGAATCTGATCGCTCTGTGGCCGGGGGACGATATGGGCTTTCGCACGGCCACGTTGATCAATCCCGAACATCTGCGCCAATACATCCTGCCCTGGCACAGTCGCTTCGCTGAGATGGCCCACCGTCGGGGTATAGCCTATTTGCTCCACTCCTGTGGCAACATCGAGGCCATCATGGCAGATCTAATCGAGGACGTTGGCATCGATGGCAAGCACTCATTCGAGGACGTGATCATCCCAGCGCCGGAGTTCCACAGGCGATACGGCGATCGTATCGCTACCCTCGGTGGGGTTGACGTACACTTACTATCGTCCGCTGAACCCGATGAACTCCGACGATATGTCCGTGACCTGATCGAGGCCTGTGCGCCAATCGGTCGCTTCGCGGTTGGCTCGGGCAACTCAATTCCCGGCTACGTGCCGGTGGATAATTATCTCACCATGCTCGATGAGGCGCTTCGCTAGTGGCGAGTAATCGAGCGCTCTTCGTTGAGCTTCGTGGTACCATACCCTGATCTTAGCACGGTGCACAAACGTGGAATTGGTCGATCTTACGTAAATCTCAAAAGGTGACTGCAATGGCTGCCAATTTCGTGATCCCCCCTGACTTTGCCGAGCGAAACGATGAAGCGCTTGCTGCTGTGCTCCGCGGCGAGAAGCCAGAGATCGTGCCCGTGAACCTGATGGTGGACAGTGTCCTGCACATGGAGATCGCTGACATCACAGCGGATGATTACCTGCTTGACTATGAACTGCAATGGCAGGCTCAGGTCAAGACGTATCACCGTTTTGGTGGTGCAATCCCCATTATGCCCTTCTATTACCCGGTCGTGGAGGCATCTGCACTGGCGCGGATAGAGCCTCACTGGGGGAAGCGCTCAGCGCCAATGATCCGGCCCTGTATCTTTAGCGAGGCGGACGTGGATCGTCTTCGGCCCCCCAAGATGGGCGTGGATGGTCTGATGGGACATGTGATCAAATGCACCGAGTATTTCCTGAAGCGCTCGGAAGAGACCGGTATCCCGGTGGTCATTGACTATGGCTCTATGGGGCCGCTCGACATTGCCGCGCTGATGATGGGGCCGACCGAGTTTTTCATCGCCACCCAAAAGGATACCAAGCTGTTGCACAAGCTACTCTCGATTATCACGGAGGTGTGCATCGAGTGGATCAACTGGCGAGTGCAGCATTTTGGTGGGCCGCTGGATGTACTGGACTTGGGCGAGGATTACTCGGCCTATTTCCGTCCTGACGACTTTGACCAGTTTGTGGTGGCCTATACGGGCGCGGTCATGCGTGCATTCCCGGACACGTACAACATGTTCCATAGTGATGGGGACTACAAGCCTGGCAACTTGCACAAGGTGAAAGACCTGAACATTGATATGTTCAACGCCTTCACGCCTAATATCGACATTGGCCTCGTGCGGGAGGTGTTGGGGCCGGAGGTAGATCTGGCTGGCAACGTGCATCCCATTGATGTCATGGTATTTGGTTCACCCGAAGACGTACTCAGGGAATCGAAGCGGTGCATTGAGATAGCGGGCAGGGATGGGCACTTCGTTCTGTGCCCGGGCGGCGGCGTCGGAGCTGGGACCAGCCTCGAAAACATTGACGCGCTGATACAGGCATCGATCGAGTACAGCTACCTGATGTACGAGTAACGAGCCAGAGTCACCGGGTAATCCAATGCCTTATTCTCCAAGTGTGCGAGAATTGGATGGGGGTCTGATGGGACAGGCTCAGTTTTGCTGGGAGCGCATCACCGAGCACCTGTATCGATTTCACGATGTGTGCGCGGTGTATGTCATCCTGGATGGCACAGACGCGATCTTGATTGACTTCGGCACGGGAGCCGTGCTGGGGCGGTTGGGTGAAATCGGCGTGGAGCGTGTGCTGGCGATCCTGCACACCCACCATCACCGGGATCAGTGTCAGGGTGACGAATTGGCTGTCGCTGCCGATATCCCCATCTACGTGCCGGCCCACGAAAGGCACCTGTTCGACCAGGTCGAGATTTACTGGTCGAACAGGCAGCTATTCGACGCCTACAACGTGCGTAGCACTACCTTTACCCGTATCTCCAGCGTCCCTGTCGCTGGCACGTTGGATGACTTTGACGACTGGCACTGTGGAGGGCGGGAGTTCTGCGTGCTGCCCACCCCTGGCCACACACTGGGGGCGATCACCTTGTTGACCCAGGTAGATGGCCAGGTCGTCGCCTTTTCTGGAGACCTGCTCTACGCACCTGGCAAGGTGCAGACCCTGTACGACATGCAATACGACTATGGGGATAATGATGGCCTGGAAGCCACCTTGCTTTCCCTGTCCAGCCTGCAGCGCCGGATGCCTGACGTGCTGTGTCCCTCTCATGGGCAGGTGATGCGACCGGCTGAACCAGCACTTGCCCGTACGCGCCAGGCGTTGCGTGCCTTTTGGGGCCAGATGGCGGCTGGTGGTATGCCCGTGGACGAGTTGGACTGGTCCCCGGTCACGCCGCACATCCTGGCGGCGCCGTATGCTTCGTCGTATTCCTATGCCATCTGTTCGGAGAGTGGACACGCACTGCTGGTCGACTATGGAGGGCCGGACATGCTGCTCTTCAGCCCGGCTCGCTTTCACTTCGAACCAGGCGAGAGGGCCCGGTTTGTTGAGCACTCGCTGGATACCTTGTTCGAAAAACATGGTGTCCAGTGCATTGATGCCGTGATCCCCACTCACTGCCACGACGATCACGTCTGTGGCATTCCCTACCTTCAGAAGCAGTTTGACGTCCCGTGTTGGGCGTTGGAGAATATGCGGGAAACACTGGAGAACCCGCGGGGTGAGATGATCGGCTGCGTACTGCCCGATCCAATCGAGGTACATCGAACCTTCATGGATGGCGAGCAGCTTCAGTGGGAGGAGTACGATTTCACGATCTATCACGCACCAGGCCATGCCGAATATCACATGGCCATGTTTGCCCAGATTGACGGCCATACGGTTGCATTTACGGGGGATAACGTTTTTCCCTACGACGCCACGTCGCCCCATGCCATCTACCGCAACCACCTGCGCAAGGATGGCTACCACAAGATTGCATCACTATTGATGGAGTATCAGCCTGACATCCTATGCTGTGGGCACTCACTGCATCACAATGTGGAGAGACGGTATTACGAGTCTTATCAGCGCAAAGCCTGGCAAATGACGCAGCACTTCGAGACACTCCTGCCGGGGGAGGCCAACTTTGGCATCGAGCCAAACTGGGTGCAGATCTATCCATATCAATCGCTGGCCAGGCCCGGCCATACGCTGCGGCTCCAGGTTCGCATGACCAATTTCCGGGAAACGCCCGTCTCCGCCAGCGTCCGCTTGGTAACTCCAGGCGGATGGACCTGCGACCCCGACACTGTCAGGCTGAACCTGGCATCGGGCGACCAGGCGCGGGCCGGTCTAGTGGTGCACATCTCGGCTGACTACGTCGTCCGGTGGCCCAAGTGCGTCATTGCTGCCGATGTGGTATTCGATGGGAAGCGGCTGGGCCAGGTGGCTGAAGCCGTGGTTGAATTTGAACGCCAATACACATAGAGCGAAAGGGGAATGAATATGGGTGCAGGTCAAGTTGGATTCGCCAGGACCTCTGCAGAGGGAACGTTCAAGCCGCTGTTACCGTCCGATCCTCAAGACGTGCTCGAGGCCATCGCCATGTACCTGGATGTCCAGGGAGAGCGATTGCTGTTTGTCTCAGTTGACTTTGCTCAGTTTGCCCGTAGCTTCTGCACCGAGGTGCGGGAGAGAATGTCGGCCGCGCTCGATGTCCCCGTGGATGTGATCATCTTCCATAGCACCCACAACCATACCGGGCCTACGAACGAAGACTACGTGCTGCACAACTACCCGCTGGATGACCTGGTTGACTGCCTGGTCGGGGTGTCCAAGGAAGCGATCGACACCGCGGTGCCCGCTCGCATGGCACTGGCGGTCGCCGATGTGGGGAACCGGTACAGTCTGTGTCGGCGCAAGTGGCTCAATGACGACATAGCCAACGTGACCAACTGGTATGGGTACAAGAACGACATGCCGCGAGGGGCACTCGCCAACCACCTGATCCGTGAACGGCTTGATCGCTGGTTTGGGCCGGACTTCCCCGACCCTGAGTGGCTGAAAGAGCCCATCTACTACGATGAACCGGTTGATCCGCTGGTGCAGTTGCTGGCCTTCGAGGATGAGCGGGGCAATTCGCTGGGTGGGATGATCCGCTTTGCGGCTCACCCCCACCTGATGAATGGGGCCAAGCCTCTCCTATATGCCACCGACTACTGTGGTCCGGCCCGTCGTTGGCTGGATAGACAGCGGGGTGGTATCCACCTGTTCGGCGAGGGCCCCCAGGGCAACCTGGTTCCACGGGAGACGACCGAGTTCGTTGTCCAGCCGGGAAAGCCCAACTGGGCTGATTCACCGTATGGCCCGGATGGCTCATTGGTTGCGGCTGACACCGATGACCTGCGCCGCGACGTCTGGGAGATGGGCGAAGGACTGGCCGTGCAGGCATTTGAGGCCCTGCAGCAGGCGGAGTATAAACCGCTTGAAACCCTAGAGGTCCGGACGTGCTGGCACGACGTGCCCATGCGCGCCGATGTGCCGGAGAACTCCAAGATCGCCTGGGAGATTCGGGATGAATGGGACAGGGAAATCAAGCAGGCACTCAAGGAAGGTGTTTCTATCATTGAGATGAAGCGCATGGCAGATCAGTACAACCGCTTCCATTGGATGCAGAAGATCCTGGACGAGTGGTACATGCCAACGCCTGGGGAGATTGCCGACAAGCGCCTGCCGGTGCACCTGCAAGCCATCCGGCTGAACGACGTGTTACTGGCTGGGCTGCCGGCTGAGACTGGCCGCGACACGACACTTTGGCTGCGTGCCCACACGGTGGGCAGGAACCTGATCACGCTGCAGCAATGCAACGGCGACGTTGGCTATGTGATGTCTGCCCAGGATCAGCGCGGCGGCGACTATGAGGCTATGTGTAGTCTGATCGCCGAAGACGGTGAAACCGTGTTGCGCGATGGTGCTCTGGCCCTGCTCAGTGAAGTGATGTAGTCGCTTCACCAATAACAGAAAGTAGATATGGGAGGTTGGTCGGATGCCTAAAGCAGAAGCTCTGGCCGCTATGTTCCTTGAAGGACCTCCGTATATTCCCGAGTATGACTGGCTGGACCACCCGGCACTCATGGCAGAAGTGTCCGGGTTGGACCCGTTTGAACACCCAACCGAGGCGCACAAGATCTGTATCGAGAAGCTACGTATGGATTGGGTGGTCGGCTTGCATGGCCGGGGGATGCGGTTCCAGGAAGGCGAGATTAAGGAAGAGGCAGGTGGGCGCAAGAAGTATACCGAGTGGGGCATTTCAGGCAGCGAGTGGGAAGCCCCTCCTGAGCGGTTCAAGAGCCCCGAAGATGTCCTGGCTTTCGATCCTTTCACCAGCGACATCTCCGGCATCAGCGTGTTGGATCCCAATTGGTCTGAGAACATCCCTGACTGGACGCTCAAGTCGCGCGAGATCCTGGGTGACACCGCTCTTGTCACCGGATGTTACTACTGTACGCTGTTCATGTGGTTTGTGATGACGTTTGGTTGGGAGCTGTTCCTGATCACCGCTGCCAGTTATCCCAGGAAATTTGCGCGCCTGATCGACCGATTCGCGGAACTGACCGCGCAGCGCTACCGCGACTGGGTGGCGAAGGATGACTCGCCGATTTTCCACACCCACGACGACATCGCGATCACACGGGGCCTGGTCTTCAGCCTGGATTGGTATCGCGAGAACTTCTGGCCGCACTATGAGCGCAATTTCGACATCCTCAAGCGGGCTGGGAAGAAGATCATCTTCGTCTCCGATGGAAACTACACCGAGGCTCTGGATGACCTGGTCGCACTGGGGGTGGATGGTTTTGTCATTGACCACACGATGGACCTGGAGGCAGCGGTTGAGAAATATGGCCAGACCAAGGTGCTGGCTGGCAACGTCAATGTCGACGTGTTGACACGTGGCACACCCGATGATGTCAGGAAGGAGGTCAAGCGCTGCGCTGACATTGGGCGCGATGCGCCTGGTTTCTTCTTCCGCTGCATCGGTGACCTGCCGCACAACATACCCCTGGACAACATCAAGACCTACTTCCAGGCGCTGGTAGATTACGGGAGGCGGTGATGGAACATTCTTCTATCTGGCGACCGAGCCTGACCTTGATGAATACGGCCGATATGGAGCAATTGCACGGTGCGGCGAAGTCCATCCTGGAGACGGTTGGCCTGAATGTTCACCACCCACAGATGCGGGTCAAACTGGCCCAGGCTGGTGCCAAAGTGGGTGAGGATGCGCGGGTCCACGTCCCCGGCGAGATGGTAGAACGGGCGCTCCGTACAGCCAAGCGTGATATCGTGGTGTACAATCGTCTGGGTGAACCCGTGATGCCGTTTGGGCCGCATCAGATCTACTTTGGTACGGGGTCGGACCTGGTTTACACCCGCGATCTTGAAACGACCGAGCGGCGGGCTTCCGTATTGGAGGACGCAGCACGGGCAGCACGGCTGTGTGATGCGCTGGACGAGGTAGACTTCGTGATGTCCTTCGCCTTGCCCAGTGATGTACCCAACGAGAGCGCTGAGCCGCAGCAGTATTACGCTTTGGTGCACAATACGATCAAGCCCGTCATTATGACCAGCTTCTCTGGGCTGGAAGCGTTTGAGCGGATGCACGAGATGGCTTGCGTCATCGCTGGCGGTGACGAGGCTTTTCGACAGCGCCCGAACTACATTATGTATGGGCAGTTTGTCTCTCCCCTGCAGCACGATCTCCAGGCCGTCGAGCGGCTCGTATTCTGTGCCGATCATGAAATCCCGTTGATTTACATCCCGACGATCATGCCAGGCGCTAGCGGGCCGCTCACGCTGGCCGGTTCGCTGGCCCTGGCGGCTGCCGAGTCGTTGGCCGGCCTGGTGATGCACCAGGCGCAGCGGCCGGGAGCCCCTTTCATCTTTGGCGCTTGTGTCAGCCAACTGGATATGCGTACGATGCTCTTCCCATATGGTTCGCCCGAGTGGCGTCTGAACGACCTGGTCATGGCTGAGTTGTCGCGCTACTATGGCCTCCCGGTCTTCGGTACTGGCGGGGCTACCGACAGCAAGGTGGTCGACGCACAGGCAGGGGCGGAGTATGCCAGTAGCCTGCTCGTGGCGGCCCTGGCGGGTACTAACCTGATCCACGACGTTGGATACCTCGATTCCGGTCTGACGGGTAGCCTGGAGAGCATTGTGCTGAGCGCCGAGCAGATTCGCTGGGTCAAGCGGTTCATAGCCGGCGTTGAAGTGTCGGATGAGACCGTAGCGCTGCAGGCTGTTGCCGACGTGGGCCCGGGCAGGCAATTCCTGGACCACGACCATACGCTCAAGCACTTGCGCCGGAATATGTGGGTCCCCTACGTCGCCGATCGCAACGGGTATGACGTCTGGGTTGCCGGTGGTTCCAAGGATTATGCCACGCGTGCCCGCGAATATGCCGGCCAGTTGGTGCAGTCGCACCAGCCGGAGGCGCTCGATCCTTCGGTAGAAACGTCGCTCAGAGAGTTGTGCGGCATATCATCATAGGGAGAGACAAAATATGGAAATGACCCGACGCGATCAGATACGATCGGAGCTCGAGAAAGTTGAAGCTGTCCTGGCTGCCACACCCGCCGTCGACCCGGCGCGGGCTATCACGTCCGAAGAGTTCAAGGCGCGTCAGCGCAGGGTATGGGATGCGCTCGATCAGGCTGGCTTCGACGCAGGCTTCGTCTTCTCGGACGAGCATTACAACGGCGATGTGCCCTACCTGGGTGGCAACACCAACATAACCATCGAGCAAGTGGCCGGAGTCGTTGGTCCTAACGGCTTCCACTTCATCGCCGGCCTGGAGGGTGGCTATGTGGTTGAGCAGCTTGCCCCGCGGGCTGCGGCCCCCGTGCATAAGGTTGAGATGCTACAACTGGCGGGCGAGGACTACCCCATCGACGCCGAACGTCCCGAAGAGGTCTTTGAGGTTGCTTGCAGCAAGATGCCTGAGCGCATTGCGTTACTGTCCCCGCGTGAAGTGGTGCCGGTCATGCTGGTTGAGTTCCTTCGAGATGTGTTTGGACCCGAAAGCGTGGTGGATGCGCAAGAGATCTACGGCCAGGTCAAATACGAGAAGTCGGATGCAGAACTGGCACTGACCAGGGATGCCAGCATCATAGCGGACGCGATGATGCGCGCCATGTTGGCGGTGCTCAAGCCAGGCATGCGCGAAACACAGGTGGCTGCCTGGGCCTACTTTGTCGGCCGCGAGCTTGGAGCCGAGGAGACGGGGTTCGACGTGATGGTGACGGCCAACACCGCGAACCGCACCCTGATCGGCAAGGCCCTGAATCGGGTGATCCAGCCTGGAGACATGGTGCACCTGGGCGTGTCTCCCAAGCGAGACGGGCTGACCGCCTGTGTCCGGCGCAGCGTCGTTGCACTGGAACCCGGCCAAGCTATGCCTGCCGGAAGCCGATACTGGCTGGACGTGATCAAGGCAGCGTACCAGGTGGGCCATGAACAATTCGTCGTCACTGCGCGCGACAATCTGCCGGCCTATACAATCGAGAGAGCCATCGTGGACTTCCTGGCCGGTAAGAGCGACGAGGTGTCCCGTCGCGTCGGCCGGGCGGTTGATTTGCCCAACCAGAAACCCTACTCGTGCGTCCATAACTCGGGGTACACGGAGTGCCAGGAGTTCTTTGGAGCCGTGACGCTGGCAAGCCAGGAGCCGCTGGGAGAGCAGATCGTGAGCATGCTCGACGTAGCGCTCCGGGGCTGCGGCAGCCGGTGGGATGAGGTCGTAATTCCTGGGATGGACTACGTCGTCGTAGAAAACACGTTTGGCAAGTCCGGCCGCAGGGCTGAATGCTTCAATTCGCTGCCGGAAGACTGCCAATCGCTGGTGGGGAGTGGGCTTGATGATACCTGATGTGGAGGGAGGACAGAGAACTATGGAAGCCGTGGTAGAGAAGATCTACGGTGCTGTGTTGAAGGGCAGCAAGGAAGACACTGAGGAGGCCGTCCGGGCGGCAATCGATGCTGGCGTCGAAACAGAGACGATCTTGGGCACGGGCCTGATCGGGGCAATGACGGAAGTGGGACGCTTGTTCGAGGCAGGCGAATACTACGTGCCCCAGATGCTCATCGCGGCCCGGGCGATGCAAGGGGGTCTGAATCTGCTCAGGCCCTTGTTGGTCAGTGCCGGGATAGAACCGGCGGGTCGGATAGCTATCGGCACCGTCAGGGGAGATCTACACGACATTGGCAAGAACCTGGTTGCGATGATGTTGGAAGGCGGTGGTTTCGAGGTCATCGATTTAGGCACCGATACCTGGCCGGCGGGGTTCGTCGAGGCCGCCGCAGATGGTGCCCAGGTGATTGCTATGTCGGCGTTGCTGACGACGACCATGCCGGCGATGAAGGAGACAATCGAAGCGCTTGAGGAAGCTGGCTTGCGCGATCAGGTTACCATCGTAATCGGGGGGGCGCCGATCACCCCGTCGTATGCTGACGAAATCGGCGCTGACGGGTACGCACCTGACGCTTCCAGCGCCGTGCGCCTAATTGAGCAGTTGTTGGCGTCGTAGAGTGGTGGGCACCGATGATTAAACTGGATGCAGGTCTGGATTTGAACCTCGTAGGAGTCAAGATCCGGCACCAGGCTGCGCTGGGCGACGGGCACTTGTTCTCGTGGATGTTTGAGGGCCTGGGGGGAGCATCGTTCATGTACCCCTGGGACGTGCTCTACCCAGAATGGGGGCCGCAGGCGGATGGTTCATTCGGGTACACTATGGACTGCCCGGGCAATAGTGAGCATCCGCTGCGCATACAGGTGCGCTTGACGTCCGCCTCTGAGCACCAACTTGACCTAGAAGCACGTATGCACAACCTCTCCGAGCGGTACTACACTTGCTGCTGGGCGGACATGTGCTTGATGTTCAAGTACGCGCCACGGTACGCCGACAGGCGCGGCGAGCGCTGTATTCTGCACACGGCAAAGGGGCTCGTTCCCGCGGATCAGTGGGCGCGCGTCGTGCGGCAACATGCCTGGTCACCTGTGGTACAATCGTACCGGGTGCAGGGAGTCGATGTTCCGTACCCGTATGGTGTAGTACCGGGGCTGGCGCTGTGGAGTGCGTCCCCCGAACCTGTGCAGAGCGGCTGTATCATGATGGCGCGGGCCGACGGTAAATGGCACATCGGCCTTGGTTGGGATGTGACCGCCAGCGTCGCGCATAACCCGGACGACGAGCATCACTGTGTGCACAGCGATCCCTGGTTTGGAACACTGCCGCCCGGAGAAGCCATCACTCGGCGTGGGGTGCTTCTGTTCGTCGAGGGTAGCGCCGGCGATCTACTGCAGCGGTTTCTTGAGTGGAGAGAATAAGTAGTATGCTTGCAAGTCAGGAACGAAGATAGACTACATAGAAAGGGGATTTACATCGTGATTAACCCGGAAGATGTCCAGAAGTTAATTGCTGTGGCCAGCCAGACGTTGCTTCCGGCCACAGGCAGCCGTCCCGGCCAGTACGACTACGTTGCTGTGTCCCGGGCAGGTGGCCAGTTTGTGGCTGTTCAGGTCGATGGAACCGTCGAAGTCGAGGAGCACGTCCACGAGTACGACGAATTCTGCATGGTGCTTCAGGGTCGTATTACCACCTGGATCGGAGACAAAGCGTACGTATCCGAGCCTGGGGATTTCCTCTATGAGCCAGCCAACGTCCCCCACCGTGCGCGCATTGAAGGGCCCTACGTGGCGATCGACTTTTTCGGGGGGCCCCGCTTCGAGGTCGAAGAGCCAGAGCGAGAGGGTGAGAATGGCGCATGAGGGTTTATATCCTGACAGACATCGAGGGGGTAGCGGGCATTGTAGATTTCGATAAGCAATGCTGGCCCGATGCACCGGACTTTCACCAGTCGCAGCAATTGCTGACCGGTGAAGTGAACGCTGCCGTACAAGGGGCCGTCGATGCCGGTGCAGACACAATCGTGGTGTGTGATGCTCATTATCGGGGGCACAACATACTGTTCGACCAACTGCACCCAGCGGCGGAGTTGATTCAAGGGCATATGCGCCCCCATTGGCTGCCGTGGATCGAGGAAGGGTACGATGCATTTGTGCAGCTAGGTGTACATGCGATGGCGGGGACGCCTCAGGCTGCGTTGTGCCACAGTATGGAGCTTGACATTGTGCGCATTACGTTGGATGGGGAGGTGATTGGGGAGATCGGCATGGCTGCTGCTGCTGTTGGCTCCCTGGGCATACGGACTGTCATGGTGACGGGCGATCGAGCGGCTGTTGCGGAGATGCAGGCGCTCGTCCCGCAAGTTGAGGGGGTGGTCGTAAAAGAGTCGCTGAGCAGGTATCTGTGCCGCAGTAAGTCGCCGGCGAGAGCACGGGAGATGATCCGTGAGGGCATGAAGCAGGCCCTGCAAAGAATCGGCGAGATTCCGTCGTTTCACGTTCATGCGCCATATGTACTGCAGGTCACGTACCTTGTGCCGCAGGCACAGTATCTGCAGAAGAAGACCGATCTGTGCACTCGGATCGTTGATTCGAGGACCATCGAATATACAGGTGACGATCTAGTCCAGTTGTTCAGGATCTTCGAGTAGGATGACGGCCGTCGTGAGTTGCTCGCCAGCCTCCGGCTTGGGGCAACGTGCGATGACGTAGGCTATGAGTCGTGGGAGTCAGTCTGGTGCATATGCCATCGGTATAGATGTCGGTGGCAGCAGTGCGAAAATGGGTGTGGTGAGCCAGGCGGGTGAGATTGTCATCCGCCATCGCGTACCCACGCCTGTGTTCGATCGGCCACAACCGGTGGCCGAGGAATATGCCCGCGCCATCGGCCACGTGCTGGATCGTTGCCACGAGATGGCCATTCAACCCATAGGGATTGGCGTGGGGATGCCGGGGCACATCAGCGAGGATCGCCGGGCTTCAACGTTCAGCAACGTTCATGCCCTGGACGACTTTCCGGTCGTTGATTACCTGAGTGAGCGCTTTCAGCTTCCGGTCGAGCTGGACAATGATGCTACGTTGGCGGCTCTGGCCGAATATCGGTTTGGCGGTGGGCGTGATGCAAAGCGGCTGGTCGTGATGACCGTAGGATCGGGGATTGGGGCCGGTCTTATCGTCGACGGGCAGCCGCAGCGCCCGGTGCGTGGCTGTATCGGTGATCCTGGACACCTCATCGTTGCTCCAGAGAGTCCGTGGCGATGTGGGTGTGGCTGTCGTGGATGCCTTGAGACGGTGGCCTCCAGCCTGGCGATTGAACGAGAGGCCACGGCAGTAGCCTCACGGCGACCTGAATCTGAGCTGGCCAGGACGTTGGCTAGACTCGGGACGTTGCCTGCTGCTGAGGTGATCCGCGCTGGTCAGGCGGGAGACGTGCCAGCTCGCCACGTCCTGGAGCAAGCAGGGCGTTGGCTGGGCGTCGGCCTGGTATCGTGGTGTTACTTTTTCGACCCAGATTTGGTTCTGATTGGTGGGGGAGTTAGTGCGGCAGGGGAACTGTTGATGTCTCCGATACGCCAGGTGGTGGCTGAGGTAGGAATGCCGCAGTACGTGGCTGGCGTGCGCATCGCTCTGGCGGAGATTGGCAATGACGCTGGCATCATTGGAGCGGCGAGCTTGTTGTTGAGGCCCCAGTAGACGAGGAGAACTTGGTGAATAGCGATTATCTTGGCGCGATCCTGGAACAACCGGATGCCCTGCACAGGGCTGTTGATAGGTATCCGTCGAATGATCCTGATGTGGTCCGCCTGGCCCGAAACGTGCGATCCAACGGGTATGACCGCGTTATCTTGACCGGGATGGGAAGTTCTTTTTATGGCTTTTATCCGTTATGGCTGTGGTTGAATCAACGTGGTATCCCGGCAACGATGTGGGAGGCCTCGGAGCTGATCCACTATGCCCCTCAGGTGATCTCCGAGCGGACACTGCTGATATGCACTTCGCAGTCGGGGGAGAGCGCGGAGATCAGGCGTTTGACGCTGATGGGGAACCGGCCAGGCATATGTGTCAGCGTCACGAATGGCACGGAGAACACCCTGGCCCGGTGGTCGGATCTGCCGTTGAATACGTGGGCGGGGCCTGAAGCCTCGGTATCCAACAAGACCTACGTCACGGCCCTGGCTGTGCTGCACCTGTTGGGCTGCCAGGTTACGGGAGAGGACGTTGCGGGTGCCCAGGACAAGCTGCACCGGGTTGGCTCTGCGCTCGCCGGCTTCTTGGGCAACTGGGAGTCGGACCAGGGGGAGATGGCCGGCTTTCTTGAGACTTGTGAGACGCTGGTCTTCGTGGCCCGAGGGCCGAGCGTGGCCAGTGCGATGACGGGAGCCCTGATCACCGCAGAGGCCAGCAAGGTGGTGTGTGCTGGTATGTCATCTGCGCAGTTCAGACACGGGCCGCTGGAACTGGTGCGCGAGGGGTTCAAGGCGGTCGTGTTTGCCGGTAATGACGACGCCAGCGCCCTTAACGAACGGTTGGCCAGAGAGATCGGCGCGTACGGTGGCCGGGTGCTGCTCGTAACGCCGGCTCCGAAGGCCGGGGTAATGCCCGCTGGAGTGGTGCAACTGCCGATACCCCGGGCCGACTCCGCTATACTGCCTGTGCTGGAGATTGTACCCGTGCAGTTGCTTACGATTCCGCTGGCCCGGGCCAGGGGCTATGTGCCGGCGGTCTTCCAATACGGTGGCAAGGTCACGACCGAGGAGTAGGTCGGAGGCTGCGGGGGACGCTTCAGAAGGGGCGGGACCGTTGAAGCTGGCGAGGGTGGTCTGATTCAGCATTGCCGGGTTAGAACACGGATTGCAGGACAGTAACGGATTGGGGGGAGGGAGAGTTGGGGAGCGGGTCCGGCTCCCTCGCCCTCTCAGGGAGAGGGGAGAAAGGTCAGCCTATGCTGGCATTTCTCTCTTTCCTTATCCCTGTCTTGTCCTCCACACAGCCTCTAACGCATTCGAAACTCAAAGAAAGGAGCGGACATCCCGGTGTCTTTTTCATTTGACTGAACCATTGCCGTTCGGTGTCTTTTTCATTTGGGTTGACAGGGCAAGCTACGCCTCCTCCAGTGGCAGTCTGCATCTCATCGCCCCGCTCGTTCCCGCAATGTCTTCTCGTGGATGATGAAGCCGGTGGCGAAGATGTCCTCGTCTATTCGGAAGTGCGCCGCCGGGTTCTGGATGCGGTGCAAATGCCGATCCTCGGTGCCAGCATCGGTGACGATGTGCAGCCAGAACTTGTCGTCGGGGTGATTCGCAGCGGTTTGAAGGCATGGTGGCCGTCATCAAGCACGACCTCCAGGAGGAGGTAGCCGGGCCGAGGCTCGAACTGCTTGACCTCGGCTGGGGCCGGCAGAAACGGGGCGGTGATGCGTTGGCCCGCTCGTAGCGTCATTGTCCGAACACTTTGTTCAATCAGGCGACGACCGATAAGAGCCCGCCAGTGGGTCGACACCGGCGGGCCCTCTATTGAGCTCACGTACCCGCCAGGGCGCTCCCACTGTCCCAGACCTCGGGATTGGTTCTGTGTTTTAGTATAGCACACCTTCGTTTCTAGGGCAAAGCGGGGTGTGCTATGAACCAACCACGCGTCGCGGGGCCATTGATCGGTGGGCCAACCGGATCGAGGGTCCCTGAATCACTGAACCGCTGAGGGCACTGAATTCACTGAATCAGGAGTGTACTTCAGCGCCCTCAGAGAAATCAGCGGTCTCAGCGGTTCTAACTCTGATTGCGACGGAGACGTTTACCTGTATAATACACCAAGTACAGGAGCTTACGGGACATTCTTGGGCCCGAGACGGAAGAAGGAGGTGCGATGATGGGCAAACAGGTGACCCTCACGCTGTCGAATGAATTGTACGAGCAGGCTCAACGGTGGGCCGATATTACCCAGCGTGACCTGGCAGAGACACTCGCCGATGCCTTGTCTATCGCGCTGGCCCCCGTGTACGGAGACCCTCAATTGGAGAAGCCTGTTTCCTCCCTTTCCGATGAGGAAGTATTAGACTTGTGCGAGATCAAAATGGAATCGGTCCAAGGACAACGACTGGGCCGGTTGCTGAACAGGCAGCGCGCGGGAGAGTTGTCGGACGAGGAGCGTCGGGAGTTACAGGCGCTGATACAGGTCTACAATCGTCTGTGGATCCGCCAGTCGGAAGCGTTGGCCGAAGCGGTGCGACGTGGGCTGCGGGAACCATTGGCGCCATGACGCCCGGTATCCCCGATGCTGTACGGGCAAGCGTACGCGAGCAAGCGGGTAACCGCTGCGGCTATTGTCTGGCCCGCCAGGAGTACCTGCCCTGGGTACTTGAGATCGAACACATCATCCCCAAGTCGAAAGGTGGGACGGATGATGAGGAAAACCTGTGGCTCGCATGTCATTCCTGCAACCTGTACAAGAGCGACCAGACCCACGGACACGATCCACTGACCGGTCGTCGAGTGCGTTTGTTCAATCCGCGTGGACAACAGTGGGAGCGGCATTTCCGTTGGAGCGAGGATAGTGCTTTCATCATCGGACAGACGCCGTGTGGTCGGGCCACCGTTGCGGCCCTCAATATGAACAACATGGTCGCTGTCACCGTGCGTCGCAACTGGATCATCGCCGGTTGGCACCCTCCGGAGAATGGCTAGGGTTGTCCTGTGGTCGAGCGCATCTCGATGCTGCAGACCGCTGGACTGTGGTCCAGCGGGAGCATTGCTTTCGGGGCAGATTCTAGCAGATCTCCGCATACAAAGCGGAGATCTGCCACGATAATCCAGCCTTCGCCGAGAGCGCCCTATGTGCTCGGATCGACGACGCGGCCGACGAACAGGATGGCGCCGGTCTCGACGTCGCGGATCAGGAATATGAAGGGGTGGTCGACGGTGAACTCGACCGGCTCCTCCGCTATCGCCATCTCCTTCATCACCACCGCCGTGGCGGCCGCTGCCTCCGTGCCTGCTTCGTCCACGGCGACGAACGCCTTGTGGATCACGTCCCCAATGAACAGGTCGCGATCGCCCGTCATGCCCGAGAAATCCGCCTGGTCGGAGAAGGCGGCCGGCGTGCCCATTGCAGCCAGCGCGTCGACCAGCCTGAAGCCCGACTCGAACTCGAACTTCGGCATCCGCAGCGCGACTTGTTGGTATGCCAGGCCGTTCACGATCGACTCGACCTGCCCTGCGTCCAGCGTGGCCTCGAACGACTCGAGCTGGCCCGCCTCGGGAAGCAAGATCACCATCGACAGCTCCCGGCCATCGTAGGGCAGCTCAACCGCCTGGTACCCCTGGCCCGCGGCGTACCCGAAGGACTCGGTCTGCCGCATCATCGGCACGGTGACCTGGTCGCCGTCCAAGAGGTAGAATGGCCCATCCTGCGTGAGCGATTCCTCGAAGGGGTAGGCCCACGCAGCGTTGAAGTAGATCGCGTTGGTCAAGACCAGCCGCGTCAGCGGGTCGATCACCCCCTGGGGGATCAGGTCCTCAATCCGGCCCTCGGTCTGCTCGCTGACCCAGTCGTTGATCGTGACGCGGGATTCCTCCGGTGCACCGGCGAAGTCGAGCACGCGCAGCCCCGCGCCGTAGTTCTCGGCCAGGGTGTCGAGGAACGCGGACAGGAATTCGTAGTCCTGTTGTCCCCAGATGGCGTTGACGACGTTCAGCCGGAAGCCTTTGTCGTCCTTGCCCTCGGCGCCCTCGCCGCGGCGGGCGAGCTCGAGATCCAGCTCGTTGAACGCCGGGTGCAGGCGTTCCTGCGGCAGGGTGAAGTGGAGCGTGTCGGCCATCTGTTCTTCAGTCTCGCCGCGGGCGCCGGCGTACGTCATCGCCAGCGCGGCCGAGATGCTGTAGGGCGAGTAGAAGATATTGCCGCCCTCAAGCTTCAGTTGCTGGTACAGCTCGAAGGCGAAGGCGCTGTTCCCATCGACCAGCTCCGCCAGGTCCGGCGCGGCCACGTCGGGCGAGGTGATCCGCGCCTTGTTCGAGGAGATGCTCTCCCCCGGCGGTCGCTCGCCGCCCATCGGAAGCCCGGCCGGGCCACAGCCCGCCAGAACCAGCAGCCCGGCGATCATCAGTAGTCTCCATGCGATACGGTTCATTTCGGTTACCCTCCTGCTATTGCTTTGTCAATGATGAATTGACGGGTCGTGGTGGCGGCTCCGGTCGCTCGCTGAGCGGCAGAAACGACTGAAGTCGTTACTACGAACCCATCAACAGCTCCCCTTTCAAGGGGGCCGGTCTACATGATCTAGACGGGGTAGGGGCCGGAAATGTTCCATCCTCGTTGCGTGGACTGTGGTCCACGCTGAGCAGGGGGTATTGTCGGGGGTGATTTGCGCTGGTGGGTTACTCAATCACCACGGAGACGCCGATCTCGGCCCAGTCGTAGAGGGTCTCGGCCTCGTCGATGCCCAGGATGATGCAGCCGTAGGAGGCGGGGGAGCCGAGCGCCCCTTCCCACAACCGCTGGCCGTTGGAGAGGATGGGCAGGGCGTGAATGCCGTTGTAGACGTCGGCGCCAGCGCGGTAGACGCCCAGAAAGTGTGGCATCCACAGGTCCCACTGGCTGGCGTAGGCATTCTCCTCCTTGCTGAGGATCTGGAAGTCGCCGGTGCAGGTGGGCGAGTCCGGCAAGCCCGTCGATACCGGCCAGTCATAGAGGAGCGCGTCGTTCTCGTACACGCGCATGCGCTGCTCGGCGATGCTGATGACGATCTGCTTGCCGGGCACGGGGGGGTAGGGTCTCAGGACGTCCTCGGAGGGGATCGTCAACTGCTGGCCCTCGTGGAGCCAGTTCAGGTCCACGTCGGGGTTGGCCTCGGCGATGAGCCCGGGCGGCATGCCAAATTGGGCGGCGATGGTCGTGAGCCTGTCGCCCGGCTGGACGACGTAGGTCCGTGGGGGGTGCGTGAGCCGGAGATCGACCGTCCCGCCACCGGTCTCGAAGACGTCGAGCACCTGCTGCGTGGCCTCGTCCACGTGGAAACCGCGGCCTTCCCCCATCTGCGCGGCCAGGTCTGCCAGCGTCGCCTGTACGGCCTCCTCGGCGACCCGCACGGTGGGGGCGCTGGCGTCCCCGGCCTGCTCGACGCGCAGCCAGGTGACCACCGTCTCCCGCCCCAACGTCCAGGCGAAGGTCTCGTCGGTCAGCCAATCGTAGGTGGAGATCTCCAGTTGGCGGCCCAGCATCTCCTCGGCCTGGGTCTGGGCTGGCTTGGTGTCGGTGAGGGCCGGCGGGACGGCCTGGAACGTCAACACGAACTGGTTGTCGGGACCCAGGTGGGCGACGGTGTTCACGATGTTGTTCAGCGTAGCCTCGACGTCCAGCGCCCGACCGGGCTGTCCCGGCACGGCGACCAGTTGATCCCCCTCCAGGCGCAGCGTCGCGTCGGTGGGAGGCAGGGCTACCTCCGGGGTCAGTCGCTCCAATACGTCCCGGACGGCCGCCGGCTCGACGGCGAAGACCGGGTCGACCTCGTAGTGGCTCTGCTGCATGCGCCATAGGGTCGTCAGTTCCCGGTCGGCGCGGCCCACGTCGAACGCCCGCTGGGCTGTGGCGTCCGCGTCAAGCCATAGCCCGGCCTCCGACCAGGGGACCGCCCAGGTGCGCTGGCCATCGGTCAGGAGGAGCGGACCGGTGTCGTCGGCGCTGAAGGCGTCGGTGAGACGGGCCGCCGCTTCGTCGGGCGTGAGCGCGCCCAGGTCCACGCCCATGGCGGTGACGTTGGGGTATATGCGGCCTTCGTAGGGCGCGAGTACCGCCCCGCGCACCGTCCAGGCCGCAAAGAGCCCGACGGCGCCCAGCAGGGTCAGCAGGACGACGACGAACGTCACGGACAGGCAGCCGGGCTTACCCTTGCGTTGTAGTTGGTTCTCCTGTGTGGCGCGTTCCACGTGGGTGTTCTCTCCTCAAGTTGGCGGACGGATGACGAATGACGAATGACGGATGACGAAGTAGCCCGTGCCCTTCTTTCATCCTTTGTCCTTCATCCTTCGTCTTTCCTCTGGCGTCCGGCTATGGTGCCAGGCAGACGTCGTGCAGGTTGATCCGGCTGTCCGACGCCGGCGCCCACTTCTGAACCCGGACCGAGGCGGCCTCGATCTCCTCGGGCAGGATCAGGAACACGGCGGGGGCCTCCCGGTAGATGATCTCCTGTGCCTCGTCGTAGATCCGGTGGCGCTCGGCCGGGTCGGCGGTCTCCTCCCCCATGCGGATGAGCGTGTTCACCCGCTCGTTGTCGTAGCCCGAGAAGTTGCCCCGGCCGTAGGGCTGTCCCTCGACGGTCTTGTGCCACTTGGCCTCGAAGTGGCCCACAGGGTCGAACGCGGAATCCCCCCAGCCGTCCAGGTAGGCCATGCGGTCCCCGGCCAGCAGCCGCGATCGGATTGCCCGGTACTCCCAGTAGCGGACGTCGACCTGGATGCCGATCTCCTGGAGCTGGGCTGCCACTTCCCGGGCCAATGGGCGCCAGGCGTCGAGCGTATCGACCGCGAGCGCGAAAGGCTGGCCGTCCCTGTCGAGCACGCCATCGCCGTTCGAGTCTGTCCAGCCAGCTTCCGCCAGCAGGCTCAGCGCCCGCTCCAGGTCGTAGGGGTATGGCTCCAGTGTCTGGTTGACGAACTGGTTGAACGGTGACAGCGGCCCGGGTAGCGCCACGGCCCGCCCATCGTAGACCTGGTCGATAATGCGTCCTTTGTCGACTGCGTAGTTCAGCGCCCGGCGGACGTGCACGTCGTCGAACGGAGGCACGTTCACGTTCATCTCCATCCACTTGGGATGGGTGCCCGGCGCTGTGCGCACCTGGACGTCCGGATCCTGCGCCAGCCTGTCGACGACATCCAGCGGCACCGCCTGGACGACGTCCACCTCGTCAATCCGCAGCGCCGCCGTCCGGGTCAAGCTATCGGGAATCACGCGGAAGATGACGCGATCCACACACGCCGGTCCTACCGGGGGCAGATCAGGCGCGCCGCCGTAGTAGTCGTCGAAGCGCTCCAGCACGATCTCCTCGAGGTCGGGGTCTGCGGACACGAATCGGAACGGCCCGGTGCCGATGGGGTGCTGGATGAAGCCCTGCGTGCCGACCTGTTCCAGGTAGTGTTGGGGCACGATCTGCTGGTGGACGAGCATCTGCATCGCCTGGGGCCAGGGGCTGCTCAGGTGCATGACGACGGTGAAGTCGTCGAGCTTCTCGATTGACTCCAGGGGGCCGGCGAGCCCCCGGCGCAGTGAGGTGTGCGGCGCGGGGTACTCGATCCCGTTCTCCTGGATGATGCGGTTGAAGGTGAACACCACGTCGTCGGCCGTCATCTGCGTGCCATCGTGAAACAACACTCCCCGGCGCAGCTTGATCTCCAGCGTCCGATCGTCCGGCCAGTTCATCTCCTCGGCCAGCTCCAGGTGGACGCCGCTGCGGGTGTCGCGGGTCACCAGCCCATCGAACACGTTGCGGAGCACCGTCTCGGACTGCCGCTCGCGGTGGTCGTTCGGATCGAGGGAGGTGGGCGCCCAGGCCAGGCCCACGACGATCGTCCGGCTCGCGGACGCCGGCGTCGAGGTGCCTGCGGACGCTGGCGCGTTCTCATTCCCGTTCTGATGCTCATTCTGGTTCTCACGAACCAACGGCGTTGGTCCGGCCTGGGCGCAGGCACTCAGAAGGAGGGCCAACAGCAGGAGCACGATTGTTATGAGCGTCCGATGGATATGTAAAGTTCTCAGCAATTCAGTCATCCTTCGCGCGTTTCTTCCACAGACCTGACCAGATCGCCCGTACCTCTGTCCCGCACCCAATCTGGCTATCGACCGTCAACGTGGCGCCGATCGCTTCGACGCGCTCGCGCATGATGCCCAGCCCCAGGCTATCCGGCGAGATTTCGCTGGGGTCGAAGCCGCGCCCGTCGTCGCTGACGCACAGATCCACCCGTCCGGGTTCACAGCACAGGCTCACCGTCGCGTGACCAGCCCCGGCGTGCTTGGCCACGTTGTTCAACGCCTCCTGGGCGATGCGGTACAGGGCCACCTTCACGTCGGGCGGCAGGGTGCACTCCTCCGTCACGTCCACGGTGATCGGCACCCGCGCCCGGCCGGTGGTGGCCTCCGCCAACTGGCGCAAGAGCTCGCCCATCTCCGCCTCGGCCAGCGCTGCCGGGCGGAGCTCGAGGAGCAGCGTCCGCATCTCGGCCAGCGCGCCCCGGGTCAACTCGCGCACTTCCTCCAGGCGAATCCGCGCGGTGTCCGGGTCGCGCTCCCAGATACGGGGCAGCACGTCGGCGATCAGGCTGGCCGAAAAGAGGGTCTGGGTGACGGCGTCGTGCAGATCGCGGGCCAGTCGGCTGCGCTCCTCCACGACCGCCAGCTCCTGCGCTCGTTCGTAGAGCTGGGCGTTTTCGATGGCCAGCGCGGCCCGCTGGGCCAGCGCCGTGAACAGCCGCCGCTCCTCGTCTCCAAACGCGCGGGGTTGGGTGTAGCTGACGTTGAACACGCCGAAGACCTGGTCGCCGATTTCGATTGGGACGTGCATGAACGAGCGGATTCCCTCCGGGTCGGTGATCTGCCGGGCGACGCGTGGATCGGTGTGCACATCTTTGACGATCACCGGCCCGTCGCCGGTCGCCACGCGCCCGGCGATCCCTTCGCCCGGCGCAAACGACATGTGGGTCAGAGTCGTCGGGCTGAAGCCGCGGGCTGCGCCGCCGACCAGCCGTTCGTGATGGGCATCCCAGACCATCAGCGAGCTCTTGTCGGCCTGCAGGATGTCGGCGGCGACGTCTACCAACGTCTG
>Ga0180433_10002358_pt1 | contig 29291 bp, 33 predicted proteins | sample SS_ome_8_FD_132980 | JGI IMG/M metagenome (GOLD analysis project Ga0180433, IMG submission 132980) | Hypersaline lake sediment archaeal communities from the Salton Sea, California, USA - SS_1_D_1 metaG | ecosystem: Environmental > Aquatic > Non-marine Saline and Alkaline > Hypersaline >... | reverse complement strand
GCTTAGCCTACCGCGACCTGGGGCAGGTGGAGAAGGCCATCACCTACTACGAGCAGGCCCTGGCCATCGCCCGCGAGATCGGCCACCGCCAAGGCGAGGGCGCTCATTTGGGCAACCTGGGCGTAGCCTACCGCGATCTGGGGCAGGTGGAGAAGGCCATCACCTACTACGAGCAGGCCCTGGCCATCGCCCGCGAGATCGGCCACCGGCAAGGCGAGGGCGCGGATTTGGGCAACCTGGGCGTAGCCTACCACGACCTGGGACAGGTGGAGAAGGCCAGAGAATACCTACAGCAAGCATTAGCTATCTTTGAGGAGATCAAATCCCCATACGGTGAACTGGCTCGCCGTCAACTGGCCGAGCTTGGCTGATAAAAGGGATTCGCAGCAGTCAGCGTAGAAAAAAAAGAAGCCCCTGGGCCGATGGGCCTGGGGGCTTCTCTCTTCCACACAGCAGTAGCGACACGGCCGCCGCGCTCCTGGCCGCGGCCTGTCGCCGTGTGGCGGCGCGCTCCCCCGGCCGCCACCGGCCTCTACCAATGAAGTCGGGCCTTGGCGATCAATTCGAGCTTGATCATCCACTCCGGCCACAGACCGATCAACCTGGTGATTATCAAAGTCACCGCTGCCGCCGACGTCGCGACGGTGATTTTCAAGACATTCTTCTTCACAGCTTTTACCCCTTTCGATTCCAAATGGTGACACGGGGACGTCCCGGCTGAGGACGGTCTCGCGTCCCCGTGTCACCATCTACTGCTCAGATCAACACCTCCTGTTGATCGTCGCCTCGAAGTAATGCGCGGCCTTCCGCCAGAATCTCCTCCGGCGTGCGGTCATCGTTCTCGCGCTCCTCCTGCATCTCCCGGTACTGCGCGTTGAGCTTTGCCAGCCGCTCCCGCTCGATGGGCAGCATCCCCGGCGCGCAGTCGGTCCAATCCTCCGGGATGGTCTCGGTTTCCCCCACCCGCCAACTCTCGCGGGCGATCTCCTTGGGGCTGGGCGCGCCGTGGGAGAGGTTGAGCGCATTCTTGAGCGCCCTTTTCCGGGCTACCTGCTGCCACGTCCAGCCCTTCGGCGGGTCAATCGGCTTGCCGCTTCGGTCGGTGCGGTCGGCCTTCGTCACGATTCCCACCGCCGAGGTAGCCGTGATCTCGTAGGCTTCCCCGAAGTCGGCCCCGGCCTGCACCAGATCGCGGAGCGTGGCGCGGGCGTCGTCGCGCAGAATCCAGCAGCGGAAGCCAATGGCGTCCTTTGGCAATTCATCCTCGTCGAGCGGCTCGTACCGCTCCGAGTACGGACACTGCCGCTTGGCCCATCTCACGAGCACCTTGTAGCCGTCCACAAGGACAAACTGACCCCGGCTGACAAAGCCGTAGATCTCCCCTCGGAACGGGTTGGCGTCCAGGGCGATGGCGTATTGGGCCAGGGCCATCGCCTGGGCTGCCTTCATCCTGTCGCCGCCAGGGAGCATGCTCTGAATGCGACGGGACAGGGCGGCGATGTCCTCGCGTGTTCCCCACTCCTCCAGGCTGACGTCGGGCATAGCGGCGAGCGCGGTATTTCCATTTCCGTCTTGTTTCTCAGTCATCGGTCTCTCCTTTAGAGATAGTATTCTTCCAACGTGTCGGCTATCGGTTCATCCACCGCTTGCGGTTCAACGTACCACAAAGCGGCGTCCAATTCCTCTATCTGTCGGCGCGTCGCGTCCAGGGCTTTGATCACGTCGGACTCGTCGCGGGCCATCTGTGCAAGTTGGTCGAGCATCTCACCAACCTTGAAAGTGATCCCTTTTGCTTCTTGAATTTCGTAGCGGTGCATTGTTCTCTCCTCCTACCCATCGTAGGCAAAGTCCAGGCTCAACAAGTTCTCGTCGCTGGCCTTGCCTGTGGCGATCCGGTATCTCACGTGTCTCTCCACGTCCCGGCGGCGGCGTATGATCTGCGAGCGCGAGCGGATGGGCCAGGGCTTGCCCCTCCAGGCGCGGGCGCCGCCCGGCCACTGCCGCACGGTGTAGCCGTTTTCAGCGCACCAGGCCAGCGCGCCGTCGAGGTCAAAGTCTATCGGCTTCACCTCGCCCTCCATCGGTACGTCGGCGGTCTCGTCGCGCCGTTGGAACTTGGTCACGATCACCTTGCCGCTTGCCTGGATGCGCGTAAAGTCTATGCGGTCGGGGTGCATTGCTCCACCTCCTCCTCCAACAGCAAAGCCAGAACCTGCTCGACCTTCGAGAGCGCCTTTTGGATCGCGGCGAGGGGGTCCTTGTGGTAGTGCTGGACGTACTGCCAGACGTTGCCGGTGCGGTCGCCCAGGCCGTAGAGGTGCATCAGGACGGACGCGGTAAACTCGGCGATGGTCTCGCGGTACGGGTCTTGACCGCGCTTCTTCTTTGGGCCGTCCACGCGAGTGTGGGCGGCGTGCGCTAACTCGTGAAAGAACACAGCCGGGTCGTGAGTGCCCACGTGGATCCGCTTACCGTCGCAATCGCCCAGGCGGTCAGGGGGAAGGGGCTGCCAGGTGACGGTCACGCCCCAACGTTCGGCCACGTCCACCAGGGGCGGGAGCTTGCGAGGGGTGTAGTCGTGCTCGGGCAGCGGCTCGCCCTCGGTAGTGTGGAAGGGAAAGACAGGGACGGCGAGGAAGCCGATCACCTTCGCGGTCTCCTCGTCGGTTTCCCCGTCCTGCTCCTTCTTGACGCGAGGGGCCAGGATGAAGGCGGCGCGACTGCCCTTCTGTACCTGGCGGCCCACCCTTTGCCACTGGCGGTATCCCCGCAGGTCAGTACTGCCGGTCTGGATGTAGGCCATAATGCGATTGGAGAAGGACCACCCATCGAAGGGGACGGGGCCGCCCTTGCGCCGGAGGCGGGCGATCTCGACCACTGGGGAGAGGTCGCCACGCTTGAACTGCTCGACCACGCGAGCGAGGGCTTGTTGAGCTTTGGGTGAGAGGTTCATCGCCGCGCCTCCAGGAGTTCCATCACACGCATCGCGGCCACACCATCCACCAAGTAGATGTCACCGGCTGGCGATTCGCCAAAGACGAGGGAACCAAAAGGCCCTTCGTAATCGAGGACAAAGCGCCAGCCCTGTGCAGTCACAAAGCGGCGGGGGTTACTGGTGACGGATACCTGCATCTCGGGTATCAGCGTCACGATCTCGCGGTAGGTGTCGTAATCGGGATCGAGCGGATTGCCGTTTCCGGCAGGTTGAGGTATACTGTTGTTGCTCATTGGAGACTCCTTTCTGATGAGCTTGGGCCGGAGAGTGGTAGTGCACTCTCTGGCCTGTTTTTTTTCACGGTTTATCGATCTTCATTCTTTCCTTTGATTGATTGCCATACACATTCCCTTTCTACGATATAGAACAAACGTGCTAGAACAGCGACGCCTGGGCCGGAGCCAACGACCACGCGCCAGCGAACAGGCCAGAAGAAACGCGAGACCAGGAGCCGCCCCAGGAAACCGGACGGGGAAAACTGCCCCCGCCACACCAGAAAACAAACACAGGCAGCCCCAGGCCAGCGGCCAGCGCCAACGAGGCCCACGAGCCAGAACCGCCCCCACAGAAGCAAGCGGAAGGCGAGGGAGACGGCGAGACGCCAGCGGGGCAGGGCCCAACGACGAAACCGACGAACGCAGCGCCAGGCCCCGAGGCGGCCACAGCGCGAACCAGGGCGACAGAACGACGGACAAACGCAGCGCGACCCAGGCCGAGCGAAGAAACGCGAAAGACACGAGCACCGGGGCAGGCGGAACGGACAAGCGCATCTGCGCCAGAGGCGCAGCCAACAGCCACGCCACAGCCCGCAGCCAGGGCCGAGGCCACCGCGCCGCCGACCAGGGGGAGAAACGACGGCGGCAGGTAGCGAGAGCCGCAAAAGCCCACCAAAGCCGAGCCGCTAGCCACCGGCCACCGCCAACGAAGCAGAGACCGGAACCGAGACGACCCACACGCCGGACACGAACGAGGAGCGCCGGACGCGAGGAGCAGCCGAACCGGGCAACCGGGCCGCCCAAAAGCGAGCCACAGAGGAAGCCGCCGACCAAGAGGACAAGCCGAGCCGGGCGACCCAACCAGAACAGGAGCGACGAGACGGAGAAACGACCGCGCCGACGAGAGCCAGACCAGCGCCCGCAGCGGACAGGCCGCCAGAGGAGAGAACCGCAGCAGCGGACGGAACAGGCAGAGCCGAGCGAAGAACCGCACCAACCAAAGAACCAGAAGCCACAGCGCACCCCCAAGAGACACCAGAGAGGCGGGACCACCCCACCAACGAGACAAGTGTACAACAAGATATGCTAAAAAGCAAGACAAGATTACCCAAAGATAACCCAAACCCCAAAATGGTGACAGGGATGGCCACCGGCGCGCCCGCCGCTGCCACCACGCCACGAACCAGCCCAACGCCGCGACCGCACGCACGCCCCACACCCGCCCCTTGGGCAGACCAAACAACCCCCGCCGTACGCGCCGAAGGACCCACCCCGCGGGTGACCACCCCAACGGTGGAGGCCGGGGGTTAAGGGGGGTGAGGGGAGGGGGGAGCGTGGACAAGGTTGCTTTTTTGGCAAATGGCTTTCGGGGGGAGGGGAGAGGGGGGATGGGGGCAGGCGGGGGGGGACCCCAATTTCCCCCCTCTCCCCTCCCCCCGCGTGTGACGGTCGAGGTAAAACCACGCAAACAGTTCGGCTTCTGAGCGTTTTCTTTTCTATCGCTGGTTGATGGTGGATCCAATTTTGGGGGAGACAACGTATGACGGTTGAGGTAGACGGAGTCCGTTCACATCCCAGGCTGAGGCGGCGGCTTGCACAGGCACGGGGGACAGGTCCGGGCGAGACACATTGCGCCGCGTCGAGTCGTGGGGCGTGTGATCACATTCAGCCCTAGATCAACGATCAACAAAAACAATAAGAAGGGGAAAAAGAGCGAGAGACTGACGAGGACAACGTCCTGCGGCGTCGTGTGGTGGCACACGCCGCCACACGGTAGAGGCTGTTGCCGCTACGGGGCAACGCGGCGACAGAGCAAGTCCGCTCAGCAGAGTGTTGGCCGCCAGTCATCCCCCAAGAGGATTTGTCAGAATCAAGGCTCGTACAGCGGCGGACTGCCGGGAGCCAACGTCTTGGATAAACTCCGCACTTCCTCGACGTTGACCTGCCAGCGAGGCCCATCCTTCCTCGCCTCGATGCGCCCATCCCGCGCCCAGCGGCTCAGCGTGTTACGAGGCACACCGGTCAACGCCTCGACCTCGCGGAGCGGCCGGAAGCCATTGGCGCGCAGTGTGCTCAGATCCCGGTCGGCGAGGTGCTGCACGTCCTCGACGGCGATGTACCAATTCACCCTGAACTTTTTCGCCCTTACGTGGCCCTCCTGGGCCCAACGGGCCAGGGTGGAGGGATCGACGCTGACGTGAGGCGCGATCTCCCGGAGGGGAAGATAGCCCTCGGGTGGAACTGGCGACTGTCGTTCCTGTCGTCTCGCGTGGGTTTTGGTCGTTTCGTTCACTGTGACCTCCTGTAAGCCAGTGTACCACAAGATTACTCAAAAGTCAAGATAAACTGGTCACCCAAGGATGCGTTTCGGCGTGGAGCGGCTCGACTGCAAGAACAACGTGGCCGACAGACAAGGCGGTCTGCGTAGCGTCGTGTGCGGAGCAGGCCGCCGCTTTTCTTCGAGCGACCGAGATGGTGGATAGCGTGAGAAGGCAGTCTGTGGAGCTTTGCGGAACAGGCTGCCGCTTCGCGCCGACCTGAGAGAGCAAGGGGGAGGGAAAAGAGCAAAGGACTGACGGGGGCAACGCGGCGATAGATTGGATTGCATTCTTAGACACTCAATATGACTGCTTGCTTGGTATTACTCCTCGGACGCCACCACGTGGATTTGAAACATCGCCCCAATACCTTGGTATTAAGTGAATATGTACATGGGGTACCGTCTGACCAGCAGCTTCACCTACGTTGACACCAATGTTGTAACCGTTCGGACTATATTTTTGATCTAGATGTAACCGAGCCTGCCTCAATAAGTCAAAAATAGCTGATTTCTCCTGTGATGTTAATTCGAAGAAACTTTCGACGTGTCTGAAAGGAATCACTAAAAGGTGTCCTTGATTTACAGGAAATCTATCTTTTATGACAAATGCTAACTCGTTAGAAAAGAGTATTTCGTCTTTCTCCTGAGAGCAAAAGGGACATTCATACATGGACCACTCTACCCCTCTTCTTGCCCAAGAGATGTGTGCGTTCACTGAGAATACCATCAACCTCTTTTTTTAGTTCCTCATAACTTTCATGCACATAACTATCAAACTCGTTTGGATAGTAATCTTCTGGTTTTCGGATTTCAAGCGGACGGCTTGAAGTTGCACTTTTCAAGATACCACAGTGTCCTAAAAAGCGAGTAACGCTATAAGGATAGTAGTTCTCTCTAATAAGGCTTGACCTTGTGACAAGAAGCCTTTCTATCCTCTTATTGTTCTGTAATATCAACTCAACAACTGATGAAATGCCGATTTCCTCAAGTATTCCAGGAAGGTTGTCCAAAAGCTCAAAATCGCTCCCCTTTGTATCCTTCAATCTCTCAGCCAAAACCTTGTTTTGCATAATCAGAGCTAAGAGCGGGCCATACAGTTCATCCAATTGCCGCTTCTTGAAATCGAGCGTTTCCTCGGTCACTTCAAGAAATCGGGCAAGACGTTGTGTTCTAATGGAGACCAAGACATTTAAAAATAAAGTGACAAGAGAAACTATTGCTCCTATTACTCCAACAAATACTTCAGGCTCTTGCAGTAAGTTCATTCTTTACTCCTTGCGTAGCATACACATCAGGAATGCGACTCAACACCCCGACGAACATCTCATTGCAGGTCCAAGGGTGACACTCGGCGAACGCCAAAAATACAAACACCCGCCACACCGTTCGACTTGACGATGGACGGGCCTATGCTACAATGTCGTCTGCCAGGGCGGCCCTCCCGCCTTGGTCACTGCCTCGGGCTCTACGAAAGCGCCGGGGCGTTTTGCTGTCGGCTATAGTGTAGCACGATTCGCCCGTTTGCGCAAAACGTCAACCGCCTCCCTCTACTACCACCCCCGCTGCTCCCTGCATCCAACTCTCTTCAGAATTTATCCCAACCTATCCACGCCAAATCCAAAGCCAAATCAGGGAAAAGTGGGGAAAAAACTCCTTGACGGCGATGAGGTTTCCATTATGATACAAGTGGTACACTGCTTTCAGATCCCATCCCGTTTCTAAATCTCATATCTAAACGTGCGATCCTGGGAACAGAGACAGTGTACCGCTACTCCAACTGACGATCCCAACACCCTGTTTGGGAATAGTTTTGTATTGAGGTCGAGATGCGCGAGAAGTTGGAATTCCAGGCGGAACGCATCGAGGCGGTGTTGTCGATACACAAGGTGCCGGCCCGGGTGACCGGCGGCACAGTCACGCCTCGCTGGATCCGCTTCCAGGTGCTCCCGGCGGTGGGCGCAAAGATCTCGAAGATCAAGGGGCTAAGCGAGGAACTGGCCGCCGCCCTCGATGCCCAGAACTGCCGGGTGTCCCGGCGCGGAGCCGCGATCGCAGTCGAGGTACCCCGCGCCCACCCGCAGCCGGTGCGCCTGCTGCCCCTCTTTCGCCAACTCGATCCCGCAGGAGCGTCGCTCACTGCGGGACTACGCCCCGACAACATTCCATCGGTGACCGCCACCCTGGGCCTGGCCGACGACGGCGCGCCCCTGCTCATCCGCTTGCCTTCCCCCGACGTGGCCCACGTCCTGGTAGCGGGGACGACCGGATCGGGCAAGACCGCGCTCCTGCAGGCGATGATCCTCTCCCTGGCGATGACGAACCCGGCTCCCTCTCTCTTCCAGCAAGAATCCCAGGGTGGGGGGCTGTCGATGGTATTGATGGATCCAAAAGGAGGCGCTTTCGGCCTCTTCAATGGATTGCCCCACCTGGCCCGCCCGGTCATCCGGGAAATGGAGGAAACGACCGAGGCGCTGCGGAGCCTGGTGCGCCTGATGGAGCGGCGGGGAACTCGCCGCTCGCAATCCAAAACTCGCAGCGCACGCATTGTGGTAGTCATCGATGAGCTAGCGGATCTCTTGATGGTTGGCGGTAAGGCGGTGCAGACGCCGCTGACCCGCCTCTTGCAGCGCGGGCGCGGGGTGGGCATCCACGTCATTGCAGCGACGCAGAAGCCAAGCTCCGCCGTGCTGGGGCCGCTGATCAAGGCGAACTTTCCCGTGCGGCTGATCGGGCGGGTGACCAGCACGACGGACGCCCGAGTGGCCAGTGGATGGAGTGGGACGGGGGCGGAGCGGCTACTGGGACGGGGCGATTTCGTCGCCGTGGCCGAGGGGCGGGTGACGCGCTTCCAGGCGGCCTACGTCACGCCGGACGAGATCCGGGAAGTCGTGGCCCGATTGGCGCGGGGCGAGCCTGTCCTTCCGGCAAGCTCGCGGCAAACTCAGTCGGGAGCTCCAGGGGATCGTGCTCGCATCCCCGCTTCTCCCCGAACGTCCCTGCTGCCGGGGCCGGTGCGCGCTATGCGCGAGCTGACCGGAGTGTTGCGAGGAGCGTGAGGAATGACCGAGCAAGGGAATCGCAACGACGGTTGGAGAAAGCTCAAGCTCTTTGCCGGGCTGGTGGCGCTGGCCTTCGCCGTGACGCTGGCGGTGATCGTCGGCAACCGGTTGAGCGAAGAGGCCTTGAGCGTACTGGCCGGGGCGGTGTGTGGGGTGGGGGCGGCGATCCCCACCAGCCTGCTCGTCGTCGCGGTCAGCCAGCGGCGCAGCGAGTCGCGGGACTCCGAGTTCAGCCGAGCCGGGCAGCCGCCCACGTCCCAACCAAGACTCTATCCACCGGTGATCGTGGTCCAGCCGCAGAGCGGGCAGCGATGGCCCGACAACTGGAACCAGATGCCGCCCTCGTTGATGGCGCCGACGGAGCGGAATTTCACCGTGGTGGGTGGAGCTTATGAGGATGAGCAGCATCTGAAGCATATCGAGTAAATGTTGGGTCGCGGTGGGGTTTGCCGCGACCCAACATCGAACTATTCATTACAAAAGTTACTAAATTCTCGATTTCGCCGTCAGAATTGGAAGATCTGTAATTGATTTTCACTAATGTCTAGGGAGATTTTTCAACTTGTTGCTTAATGAGTGCGAGCGATTCAGCATCAACGCAAACCTTGACCAATCCATCCGAATTAAATTCTATGTTAATCAATTCACCAAAGTTAAACCACAATGCGAAAAGATAACCCAAAGCCAACATATTTCTGGCAGCATCCTCATATACATCTGTCAATGACATAATTCCATCTACCATCGTGTATGCCATTTTCTTCTCGCTCAGCAGGCGCTCGATCCTCCTTCTAGACTCTTCAGCGCGCTCTCTGGCCGCTTCAAGCTCCTTTCTGGATAAACACCCTTCCCTTAGCTCTTCGAACGTTTCTAATCTCTCTCTGGATTTGTCAGACTGTCTCCTGATAAAATCTTTGACTTCATTGGTCAGATGTTCTAAACTGTCAACCAATTCAAGTGATCCCAGGATAGTTTCCTCTGATTTCCACAACAACTCAAGGTTATGCGTAACCTCTTCACTCTTTTCTATTTCCCGCATCAGTTCACTAAGCTGATCATCAAATTGACAAAACTCTTTTTCTAACCGATCAGCTTGTTTCTCTACTTCTTTCCCTACCTGTTTAACCTTCTCGAATGATGAAGCAAGACCTTTTTCTATACCAGGTCCCATTATACTATCCATCCATTGTTCAGCCCTAACAATGGCCATATGCTCGGCCACAGGAAGAAAACGGTTCGCTACCTCCAAGAGATAAAACCCCGAAACTTTGTGGAGATTCTTAACAGTGTGAATCATTTGCTTACCTCAAATACTTTGCAAGCGACTTTCAAATTTGCCTTTGCCCTAGATCTTCTGGTGAAGTTATCCCCCTTACTCTTACTGCAGAGAACGATGTAATTTCACCTGTGTTGCTGTAACAACTTCCCCTCAATCCAGCGTCATTGTTCAAAATTCTAAAATAACCTTTTCCGCTCCTGCACTTGTTGACTCGCAAGGCCTGCTCATATGATTTTATCTGATAGGGCCAAAAAATGTATTCACAAGATTTACCCGTTAGCTTGCCCTGAATTCTTGCCTCCATTTGACCTTCAAAAAGCAAGATACCTTTAATTCTGTCTCCGGTTTGCCTAAGCCAGAGTAGTGCTCCTGAATTTTTAGGAGTATAAACAGAATTCCATGCTAGTTTCCACTTTCCTTGAATATTGATGATAGATGATTCCCCACGTTTGGTTGGATCGCCCAAGACATTGTCTCCATTTGCGTATGGAGAATCCCGCGTATAAACCCACCTACCCCTGGCCTTGCGTCTGTAGAGTCTCACAAACTCCCTCTTGTTCCCGGAATCGAACTCCTTATAGGCCTGTGGAGGGTTGTTTTCGATTTGCATCCACTCGTATCCGCACTTTTTACACTTCCAGTCAAAGCCTCTTAAATCAGTTGGATCATCCACTTGATACTGTTCAATATGCCGTTCCCAACTAGGCTTCAGGTGTACAAACCGGTTGTCGATTGGTCGTATATCAAACACCGGAGATGGGAACTCGGATTCCAATTCTACGTACCCATCAGTGCCGCGAGCACCGCAGGCAGGACAAATCTGCCTTCTCATTTGTCGTTCAGGATATGTTTTGTAGAGCCAATTTCCAAGGAGGTACATCACGATAAACATAAGAGCAATCGATCCAAAATAGCCGGGAATAGCATATAAACAGAGATCCATAGTGGCTACCTCCTTTCCAACAAATCTGACGGCGTCATTGCCAACCGGTGTACCACCCGGCACCGCTGCTCGCGGTTGATGTGGGTGTACTTGACAGTGGTGGATGGCGACTCGAGGCCCTGGAGATCCGGGACTTTGCAGGTGCACTCTGTGGGCCGCTTTGAGGCTTATACGACGGGTTGTGCCGCTATCCCAAACTTATTGATCTTCCTTGTGCTTATCAATCTCTTAGATTTGAGTGCAGGTCAATCCTAGATCAATCAAAATCTGCGAAACCCACATCCTCTTTTTGCCTATCCTTCCTACATCTACCTCAGAATGGCCGGCAAATAGATCAGTCTGGCCCTAGTCGTATTGTAACCAACACTGGATGCATTGGCAAGCCGTGCAAGCAAATCGAGGAGTGGGGTGGGGAGGGGGGTAGCGTAGGCTGAAGAGATCGGAGCGAGCGCCCCACTATCGAGGACCTTCCACGCCACCCAGGTCAACGGCGCCTCGTCCTTCCCACAGTCGAAATCCCAGAACTGTACCGCGTCTCGGTCGGCGATCCAGCCGCCGTCTCGCAGATGGAGGACATAGACGGGCAAGGCCGGTACATTGTCGTACTCGGGATGATCCACGCGGATGACCAAGCGGTAATCTACATACTCCTCGCCCTCGACCGTCTCTGTGTACGTCGTGCGCACGCACGGCGCGGGGAGCAGACGGCCTGGTTGCTCGACGGGGGTGAAGCTGGGGCAGCCGTCTGGATGGTGAACCGGCCGCGTGTTGCAGGGCCAGGTCCACCAGGGCACAGGCCAGGGCGTGGGCAGTGGGCTGACAGGCTGTGTTGGCGTGGGCGTGAGGGCGACCCTCGGGGCGGGAGGGACGTCGGCCCGCGGGACGAGCGCCATTGCAGCAGCGATCGCTACCGCTGAGATCGCGCTGATGAGAATGCGAGGATGGTTCATCGTTGCTCTCCGTAGTGATCAGCCGGTGTCCCTCAGCGGCTCGAGCGGGACGTTTAGCTCCACAAACTTGTGGTGTTTGATACGCGGCCGCAGCTCGAATTCCACGTAGCGGTAGCCGGCGGCGGTGATGGCCACGGTGTGGGTGATCGCGCCGTCGAGTCCGCTTATCTCAACAAAGTGCACGTTGCGCTCCGTGAACTCGTCCACCCGGATTACGTCGGCGTTGATGGGCTGCTTGGTATACTCGTCCACGACGGAGATTTTCAGCCGGAGTTGTGGGCTTTCCACCGTGGGATCGTCGCTCGCTGGAGCGGGTATGACGATGCTGCCGTGGGCCGGGAGATCGCCGCTTCCTTTTCCCGGCGTGGCGACGATTGGCGGCGGCGTTGATCCGTCCCGGTCTGACATTTCGCTGTCGCCGTGTGGCGTCGTGGGACGCCACACGACGTCGCCATCGAGGGCGATGATCGCAAATATGATGCCAACGCTCAGGAGTGCTACGAGTACAATCAGCAGGGTTGATTCTAAACGTTTCATCTTCTCTCCAGTAGATCGGCGGCGATTTGGTTCATAACTTGTCCTTCGGGATATCTCGGCGGGATATCCCGCCTCATCCCTCGAAAAGCGCCAACTGCTCAGGCGCTCGACGCGCCTCCAGCGCGGCCTGGGCCTGCTCCCTGACCAGCTCGGTCAAGTCGCTCCAGTCCGCGTACCACATCGTCCCCACGATGATCGCTCCCTCGAACACCTGTTCCTTGACGATCTGGCATTCCGGGCACACGAACCACCGGCTCGTCCCGCCAACCTGGAGGGGGAGCATCTCGGGCCAGGGCGGGCCGATACAATCACAGTGTTGAGTCATCTGGGCGGGCTCCCGTCGGCGATGGTTTCAGCGCATCGAGCGCGTTGCCGATCTCCCGCTGCGCCTCGATCAGTATGAGCCACAGATCGCTCAGGTCGCGCCGCGGATTGCTCGACAGCGAGTCCTCGACCACAAGCGCCGCATAGTCAAAGATGTTAGCCAGGTTGCTCAGTTGTTCGTCGCTCGGCGTCGTCATGGTCATCGCTCTCTATCCACAGGCGGCGGAACTGTTGCATCTCCGGTCTCTGCAGGACCTGCCAGAGGCCAGAGATTTCGATCTGGTACGTCTCGAAGAAGACGCCGTTGGGCGCGACACCCTTGACCACGCCGCGCCGCAGCGCGCCCTGCTCCTGCCGAACGGTCAGCCACCGCCCCACGTGGCGCTGGCCAGCGGTGTGGGCGGGATACGGCGACAGGTCGTCAGGCCCGACGCCGGACGCTGCGGCGCGGTCGACCGTGAGGTGGACGCGCCCCAGCGAGTCGAGCCACGGACCGGAGTAGGCGGCCCGGGCGGCTCTCCGGACGGCCTCAACTGCGCTCGCGCTCATATCGCCTCCTGAGGCGCCTCTCAATGCCGATCACGCGCTCGCCTCGAAACGTATCTGAACGGGCCGCCCGGCCAGCCGGGCGACGGTGCGCTCGATGGTGGCGCGCAGCCGATTCTCCAGCCAGTCCTCGGCGTATTTGTTCTTGACCCCGACGGTGAAGACGTCGTCCTCGTACCGGGCCAGGCGGAAATCCTGGAGCCAGGCGGCATGTGTGGCCTCCGTCATCTGCAAGGCCAACTCGTCGAGCGCGGTCTCCCAAACTTGCGCGGCGGTCAGGTCGTTGGCGATCACCGTATCGCCCCCAGGCGGCGCCCTTTCGCGCTCGCGTCGCGCCCTGTGCTCAGCCAGGGCCTTTCGCTGTTTCGCCCTGACTTCGGGATCTATCTCCTCCGCAGGAGGCTTACGCCAGACGTCGCCTCCCGTATGGGATGTAGGTTTTCGGGTGTCGTCTGGGTAGGTGTGGCTGTACCACAGCTCGAGCGTCTCCCAATCGTCAAACACCTCGGCCAACCGCTCGTTGCGCTCCTCGCCATGAAGCAGCGGCCACCAGACGTACTTTGGACCGTGGCTCCGACGCTCGCGGGCGCGGTCGTGCAGGATCGCCATCTCCTCGGGGGTGAGCTGCTGCACGGCGCGGGCCAGGCTTAGCAAGTCGGGTGGGGGAGGGACACTGTTCAGCAGCCGATCGACGACAAAGCCGGTTGGAGTGGTCAGGTTGTCCTGGGCCTGGGCGTACCAGATCCAGGCCTGAGCGGTAGCAAGGTCTGTACCGTTGCCGGCGATTGTGGAAAGATGGGGCTCCTGGATGTCGAAAGAAGATAAAAGACCAACAACACCAACAGGGCTGGCGTCCTGGGCGGCGCTGGTGGGGGCGTGTGTTGTTGTTGTGGATTGTTCTTTCGGATTGTTGTTTCGGATTGTTGTTTCGGATTGTTTTTCTTTTCGGGGAAAAGTAGGGTGTTCGCCTGGAGAAGTACCCTGTTCGCCTGGAGAAGTACCTACTTTTCCTGGAAAAGTAGGGTGTTCGCCTGGAGGAGTAGGTACTTTTCCAGGAAAAGTACCCCCCTCATTTTCCTCGCTCTCGTCGCCCTGGTTTCCGTCGCCCTCGCTCTCTTCATCCTCGCTCTCGTGACCCTCGCCGGTTGTTCCTTCTAGTTGACGGTCATCGAGGAGCGACAGTTGAGCGGGATGGACGAGGATGGGCTTGTCCTTGTTGTATTTATTCCAGTGCGCCTGTATCGGCTGCCAGTTGTCCAACCGTTTCAAGAGCGCCTTCAGAAAGGTGCTTTTCGGGGAAAAGTTGGCCGTGGCTTGCTCTCTGATGGCCTGGAGCGCCTCTGGCGTGACGCTCGGCACGTCCAGGATGTAATAGTCGTTGGGCTTGGTTTCATCTCCGGGCACGATGTGGATCAGGCCGCACCACACCAGGAGCTGGTTGTAATTCGAGATGGTAGCCGACCCCATCCCCAGGTGCTTTGCTATGAGCGTGTAGCCGGGGTAACACCGCTCGTCGTCCTTGTTGGACATACGGACGTAGAGGCTGTACAGGATGAACCCGGGTTTCCCGATGATGGGATACCACTCGTCGACGATGCGGTTGTGGACGCTGAACTGGTGCCTTTGACGTCGGTCGCGAACGACAATGTAATCCGAATTTAACATAATTGCCCCCTTTGTGATATAATGGGGGTGGAGGAAGCCTTTAACCTTGGCCGGGTGTGGGCTTCCTCTGACCCTCGGCCGGGCGTGACGTCCCGGCCTTTTTTCTTACTGATACTGTCCAGATATTGTCTGGCGACGAAACTCACTCATGCACACAACATTCCCCTTGTGTCGCGCTTCCTCCGCGGCAAAGGCCATCAGGTGGCTCTCCAGCGACTCTCGAGCAGCAGACACAGACGCGGGGTTTGACCGATCCTGTAGAGCGTAGAAAAGGCTGTTCATGATCCCTGTGTCTCCTCCCCCATGCTGGCCGTCCCCTGCCTCGGGATGAATTCTCTCGACGCGACCGCGCAGGTGATCGTGAATCTCAAGGGTGTACCTTTTGTCGTAGGATGCAAACTCGCCGGTCAATGTAGCGCGCGTGCCGTCATATCGAACGGAGCGTGACTCGTCGTGTGAGTGACCATTCAGTATAAGTGTCCCCGATGCGCCTTGCTCGAACTCCATATTCACGACCTGATAGTCGGCTACATTGTTGTCACAGTGGTACACGCAACGTCCGTATGGTCCTGTTTTGAGGGCCTCTCGTCGGCCCTCCTGGCTGGGGTCGTCGAAAGTAGTGGAGATAGGCCAGCCCTGGTAGTCGAAGAGGCGGTTAAGAGACGGTATTAAGCGACAAGCCGCTTTCACGATCCAGGGATAATCCAACAACAGCGTCCCATACAAGCGCAGCGGTATGGACGGTGAGCGTCGTGCGATGTGCATCAGTGGAAGTAGATCCAGATATGCGTGCATCGCATTCCACGGACAATCGCTGGCGACGGGACAGCCGTTGATACAACGTTCTGGCGCTCCTTTTGGCGCGTTCTCGGGACGGAAGTGAATCAACGAGCCGGAGGAGTTGAGCTGCTTGCAGGGTCCGAGGTTCCAGTACATGATGTCCAAGTCGTGGCAGCACTTGGCGAGGATGATGGGGCTTTCGACCTCGCTGTTGCGCCAGTTGCCGCGCACATACGAATGGGCCATGTGCCAGTAAGCGACGTTCTCACGGTGCTCGACTGCGACGATGTCGCCGAGTCGGCCCGACGCGACGATCTCGTGCAGGGTGGAAAAGAAGGCCGTGTGGCGCAGGACATGGCCCACTTCCAGCAATCGTCCTGTGCGCTCCGCTGTTTGGACCAGCCGAATACAGTCCGAGACGGTGGTGGCCATAGGTTTTTCCAGGAAAACGTCGTAGCCAGCTTCCAGGGCGGCGATGGCGGGTTCGCTGTGCATTCGATCCACCGTGCACACGAAGGCGACGTCTGCGATCTTGCCCTGGCCCATCAACTCCTCCCAGGTCTGGAATTGGCGCTCTGGGGGAATGGCGTGCGCTTTGGCGAAACGCTGGCGCCGAGTGTCGTTAGGTTCGACGACGGCGACGAAGCGGATCTGGTCTGAGTGCTTCAGCGCGTAGGCGCCGTAGGCGGCATGCCCTCTGGCGCCGGCGCCAATTAAGGCAGCGGTAAGTCCGCGAGATGCCATGACTCCTCATTTTCTCTGAAGGCTCGACGCTCAGGCCGGGGTTTTCTCACTTTGCTTTCCAGATGGCAGTACGCATTTACCAGGTCCTCGAAGCCAAGCGTGTCAGGAACGCTTTGGAGAAGCTGGTTGAGCCAGCCGATGTTCTCCAAGTCCTTTCGCACGTCATCAGGTAGCTCTCTTTCCTGGCCCTGTCTCTGCAGCGACCTCCTGACGTCCATGATCCAGACCAGCTCTTGATAGATGTGCAGATCCAAGTTTCTTATTTGATCCTTCCACGTTGCCTCCGGCGGAGATGGTAGAGGTAGCGAGCACACACCGATGACTGTAGCTCTCAGCTTTCTTAGCTTTCTGAATCGCTGTATCTTCTGAGCAAATCTCACAAGCCTCTCCAGGTTAATGTAGAATTGGTCGGAGGCGAAGAATACGAGCCACAGGATAATGAAGCTTAGCACCATGGCATTGGCTACATTTGTGACTCCGACCGCGAAAGGCAGATAGGTCGAAGGCGCGGAGAAGCTGGTTGAGAAAGCGAAGAACTTGAGCGCATAGAAACAGACAGCCGCGACCGATGCCAATGTGCCAGCGGCTGCCCTGAGGCAGACAAAGCGCTCGCCCTCGTCGCGCCCGCGGCGGTAGACTGCTCTCAGAGATGGCAGCATTACGAGACTGATCATGGCGGCGCCGAATCCGTAATACAATCCCACGAACACGATCTCGGCCAGATTGTGGGGAACGATGTGGGTGAGACATTCTTCAGTGCTCCCCGGTCCGAAGGGGAAGATGGCCACGAGAGCGATCAGGGTGACGACCAGATAGAGTGTCAGCCAGCGAGTCGCTTGGGTGCAACAAGCGGTGCAGAAGAAGTACGCTCCCGTTGTGATGGAAAGATACGCCAGGAGCCATGACAGATTATTCACGCCTGCCAGCCTGTCAATGGCGGTATATACCTCGTCTAACTCGAAGGTCACGAATAGCGAGACAAACAGGGCAAAGAGCCACATTCTTGTCCCTTGACTGGTGCGTTTTTTTCCCCACAGCAGCGTCGTCAGCTTGAGCAAAGTCGCGCCCCAGGTTACGAGGAAACCGCTGTGGTCAATGAAGGCGTCTATCACCTGGACCTCCCCAGCATGTCAGTGAATTGCGAGAAGTGATCCACAAAGTTGGGGGAAACGGCCTTGGTGGGTCGCTGCAACTTATTGCTCAACACTCGATCCTGAATGAGAACAGTGAGCGTCTCGGCCTCGCGGTCTTTCTCGCTGGTGCGGGTGTGAGAGCGCAGTAGTACCCCGTGGATGATGGTCGGATCTTGAATCGTTTGACGGAGAAGGGCCCGAGTTTGCTTTTTGTCCACCTCTGCCGTGGAGTGGCCACAGAGCATGTGGGCTAACTCGTGCAGCTTGATGTGGGCCTGGTGGATGCCGTGAGTCTCGTCCGCGTAGAAGACATAGTCGCGGTCGCCGTTCGCTTCAGCTATCCACGCCCCCGACATACTTGGCGGCATCGTCCACGGAACGAAAGAGATCTTCCGCCCGCGACGTCGTTCCAACCATCTCGTAAAATCTTCCAGAGTGAACTGGCGAAAGTCGTAATCCAGGCTGTCGAGCAGCGCCTGCATCCGGTTTTTGACGTCTTGCTGGTCCATTACCCCCCTTTCGTTTTGAGTCTATTTGTGCGAGTTTCGCACGTAGTCGATCATCTGCAGGAGCGCCTCCTTGCCCTCCTCGTTCAGCTCTGTGGCGCGCAGGGCGATCTGGTCGATCAGTCGTTCGTTGCGGTACTCCTCCAGGTAGCGCGGTATGTCCTCCGCGGCGATCTCCTCCTCGAAGAAGTAGCGCACCGGGACCCGGAAGGCTTTGCTCAGCACGCCCAGCAACCTCTGGCTGGGATTCTCGATCTTTCCAGTGCGGGCTTTCCATATCGATGTGCGGGACACGACGTCCCCGCCCATCGTCGCGATGTCCTGGTAGCTGTAACTGGAGCCATCGGGTTTGGTGATGGTGGTGAAAAGCAGGTCTATTTTGTCGGCTGTTTTCATTGCGTTTTCTCCTTCAAAGTTGGTTCAGGCTGTTTCAGCTAGTCTACACCATTTTTCTCTCTGTGTCAACCCGTGTCACCCTAAACCCCTTAAAGGAAACAGTATAGCATCTGATTATTTAACTAAATCGGATGGTAATGGACAGGCGACCAAACCGAAAAAACTGAAGTTCGTGGCAGTTGTCCAACACTTTGGTACACGTTCAACGTAATTATCCGTCCGCTCGCGATTCATTGTGGCGATGGCTACTTCGCTTCAAGCAAGAGGTTAGGCGCGGAGCCAGAATTCCCTCTGACCTGATGATTCTGCTCAATGAATCACCTTCGCGGTCAAAGCCTCAACCTATGGGATTATCCATTTGATGATCAGCTCCACAATGATCCCCATGATAACGGTTCCCAGAAGGCCAAAGAACCACCCTTTGAAGCGGTGAAACAATTGAAAAGCACGGCTGTTGTAGACATAGGGATTGTTTAGTCCCTTTTTGTCGATTAACCATGTAGCTAGGATCAGAAGGCTAGCCCATGCAAAGCCAGCGGTCCGCCAGAATCCCCATCTCCAGTAGTTGAGGGCAGCGTTGGCTACTCCCACTCCAATAAGCAATGTCGCAGCAACAGGGACGAGCACCCACAGCGCCACAAACTTGATTCTCCCAAGCATGACCTCCCACTCAGTCAGTCGGCTCTGCAGACTTTCTACTGTCTCCTCTGCCTGCTTCAGCAGATCTCGCGTCTCGCCGAGATCTTTGGTTTGTGCTTCAATTGCTTCTTGCTGGCTCTTGACTTGCAGACTGAGATCCGTAACTTTTCTCTCTGCCTCTTCAGCTCTACGTCGCTGGACCTCAGATTCTTCTGTAGCTCGTCTCGCCTCCTTAACAAGAGCATCCTTCACTATCTTGATCTGTTCCGCTACTTCGTCTTCTGCTGACATCTTTTGGCGTAGAGCCTTGTCGACCAGTATACGATCTAGAATTGTTGATGGGAGATCGTCAATGTTTTCAAATCTCGATAAGGCCCGCAGGATTCGTATTGTTACTTCTTCGGCCTTCAGATCGAATTCCTGAAAGAGCAGTGGCCAAACCCAGCTACCATACAAGGTTTCCTCAAACTCCGCGGTTCTGGGAACCCAAAACTGCAGGAGCTGAATCAACGCTGTGGGATGTAGACAGACAGGAATCTCCTCGTGCAGGGTCCTCCCCTTGAAGGCATCAAACCCGAGTAACCGATAGTCAACTGTTACAATCCAGGGATCGGCCTCGATCGGAGACTCGATGGCGTGGGGACGCTGGGCGCGAACAAAGTGCCAGAGAACTATGTCGTGCAGCAGCTTCTCATAGTTCTTTGCATTCTCGCCGTATGTCCTTTGCTCATATTCCATCTGAGAAGTGATATCATCGATAACCGACTGATTGGTTCTGTATTCGTGGAGATCAACGTTGTAAAGCTCCAGCCCTCTGGCTCGTAGTATCTGGATCAGGTTTGTTACATAAGGTCCGAAGTAGTCTTTTGCTATGAGGGTCTCACCCAACCTTCTAACTTCCTCGGCAAGTCTACGGATGAAACCTGTCAACTCAGGCTGTCTTAGACTTACCCGCGCCATGTTGGGTGTCAAGCGTAGATCCTTGAGTTCATCCAAACGCCACTGAATGGCTTGTCTTGTCTCCTCAATTGTTGGTGGAACAACGTACAGCTGAACCGAGACGTTATCAGAGAGCCGCCCGACGAGCGTCAGTGCTGTCTGTGCGGCTTCGTCGGATGGGTTAGCGTGTACGCCGAGTACAGAGAAGATAAAGTTAGTATCAACGAAGATTCGAAAAGATGGCAACTTATCCATTGATTTAGTCAGAGCTTGTATTGTCTGATCACTTAGGTTGCCAGCCTCCAGAAAGAAGTAAGCACTCAAGTATCTAAGTATGTATGATCTAACATCTATGTCTCCACAAGAGAGATAGCGAGAGATCGTCTCCTGGAGTTGGATGGAGACATCAGGGGGATATTGGTCAAGAAAGTTCTGGAAACTCGGTATTTCATCGATTTCAACATCCTCATCGGCAATCAGATTATAGAAACGACACCCCATTCCTCTCACAGCAGGCAGGAATAGCTCCTCGCTTACCGCTCGCCATGCTTTCTCAGGTTTAAGATCAGGACAAAGCTCGGCAACGATGTCCATAAACTTGTCCCTTGCACGACGCTGCACTGCTTCCGCTTCCTCAACACCTTTCTCGAAATCCCGACAGCTTTGCTCTGAAATCTTGAGATGGCCATCAGACAAAGCTAAGATTACACCAGCTTGGCGAAGGTGGGCCACCTGAGCCTCTGCTTTCGTGCGATCAAGTCTAAGGTAAAGACTTTCACGTGCCTCATTTATGATCTGGTCCAAGGTCAAGGGCCGCCCGGCTATCCACATAGCAGCCAGAATGAGTCTTTGCACAGCCACATCCCACCAGCCAGCCCTGTTGAGTTCGATATAATGGACTAGTGATACCAATTCCATAGGGAGTCCCAATTTTTCCATCGAGCTTTCTCCTTTTTCTACCGCCTGCGTGTTCGTAGAAGCTGTTATCGCTCAACCTGCCCCATCCCTCTTATCCAAATCCGACTCAAACACCACTCCCTCATTGGCGATCCGCGCCGCCTCAATGTACCTCAGCGGCATCGCCGGCGACGACCACCCCCCGGCGTCCTGCAGCCGGTCGAGCGGCGTGCCGCCCCGGGCGGCGTTGGTCGCCCAATAATGGCGGCAGTCGTGGGCGCTCAGGCCCTCGATGCCCACCCGCTCCCCTAAGACGCGCACCCGCTCGGTGATATTGCGCTTCGCTACTCCGGCGGTGGTGAGCTTGCCTCCCTTGCGGCTGCCGCGCAGTAGCGGCCCCAGGGGAAGCGCGTCGTGGGCAAAGTAGGCTTTGGCGGCGCGGAGCAACGCCCCGCGCAGGCTCAGGGTCTGGGTCTTGTCCACCTTCTCGCGGTAGAACACCAGTTCTGCGCCCGACAGATTGAAGGCGCTCACCTGCAACCCGGCCACCTCGCCCACGCGCAGGCCCAGGTCGAGAAAGAGGTGCATCATCAATCGGTCACGGCGGCCCTGGGGAGTGTCGGGGTGGTCGCGCTTGAGCGCCCGGGCCTGGGCGCGGGTCAGTCTGACCGGCTCCGTCTTCTTGAGTCCGCGCCGGGTGGCGATGCCCGCGTCCTCCCGTTTTTCGTCGATGTGTCGGGCCTCGATGCGCCGGTAGCCGGAGACGGTACGGATCATCGCGTACTCCTCCCGCGATATCGCCCCCGCCCGGGCCGCGAGTTTGCAGTAGGTCTTGACGGTGGACAGGCGCACGTTGACTGACGAGACGGCGTAACCCTCCAACAGCGCCCACTTTACAAACCCGTCGACCAGTCCCCACGTCACGCCCCGCCAGGCGGATGGGTCAGCGCCGAGGTCGCCGGGCTGAATTCCGGCTACCTCATTGAGGTAGCGAGCGAACAGATCCAGTCCGGCCCGCTGGCGGCGGAGGGTGTTGGTTGACCGGCGGGCCTGGTAGTCGGCAAAGACGCGCCTAGCGGCCTTCTGATTCATCGCCTCGCCGGTGGTTGCCAGGTCGGCGGCGGCTGCTGGCAGGTGTTGGCCGGATTCGATGAACTCCAGGAGATCGGTGTTCAGCTTGGTGTTCGTTGTTGTTCTAGTGTTCATTTTGGTGTGCTGATAAGAGAGTCGATGTGTTCAAGAATTGGGTCCGGTTCCTCGTGGCTTGCCGTGTTCTTTACATTCGATTCATACCCCACAGTTTGTTGCGAGGGGGGATTCTCTGTGGGCTTTGTAGGTTTGGGATGCTTCTGGCAGAACTGTTCATATGTGATTGTCCTGCTAGGTAGAAATTTATCAAACCAAGTAGCAAGTTCGCCAACGATTTTCGGTCGATCTGTAAAGGCAATGTTCCCTTTACGCTCCATAGTTTTTTCCCGAGGAAATGGAAATGAGATACTCAGATGATATTTGTCTACAATTAGGAGATCAAATCCCCAAGGAAGATCAACAATATGAATGTTTACTAAATCACGTACATCAGCTCGAGCCAATTTTTCTTCAAACTCTCCAATCCTTTTATGGGCGTATTCCACATCTTGATCAAGATCAGATTTTACACCAATGACTATATCTGCGTAGATAGGATTATTTTTCTGCTTACTTTGCTTTAGTTTCCCGATAAAAAACTCTTGATAATAATCAGGCGATGGATCATAAATCATGTAGGATGCTAGAACTCTAATTTCTTCTTGGGCTAAATCTACTAAATCAATAGCAGTACGATATAGCTTATGATAATTATTTGTGAATTTGATGGGTTTTTCTAACAACGCCTGTTCTATGATAGATAGGCGGCGGTCAATTGCTTTGAATCGAGAAATTCTCTCCAACCCTACTGCTAAAGCAAGGGATGAAACAGTTATTAATGTTATTGGTAAAGGTCCCTTTAGCCATTTCCAAGGACCATTTTCAAAATCAGTACCAATAAACTCCAAGGCGCTAACCAGGAAACCCGCTGACCCCGACACTATAAGTAAGCCAAGGGCAAACGCTTCTATAAGTTTTTCAAGTCGCTTCATGACTGTACCTCTCTTGAGTTTTATGATGGTCTAGCGCGCATTTTTGGCCATCTCCCCCTTGACCTTTGGAGTCCGAGTTCTTCAGCTAGTTTGACCTGCACACAATGGCATTCACTAGCTATTATATTACTCATCATCCAAGAATGTGTATTTTGTTGATAGGTCAGGAATGGGTAAATCCATCGACATTGAATGTCGCCAACAATGTTCAATTCCAATAATTTTTAGGAATCCTAGCTTGGCACCGCATTTGCTACAACGCCCTGTCTTCCGCCATTGTAATACTTGTTGCTCGTGTTGCCATCGTTTATGTTGACCTTGACGGAGCCTATTACGGAGCCGATTACAACAATCTTCGCAGATGACCCGAATTTTGGTCCTAGTGGTATATTTAGTTCCTCCATAGGTGTATTCTCCTGTGGGCTCTTCCCAGGTTTCTCTGACCTTCTTCGCGCACAGATGACAAAACCAGCTTCCACAATCACATCGCTCAAGTGGCAATCTTTGGCTGGGAGAAGGGTTTTGCCTAAAGTCTCGGCCACAGGTGTCACAAATAGCCTCGCATCCACAAAAGTACTGATGTTCCGAACAGGATAACTTCCCACAGACCTTACAGCGGTAATCGGCGAGCCTGTTGCATTCTGGATGCTCACAGTATTTGCTTTTGTCAGTTTTTGACTCGTGAGTGAACACTACCGGTTCCTTGTTAGTTACTTGAACTATTTTCATCTCTCTATCCTCTCCCGCGGTTGCCCCTGTGATAAAGGGGCGTTACACCCCTTTTCTATTCCCCCTTCGAAGGGCCCAGGATATAATACAAGGGTAGTTATGGCTACCCCTATAGCAAAAAGTAGGAGGTAGCATGAGCAGCGTGCTGTATAAAAAAGCAGTCGAGATCGCGGTAGATATCGTCAAGAGCATCGTTATTAGCCAAGTTACCGAGTTTCTAATAAAGAAAGTCAACTCTTGGCTTGAGAAAAAGAAAAAGGAAAAAGAGCTGAAACGATTGCAAAAATAGGTCGTCAAAAAACCTGTACATAGTACTACTACTACCCATAAGCCGGTACAGGGCGTTGTATCACCCTCCGGGTAGTAGTAGTATCACCCTGTAGCGCCTCATTCACGGCGGTATAGGCCGCGCCGCCAGCGTAACCGAACACCTCGAGCGCGATCTGGCGCTTGCTCAGGCCCTCCTCGGCCAGCGCCCGGATGTGCTTGGCTCGGTCATCGTCGCCGGCGTCGCGCTCGACCACTGGCGTCGCCTGCTGTGGACCTTCACCGGCCAGGGTCTCCAGGATCGTCTGGTAAGAGACCACCGGCGCTTGCAGCTTGACCATCGTCCGGCCCGGAAGGATCGCCAGGGCCCGGCCGGCCACGTCGAGCGATTCCGCGCCCGAACGCTGGAGCAACACCCGGCTCTGGCTGGCGCTCATCGCCCGAAACTGTACCCGCGTCGCCAGTTGGTTGCGGATCGCCGTGTCGAGTGAGCTTGCCTTCCAGTCCTGGCCGCCGAGTACACACCACAGGCCGTATTTGCGCGCCCGCAGCACCAGCGCCCGTACCGCGTTCTCCACCGGCTTGTCGGCGAGAAGCGCCGTCGCCTCGTCCACCAGCGCCACCACCGGCGCCAGCGGATCGCTCGCCCTGGCGTTGTAGGCGGCCAGCGAGTCCACGCCGGGATACTGGGCGAATAGCGCCTTGCGCCGGTCCATCTCGCCCAGCAGGTCCTGGAAGATCGCCAGGGCGTCGCGCTCGTTGTCGGCCATCGGGTAGAGCAGCCGGTCGCACTCGGCGAACGGGGCGAACGTCGCGCCCTCGAGGTCGACCAGCGCCAGGTCCACCGGCTCGCTCGATCGCGCCAGTTGGAAGCCTAACGCTCGCAGAAACACGCTCTTGCCCCACCCGCTGGAGCCGCCGACCGCCACGTGTACCAGCTTGCCCATATCGGCCCGCACCACCTCGGCGCGTCCATCGTCGCCGACCGTCACGCCCAGCGCCAGCCGGTGCACGCTTGGGGGTCCGTCCAGGATGCCGCGCAGGGGTACGCGGGTCGGCCACGTCGGCGCCGCCTCTCGCCATTGCTCACCGTCGGGAGCGTCGCCCGACGGTAGGGCCCGGCGCGGCTTCACCCGTTGCCCGCCCCGGCTCGCTCCTACCACGTCCACCAGTTGCGCTCTGGCGCTTGCCCGGTCCTGGTACTCGACCGGGGCCAGCATCGGCGCGCTTTCCTGCTCCACGTTGAGTAAAGGGGAGAATAAACGTGAGGGCATGATGATGCGCTCCAGAGTCACCACCATCGGCTCGACCTCGCCTTGCCTGCGCCGGATCACCTGCAGCCGCGCCTTGACGACGGGCAAAAGATACCCGGTCACCACCGAGGCCGCCAGGATGCCGCCGGCCAGCAGGGCCCAGCCCGCGAACGTGCTCAGGGCTTGCGTCGCCTCGTCGCGCTCGGTCTCTCGTTGGACCGTCTGGGCCGTCGCCTCCAGCGCCACCGCCTGGGCCGCCTGAGCCGTGCCCTCGACGGCCTGGATCGCTGCGCGCATGGTGGAGGTCGCGCTAACGCTCGTCGCGGTGGCCTCGGTGTCCATCGCCGTGCGCGTCGCCTCGGCCGCCTGCTTGGTCGCCGTCGCGCCCAGGTCCTGGGCCCGCTGAGTCGCCAGCGAGTCCAGCGCCTGCTGCGTCGCCGCCGCGTCCATCACCTGGCGCGTCCCCTGGGCCTGGGCGTTCAGGGTGTCCGTCGTGGCTCTTGCCATCGCGTCCATCGCCGTGCGGGTCGCCGCCGCTTGCGTGGTCGCCTGAGCGTCTATCGCGTCCGCCTGGCGTTGTAATTCATCGGCTTGCGATCTCAGACTGGAGGAGGACGGCAGCGTGGCAGGCGCGCCCGACGTGGCGCAGCCAGCCAGCAGGATAACGGCGCAGGCCAATAAGGTGATCGGCATCATAACTCGTTTCATCTCACCACCCCCAGTCAGAGAGGTCCAGATCGGACAGGTCCACCCCGTCGCTCTCCTCGACCGCGTAGATCACCGGCTCGTTATCCGGCAACCCGTCTGACAGCCGTCGCTTTCGCGGCTTGCGCCTGGGCAGCAGAGGACGGCCTTCAGCCACTCGCAACCTCAGCGCCAAATAGCCGACCGCGCCCAGGGCTGCCACCAGCATCCCGCCCAATAGCACCGCCACGCCAGAGGCGCCCGCGGCCCCGGCGCTGGCCACCGTCGCCACGGTCACCGCCTTGCGCGTCGCCCTGGCGTTCTCCCACAGCGCCAGGCCCAGGATGATGACGGCGGCCAGCACGCCAAATATCAGCGCCCAGCGCGCCAGCGTTTGCCCGAATTTCAGCAGAAACCAGGCCAGCGCCACCACGCCCGCGCCCAGCAGGATAACAGTCAATTCTGTGCTCATAATTCCCCCAATCCGCGCACCACCGGCCGCTATCGCTTCCACCCACGCCGAGGTCCGCTTTTTGCCTTTGCGGGGCCGAGGCCAAATTCTGCGGTCCCCACCAGAGAGCTTTCTACAAGCGACGACTCCGATAGCGTACCACTATCGTACTCCGATAGCGTACACTATCGTACCACTATCGTACTCCGCTATCGTACCGCTATCGGAGGTCGAAAAATCGCCGTGATATTGTCCACGACCCCATTTCTCGCGCTCTGAGGCGATCCTGGAGAGTGTGTGACCGTTCACGGCGGCTCTATCAACCCTTGCTCAGCGGCCTCTAACCGAGGCATCAGCAGGTACTCGACGAGCTTGGAGACCGCCGGGCTCCTTCCATCGGGAGCTATCATCTTCCACTCTAACGCCTGGCTCCGAATTCGCTCGGGTATATCCTGGTCGCTGAAGGTCACCAATACCGCCCGGTTCTTTCGCCTCTCCTCGCTGGGATAGACTTTGCGCTCTTCCTTCTCCTCCTCTTCTTCCCAGGTCGGCGCGGTGGCGCTGAACAGGTTTTCGGGTACGTCCTTATCTGTCAGGGTTGCTCTACTCATCGATAATCTCCGCCAGTTTGCGATAGGCTTCCACGGCGGGAATGCGCTTGGCGTAGGTCAATATGGATTCGTGAGCCAGCGCGCTCTCCGAGACCCGCACGGAACGGCGCACCCGCACCGGCAACACCGGGAGGTTGCGCTGCTCCATCGCCTCGATCACTTCATCCGCGTGTATCAACCTGCTGTCGTAGAACGTCGGCAGGATGCCAAAAATTTCCAGGTCGGGGTTTAGTTCCTGGCGCACCTGCTCAAACGTCTCGTAGAACAGCGCGATCCCTCTAAGCGCCAGGTACTCGCACTGGGTGGGGATCAGCACTCTATCGGCGGCCACCAATGCGTTTACGGTCAAAAGACCCAGGGACGGCGGGCAGTCTATCAGGACATAGTCGGTGTACGCGCCGTCGAGCACTCGCTTCAGCACGTTCTCGCGCCCCATCCTGGGCACCAGCCCTAACTCGCTGCCGGATAGCGCGATGTCGGAGGGGGCGAGGTACAGGTTGTCGTCCAGCGTTTGGATGATGTCCCGTAGGCTCAACTTGCCGGGCCTGCCCGCGCCAATGACCTCGGCGATGCTCTGGTCTTCGGCCTCTACCCCGCAGGCTATGGTCAGGCTTGCCTGCGGATCCATATCCACCAGCAGCACACTCCGGCCTCGCTCGGCGAGGGCGCAGCCCAGAACCCAGGCGGTGGTGGTTTTCGCCACCCCACCCTTTTGATTGCCTATTGCGTAGATCGTCGTCATCGCTCAACCCCCGATCGCCTGAAGCTGCTCTGGCGTCGCTGTACCCAAGCATTCACTGTTACCCCCTTAGTCGTCATTCTTACGCGGGCGTCCCGCCCTGATTCCATCCCTGTACCTGTACGCCATCAGACTTTCCTTGTTGATGCGCCAATCGCGGCCCACCTTCTGCGCGTCGATGCGACCCTCTGCCGCCAGTTGCCGGATGTAGCCTGCCCGGTAGCCGCTGAGTTGTTCGGCTGTTCCTGTGTCGATCCATCCCTCTGGTAGCAAGTTCTGATCTTCCATCACTTCTACCTCACCCCCTTTGTGGTAAAATAGTGAAACGGGGCAAGGGGACGCGCTCTGTCTGGCAAGGACCCGGCGACGTCGTCTTGCTCAGGTGAAGGCCCCCGTCTACTTGACGGGGGCCTCATTTTCTGTTACACTTGAGATCCTCCCCGCCGCGGCATCGGCGTGAGGTAAAGCTCTTTCGAGTGGCGAAACTCGAAAGAGCGTTTTTTGTGTGCTATGCTGCGTTCGCGCAGATATTATACTATAGAGCAGCTACGATGTCAATATTCACGCCCAACGCTCCCAGTTCCCCAACCACCACCAGGCAGCCGCTATGTAGGCCGCCACGATAGCCACCGAGAGAACCGTCACGCCGACGCCGCGCCGGTGGGCCAGGCCAGTATCGAGGAGCGCGAGCCAGCCCATCATCACGCCCAGGACGACCGCCATTGCTGCACGTTCCCATCGTGTTACTGGCATTTTCTCCATAGTCCTCTTTCCTCAGCGCATGCTTCCTGCTCGGTCTCTAGGAAGCTCCCGATCTGCTTTGTGTCACTCCTTGAATTTTGACTACGATGAGGAGGGGAACAGGGCGCGGATGACTTCCAGGCCGGGAGTGTCAGGATGCTCAACGGCGAATTTCTCCAGTTCCTCCATCGCCTCGGCGACGGTGATGGAATCGGCGAGAGGGAAGGCGAATTGGTAGTCTGCAAGGGCATCATCCTGATGGCCCAGGGCCAGGTGAGCCAGGCCGCGGTCAAAGTAGAAACCCGCTTCCTCCTGGCGCTCAATGGCGCTGGTGTAATGCTCGACGGCGGCGGCGTAATCGTCGTGGGCAAAGGCGAGTTGGCCCAACCGGGCGTGGGTGTAATGATGATCGGGGGCCAGAGTGCGCGCTTGCTCGCAGTCCTGTTTCGCTTCGTCCAGGCGGTTTAGGTCTATCAGGCTACTGGCACGATTGCGATGGTACATAGCCTGATCATGAGGTGCAAGGTGCTCGATCTGCAAAGCCGCTGTGTAGCACTCAATCGCTTGCTGCAAGTTGGCCTCCCGATCCCCCGTCGGCAAGTCTGAGTAGGCGGTGCCCAGGTTGTTTTGGGTCATCGCGTAATCGAGGGGCGCGGCCTCCGGCGTGTAGACGCGCAGCGCTTCGCGGTAGCACTCAATCGCTTGCTGCAAGTTGGCCTCCCGATCCCCCGTCGGCAAGCTAAGGTAGGCGGTGCCCAGGTTGTTTTGGGTCATCGCGTAATCGAGGGGCGCGGCCTCCGGCGTTCGGAAGCGCAGCGCTTCGCGGTAG
>Ga0180433_10002357_pt1 | contig 29293 bp, 34 predicted proteins | sample SS_ome_8_FD_132980 | JGI IMG/M metagenome (GOLD analysis project Ga0180433, IMG submission 132980) | Hypersaline lake sediment archaeal communities from the Salton Sea, California, USA - SS_1_D_1 metaG | ecosystem: Environmental > Aquatic > Non-marine Saline and Alkaline > Hypersaline >... | reverse complement strand
CCGGAAGGAACGAAGCCTCAAAAATTGATGAAGGTCTTTAAAGGTGACGCTTTATATGAAAAAGATACGGTCGTAAACAACCAAAAAAGCGTCGCAAAAATCGATGTTGTCAGCACATACAACAAAGCAAACCATGCGTCTGTCAAAAAATCGGCCGGCTGGAAGCCGACGCTGTTTGAAAAAATCGACGATGCAGAAGATGTGCCGGCAATCGTTGAAGCGCACGCAGGCGCAGGAAAACTGAAGTAATCAAGCAAAGCGGACATGCAGATGATGTCCGCTTTTTTGTTTAGGTATCTTGCAATACAAAATAGCGCATGTTATGATTTATGTATCTTGTATTGCAAGATACATAAAAGAGGTGGCTTATGAGTTCAACGCAAATGCTGAAAGGGATTTTAGAAGGATGTCTGCTTGCTGTCATATCCGAGGGGGAGATATACGGCTATGAAATGACAAAGGTGCTTGCGGGATACGGTTTTTCAGATATCAGCGAAGGAAGCATCTATCCGATTCTCCTCCGCATGCAAAAGGAAAAATGGGTGGAGACCGAACTAAAACGGTCGGCGAGCGGCCCGAAGAGAAAATATTACAGACTGACGCCCCTTGGCGAAGCGGAGCTTCAATCGTTCATCGGCCGTTGGAAAGCATTATCCGGGAACGTTAATGCGCTGCTCGAAAAAAAACTGAAGGAGATGTGAAATCGTGCTATCAAAAGACATGCAAAACGTATTGGACGACATGAGATTGTATTTAATGTCTGTAGGAAAAAGCGACAAAGAAATCGAAGGGATCATGAATGAGCTGACCGTTCATGCCTTGGAAGGGGAAAAGGAAGGAAAAACCGTCCGGCAAATTTTTGGGGATTCTCCCAAGTCATATGTTCAAGCGCTGTCAAAAGAGCTTTCATCAAGGCCGGGGGAGATCGCCAAGTTGTTCTTTGCCATTTTGATCGGCGCGATATCCTATTTTATATTCAGTGACGCCGTGAACGACAGCCTCAATTATTCGGTCTATGTACTGGCAGGCTATCCGCTTTATATTTTGCTGGCAGCGGCTATGTTACCGCTGTTGGGCCGCGTTTCAGCGTTTAAAGGGAAGAAAACGGCCTTCATGTATACGGTGATGTACACCGCTTTGACGTTTTTTCCGATTTTGGCGATTATTTTTATTGATCGGCAATTCGGGACACCTATTCTTTCGTTTGACGGGGGAAGCCGCTGGCTGATTATGGCTCTGTCGTTTCTCGTGATCGTACTTTTGTCTTTCAGGTTGAAAGCTGCAGCCTTGTCCATATTGCCGCTGCTTTTAGCCGGAACGCATTTTTTGTTTCAGTATATGAAGTGGGATTCAGCCGGAGCCATGCTGGCAGAAACTTATATTCCCTATATCGGGCTGTTGCTCGTCATGTTCATTGAGACAAAGCGTGCCAAAAATACGGCTCAATATGAATGAAATACGGAAGAGCATGATATTTTTTAAGGTAAAGACTCTTGCCTTTTGGCGATCACAATGTTTATGATCAGAGCATGAAAGGTGGCCGATATATGGATATGATGTGGGGCTATGTACTCGTCTTTATTTTGGCTGCGATTCCGTGGTTTGAAGTGATCGGTGTCGTGCCGCTAGCGATCGTTGCCGGGCTTAAACCGGTTCCGTCCGCTATTATCGCACTATTCGGAAATCTGTTAACTGTACTGCTGCTTATTTTTTTAATTGACAAAGTGAAGGCGTGGCTTGAAAGAAAACGCGGGGAGCGGGGAACGGAGACCGATAAGCTCTCAAAAAGGAAAAGCAGAGCGAAAAAAATATGGCTGACCTACGGCATCCCTGGCCTTTCTTTCGTCGGACCTTTCTTTATCGGCTCCCACTTAACCGCGTTTATGTGCATGGGCTTCGGGGCCAAGCGAAGGCAAACGGCGCTCTGGATGACGGGGAGTCTCACGGTATGGACAGCGGTGTCGGCTGTCGCTGCCTACTACGGTTTCAGTTTCCTCGCTCCTGAAAATGAAGGGCTGCTGAAAAATATCTTTAAACAAGAGGAGTGAAGTTATGCCGTTTTTAAAGGATTTATCTCCAGTTGAAGAGATGGCGCCGACAGTCGGGGTGCTTTTTTCGGCGGTCAATGAAAACATCGAACGGCTGAAATCAATCGTCTCCGGCATCAGCCGGGAGGAGCTGGAATATAAGGGGGAGCATGGCGACAAAAACAGCATCGCCCAGCTGATCTATCATTTAATCAATGTCGATATTCGCTGGGTATACAGGCTGAAGGGAAGCGAATTTCCCAGAGAGCTGGAAGAGAAATACGGGCCGATGACAGATGAAAACGGACGTTTGCCTGAGGTAAAAGGCTTACCCTTATCCGTGTTAATCGAGTGGTATGACGAGGTGCTGGAGATGTTGAAACGCACCGTTAAAGGCTTCTCGGAAACAGACTTGTTGAAGAAGGTTCCGTATGAGGGAGGGTTTTCGACCATCCGCTGGGGAATCTGGCATATGTCTGATCATAACCGCTATCACCAAGCGCATATCCCGGCCTGCTTAGGGGAGTACCGCAAGCAAAACAGTTGATTTTTTCGAATGATTTGGTATGATGCTAATTAGCAAACTTCATAGCGTTAAAGTTTTCTAGGGTTCCGCACATTCGGATGTGGTCTGGTCCGAGAGAAAACACATATGATTTGTTCATATGCACACGGAGGGATAAAAGCCCGGGAGTATCGTTTTCATCGATAACCCGGGTTTTTTCTTTTGCTGAAAATGAATTGGAGGGATTTTGATGAGATGGGGCAGTGTCATACTTGCAGCCTTGTTTGAAATTGGCTGGGTCATGGGGCTGAAACACGCTGATTCGGCTCTTGAATGGATCGGCACGGCGGCGGCCGTCGCGATGAGCTTTTATATACTGGTGAAGGCGGGAGAGAAGCTGCCGGTCGGAACCGTGTATGCCGTATTTACCGGTCTCGGCACAGCGGGAACGGTCGTCTGCGAAATCGTCTTGTTTCATGAGCCGGCAAATATCGCCAAGCTTGCTCTGATCGGTGTTTTGCTATGCGGCGTGATCGGCTTGAAGCTTGTAACAAATGAAGAGAAAGGGGAGGCGTCATAATGGAATGGATCTGCCTCATCGCCGCCGGTATACTGGAAATGCTCGGCGTGACGATGATGAACCAGTTTCATAAAGACAAGCGGCTGAGATGGATCTTATTGTTGATCATCGGTTTTGCCGCTTCGTTTTTCTTGCTATCCCTTGCGATGGAGACGCTGCCGATGGGAACGGCGTATGCAGTTTGGACAGGGATCGGCACGGTTGGAGGTGCGCTTGTCGGCATCCTGTTTTACGGAGAGCCGAAAGACGGAAAACGCATCTTTTTCATCGCGCTCATTTTGGGATCAGCCGTCGGACTGAAACTGATAAGCTAGAGTCCGGCCCGTGCACTTCATGGCAAATGGGCGTCCGTAAATTGATTTTTCAATAAACTCCAGTATAATGAAAAGATAGTTTACGAATTACAAGCAAAGAGGGTTTTACGAAAATGAATGCATATATGAAACAGCAGTTATCGCAATATCAGGAAATCAATAACGATAAGGCCCGCCTTCTGGTCAGCTGTCCGGATCAGCCTGGAATCGTCGCCGCCGTTTCTTCCTTTTTATTTGAAAATGGCGCGAATATTATTGAATCGAGCCAGTATACGACAGACCCTGAAGGAGGCCGGTTCTTTCTGCGGATTGAGTTTGAAGCCGAAGGCATCCGCAAAAAGATCGAACAGATGAAAGCGACATTCGCCACTGTGGCGGAGTCCTTCCAAATGACGTGGAGCATGAATTTGGCGAGCGAGCTGAAACGCGTCGCTATCTTCGTTTCAAAAGAGCTTCACTGCCTGCATGAACTGCTGTGGGAGTGGCAGAGCGGCAATTTGATGGCGGAAATTGCAGCGGTTATCAGCAATCATGAAGATGCAAGAGAAACCGTTGAATCGCTGAATATTCCGTTCCTTTACATGAAAGCGAACAAAGACATCCGTGAAGAAGTGGAAAAACAGCAGCTGAAATGGCTTGAAGAGTACCGTGCGGATGTCATCGTTCTCGCCCGCTACATGCAGATTTTAACGCCTGATTTTGTCTCGGCTCATCCGAACAAAATCATTAATATTCACCACTCATTCCTGCCGGCTTTTATCGGAGCGAATCCGTATAAACGGGCATATGAAAGAGGCGTTAAACTGATCGGAGCAACATCGCATTATGTGACAAACGAATTGGATGAAGGACCGATCATCGAACAGGATATCGAACGGGTCGACCACAGAGACAATGTGGAAGCATTGAAAAACATCGGCCGCACGATTGAGAGAAGCGTTTTGGCAAGAGCGGTCAAATGGCACTTGGAAGACCGGATTATCGTGCATGGAAACAAGACGATCGTCTTTAATTAAATTGTTTGATCTCCCTCTTGACAGAGGCGTTTTTCCTAGGCATAATAATAAAAAATCACGAGCGTTGAAGAGGGCCAGTAAGCAGTTCTTTCTGTGAAAGAGAGTGAAATGGCATGCTGAAACATTTCACCACATGAAACCTGCTGAACCTGCCTCGGAGTCTCAGGGGGAAAACCTGGGCGCATACCCTGGCGTTAAAGGGGAAAGAGGAGTGCGCTTTTTTCTCGCGCATTCAATGAAGGTGGTACCGCGGAAAGCTCTTTTCGTCCTTTTATTTGGACGAAAAGGGCTTTTTTTGTTGGCTTCTGCCAGATCATCTCGGAGGGGAAAAACGTGAAAAAACAACGGATTGTCATTAAAATCGGAAGCAGTTCATTAACCAATTCGAAAGGCAGCATCGATGAGGCGAAGATCAATGACCATGTTCGGGCGATAGCTGCTCTGAAAAAAGAAGGCCATGAAGTCATCTTCATTTCGTCGGGGGCTGTCGCTGCGGGATTTTTACAGCTCGGCTATCCCGCGAGGCCTGTCACGCTAAAGGGGAAACAGGCTGCAGCGGCCGTCGGCCAGAGCTTGTTAATGCAGACATACATCAAGCATTTTGCAGACCGCGATATCAAGCCTGCGCAAATTTTATTGACAAGAAACGATTTTGCCAAACGGGAACGGTATCGAAATGCATATGCGACCATTATGGAACTGATTGAACGGGGGCTTGTCCCGATTATTAATGAAAATGATTCGGTATCTGTTGAAGAATTGACGTTTGGGGACAATGACATGCTATCCGCCCTGGTGAGCGGACTGATTCATGCCGACAAACTCATCATTTTAACGGATATTAACGGCCTCTATGATTCGAATCCGAATGAACATCCTGATGCCCGCCGTTTTGATTACATTCCCGAAATTACGGACGAACTTTTGGGCTGCGCCGCATCCGCCGGTTCAAAAGTCGGGACGGGCGGAATGAAGTCGAAGCTTTTGGCGGCAAAAACCGCTCTTTCACTCGGCGTCAATGTTTTCATAGGCGCCGGAGAGGGAGATGATAAGCTGATTCAGATTTTAAAAGGAAACGGGGACGGCACCTATATCGGCCAATCCGACCTGTCTTCCGTCAACAATCATAGACAGTGGATCGCTTTTCACTCTCCTGTCTCAGGGAAGATTACCGTTGATGAGGGGGCTGAGCTGGCGATTATCGAAAATGGCGGCAGCTTGCTGCCGGCCGGCGTAACAGCAATATCCGGGGATTTTCCGAAAGGGGCGGTTGTCGAAGTTTACGGACCGAACGGCTTGGCCGGAAAAGGCCAAACGCTGTACTCCGCAGCAGAACTTGAAGAGGTGAAAGGGAAACGAAGCGATGAGTTCCATCATGAAGAAGGGATAGAAGTCATCCATCGAAATGATTGGGTAAGTATTAAAGAATAAGGGGATGAAAGAATGAGCGAAGTGATTGAAAAAGCAAAAAAGGCTAAAGTCGCAAAAGAAGAACTGGTTCATCAGCCGACTGCAAAGAAAAATGAGGCGCTTTCCTTCATCGCCGAGGCGCTCCGCTTTAAGCAAGATGAGATATTGGCAGAAAACGAGAAAGATATCGTTCGCGGCAAAGAAAAAGGCTTTTCACCTGCGCTGCTTGACCGACTTGCCTTAACGCCGGAGAGACTGAATGATATGGCAGACGCCGTCATGCTGCTCATCAAGCTTGAAGATCCTGTGGGGGAAACGCTTGAAACGATCCGCAAAGACAACGGGCTTTTCATTGAAAATGTCAGGGTTCCGCTCGGAGTCGTCGGCATGATCTACGAGGCCCGGCCGAATGTAACGGTCGACGCCGCGACCCTCTGTTTGAAAACGGGAAATGCCGTCATCCTGCGGGGCAGTTCATCAGCCATCAACAGCAATCAAGCGCTCGTCCGCGTGATCAGAGAAGCGCTCGAACAATCTGCGCTTCCGGAGGATGCCGTTCAGCTCATTGAAGATACAAGCAGGGAAGCGGCAAAACAGCTGTTCACTTTAAACGACGGCTTGGATGTCCTGATTCCGCGAGGAGGGAAAGACCTCATTGATATGGTGGTGCGGGAATCCACAGTGCCTGTCCTTGAAACAGGCGCGGGAAACTGTCACATATTCATTGATGAATCGGCTCGGTCCGACATGGCCGAGCAGGTTGTAATCAATGCCAAAACGCAGCGTCCTTCTGTCTGCAATGCGATTGAAACGGTGCTTATCCATAAAGACTGGGCGAAGAAGCATACGACAGCGCTGCTTCAAAAGCTTGAAGAAGCAGGCGTTGAAATCAGGGGAGACGAAGCTGTATGTGCGCTGCTGCCATCTGCGGTTCCTGCTCGCGAGACCGACTGGGAAACCGAGTTTCTTGCGCCGGTTGTCAGCATCAAAATTGTCGCCGGAATCGATGAAGCCATCCGGCACATCAGGCAGTACGGCACGCGTCATTCGGAAGCGATTCTGACTGAAAATCAGGAAAACGCCCGGTTTTTCTTAACGTCTGTTGACGCTGCAGCGGTTTACCACAATGCTTCCACGCGTTTTACGGACGGCTTTGAATTCGGCTATGGCGCCGAAATCGGCATCAGCACGCAAAAGCTTCATGCAAGGGGGCCGATGGGCCTTAAAGCGCTGACTTCTTCTAAATATATCATTAAAGGAAACGGGCAAATCCGGATATGAAAGTGAAACATCCTGTCTTGACATGCAGACAGGATGTTTTTTTGTTGCGTTTTCGTATTTAATTTTATAAAATTTAATTGTGCACAATATAAATTAAAGGAGACGATAAATCATGAAACCTATATTTACCTCGCAAGCTACTGCCAAAGGCGGCAGAGACGGACAAGTCACCTCATCTGACCGCGTCCTTGAACTGGAGCTGGCCATGCCGGGAACGCCAAAAGCCAAGAAGAACGAAAATGCCACCAATCCGGAGCAGCTGTTTGCTGCCGGATATGCGGCATGCTTTGACAGTGCATTGCAATTGACCGCCCAAAAAGCGCGTCTTCGAATGGAGACAGAGGTGACGGCAAACGTCAGCCTTCTGAAAGATGAAGCAGATGGAGGCTATAAGCTCAGTGTCACGCTGCAAGTAAAAGGAACCGGCGTTGAACAGCCGGAGCTCGAAAAACTCGTTCATCAAGCTCATACCGTTTGTCCGTATTCAAAAGCGATTTCCGGAAATGTTGATGTCAGCCTTGAAGTCATTTCTTAAAAAAAAGGCGCCTTCATATCGAAGGCGCCTTTTTGCTGTCTTTACAGCGCATCTGTTTTTTTCGTCAATGAAGCCAGAAGGGATTCAAGCGTTTGTTTCAAGTTCTTCAGTTCGCCAGCCGACAGATCGGTCTGGGCGATCATGTGTTGCGGAATGCTGCTCGCTTTTTCCTGAAGTGCCTGGCCGCCTGCTGTCAGTCTGACGACCACAGACCGTTCATCTTCAGGTGACCGCTCCCTTGTTAAAAGCCCGTGCTGCTCCATCCTCTTCAGCATCGGCGTCAGTGTGCCGGAATCGAGATAAAGGAGCTTGCCCATTGTTTTGACGTTTAATTCCCCGTGCTCCCATAATAAAAGGAGTGCGAGGTACTGCGGATACGTAATATTGAGTTTATCAAGCAGCGGCTTGTAAAGCTTCGTCATTTCACGCGAACTGGCATAAAGGAGAAAACAAAGCTGTCTGTCAAGCCTCATATGTTCAAATTCGTTTGTCATCGTTTCACCAACTCTTTTTTATGTTCCTTTTTATTGTATAAGATTTTTCGTTTTTTTCCCATTGTTCTGCAGAAAACCCGAAAAAACAAAAACGGATGTTTAAAAAACTCATTTTGTGAAATATAAAGAGTAGAGGAAAAAAACGTAAGGAGGAATCAGGATGACTGCATTATTTACAGCAAAAGTCACGGCAAAAGGCGGAAGATCAGGACATGTCACATCAGATGACGGGGTTTTGGATCACAACATTGTCATGCCAAATGAAAAAAAAGAAGGCGAATCAGGGACAAATCCTGAACAGCTCTTTGCGGCGGGATACGCGGCGTGCTTCGGCGGCGCATTGGAGCATGTCGCAAAACAAAAAGGCATTAACATCGATTCTGAGGTTGAGGGCCATGTGAGCTTGCTGAAGGATGAGAGTGACGGCGGTTTTAAAATCGGCGTCAAGCTGATCGTCACCTCAGGCGGGGTAGACAAAGAAAAAGCGAAAGAGCTGGTCGAAGCCGCTCATGACTTTTGCCCTTATTCAAAAGCGACGAGAGGAAATATCGACGTCAGCCTTGAAGTAAAATAAACAAACGGGAAAGATGAAAACGAGAAAGCAAACAAAGCTTGTTTGCTTTCTTTTTTAGAAAGGAGCAGCAAATGGCATATCTTAAAAAAGCGCTTGTATTCGCCGTGCTCTCTGCCGCCTTCGTCCTTGCAGGATGCGGAACCGGAGCGAAGGAGAACAACGGAAATCAACCCTCGGCTGATACGGCCAAACAGAAAGCGCCTGATTTGAAAACATATTCTCTTGACAAAAATATCCGGTCTGAAGAAGATTTTGATTTGATAGGCAAGTATGTTCATGCCGAAGACGACCAAATCACGCTCGAAATAAAGGATAAGGAACTGATTGTCCCGAAAAGCAGCCGTTTTCACAGCGAAGAAGACCATGATGACTTAATCGGGAAGCTTGTGAAGGTAGAGGTGGACGGAAAAACGCAAGAAGCCGAAGAAGCTGAGCTCATGCCGCAGTCAAAAGTCGACCAAAACGGCGTATATGAACAGGAGAATGACGGCAGCCGAAAAATCATTGCCGCGTTTGTCAGCGAATCGGAACAAAACATTACAATCAAAACAAAAGCTGGGGAAAAAACTTATCAGAAAACAGCCGATTTTGAGAGGGATGTCGCCGAAGCACCTGAAAAACTGAAAGGGAAAATCGTCAGGCTTGAAATTGAAAAGGATGGAAAGGCGGAAAGCCTTGATTTGGAATCTGAAGATCAAAAGCTTGAATGGTATGAGCCGTCAGCTTCAAAATGAAAAAGCTTCCTTCATCAGGAAGCTTTCTTTATTTTAATATTCCACTTTTTGATCGGTCGTTTCCCACGTGAGAAAGGGTTCAAGCTTTGCTTGAAGGTCCATTTTATAAAAAGGAATTGTCCGTTCGCTTTGCGTTTTTGTGATTTCTTCATAAATAAAAGAATCGTCAAAACCGGCCGATGCGGCATCTGAATGCTGAGCGGCGAAGTAAACTTCCTTCGGTCTCGCCCAGTAGATGGCTCCCAGGCACATTGGGCACGGTTCACAGCTTGTATAAAGAATGCAGTCGTTCAGCTGATAATCGCCAAGTGCTTCACAGGCGAGCCGAATAGCCGTTACCTCAGCATGCGCGGTCGGATCATTGCTTGTTGTGACATTGTTTTTTCCCTCGGCAATAATTTGGCCGTCTTTGACAATCACAGCGCCAAAAGGTCCGCCCGTGCCGCTTTTCACGCTCTCCACCGCAAGGTCGATTGCGCGCTGCAAAAATGCTTCATGATTCATTTCTGTATCCTCCTTGGTTGTCCTGCCTTCTTATTATAGCTGATGAATCTTGTAAAATAAACGCGCATCAGAATATTCAGTATGTTTGATTTCGAACGGACCATCGCATACAATGAATGCTAGAATGATGAACGGAGGATGATGTTTTGCTTACATTGTATATTGCAAGACACGGTCAGACGGAATGGAATATTGAAAAAAGAATGCAAGGCTGGGAAGACTCCAATTTAACGGCTTTGGGGCTGGCAAATGCAAACGCCCTCGGCGAACGGCTGAAAGCTGTTCAATTCCAAGCCGCATATTCCAGTCCAAGCGGCCGGGCTGTTGATTCTGCGCGGGCTATGCTGCAGAACCGCAGTGTTCCCTTTATAACAGACGACAGATTAAAAGAAATCTCGATCGGCCGCTGGGAAGGAAAAACGTATGATGAGATCAAACAAAGCGATCCTGACTTGCTGGAAGCGTATTTTAATGCGCCTGAAACATACATGCCTGATGAAGGGGAGAGCTTTTACGATTTTGAAAGACGGGTCAGCCGGGTGTATGAATTCATTCTCCACCGCCATCGGGAAGGCAATGTCCTCATTGTCAGCCATTCCGTGTTTATTTTGGTGCTTTTGAATCTGTTAAAAAAGAGGCCGGTCAGTGAACTATGGAACTCGAGCTATGTTCATGACACAGCTCTTGCAGTTGTAACAGTTTCTGATGATGGAAAGGTCACAATCGAAAGAGAAGGAGACGGGGAACATAGAGTAGAAGCAAAGAATGCCACCTGGTAGGCATGCCAAAAAGCCTGATTTCAACAATCAGGCTTTTAGCGTGTCGACAAACCCTTGCAGGCCTGCAAAGGCGGTGCTCACAGGATCGGCGGCAGACCATCCAGGCGTCCTGCCTGAACGCCGCTGTCATCATATCCTGTGAAAGTCCGCTCCGAGCCTCTTAGCCGGAATACATTTTGGCACTGAAGCTGTGGAGCGTGGCAGCGGAAATCGTTTTGTTTTTTGAAAGACAAACGGTTTTGACATCTGCCGCATCTGCTTCCGCTTTTTTTCCGAAAAGGAAGACCGTAAGAGAAAGCGGGCCTTTTGCGATTTGCTGATACGCCAGAAGGCAAAGGTTGTCGGCGATTGTGCGGCTGATCATGCGGCGTGCTGACCACAGCTGCTGCTGTCCTTCTTCATCTAACTGAATATATGCTGCGGCTCGTTTTTTCGTAAAGAGTCCTGACAGGCCGTTTTGTTTGATCTGCTTCATGAGAGCGAGCGGTTCAGACAGCGGCGGCGCGGTCAGTCTGTAACTGTCAGGGGAACATTTGGCCGCGGCCAAAAAAGACATGATCGGCAGGTAGCCTGCCAGACGCCCGCCGCTCTGGAAGAGCTTCTCTGCAAGCATTTGATCGGTCTTTTTCATGCGGATTTCTGTAAAGTGCAGAAGATGCTGCAAATCATCGAGCGTGTGTAAAAATCCATTGAGTTCATGTTCCATTTCGGATTGCGCCTGATCGATCCCGTATGTCCTTGCTGCTTTCACGCTGGAGAAAAGAACATGAAAATGGCGGTTCAAAAGGTTTATTAAATCGCTGATTCGCTGGTGGGAATAGCGAAATTGGCGGGCAAGCGCGTGCAGATCATTGATGTTCAGCCGGATCGTCATGTCAGCTCCTCGGCTTTCAGCTGAAGCCGCTCAATTTCTTCGGACGCCTGATCCTTAATGGCCCTCAGCCTGTCATACACGCGCGATTCCGCCCGGTCAAGATCGTCCAAAAGTGCGTCATACATTTCGCGCGCCTGTCCGCGCCATCCGTTGATATACATTTGGTGTGCTTTTAAAATAGAAGAACTTTCCTGCCTCAGCTCGTCAATGGCGGCAGTCACTTCTTTTACGTATAGCTGAAGAGAGTGAATGTCTTCCTGATATATTTTTCGTTTGATTTTTCGTTCTAACGCTATTCCATCGTCAATCACTACATATTTTCCTTCCCTTCCATCATCTACTACAAATATGTTAAAAGAAAAGGATACGGAAGGAAATCGTACGAATGAATCAAAAGTCTTAATGATTTTTGGGCGGACGTACCTTATATAACGGTTCTTTCGGCCTAAAAAGGGCTGAGGACATGAAAAGAGCCGCCCGTGTGAACAGGCGGCGTTTGTGTTGGATTTATTGTGGAATTAAACAGTCTGAGCGAGTTTGCCTCTTGCTTGTTTGGCTGCTTCAACCATATGTTTAAGCGCTGCGATCGTTTCTTCAGGCTGTCTCGTTTTTAAACCGCAGTCAGGGTTTACCCAGAAGCGGTCAGCCGGGCAGACTTTCAGCGCATCTTCTATAATCGTGAGCATTTCATCGCTGGAAGGGACGCGGGGACTGTGAATATCATAGACGCCAAGCCCGAGTCCTTTCAGGTAAGGATGCTGTTCCAGATAATCAAGGAATCCGCCGTGGCTTCTGCTGTGCTCGATCGTAATGACGTCTGCGTCAAGATCTTCGATCGTGTCTACAATATCTTCAAAGTTGCTGTAGCACATATGCGTATGGATTTGCGTCGTATCTTCTACTGATGAAGTGGACAGTCTGAACGCTTCGGCAGCCCATTTAAGGTACTCGTCCCAATCCCGTTCTTTAAGCGGCAGGCCTTCTCTCAAGGCGGGTTCATCGACCTGGATGATTTGAATGCCTGCTTTTTCGAGCGCTTCAACCTCTTTGCGGAGAGCTTGGGCGATTTGGAAGGCAATCTCTTTTCTCGGCAGATCATAGCGGGCAAAGGACCAGTTTAAAATGGTAACAGGACCTGTCAGCATGCCCTTGACTTTCTTCGAGGTCAAGGATTGGGCGTAAACTGTTTCTTTTACCGTCATCGGCTCTTTAAACTCGACATCTCCGTAGATGACCGGCGGACGGACGCAGCGGGAACCGTATGACTGAACCCAGGCGTATTTGGTAAAGGCGAATCCTCCGAGCTTTTCACCGAAATATTCAACCATGTCTGTCCGTTCGAATTCTCCGTGAACTAGAACGTCAAGTCCGAGGTCTTCCTGAATGTCAATCCATTTCTTTGTTTCTTTCTGAATAAATACTTCATACTGCTCGTCAGACCATTCTTTTTTCCGCCATTTTTGCCGCGCGCTCCGCACTTCCGCCGTCTGCGGGAAGCTGCCGATCGTCGTTGTCGGCAATAGAGGAAGTCCGAGAGATTCATTTTGGATCCGCAGTCTTTCTTCAAAAGCTGTCGGGCGTTTAAAGTCTTCCTCGGTCAGCTTGTCTATTTCTTCGGCAAAGGCCGAATTTGTCGCTGCACCGTATTGTTTGAGAGATTGAAGGTGCCCGTGCGCTTCATCGATTTCCGTTTGGATGGCCGCTTTTCCGGAAACAAGTCCGTTCTTCAGCAGTGTAAGCTCCAGAAGCTTTTCTTTTGCAAAAGATAAACCGTTCAAGAGATCATCGGCAAGCTGCTCGTCCGGGTGTTTTGCGACAGGGACGTGAAGCAGGCTGTTTGAAGGCTGAATCCAGACTTCGTCAACACCCGCACTCTGGATCAGCTCAAGCGTCAGATCCAGGCGTTCTTCGAGATTGGCTTTCCAAATGTTGCGCCCGTCTAAAATACCGGCGGCAAGGACTTTGCCTTTAGGAAAACCGTGCGCTTTTAAATGCTCGAAGTTTTTCCCTTTATCATGAACAAAATCAAGACCAATCCCGGCGACAGGAAACGATATCAGCTCTTCATAAGCGTCAACCGAATCAAAGTAGGTTTGCAGAAGGATATTCACTCCAGGGACTTCCTCTGTAATCGTCTGATAGATTTCTTTGACTGCAGCCGCTTCTTCATGTGAAGCCGTCACTAGAGCAGGCTCGTCGATTTGCACCCATTTGCCGCCTTCCTGCTCAAGCTCTTTCAGAACTTGGATGTAAAGAGGCGTCATTTGGCTATAAATATCTTTGATATCTTGTTGTTCATAGCCTTTTGCAAGGGCTACGAAAGTGTAAAGGCCGAGTATGACGGGCTTCGTTTCTGTTCCCAATGCTGCTTTTGCTCTTTTATAATCTTCAAGCGGTTTGTTTCTCGTCACGCGGTATTGTGCGCCTTTTTCAAATTCAGGCACAATATAATGGTAGTTTGTGTTAAACCATTTTGTCATTTCACACGATACAGCATCTTTCGTGCCTCTCGCCATTGCGAAATAAGTATCTAACGGATCATGTACATCCTTGAATCTTTTTGGAATCCAGTTGAACATCACCGCCGTGTCAAGAACGTGGTCGTACAGGGTAAAGTCGGAAACCGGTATGATATCGATTTGCTGATCAAGCTGGGTCTGGAGGGCTGCTAAAAATTGTTCGTCCATTTCTTTTAAAAAGGTCTCACGGTCTGTGTTTCCTTTCCAATAAGCCTCAAGCGATTTTTTCCATTCTCTGTTCAAGCCGATTCTTGGAAATCCCAAGCTACTCGTTTTTACATTTGTCATTCTGGTCTCCTCCTTTAGTGTTCAATAAAAAAAGACACTCACACTTCGGACAATGAGAAGGTGAGTGCCTGAAAACAGCATTTTGCGAACGAGAAATAAACGTAGCGATTGTTACGTCAACTCGAACACCTCCTATCGACCGTAGGTTGATGGTGCGTCAGAACAGGCAGGTCTCCTGGCTCATGAATCGACGGTTATTTCCCCCTTCCCGTATAGAAACAGTGGGTTTTATGAAATAACCTCCTCATTCACAGTGGCGGGACCGCGTCGGATTTTCACCAAACTTCCCTTTTAAAATCTAACCTCGTTAGATTACCATGTTCCCGGCGATGAAATTGTTTAGTAGATTATATACCGTCACGATCTTTTAGTCAAAATAATTTTTGAATTCTTGCAATTAAAAAGATTCAGCCTTATCGATAGCCATGAAAAAGGCCGCCGACATTGTCGGCAGCCTCCTTAGGCTGTTAAAGGGAAAGAAGTTTTGCTTCGCCGGCTTTTTCCGCCAGTACCTCCGGCGCCGACAAATATAAGAATCCATTGCCGATCAGCGCTTTTGAGTAATCAAGAGGAAGCGTGCGGCGGATTAACTGAGCATACAGTTCCGGTTCTGTCAGCTTCCGTTTAAACGCCTCTTCTTCAGCTGACTTGATGAGAGCGAGCGCGCCGCTGACGTGCGGTGTGGCCATCGATGTTCCCGTCAGCTTTCCATATTGATGATCGGGCAATGTAGAGAGGATTTCTTCTCCTGGTGCAACGAGGTCAATTTCTTTGTTCGCATTTGAGAATTCGGAAGACTCCCGCGTCAATGACACAGACCCGACAGCGATGACTTCGTTGTATGCAGCAGGGTATGAGTACTCCTCTGTACGGTCATTGCCGTCGCCTTCGTTTCCGGCGGCGCAGACGACGAGCACTCCGTTTTTCACGGCGTTTGTCACCGCTTCTTTCAATTCCGGAACGTCGGCAGGTCCGCCGAGCGACATTGAAATGATATCGGCTTTTTGTTCGACGGCGTAGTTGATCCCGTTGATGATCCATTCATAATCGCCGCTGCCGTCTTCACCGCCGAGCACCTTGACGATTAATAGGTTCGCTTCAGGTGCCACGCCGGAGATGCCGCCGTTTTGATCGTTTGCGGCAATCGTACCCGCCACATGGGTGCCATGTCCATTATAATCATGAAATTGATCTTCTTTTCCATTGTCATCATCAGTAAAGTTTCTGCCTCCGATGATTCGGTCTGCCAAATCGGGATGGGTTGCGTCACAGCCTGTATCAAGCACTGCGACAGTGATATCTTTTCCTTTAAAACCTTGTGACCACAGCTCCGGTGCCTTAATCGCATCGATTCCTTCCGGCAATTCGTTCACGTCCATCAGCTTTGTGTCAGTGACATAAGGAATTAATCGCATTTGCATTTCAAAGCCCTCCCTGTTATATGCTGCTTTAGATGGGTTACAAGGTGCGTGATTTTATTGTAAAACATTCACTTTGTTAAAAAAAGGTTCATTTGTATGAATTTTATGAAAAGTTAAAAAATATAGATAATAGAGGAGAAAAGTCGAATAACTGCGAACAATGCTGGAATTGTAAGCGAAAAGACCTGTGAAATCGGCGAAAGGGCGAGAGAATCACTATATATATGAGATTTCGCTTCATCATATTATCCCGGCAAAAGGATATCCTATTAAAAAAGGGAGTTGATACAGGGTGAAAGAACAAGAAAACGAAAAAAGAGACGAATTGTCAATCGAGCAGGCGGAGTTTGTGCCGCATCCAAAATATGAAGGAGAATACGCGCTTTTGCTGCACGAAAACTATCACCTGCTGTCAAAGGACGACCTTGAACAGGATAGCGAAAAGTAAGAACGGAGCTCGGCATCTCGGCGAAAGAGCTGGTTTAATTTTGACGAAAAAGGGAATCAACCATAATAGAGAGCATTAAGTTTGCTTTTCTTATTGACAGTTATCCTTTTTTTCTGTAATCTCATTGTGTCCGGTAAATACAGCTCTTCGTTAGGTGAGGCTCCTGTATGGAGATACGCTGCTGCCCAAAAATGTCCAAAGACGCCAATGGGTCAACAGAAATCATCGATCTAAGGTGATTTTTAATGCAGCTGGCATGCTGCCTATGCCATACAGTGCTAAAGCTCTACGATGGAAGGCGTTAGGGTTTTATTTTGTATGGCTTTTAACACCTTCATTTCAATGAAATAGGTGTTTTTTTATTTTTTGAGGAAAGTGAACTTTCCGTATTAAACAAGGAGGTGGAAGTATGGATTCTCCCCATTCGAGGCGGTTTAATCATACGAGAAATATTTTACAGCATCACACATTGATTGATGAGGAGATCCTTATACTTCACCCCTTTTGCTATGGTGATATAAGGATCTCCTGAAAAGGGAGGTACAGATTGCCATGGTAAAAAACATGACATATGATGAACTGATTTTACGCATTATTATTTTACTGAGAGACGGAAAACGAAAAGAGTTTCAAAACGTTTTAGAGGAACTGCAGCCTTATGATATGGCGATTCTGTTTAAGGAAATGCCCGAAAAGCACCGCGGCCGGTATCTGTCTTTTTTAACGGTTGAAGACATTACCGATCTCATGGGCGAACTGGACAGAGAAGAGCAGCTTGTCGTTCTGAACAAGGTCGGCAAGGAAAAGGCGATCCATGTGATGAATAAAATGGACAACGACGACCTTGCCGCGCTCTTCGAGGAAATGGACTCAGAGCTGAAAGACCAGCTTCTTTCCAGTATGGAAGCGGAAGAATCTGAAGCGGTCCGCGTTCTGATGAACTACCCGCCTGAAACAGCGGGAAGAATCATGACAAACCGCTATGTCTGGATTCCGCAGCATTACACGGTAAAAGAAGCGGTTGTCAAGCTGAAAAGCTTTGCGGAAATCGCGGAGTCGATCAACTATTTATACGTTATCAATGAACAAAAGCAGCTTGTCGGGGTTATCTCATACCGGGATCTCATTTTGGCAGAACCCGATGAGAAGGTTCAGGAATTAATGTTTACAAGGGTCATCTCGGCGGACGCTCTTCAAGATCAGGAAGAAGTCGCAAGGCTCATTGAGCGGTACGACTTTCTGGCGATTCCCGTTGTAGAAAAAAACCATGAGCTTGTCGGGATCGTAACGGTCGATGACATTATTGACATCGTCATCCAAGAAGCGAATGAAGACTACGAAAAATTTGCTGCATCAGGTAAAGCAATCACGTTTGATACAAAATCGTATGTCGCTGCATATCGACGTCTGCCGTGGCTGATCTTGCTTCTGTTCATCGGTTTGATCTCAGGCAGCATCATGAGCTATTTTGAAGACACACTGCAGCAGGTTGTCGCATTGGCCTTTTTTATGCCGATGATCGCAGGAATGACGGGTAACACCGGGACGCAGTCTCTCGCTGTCGTCATCAGAGGGCTGTCAAAAGAAGAACTCAATAAAAAAACGATTTTCCGCTTGATTTTCCGGGAGCTCAAGGCCGGCATTATTATCGGCGTTGTTTGTGCGGTCGTGATTACAGGAATCGCGATTGTATGGCAGGGGAATCTGCTGCTCGGATTTGTGGTAGGGACTTCGCTCTTTGCCACACTGATCATCGGAACGATGGCGGGAACGATCGTCCCGATCATCCTTCACAAGTGCAACGTCGACCCTGCGATTGCATCGGGTCCGCTGATCACAACTTTAAATGACATTTTGTCACTGCTGATCTACTTCGGTATTGCAACTGCATTCATTCATTCACTGTAAGACAGCAGCCCTCCTTTTTTAGGGAGGGTTTTTTGCTTGCCAGAATCCGTAAAAGCCTATATATTTTAGGCAGAGATCAGGGGGGATTGGTATGAGAAGATTTGCAGCTGTGCTGATTTGTTTAGCCGTTGCAATGGTTGCTGCCGGCTGTCAGAATGAAGATGAAGGAAAAGACAGGCGGCTCGTCGCAGTCGAGGGTATGCTTGAGGCGATATTGAACGATGATGTGTCAAAGATGAAGCGGTTGTACGTGGAGGGCGCAACCCCCTCTCCGGAAACAATCCTGGAAAACAAACAGAAATGGGGAATTTCCGGGCTTCGTGCTGATGATTTTCAAATTTCTGAAGCGAGCATCCATGTGTTTCATGCCGCTTACAAGATGGAAAATACCGGTCAGCCCGGAACGATCGCGTTTCGGATACGCAATGATCCAGATAAAGGCGTTATGATTGATTTCATCGGATACATAAAGGAAACGAAACAGCAGGAAAACAGGTGACGAATCATCCGGAGGGTATGATTCGTTTTTTTAGCGGTTTTTGTATTTAAAATGAGCGTTAAGCTGTCCTTCGAGCATTTTCTTTCTGAGCTGCTGGTCGTTTTTCAGTCTCTGTTCTTTTTTGCGCATATCTTTGAGGATTTCTGCCGTCTGAACACCGTCTTCCCGCTTGTTTGCGATTTCCATCAGCCGTTCGACGTCAGCAAAGGAATACTTGCGCGTGCCTCTTGAAGAGCGCTGCGGATAGATCAGCTTGCGTTCTTCGTAATAGCGGATCTGCCTGACCGACAAACCCGTCAGCTCGCTGACAATGCCAATAGAAATCACTTTTTTATCTTTATAAGAAAGATCTTCGACTGTCATTTTCCCACCCCTAAGATGACTTTTTTTGTATTATATAAGAAAACGCGCGAAAAAACCTGACGTTTGTTAGAAAATCTAACATTGTTGAAAAACTTTTAAAAAAATCGCGGAAGAAAAGTTTACAGGAACCATGCAAGGGGTAAAAGTGTTTTGTATGCTGTAGATACAGACTGATGAGGGGGAATCATTGGATGAAGGAACACAAAGCGGTCTCACTCGCCAAAGAAATCGTTGCTTTAGACATTAAAAGAGACGAATTGCTCGAGACATTAATGAATCTTGCCGGAAAGGATGCGTTTCCGCTGCTGAGGGCAGTGCAGAACGGCTTTTATCAAAAGTCCTCTTAAATCCGGAAGCGGGAGTGAAAGCAAACTTTACACGGCCTTAAAGCCTGGTTAATAAATAAGGTCTATTCTTATATTACAACACACGAAAATGAAAGGAGAAGATCATGAGCAGGTTGTTAAAAAACGCTTTGGAAAAGGAAAGAAACCATTACTCAAAAAAACTGAGCTCACTCGGTGAGTATAATCAGGATGTTTTGCAGAGGATGACGATTACGGAGCTCAGAAAAGAATATTTTTATTTTTTCCGGAAAAATAAAGCCCGTGTTCAAAATCGGCCATTTTGAAAAAACGGGCTTCTTTTTAATATCTTAAAAAAAATAAGCAGGAGTTTTCTTTCGAATAACGAAAATATATACTTATAGAATATGGGAAAAGCATGACCCTTTCTTTTTCTACATTTGTAAGGGTTTTCATTTCCCGGGTTCATTTTAAGAAAATAGTATAAGAGGTAGATGATATGAGACTTTCGTTTAATGAGGAAGAAGTTCACCGTGCTATGTCGCTGTACAAGGTTTTTGCCAGGGCTTTTAAAAGCGTTTCAGAACATAGTATTCGGGACAGCAAGGAACACGGCTTTAATCCTACAGAATTTGCTGTATTGGAGCTTTTGTATACGAGGGGAGCCCAAAAGCTGCAGCAAATCGGCTCGAGGCTGCTCCTTGTAAGCGGAAACGTAACCTATGTGATCGACAAATTGGAAAAAAACGGTTTCATCAAACGAGAGCAGGACCCGAAAGATAAACGGTCTGTCTATGCGAATTTGACAGAGAAGGGAAAGGCATATCTCGATGAGATTTATCCGATCCACTCCCTGAGAATTGCGCGGGCTTTTTCAGGCTTGACAAAAGAGGAACAGGAGCAGCTGATGGCCCTTTTAAAAAAAGCCGGAATCCACAGCCAGCATCTATTGTTTCGCTGAAAAAGTCAGTTTTCCGAACGGTCAATTTCTTTTAAGTGATCGAGAATAGCTTTGATCTGTTTGTCTTGGGGCTGTCTGAAGAAGCTTTCGAAAGGGCATCCGAGCTCCTTTGTGCGTTTGATGACAGCCTCCATCGTAAAATTTGAGGGTGCCAAGTCTGAATGGACTTCATCCCAAAACAGTGGTGCGGCCACTGTGCCAATCTCATTGCCTCTTGTGGAATACGGGCAGATGATCGTTTTTCCCGGAGCGTGCTGCACATAATCAATATAGAGTTTTCCGCCCCTGTTTTTAATCAGGCGTTCGGTTGTGAACAGATCGGGAAAAAGTGAGACGCAATAAGAAGCCGCAAAGCTTGTGAAAAGGCGGGTTTCTTCATAAGTAAAGGCGTTTTTTGAAATCGGAATATAGATTTGTATCCCTTTATTTCCCGACAGCTTTGGAAAAGACAAGAGGCCAAGCTGTTCAAATAAACGGTGCAATTCATTCGCGGCTCTGACGGCCTGTGGAAACTCCGACCTTGAAGGCGGATCGAGATCGAAAACGATTTCGGTCGGACGGGTCGTATCCGCTGTTTGAAAAGGGATATGGAACTCCAGCGCAAGCTGATTGGCAAGCCACAGCAGAACTGAATAATCGCTGCAGATGATATGCTCGTGCTCGTCATCCCGAATGGACGTGATAAATTCGGGTGCGTAGTCGGGCTTGTTTTTTTGAAAAAAAGATTCTCCGCCGGAACCGTGCGGATAACGGATAACGGTAAGCGCCCGATTGTCGAGAAACGGAAGCAGAAAATCGCCGATTTCATTCAGATATCCAATGTAATCCGCTTTTGTTTTATTGCTTTTAGGAAAGATGACTTTATCAAGGCTTGTCAGCTGCAAATCGGGGTGGACGTTTCTTGAATGAAGCAGCAGGCGCTTGTAAGTACAATCTTCCCAAGCCATGTCAAATTCAAAAGAAACAAACGACACCTCGCGCAATGTCCCGTAATGAATCGTTAAATAATGGACCGTCATGCAAATCGACGGATCTATGGTATATTCGCCGGGCTTTGTTTCGGTTCCGTACTGCTTGACGATTGAAAGAATGGCGTTTCTTTCCTGTTCTCCAAGTCCGTGGGAAACCGAACCGACTTCTTTGATTTGACCGCGGTCATAGACGGCGATTGTCAAATAACGGTTTGCCATGTTGTAGCCTGTCATAAATACAGCTGCTTTTTTGTAGTTTTTGAGCTTGAGCCATTCGGCTGTTTTTTTATTTTCAGCCCAGCGGCTGTCTTTTTTCTTCGCAACAATTCCCTCGCCGTCAAACCTTTTAACAGCATTCCATAGAGCATGGAAATCTGAAGTGTCAGGGATGTATTGAATTCGTGCGTGAGCCATCGGATCGGGAGCCATCGGCAAGCCGAGTTCTTTCATCAGGTCGGAAAGCACGCGTTTTCGTTCGGTATAGGGGAGTGAGGTTAAACTTTCTCCTTTAAAGACCAGTAAATCAAAAGCGAGGTACTGACACGGTTTCTTCGCGGCAGCTTGTTCAATCAACTCGGCCTTTTTGCTTAACCCTCTTTTTTGGACGTATTCAAACCGGGAACGAAAACGGTTTGTCAACGACACAATTTCCCCGTCAATCGTAATCGGCAAGTGTTCTTTGAGATTTTCGATCATGCTTTTTGCAAATTCCGTAATTTCCGGAAATGTGTTTTCGAGCGGCTGCGCGTTTCTGCTGATGAGCGAAACGTCGCCGGCCGCAGAAATTTTTAAAAGCCCCCGATACCCGTCATACTTGGCTTCATACCGCCAATTGCCGCCTGAAGGAGCGGATGTGGTCAACACGGGCTGCATCGTAATTCCCATTTTTTATTTTGCCTCTGAAGCTTTTTTGCGCGACGTTTTTTTCTTTTTTTCCCCGGTTCCTTTTGCAACAGGCGTTTTTGCCGCTTCCCGGTCAGGCGCTTTTGTCCGTTCGATGCTGGCTTGGAGAGCGCTCACGAGATCGATGACATCCTCGCGCGGAGCGGCGGCTCCGGCATTTGGTGTGACACCCTCATTATGATCGATTTTCTCTTTGATTTTATCCATCAGCGCAAGTCTGTACGTATCTTCATATTGTTCAGGCGCAAATGTCGTCGTCAGCTCGTCTATTAGTGAAATCGCGGTTTGCAGCTCTTTTTCGTTGACCGCGGTTTCCTCCGGAACACCGGGTACGTGGGCCGCGTTTCGGACTTCATCAGGGTAGTGGATAGACTCCATTAAAATGCAGTTCTCGTAGACGCGAAGAATGGCGAGCTGTTTTTTGGAGCGGATGGTCATATGGGCGATTCCGATCTTTTCTGTTTTTCTGAGCGCTTCGCGCAAAAGTGAGTACGCTTTTACACCGTTATCTCCCGGTCCGACGAAATATGAACGGTTGAAATAGATGGGGTCGATTTCCTTTAGCTGGACAAAATCAACAATTTCGACAGCTTTGTCTTCCTGCTCTTCTTTGAGCTGTTTCAGCTCATCGTCCGATAAGACGACGTATTTGCCTTTAACATATTCGTAGCCTTTGACGATGTCGTCGGGCGCGATTTCCTGGTGGCAGTTTGTGCACTTTTTCTCATACTGAATCGGGGCGCGGCATTCTTTATGAAGCGACCTTAATTTAATATCCTTATCCTCTGTCGCTGCGAACAGTTTAATGGGGATATTGACAAGGCCGAAGCTGATTGAGCCTTTCCACATCGTATGCATCGGTTCGGTTCAACTCCTTTTCTTTTATTGATGCCTCTCTGCAGATTGTTTCATGAATAGCAACTTATGGATAACAGCGCGAAAAAAAAGCATCCAGGCTTCGGCCCGGATGCTTGCGGCGATACAGTGATTTGCTTGGGGAAAGCGCTTAGTTCGGCTCGGGTTCCTCCTGCAAAGACGGTCTGTTCTTTCTGGCGAGAGAAGAAGAAAAATATTGATATCTGCTTTTGCTTTTGTGCTTCGCGGCGTACATGGCCATGTCGGCTTTTCTCATCAGCTCATCACCGTCTGTTCCATCGGCCGGGGAAACGGCGATTCCGATGCTGACGGATGTTTTGAGGCGGTGCTCTTTAATGTGAAAAGGCGTTTCAAACTGACTGATCAATTGCCTGGTCAGCTGATCGGTTCCATGTAAAGGGGCGACAATGATAAATTCGTCACCGCCTAACCGGGCGATGAAGCCTTCATCAGGCACACAATGCGCCAAACGCTGTGCTGCTGCCACCAGCAGCAGATCTCCGACGTCGTGGCCAAGGGCGTCATTAAACACTTTGAAACGGTTTAAATCCAAAAACAATACGGCCGTCCCCGTCTTCTGCCGCTCCAGAGCATTTGCGAGATGGTCGACTGCATACCGTCTGTTTGGCAAATCTGTCAACGCGTCATAGTGAGCCATTCTATGGATTTTGCGTTCTGCTTCACGCTGGTTTGTCATATCTTTACAAATGACATAAATGCTGTCAAGCTGCTTTCTGACGTACACCGGTATCAGCGTCACATTTACATCAAAACGCTTTTCAGCTATTTCGATTTCCGTGTCGCGGTTGAGGGCCTGTTTTTCATTTTGGACCTGAAGAAACCAGTTGAGCAGTCTGTCATGATCCTCCTGTCGAAAAAACGAAGACAGGCGCTCAGGCTCAACTCCCATTTTTTCAAGAAGGCTGTATCCCGATGAATTGGCGGAAAGCATTTTGCCTTCAAGCGAAAACACGTAGATCGGATCAATGTTGTGGTTAATTAAGGACTGGAACCGTTCCTCATTATCTTTGATTTTCTCGATATGAAACAGCAGACGCTTGTCAGTGAAGGCGCCGAAAATCAAGAAGCATTGAAGCATCAGGCTGACAAGTACGATCATAATGCCCAGTTCAATTGCATCGATTCCTTCGCGGCCTGTATCACGGCCGTCAGTCATGAAAAGCGTAGCTGCTGCCATTCCTGTATAGTGCATGCCGGAAATGGCGCCGCCCATTAAAAGCGCGCTTCCGATTTTAATGAACAAGATCCGAAAGGAGCCGGTTTTTTTGGCGAATACCACTGACAGTTTTAAGGCAGCGAAGGAGGCGAAAATGGCGATTGCAAAAGAGGCGGCATAAAGAACGGGATGATAGACGATTGTCATATTCTCCATCGCCTCCATCCCGAGAAAATGCATGGATGCGATCGCACTTCCCATTGCAAGGGAGCCCGCCGCCAGTCTTGCATTCGTCGGTTCTTTTCCATTCACAACATAAAATGAAATGAGCGAGCCTGCGAAAGCGGCAACAATCGAAAGCAAGACGAATCTCAAATCGTATTTCATTTCTTCGGCTGTCTGAAATGACAGCATCCCGATAAAGTGCATAGACCAGATACCAAGCCCCATCGTGAGGGATCCGGCCAAAAGCCATCCGATATTTTTCCTGCCCTTTGTATGGACGACCCGTTCCGATAAATCAAGGGCTGTGTATGCTGCCAAAACCGCAGTGATATAGGATAAAAGAACGAACCATCCATTATATTCACCAAAAACTTCTGTCACTTTCTTCTCCGCCTTTTTGTACTATGATGAAAAATCTGAATTTCTATACTGTATTATGAAAGGCCAGACTGCCGTACTCTTAACCGTTGACATAAAAAAAGCGGCAATAGCGCTACATCCGGTATAATTCGTGAATTATACTATATATAATGAAATTCGCCAATAAAAAATGATATCCTTCTGCTCTTTCTAAGGAGGACTTCCCATTTTGCTCTTCAATTTTCCTGAATTGTGTTAAAATCGTTTTTGTACGTTCTTTGGAACTTGAAATTATCAATCGTCAAAGGTTGTGGTCGATATCGAGGAGTTTATTTTATCATTGGCTGAGGCGTTTAAGAGCCTCTCGTATTTAGGGATTTTTCTGGCGCTGTGCATCGAATTCGTGCCGGCTGAAATCGTTCTGCCGCTTGCCGGCTACTGGGTGTATCAAGGCGATATGTTGCTGATCGGGGTCGTTGCCGCAGGTTCACTGGGAGGTGTCGCAGGTCCGCTGACGCTTTACTGGCTCGGGAGGTACGGGGGGCGGCCGTTTTTGGAGCGCTACGGTAAATACTTCTTCATTAAGCCTGAAGCGCTCGAAAAATCGGACAGGTTTTTTGAAAAGCACGGGGGGTTTGTCGCATTCAGCGGCCGGTTTATACCGGGCATCAGAACGCTGATTTCCATTCCGTGCGGACTCGCTAGAATGAACGTGTGGGTGTTTTGTATTTATACATTCCTTGCGATCACGCCGATTACGTTCGTCTATGTCTATTTAGGCTTTTACCTCGGCGAAAACTGGAGCAAAGTCGGCAGCCTATTGGACGGATACCTTCTTCCGGTCGGCATCGGATTCATCGTTTTGTTCGTTCTTTACCTTTGGGTGAAAGGCAGGCGGAAGAAAGTCAAATCGCAAAGCGTTTCAACTTTTTTAAATAAAAATAAGGATTGACAGCCGGGCGCATATGAGGTTAATATTATCTTATAATTCAATATTTTCTTTTATCCCAAAGGGGAGTAGCGTCCGGATGTTAAAACCGGAAACAAAGTCGTCAGTTCATGGATGTTCATCCATCGGCTTTGTTGGCATGATTTAATCAATGATAACCATGTCTAGCAAGACCTTTGCCTAATGTTGGCAGAGGTCTTTTTTGTTTTCTGAAAATACCCTGCTGCATTAGCGGGAATAAGAGAAAGAGACAATCACTTAGGAGGAATTATAAAATGGATGCAGCATTATTACTTGAATATGGTTGGGTTCTTCTCATCCTAGTCGGGCTGGAAGGTATTTTGGCCGCGGACAATGCCCTCGTCATGGCGGTCATGGTTAAACACTTGCCTGAAAAAGACAGAAAAAAAGCGCTCTTCTACGGGTTGGCCGGCGCGTTTGTGATGAGGTTCGGCGCTTTGTTTGCGATCTCTTTTCTTGTCAACGTCTGGCAGGTGCAGGCGATCGGCGCCGTCTATCTGCTTTACATCTCCATTCACCATATTTTGAAAACCCATGTTTTCAAAAAGGACGAAAAGGTGAAAGAGTCGAAGCAAAGCGGTTTTTGGCCGACGGTTATCAAAGTTGAGCTGGCGGACATCGCGTTTGCCGTCGACTCGATTTTGGCGGCGGTTGCGCTGGCTGTCACACTTCCGGCAACGAACCTGCCGCAAATCGGCGGACTTGACGGCGGACAGTTCATGGTGATTTTAGCCGGTGGGATTATCGGACTGATTATTATGCGTTTTGCTGCAAGTCAATTTGTGAACTTGTTAAAGAAACGTCCGAGCCTGGAAACGGCTGCTTTTCTGATTGTCGGCTGGGTTGGTGTGAAACTGACGCTCTATACGCTCGCACACCCGCAAATCAACATCGTCTCTGAACATTTTATTCATTCAGGTACTTGGAAGTTCATCTTCTGGGCGGTGCTGATCGCTATTGCGCTCGGGGGATGGTTTATGACAAATCCGAACAAACACGAGAATAAAGCTGCAGAGGAGTAAACAGCTTTCGCCAGACTGCCGGTCTTTCACCGGCGGTCTTTTTTGTTTGCCCGCACTAGGAAGCACCGGGGATGATTGCCCTAGTCCAACCGAAATAAGATTTCATTTTATTAACAGGCGTGTTACAAAAACGGCGGGAAAACCCCCTTAATCGTCAAACAGATCACGAATTGTTCTAGGAGATCAAACAAATCATTGTCACAATTGAAAAATTAGAAATGAATACCGCGTTTTCTCCTTTGCGAATCCCTATCAAATTAGCTATCATTAATGAGTAGTATAGGGAGGAACTGAGGTGAAACCAGTGCTTAGCCTTTTGTTTAAGACAGGAAAAAAGAAACAACAATCATTAGAAGAGTCTGTAATAAGCATACAAAAAGGAAATCAGCAGTTGCAAAACGAGCTTATCCATCAGTATAAGCCTTTTGTGGCTAAAACGGTTTCATCCGTGTGCAAACGATATATAGATGAAAAAGATGATGAATTCAGCATCGGCTTGATTGCATTCAATGAAGCCATTGAAAAATATTCTTCAGATAAAGGAAATTCTCTGCTGGCATTTGCAGAGCTGATCATTAAGCGCAAAGTCATTGATTATATCAGAAAAGAAGCGAGAAATGCCCAGAATATCAATATGGACATGCAAGAAGGAGAAGAACAGGAATCCTCTCAAAGCATGATTGAAGCGGAGCTTTCCATTCATGAATTCAACCGCATGCTCGAACAGGAGCAGAGGCGGGAGGAGATTTTCCATTTTAAAGAAAGGCTTAAAAGTTTTGGCCTGTCTTTTTCCGATTTGCTGGAGCATTCGCCGAAACATACGGATGCAAGGCAAAACGCCATCAAAGTGGCATATACGCTAGTCGAACATGAAGAGTTAAAAAAGATCTTGTTTGAAAAAAAGCAGCTTCCCGTCAAACAGCTTGAAAAGCTGGTGGCTGTCAGCAGAAAAACCGTAGAGAGAAACCGCAAATATATCATTGCTATGGCGATCATTATAACGGGCGATTATGTTTACCTTAAAGATTATCTAAAAGGGGTGCTCAATTCATGAGAAGAGGAATTATTGTAGAAAAAAATAAAAAATTCGTCACATTGCTAACCCCTGACGGACAATTTTTAAAAGCAAAGAGCACAGAGGAAGATTATGAAATCGGTCAGGAAATAGCTTTTCCCGCGGAGACAAGAATGTCGAGGAAGCGTGCGGGCTTTTTTGATCTGCTTTCGCTCCGTCCGCTGAAAGCAGGCGTTTTTTCAATCGCGGCGATCATGCTGCTCGCTTTCATGATCATCCCTGATGTTTTAAACAATAAAGCATATGCCTATATGACGATCGATATCAATCCAAGCTTTGAATTGACACTCAACAAAAACTGTGAAGTGATCGATTTGGTGCCGCTGAACGAGGATGGGAAGGACTTAATGAGCAGTATAGAAAATTGGGAAAAGTCTGACTTTAAAGAAGTGATCAGTGAAATTGTCGAAGACAGCGATAAGAGCGGTTATGTCACCGAATCAAAAGAAGTGCTTATCGCCACCGTATATGAAAACAATAAAGATGACACATATAAGGCGACGGTAAAAAGCGAAATCGATCATGTAGCGAAAAAATACGAGCAGCAGAACTATAAGATGGAAGCGGTGGAATCAGACCTGGATACGCGTGCAAAAGCACAAAAAGAAGGCATCTCAACAGGCCGTTATATCCGTTCCCACAAAGATGAATTAGAAGACAAAAACAAAGATGATGACAATGAAGATAACAAAGATGATCAAAATCAGGGAGAAGACACAGGAGAAAAAGAGAAAGCTGTGAAAGAAGAAGATCAGCCGGAACAACATACAGATGATGAAGAATCAGATACGGAAGATCATCCGGACGGCGAAAAACCTTCAGATCAAGATCACTCTCAATCTGATCAAGAAATGGAAAAAGAAAAGGAGTCAAAATCCCCTAATACCGAAAACCCTCAAGAACATAACCATAATGACAAAGACGGTCAGCAGTCGGAGGAAGGAACGCAGAAAGGCGGTTCCGGCACAAATCAAGAGAGCCCTAAAACTCCTTACCAAAAGGAGAAAAAACCTTCTGACCAAACAAATCAACAAGAATATCCGCCGAGCGGGCCCGGCGAATAAACCATAGGGTATTTATTTGTCAGTATGCCCATTCAATTGAGCTTGTGCCTGCTGTACAAGTCGTTTTGTCATTTCCCCGCCTACAGACCCGTTTGAGCGAGCGACCGAGTCCGAGCCGAGCTGGACGCCGAACTCCTGGGCGATTTCATATTTGAACTGGTCTAAAACCTGCTCCGCCCCGGGAACGACGAGTTTATTCGTTCTTGCCATGATTCTCAACTCCTTTTTCAATTGGTACTGCTTGTTTAGTTTGAAATGGACTGAGGCTTTTTATGCTGGCAATTGTTGAAGGTGTAAAAAAACGCCTGGCT
>Ga0180433_10002356_pt1 | contig 29293 bp, 28 predicted proteins | sample SS_ome_8_FD_132980 | JGI IMG/M metagenome (GOLD analysis project Ga0180433, IMG submission 132980) | Hypersaline lake sediment archaeal communities from the Salton Sea, California, USA - SS_1_D_1 metaG | ecosystem: Environmental > Aquatic > Non-marine Saline and Alkaline > Hypersaline >... | reverse complement strand
TTTTGAAAGATGGGTATTTCACTGACGACTCCACCCTGACCAAAACCAGGGTTTCAAAGTCTCCCCACTATACTACGCATTCAAAACAATAAGACAATAGGAACCTATAGTAAAGCTCCCGGGGTCTTTCCGTCTAGCCGCAGGTAGCCGGCATCTTTACCGGCATTGCAATTTCATCGGGCTCCTCGTTGAGACAGTCCCCCAGTCGTTACGCCATTCGTGCAGGACACAATTTACGTGCCAAGGAATTTCGCTACCTTAGGACGATTATAGTTATCGCCGACGTTCACTAGGGCTTCACCAGCTCAGCCACTACGCGGCTTCGCACACTAATATTCACTAATTTAGTGCTTCGCACTTCACTCTAATTAACACTAATAGTTATTCGTGAAAATTTGTGAGCGAACGAAGTGAGTCAAATTCGTGTTTATTTGTGTGCCGAGTCGCGCAGCGACCGGCAGGATTAACCTTCTAGCACCGGTCAGGCGTCAGCCCCTATACATCCTCTTACGAGTTAGCAGGGACCTGTGTTTTTGATAAACAGTCGCTAGGGGTCTTTTGTTGCAACCCCGATAAATCGGGGCAAGCCTTATCCCAAAGTTACGGCTGCTGTTTTGCCGAGTTCCTTAACGAGGTTTTACCCGTTCACCTTAGGCTACTCGCCTCGCCCACCTGTGTCGGTTTACGGTACGGATCCCTCACATAATAACTTTCAAAAACTTTTCTAGGAAGCTTGCTCGCCTTGATTATTCTACTCGTAAGTAAAACTTTTCACATACCTTGGAAATCCTTAGTATGTAAATGTGAATCCAATAACACACCAAAACTACTAAACTCCGTCATTTTTGAACTCATGTAAGGAAGGGCCGGAATATTAACCGGCTGTCCATCGGTTAACCCTTTCGGGGTCACCTTAGGCCCGCCTAACCCTTGGGTGATATACATTGCCAAGGAAACCTTAGGCTTACGGTGGTCCGACATCTCGTCGGACTTGCGATTACTCATGCCAACATTCTCTCTCCTTGTCGCTCCATCCCGACTCACGTCGTAAACTTCACAGCGACAAAGATGCTCCCCTACCCCCTCGCGCTCCGCGCGAGACCGCTGATAGTGCGCTGATATAGACGCCGATTTTACGCTGACTTTTTCAGCGTAATTTCAGTGTATTATTCAGCGTTAATTCAGCGGACTTGTGCGAAGCACAAGAGCCATATCTTCGGTATTAGATTTAGCCTCTATACATTTTCGGCGCAAAGTCTCTAGAATAGTGAGCTGTTACGCACTCTTTAAAGGATGGCTGCTTCTAAGCCAACCTCCTAGTTGTTTAAGAAACTTTACTTCCTTTGAAAACACTTAATCTAATTTAGAGACCTTAGATGATGGTCTGGGCTGTTTCCCTTTTGACCATGGAGCTTTGCCCCCACAGTCTGACTGCTGTTCGTTACACTTCAGAATTCGGAGTTTGATTGGAATAGGTAGGTATAAACCATCCTGCCCCATTCAGTGCTCTACCTCTGAAGCTACCAAACAACGCTAGTCCTAAAACTATTTCGGGGAGAACCAGCTATTACCAGGTTCGATAGGCTTTTCACCTCTAACCACAGCTCATCCCCCAATATTGCACGATTGGTGGGTTCGGACCTCCTCCCGATTTTAATCGGGGTTCATCCTGGCCATGGTTAGCTCACCTGGCTTCGGGTCGTATGCATACTACAATCCTTCGACAAGCTCGGGATATACGCGCTATTAACACTCGGTTTCCCTATGGCTCCACCCTAAATGGGCTTAGCCAAGCAATATACACACACTCGTTGGCTCGTTCTACAAAAAGCACGCGGTCACCAGCCGCATCTCGCTACGCTCATGCGGAATTTTTAGTTCTTAATTTCTAATTTTTAAATAATTTTTAATAACTAAATGTTTAAAACATTTGAAATTAAATTATTGTTTTGAAATTTAAAATTAAAAATTTGAAATTCGTGTTGAACGCAGTGAGACACGGCTGACTCCCACTCTTTGTAAGTATACGGTTTCAGGTACTATTTCATCGCCCTCACCGGGCTACTTTTCACCTTTCCCTCACGGTACTAGTTCACTATCGATCACCAGAAGTATTTAGCCTTGGTAGAGTAGTTCTACCTGCTTCCTATGAGGTTATCGCCCCATAGTACTCGAGAATAATAGTTAAAAGTATAAGTTTATTTTCATTTACAGGACTATTACCTTCTTTGGTGGGACTTTCCAGTCGCCTTCAATTAATAAACTTAATTTACTAAACTTTTCTTCAAAATAATATTAAAGACACTATTACCTCACAACCACCAGCCGCATCTCGCTACGCTCATGCGGAATTTTTAATTCTCAATTTCTAATTTTTAAATAATTTTTAATAACTAAATGTTTGAAGCATTTAAAATTAAATCATTATTTTGAAATTTAAAATTAAAAATTTGAAATTCGTATCGAACGCAGTGAGATACGGCTAGTTTTGGGCTTTTCCCTTTTCGCTCGCCGCTACTAAGGGAATCTTGCATATCGCTAATCGCTAATTGCAAATCATATAAAATAATAAGCAATAGGCGATAAGCAATACGCATTTATTTTTTTCTTTTCCTTCGGCTACTGAGATGTTTCACTTCGCCGAGTTCCCAGTTCACCTCATCGGTGAACTATTTTGATTTATCATCAAAATAGGTTTCCCCATTCGGAAATCCCCGGATCAAAGGTTGCTAGGCACCTACCCGAGGCTTATCGCAGCCACGCCACGCCCTTCATCGGCTTCTGATGTCAAGGCATCCACCGTATACTCTTGAGAATCACATTTACCCCACACCATTCCCGGAACACATCCTTTGATAAATTAGATCTGTAACAGGAATGGTGTGGGACTTATACTACTATTATTACCAGCATAAAATGCTAATAAATAAATCAGTAGTTATTAATTGCTATTTGTGACTATTGTTGATATTTAATTTTCAATGAACATTAAAAATACCGCTGAAAAGCGGTATTTCTTATCCTGTTTTTACAAACAGGATTATCCAAAAAATTCGGATTTCTAACCGCTTTTAAAATTAAAATCTTGTAGTAATTTTCTCATAAAAACTTAACTATCAGATACATGATAGCATACGTAAAAAACTTGTCAAGTAGTAATTAGTAGTGAGTATATAAGTATATGAGTATATGAGTATATGAGTATATGAGTATATGAGTAATAACTGTTCATTGTTCATTGTTACCTATTACTTGCTAGTTGTTACCTGTTAGTTGACTTTAAGAGTCAAAGCATCAAAGCATCAAGAGTTAAGATTTCATTGTAACGAGGTAAAACCGGAGAATGGTTCTCCGGTTAAGCCTGTCTGCCGATAGGCAGATTCATTGCTTACTGTTCGCTCAACTAATTCTTACCTTTCTCCGATATCTCTTTTTAATTTTTCCAAAAATCTAGCGGCCTGGTCGCGTCCCCCCAAACCAAAAGCGAGACCACCAGCTAAAGCTAACATTGCAACTAATCCAATAACAATTGTTTGCAGTAAAGTAACCGCAATTCCTAATTGAGTTAAAGCAGCGATAAATCCAAAAATTAAAATCGCCCATTTGGTAATACCGCCTAAAAATCCAGCGGCTTGTAAATCTGCTGCTTCTACACTAGCTCTTACTAATTTTTGCAGGAAATTAGCTACTATCACCGCAGCTAATAATATAATAATTGCTACTACAATATTAGGAATATAGTAAAGAATTCCTTTTAAAAATTCTGTAATTTGATACAATCCCAAAATATCAGTCGCAGCCATTAAGAACACTATTATAAAAAACCACTTTACTAATTCTTCAAAAAATTTACCCGAATCAAGTTTTAGTTTTGCTTTAGCTAATGCTTTTTTAACACCTATTCTAGTTAATAAAAGATCAAGCTTAATTATTCTAATCACCCTATTGGCTAACTTTCCAAAAGCAACAGCTATTAACCAACCAATAATAAAAACTATTAAGGCTGCTAATAAAATTGGCAAAAACCCCACAAAACTAAACCAAAGTGATTCTAGTGAAGATAAAATAACGTCTAGCATATTTAATAAGTAACAAGTAACAAACAACAAGTAACAAAATATTGTTTCATGTTATATGTTCCATGTTATGTAATTTAAGTTCCGACCTTTATTATCATTTTCAATTATAACATAAAATTTTAATTAAAGTGTCAAAGAGTCAGGTCGTATAACTCAACCACCCTCCGCGTTACAAGTAATAAGTAAAACCGGAGAACGGTTCTCCGGTTTTAATTTACGACGTTGAACGTTGTAAATATAAATAAAATATAAAAACACAATTTATAAATTGTGTTTTTTTCGTGGACCAAGTCAAACTTGGTGGACCCGAGCGGATTCGAACCGCTGACCTCCACATTGCAAATGTGGCATTCTAACCAGCTGAACTACGGGCCCGAAGGTAGGCGTACTTGGATTTATCCGGTCATCTAAGTGACCGGATCCGGTCACTCCGACTTTAGTCAGAGATGTACCGGAAACCTAATATGGGCGTACTTGGATTTGAACCAAGGACCTCTATCTTATCAGGATAGCGCTCTAATCCCTCGGTCGCCATAAGCGACCTACGGGACCCCGTAAGTTGCTTTTAGCAACTGAGGGGCCAGCTGAGTATATGGGCGTACTTGGATTTGAACCAAGGACCTCTATCTTATCAGGATAGCGCTCTAACCAGCTGAGCTATACGCCCTTAGTGCCAATTTCTTTTTTAATTGTTGTCCCATGGGGTAACTTTTAAAATACCATTCTCTTTTTCTTGCTTCGGACAATGTTTTATATTTTTCTTTATAAATTAATTTAAAAGGAATTCTTGATTTTGTGGACTTAGATTTACCGCTATTATGTTCTTTTAGTCTCCTTTGTACATTATTTGTTGTTCCTATATAAAAATTATTATCTTTTAAGCTTTTTAGAATATAAACATAATACATAAAAATACTCTAATCCCTCGGTCGCCATAAGCGACCTACGGGAAGCTATACGCCCAATACAATTAATAACCCAAACAAAAACTGGTTCCCCGCTTAGGGATTAACCAGTTCTTGCTTACCTCGCCTTACTCATATCGCTACGAGGCGGCAAGAGTTAAAGCGGGCTTTATTATAAAAATATTATGCCTTGCCCAAAATTCTATACATTCCTGTTCCACAGACAGGACAAACGCCTTTCATTGCTCTTCGTGCGCCACCTTTTCCCTTCATCTTTACTTCTTTTGCGTCCTTCATAGGTTGTTTTTTGCGACACTTGACACAATAGGCAATAACCTCTTCAGCCATATTTGTAGAAGCGGATTTATGCGGATAGTAACGCAGCTTTACCTATTAGGCTTTTCTGCGTAATTATCTGTAGTTATCTGCTCCTTTAGTTAATTATCAATATCACAATATAAGATTAGCTTAAAAAATCAAATAATTCAAGCTGAATCAAAAAAAACTGTGGATAACTTTATCCCACACATAAGCACTGATGTGTGGGATGTGATTCCTATTCTTTATAGCTGTTCCGATTAGAGGTCTCAACTTTAGGTTCCGAGACCAACACCCATCTTGCAATATAAGATTACAAGAACCGACCATTTCCAGTATAGAATACTAGAAATTGTAAAAAAGAAATAATCCATCCACAGGTTCCCCTACGGATGCCTTGTTATGACTTCGCCCTAGTCACCGAATTCACCTTAGGTCGAGTCAGACTCGAACGTCGGGTGCTCCCGGCTTCTCTGGCGTGACAGGCGGTGAGTACAAAGCTTGAGAACGTATTCACCGCGGCGTGGCTGATCCGCGATTACTAGCGATTCCAACTTCATGAGGTCGAATTGCAGACCTCAATCCGAACTGGGACCGACTTTGATGGGATTAGCTCCACCTTGCGGCTTGGCAACCCATTGTATCGGCCATTGTAGCGCCTGTGTCGCCCAGGGTATCAAAGGGCCATGCTGACTTGGCGTCATCCTCACCTTCCTCCCCCGACCAAACCCACAGGTTTGGTAAATTCGAAATTCAAATCTCAAAATTCGAAACTTTTTCGGATTTCGGATTTCGTGCTTCGAATTTCCAAGTCCTCCGGACTTGGTCGGGGGCTGTCTCCTGTGACACATATAACACAGAATGAGGGTTACGCTTGTTACCCGAATTAACGGAGCAACTCACGTCACAAGCTGACGACAGCCATGCAGCACCTGCTCTAATGTCCTTGTAGGTAAATTCCGGTTTCTCGGAACTTCATTAGAGTGTCAAACCCTGGTAAGGTTCCTCGCTCATCATCGAATTAAACCAGACGCTCCACCGCTTGTGCAAGCTCCCGTCTATTCCTTTGAGTTTTAGCCTTGCGGCCGTACTTCCCAGGCGGGACACTTAACGCGTTAGCTTCGCCACTTGAAGGGTCGATACTTCAAACAGCTAGTGTCCAACGTTTAGGGCGTGGACTACCGGGGTATCTAATCCCGTTCGCGACCCACGCTTTCGTCTCTCAGAGTCAGGAATGCGCCAGCTGAATGCCTTCGCCTTTGGTGTTCCCCAGGGTATCAACGGATTTCACCCCTACTCCCTGAGTTCCATCAGCCTCTCACATCCTCCAGTTTAACCGTTTCCTTCGCGATTCTGATGTTAAGCATCAGGATTTAACAAAGGACGCATTAAACCTCCTACAGACGCTTTACGCCCAATAATTCCGGATAACGCTTGGGGCACTCGTCTTACCGCCGCTGCTGGCACGAGTTTGGCGGCCCCTTATTCATAAGGTACCTTCATCTCCGATAAATCGGAGTATTATTCCCAAATAAAAGACCTTTACACCCCGAAGGGCTTCTTCGGTCACGCGGCGTCGCTCCATCAGGCTTTCGCCCATTGTGGAAGATTCTCGACTGCTGCCTCCCGTAGGAGTGAGGCCCGTGTCTCAGTGCCTCTGTTGGGGAACGCGCTCTCACGCCCCCTACCCGTCATAGCCTTGGTAAGCTATTACCTTACCAACAAGCTGATAGGCCGCAGGCTCCTTCCTGACCGGAAAATACCTTTATCCCCGACAAGTCGGGGAACTATCAAGTATTATCTTCGCTTTCGCGAAGTTATTCTTGGGTCTGGAGTAGATACCTACGTGTTACTAACCCGTTTGCCACTATCGTTCGTGCTTCGCTACGCTCACCACTCACTTAAATTCAAAATTCAAAATGCAAAACTCAAAATTATTGTGTCCGCCTTCGGCGGACGAATTTATATTTTATAAAAATCGTCGCGAAGCGACACCTAAATTTTGCACTTTTATTTTTTAATTTTGAATTCAGGGAGTTTGTGCTGAACATAGTGAAACACAAACGACCGTTCGACTTGCATGCCTTATCCACGCCGCTAGCGTTCATCCTGAGCCAGGATCAAACTCTCAATATAAGAATACCAAGATAAATTTCAGCCTATTGTTAGGTGCTAAATAGCACAACTAACAGGATCCCCGCCCAAGGCGGATCAGCCGTAGGCTGAAAACTCTCAATATAAGAATACGAATCAAACACAGATCCTTAACACAGATCAAATGATAATCTTTAAAAGATCAGCACAAAGATCTGCGTAGTGGATCAGTGTTAGATCCGCGGTGTTCCGCAAAAGCGGAACAATCGGAACAACTATAAAAAATAGGAAATTTTTTTCTTGCTCAAGCTCCGCACCAAAATTGGTGCGGGATAAACTAATTTTTAATGAACATTCGTATGAACGCTTTCACGTTACCACAACACAAAGTGTAAAAGCGCATTTTTCACATACAATTAAAAATAGAGTTTAAATTTCTATATTATCATAAAAACCTAAACCCTATTTTAAAGGACACCCAAATTGTGAATTTATTTCACATGAAAGTAAATTAAAATAATTATTTATCCTTTCTTAATCTATTATACACGTGCTAAAACTTATGTCAACCCCGTAGTGAGACTTCAACTGATATACTTGGTTATTTTTATAATATCTTTTTAATTCTATTAAGCTTTGTTATTTTTCTATGCAACTATTTTTTTTGCGCCTTTAGCGCTTGTTGAAGTTCTACTACGGGGTCAACCCCGTGATTAATTTTAGAGTATCAAAGAGTCAAGAGTCGGGGGGTCAAAGTTTAAATAAACTTCTTTTTTTAGAAAGAGGTTTTTTCTTTTTTCTTTTTTCTTTTCGCTTTTTTTTCTTTTCGCTAAACATTTTAGCAATTTCTTGACTTGAAATTACTGTGGATGCAAGATGTTCTTTAACCTCTTCTTCCTCTTGTTCTTTCTTAGCTTTTTCAAGTTCAATCGCCCTTGATTCTTCTTCTTCTATTTCTTCTGGCTTCTGTTCTTGATTATTAAAATTTATTTTTTCAAAATTAGGACTCATGTTTTTTACGCCATTGATTTATTTTCTTGTGATTGCCAGAAAGTAAAATCTTTGGCACTGTTCTTTCTTTATCTTTTATTGTTACTGACTCTGGACGAGTATACTGTGGATACTCATATTGGCAATCAGCTAATTGCTTATCGCTTATAGTTTGCAACTTGCCATTAGCTATACGCGACTCGTGAAGTCCAAAGGACTCTTCTTGCAGGGATTCAAGAGCGATCACGCCAGGGATTAAACGAGTTACAGCATCAACGACTATCATTGCTGGAAGTTCTCCGCCAGTAATTACATAATCCCCTATTGAAATTTCTTCATCAGCAACATATTTAGCTGCCCTTTCATCAACCCCCTCATATCTCCCGCAAATCATAATCAGTTGATCTAACTTACTAAACTTTTTTGCCATTTTCTGATCAAACTTCTTCCCCTTAGGGCTAAATAATATTATTCGTGTTTTGGATTTTGAAAATTTGTATTTTAGATTTGTTTCGGATTTCGGATTTCGGATTTCGGATTTTAACAAAGCTGTTACAGCTTTGTATATCGGCTCCACTATCATTACCATTCCCGGGCCGCCGCCATATGGCTTATCGTCAACGCTTTTATGTTTATCCTTGGTATAATCCCTTAAATTATGAATATTAATTTTAACCAGCTTTTTATTTTGAGCTCGTTGGATAATAGATTCATTGAAGTAAGACGTAAATATATCAGGGAATATAGTTATAATATCAAATTTAATCATATTAATGCATTAGTCCCGATTCAGATTTTATCGGAATCGAGGATCCTCGATTTTCTGAAAGAAAATCGGGAGAAATATAGTAATAATACCAAAATTCATAATATAGAAAATACCTCATTACTATTTATTACAAAAAATAAATATTCGCAATTTGTAGATTTGTATAAAATTCGTAGATTAGCATCGGACTAAAACAAAAACCGTACTGTAATAGTAGCACGGTTTTTGCAATCAAGCTATAAATAGCTTATAATTTCAAGTCTTCAACCACTTTGTCAACATCCTTTTGTTCTTCCTTTCTACTGTCTCCGCTTCGTCTACCACCTTCAGGCTCCTCTATCTTAAGATTGACACGAGCATTATTTTTAAGCCCTACAATCCTAGTTAAAGTTCTAATAGCCTTAGCGGTAGAACCAGCGCGACCAATAAGTGTTCCCATATCTTCAGGATTAACCCTTAGTACAATGAGAACCCCCATTTCATCAACTTTTCTTTCAGACTTAACTTCGTCAGGATTATTGACAATGGCCTTAACTACATATTCAACAAACTCTTGATCTTGTTGTTTTGCAGCCATAGTCGTTCTGTTAAATCGCGAATTAATATGTATTAATAAAAAATATTAATACACAAATCCGGATTATTCTAACATTCAAGAATTAAACAATTAATCGTGATAGTAGCCCGACCTTTTTTGATCACACTTACAATACTGGCGACCAGAAATGTGCTACTAATTACATACTAACATTATATTATATACCTGTATATAAAAATTGTCAATAGTTCTAGTTTACTATTTTTTTATTCTTTTTCTGGATTCTTCTCGTTCTCGGTTTTCTCTTCTGATTTTTCGGATTTTTCTCCTGATTTCATTTCTTCTTTGGTCTCTTCTTTTTTTTCTAGCTCCTCTTTTTTCTCTGATTTTTTAGCTTCTTCTTTTTTATCAACATCTCCCAATTTTTCTTCTTTTTTTTCTGCAGCCGGCTTTTCTGCTTCTTTGTTTTTTCCCGCCTCTGATTGATCGGCCGCAGGCTGGCCTCCTTCGCTTTTCGCTTCGCTCGGAACTTCCGCCTTCGCCTTATCGGCTTCGGCGGACAGGTCGGAGGATTTCTCTTTGCTTCGCTTTTTCGGCTTCCAGGCTTTAAGTTTTACTCCTTCCAAAATGTTTTCATCTATCAATAAATTATATACGGTTGGTGAGAGCTGGGCACCCTTAGAAATCCAATGCTTTATCCTTTCCGCCTTAAAACTTTTTTCTTTTCTCCGCGGATTATAAAACCCTAAAATTTCCTGAAATTTTCCTTGAGGAGGGGCTGTGTGTTCAGCTAAAACCACCCGATAACTCGGGCTATTCTTTTTACCAACTTTTTGTAATCGTATTTTAAGCATAATTTTATTTTAGGTTTTTAAATTTATATTTAAAAGCTTAACAAAATATATATAATTTGGCAAGCCCCGTAGTAGATTTTTGGCTAGTCGCAAAATGTGTGACTAAAAATAATTAAACCCCATAGTAGAATCTTGATTGATAAGAATATATTATTTCGCTTTCGCTGCTTTGCAATAATCAAAGTTTCATTACGAAACGAAAATTAGTCAAAAATTCACTACGGGGCAAGCCCTGTAGTAGATTTTTGGCTAGCGCCAAAGGCGCAAAAAACTACAAGGCGTAAAAACTTAAAAAATCTTTAATTAGTGATTTTAGATAGGTAATAATAATTTTATTTATCAGTCAAAAACTCACTACGGGGCAAGCCCTTAAATAAACTAAAGTTAAAATATTTATTTCTCTAGCTTTAGAGAAAGTAGAGTTGACACTCCATCTTCGCCCATTGTAACTCCATACAAAACATCAGCCTGATTCATTGTTTCACGATTATGAGTGATAACAATAAACTGGGTTCCTTTGCTAAACTCGCTTATTAGTTTTGCAAAGCGCCTGGCATTACTTTCATCTAAGGTAGCATCAACTTCATCTAAAACTAAAAACGGCGGAGGATTAGAACTAATTATTGCAAAAATTAAAGCAATTGAGGTAAGAGCTTTCTCTCCGCCCGAAAACATTCTTAAGTTCTTAATTTTTTTACCAGGTAGGGTCGCCCTAATTTCTATACCTTGACGAACCGTTTCATAATTATCCATCTCTTCCTCTTCTTCAAGTTCTTCGCTGTTATCGCCTTTCTCATCTTCGTTCTCATTATTTTGATCACTAAAGGACTTTTTAATTAAATTAACTCGCTTAAGGTAGGATCGGCCACCATTAAATAACAATCTAAAATATTTATTAAAATTATCATTTATTGATTGAAAGTTTTCTTCAAATTGATTACTTATTTTTTTACTTAATTCTTTGATTAGTTCTTCTAGGTCGCGCTTAGCTTTTTGTAGGTCCGCTAATTTTTTAGTTAGAGTTTCATAACGTTCTTCGGTTTCTTTATATTCTTGAATAGTAATTTCATCCACGCCGCCTATTTCTTCTAATTTATATTTAAGATGGTTTATCTTATTTTCTAATTCTTCAACCGAACCATCAAAAGCTTTTTTTTCTTTAGAGTTTTTAATATCTTCGTAGTTCATCCCCGCTCTTTCTATTTCGTTTTTTATCTGACTATAATCTTCTTGAGCTTTATTCAACAACCAACTTATTTCTTTAAACCTCCCCTCTAACTCTCCTATGTCGTCTTTATTTTTTCTTAGGTCTCGCTCCAAATCAAAAAATGTTTCTTGACTCAACTCTTCTTGATCGCTTCGCAAAATCTTCTTCTGCTCTTCATATTTATTACCTAATTCTATTAATAATTTTTCTATTGATTTTTGTTTTTCTAATAGATTGTTGAGCCAATCTGAACTTGATTTTTTATAATTCGGTTGCTCTTCTTTTAGTTCAATAAATTTTTCAATATCTTTCAAAATTTTACTTATCTCCTCTTTAATTTTATTTAAATTATCTGAATCAACAATTTTTCTTAGAATAGAATAAATAGATTTAAACTCCCTCTCGGCCTGATCTAAGTCAATGCTTAATTTTTTTTCTTGCGCCGGAGGTTGCTTTATTTTCTTTATTTGTATCTCGGCCCGCAAAACAGACAATTGTTCACTTAACTTAGCTCGTTCATCTAAAATTTTCTCTAATTCTTTTTGGGCATTTATAGAGCTACTTCTATTTTCCCTAATTCTACCCTCTTCTTGCGCTATAGCTTTTTCCAACTGAATAATTTTATCCTTTAATTTGGAAATTTTCTCTTTTAAAAAATTAGCTTCCTCTTGCAATTTTAAATTATTTTTTTCTAAATTGTTTAATTTCAAACAAAAAAATTGCTTAGAAAGCTTTTCTAATTTAATTCTTAGTTCTTCTTTTTTTTCTAATTTTCCGGCTTCCTTTTTTAAATATCTTAAATGTGGTTTTAACTCAACCAATATTCCAGAAACTTTTTCTATATTAGTTTGGGTAGTTTTAAGTCGTCTTTCTGAACGTCTTTTTTTAAGCTGTAAATAGCGAACTCCCGAGGCCTCTTCTAAAAGTTCGTGTAATTCTGACGGAGTATATTTTAAAATTTCGGCTTCCATTCCTTGGTTAATCACAGAAAATCCACGATGACCAATATTAGCTTTGGCAAGCATCTCTACAATATCCATCAGTTTGGTAGAATTTTTATTTATAAAATATTCACTTGTCCCATCCCTAAAAATACTTCTGCTTACCACAATTTCGGAATAATCTAGGGGGATAGAGCCATTCTGGTTGTCAAAATAAAGAGAAACATTTGCTTTGCTTAATTTGTTTCTTGACTTAGAGCCAGAAAAAATAAGATCTGTGCTATTTTGAGAACGAATATTTTTCATCCCCTGCTCTCCTAAAATCCATCTTAAGGCATCGGCCACGTTGGACTTACCGCTTCCATTTGGACCAACAATAGCAGTAACGCCCGAAGAAAACTCCAGAGCCACTGGAGAAGCAAATGATTTAAATCCGTTTAATTCTAATTTTTTTAGAAGCACATTTTTATTTTAATTTAATTAAATTTAAAATTACTTCTTAACCCATTTTAACACTACAAATTAGTTTAATCAATAAAAAAACCGCTGAGCATTAAACTCAACGGTTTGATTTTGTTAATTTTAGAAAAAATAGAAAATATCAGAAGATATAACTAATTCCTCCCGACAACACAACCTTGTTCAGTTCTAAATCAAACGGAAAATTTCCCAGTAAGGACTTCTGTAAAAAGGATCTTGTAAACGACCTATTATATATCCTGGCATTAGAAAAAACGTTTACAAATTTCCATATCCGAAATCCCATATTCAATCCAACAAAGAAACGAGTATTAAGTTTATATCTGATATTATTAATCTCTTCTTCTGCTCTTAACATCCTATAAGCGCCGATGTATCGGTTAAGGGGCTGTCCCGACCAAAGAATTTCAGGGAACATTGTAAGGTCATAACCATATTCTCTGGTTAATCCCTGTATTTTTTCTCTTAAAACACAGAGGTTAACTCCGGCTTCAGGAAAGAGAAAGAATCCGTCTGTTTCTCCAGATAATTCCCACTTAAACATAATATTAAAGTTAATATTTCCATATCTAACAGTAGATTCTCTTTCTTCAAACTTTCTGGAAATCTCCATGCCATACCAGTTATAACCTTCTAACCAACCGCCTATATCCAACTTTTCGGATTCTAACTTGTCAATAACAGCAAAATCAAAATCTTCTTTAACTTCTACAATGTATCCTTTATTCTGATATGATTCCAAGGTCATCCAAAAATCACTATCAGATATCCGAAGATCGACACCTGCTCTCCAAGAAAATCCCGATCTTGTCATATTAACTTCTCTGTTACCATAAAAAGGAAGAATATCTCCTTGGCTAAAACTAAAATCTTTTGCCATATATAGAAGACCTTGCACCAAAAGGCGCTGGTCCTATACTTGCGGTTATCCAACTTTTAGCCCCTTCAAGTAAACGAAACAAAAGATCATAATGAATTTCATCACTGAAACGGCCGACCTGATTTAGATTTCGGTTAAAATCTGTAGGATCAAAAGAGGAATAAAGATAATTCTGAAAAATAATTCCCCCAACGTGGGGCAAGCTGAAGCTAAGCCTGAAATTCTTTTTCTGTTTCTGCGACGACTGGGCAAACCCTACCGAAAAAACCAAAACGAAAACCAAAACACCAATCAAAAACCTTTTCATTGAAACCTCCTGAAATTTATTATTAAACTATTAAAGATCAGTTTAATAAATGAGTTTAGCACAGATAATGGGATTTGTCAAGGATTTTAATAATAAAAATCGGAGATGTAATCTCCGATTTTAACAATAAACAATATGCAATATGCGACAAGCTATAAGCAATCAGCTCCACCCCTTCTTTTTCATTCCTGCCTTAGCTGCTTTTTCCTGTCCTGCCTGTTTACTCGGACCCTCTCCTTTAGCTATTAGATCTTCTCCTAAAAAAACACCAACTATAAAATGCTTGTTATGATCCGGGCCACTTTCTCCTAATACTTCGTAAGTAGGAGTGACTCCTATTTTTTCTTGAGCTAATTCTTGAAAACGACTCTTAGGATCTTGATATAGTTTCTGATCTAAAATGACCGGTAATTCTATTAATAGATGTTTTTTTATAAATTTCTCCGCTTTTTCAAATCCTCCATCTAAATAAATTGCTCCAACTAAGGCCTCAAAAGTATTAGCTAAAATATATTGACGAGCCCTGCCAGTGTCACGCGATTCACCCTTAGAGAGTAAAAGATAATCATTAAACTTTAAACGCTCTGCAGTCATAGCCAGCATTTTACTGTTAACTAAAGCCGCGCGCCAGGTAGTTAACTCTCCTTCGGGATTAGGGTAGTTATTATATAAATGCTTGGTAACTGCCAACTCTAAAACTGCATCGCCTAAAAATTCTAATCTTTCATTATGCTCTAATTTATATTTAGGATTCTCGTTAAGATAAGAACGGTGGATAAACGCTTGTTGTAATAATTCCTTGTTTTTAAATTTAATTCCAATAAATAATTCTAGTTTATCCAGATTTTTTAAAATAAGCACATCTCGCAACTCCCAATTGCTCTAATTGACCTAATTGCTTTAATCAATGCCCAATGACCAAATTCTAAAATTAAATCATTGAGATTTGGGATTTAATTAGGTTAATTAGAATAATTAGAAATTAGGTTAATTTAATCAAGTTCCTTTTTTTCTTTTTCTTTTCTTGGGGTTCCTTCATCCTTTCCCGGCTCCCCTATTTCTCTATAAATAGTTCCTAAAACCCCGTTAATAAATTTTCCTGAAGAATCGCCTCCATATGTTTTAGCTAATTCAATCGCCTCATTTATTGCTACCTTAGGAGGAACCTCCTTACGTTTGCCAAATAAAAGTTCGTAGAGGCCGATTCTTAAAACATTTCTATCCACAATAGTAATTTGTTCTATTGGCCACTCCGGGGCGGCCTTTTCAATAATCTTGTCAATTTTTGATTTATTTTCTATTATGCCTTTTATTAAATTATTAATAAACTCGGCATCATCCTTATCAACTCCCAATTCCTTAATATTTCTATCAAGAATATTTTCAAGTTTTTTTTCATTCTTATCTCTAAAATCCCACTCATAGAGTGATTGTAAAACTATTGAACGAGCGAGGTGACGTGAAGACATAAAAAAATAAATTTCTAATAATTATTTCTTGGATAGTTCTTCTAAACTAAGCGGTTTTTTAGATTCTTTTGTAGTTTTTTCCTCTTCTTGTTTCGCCATTTCTTTTTCTTTTTTCTTCCTCTCTTTCTTGTTTAGCTTGGCCATAACATCAACCACTTCCTTGCCCTTATAGGTACCACAAAAGGGACAAAAATGATGTGGTAGTATTGGCTCCTTACATTTTGGACAAAAAGAAAAATTTATCTTTTTTAAAGATTTATTTGCTCTACGTTTATTTCTTCTCGTTTTTGTATGTTTTTTCTTTGGAACGGCCATAGTATTAACTATCAACTATCAACAATTAACTATCAACTATTAATGGTTAACTGCCAGTAATTAACGAATTTAATAATAACAAATAAATAAATACTTGACAATAGTAGTATAAAAGAATATACTTAATTTAGATAGACGGCCCGAAAGGGCTTTTTAAAAAGCTAAAGTGTAATGTAAATTTGCAAATGAGCTGTCAATCTACGAATTGTGAATAATTTTATTAAAAATATTTAAACAACATCCGTAGATTAGAACTATATTTTATGAATTTTTTAAATCGCATTACAACCTTTTTAAAGGAAGTAAAGGTAGAATTAAAAAAGGTAAATTGGCCAACAAAACAAGAAACGACAAAATATACTCTTATTGTTATCGGGGTAAGCTTGGCTGTGGCTATATTTTTAGGCGGATTGGATTTTATCTTTACTTGGTTACTTGAGAAATTCGTTTTATAGAACCTTATAGACTTACAGATACACAAAGATATTACGGATAAATTATTTATACAACCCGTAATAAATCTGTATCTTTGTAGGATATTAAAATGCCAAAACAACAAACAGGAACACAAAAAAAATGGTACGTTCTTCATACCTATTCCGGCTATGAAGATGCTGTGGCATATAATCTCAAGCAGAGAATTGAATCTCTTGGTATGGAAGATAGAATTTTTAATGTATTAGTTCCTAAAGAAAAAAAGATTAAAATAAAAAGCGGTAAACGTCAAGTGGTTGAAGAAAAAATTTATCCAGGCTATGTGTTGGTAGAAATGATTGTTACGGATGATTCCTGGTATGTGGTCAGAAATACTCCCCGTGTTACTGGTTTTATTGGAGCGGGAACTACTCCCGTACCAATTGATAATGAAGAAATAAAGAGATTACAAAAAAGAATGGGTGTTGAAGAACCAACTTACAAGATTGACGTTGACACTGGAGATGTGGTAAAAATTACTGATGGACCCTTTAAAGATTTTGACGGCAAGATAAGCGAAGTAGATAAATCCAAAGGAAAAGTCAAGGTCTTAGTAAATATGTTTGGAAGGGAAACACCTGTTGAATTGGATTTCTTACAAGTAAAGAAAATCTGATTACAGTTCTTGGTTTAAGGTTCATAGCAGCTGGTTTGGTCAGAGTCATAGTTGTTGGTCAAAACTAAAGACCAAAAATCAAAACTAAACTGGTAGCTATGACTAATAACTTAAAACTAAAAAAAATTATGTCTAAACCTATAAAAACAATTCTAAAATTACAAATACGGGCTGGGCAAGCAAATCCCGCCCCGCCAATTGGTCCTGCTCTGGGGCAACACGGATTGGATATTCAACAATTTTGTAATCAGTTTAATGAAGCTACTAAAGATAAGAGCGGAGACATTGTCCCCGCAGAAATCACAATTTACGAAGACAGAACCTTTAGTTTTAAACTTAAAACTCCTCCAGCAGCTGAACTATTAAAAAAAGCAGCTGGAATTGAAAAAGGTTCCGGAGAATCTCATAAGAAAAAAGTTGGTAAGGTTACCAAACAACAAGTTCAAGAAATTGCTCAAAAGAAAATGGAGGATTTAAATGCAAATGATGTAGAAGCGGCCACCAAGATTATAGAGGGAACGGCAAAAAATATGGGAATTGAAATAGTATAAAAAAATTTAGATTAATCGGAACTCATTGGGTTCCGATTAATAATTTTTATGCCCAAAGAATTTTTTATAGAACAACCGACCCCAGCAGAAGTAAGATTAAAAATTGAAGAATTAGAAAAATATCCTAATTTGAAACCAAGATTAGCTACTACCTGGCCAATGACAAGAGAAAAAGAACAACTTTTAGAGTTGGTTAATGCTAATTGGAGAAAATTAAGAAAAAAAGAAAATAAACAAAAAATAAAAAAATTAGAACAAAGTAAAGATTTTTTAGACCAAGAAACAGCAAATTATCTGAAATTTAAAATAGAAAAACATATTAAAAAAACAAAAATTTCCCCCAAATTGCTATCTACTAGAAAACCACTATTTGCCACTCTTAATATTCCGCAATTATCAGAAAAAATAGGCAAGTTGGAAGAAATATCCAAAACACTGCAAGAAAAATACAAAGATAAATTTATTGGTTTTACGGTTTTTGGCAGTACCTCCAAGGGATATTCCGAAAAAGAAAGTGATATTGATTATGCCTTGTTCGGATCTAAACCCGATAATAAAGAGCTTTTTGGTGATTTTCACAAATTAGCTGGGAAACATGAATTGAATCTTTGTTATGGGGTTGGTAGCTATCTTGGAAGTAAAGATAAATATTGGGAATTTGGTAATAAAAATATTAAAATAAGCAGATTATTTAAAGGAATATTTTTTGGCAATCGCAAACAATTAATTAGGTTTCAAAAAGAAGTATTAAATAAAGTTACGGAGAAAGATTGGGATGAAACTAGAGATTTTATTATGGAGCAAGAAACTCGTTTAGGAAAAGCCGCTCTTCGTCTTAACATAAACGATAAAGAACGAACACAAGTTCAGGCTAATATTAAAATACTTAGAACCCCTCCGCCATTACAAGAAGCAAGGCAAATAATCAATAAAAGGTACAAACAAGAATTTAAAAAATAAACAGTTTTAGATCTTTAAAAATGTGATATAATGGAGGCAAAAGATATGAAAAAAAATCCATACAAAGGACTATTTATTGCTTTTGAAGGATTAGACGGCTCTGGTCAAACAACCCAGGCCAACCTTTTAAAAAACTACTTTAAAAAGCAAGGCCTTAGTGTTGTTTTAACTAAAGAACCAACTTTAGATAGTAACGCGGGAAAGAAAATCAAAAAAATTCTTAATAAAAAAATAGAAGTAATGCCTAATCATCTCCAAGAATTGTTTGCTGAAGACAGAAATTGGCATCAGAAAAATAGAGTAATACCCGCCTTAAAACAAGGAAAGGTAGTTATTAGCGATAGATCTCAATTTTCTTCTTTTGCGTTTGGCGCGGCAAGTGGAACAAATTTAAATTATCTCTTTTCTCTCAATGATGAATTTATAATGCCTGATCTGGTTATCCTCTTAAAAACTTCTCCAAAAACATCAATAGAAAGAATTGAAAAAAGAGGCACAGAAAAAACTCTTTTTGAAAAAGAAAAACAGCTTGAAAAAGTTTGGAGTGTTTTTGAGGAGTTATCAAAACAGTTTAAAAATATCATTATAGTTGACGGAGAAAAATCAATTGAAGAAATTCATAATCAAGTAAAAAAATTATGGGAAAAATACTATGAAAATTATTCAAGATAAAGGAAAATTTAAGATATTAGCTATTATGGTCGGCGTAGACGGCAGCTCCCCTTTAGAATTAGTTGAATGGGCTGGCCGAACTGCTTACAAAAGCCATAAAAAGATAACCCAAGATTCTGCCAAAAAATTTGTTGAAATGATAAGAAAGTTAGGACATGAAAGTGTTTTAGAGCATTCGGCAATGACAGTAGAGTTTACTAATATTTCAAGAGGAGTTACCCATGAATTAGTCCGACATAGAATAGCATCTTTTACCCAGCAATCAACCCGCTATGTTGATAAAAGCGACTTTACGGTAATTGCTCCACCTCAAAAGGATATCCAAAAAGAATTAGTAGAACTAACCCTGCCCAATAAAACAAAAATAAAAATTTCTTTTAGCGATTGGGTTGGACTTAATGAACAAATGTATAGAGGTCTACGTAGGATAGATTGGGTTGCTCAAGACGCTCGTCAAATTCTGCCAATCGGTATTGAGGCACCAATTGTTGTAACTGCTAATTTTCGAGAGTGGCGGCATATATTAAAATTACGCTGTGATAGAGCGGCCCATTGGGAAATCAGAATGCTAATGGTCAAATTGTTAAAAGAATTAAAAAGAAAAGTTCCTGTTATTTTTGATGATTTTCTAATTTCCGAAAATAATGAATCGGCTGTAATTAAAAGAAATTGACAGATCTTAATTACATTGTTATTTTAAATTGAAAAGGAGATTAAACAATGAGCTCATTTAAAAATATTGGTCCCTTGTTTTGGAAAGTAACAATGAACGAAAAATTTGCTCTTAGGGTCATTAAAAATCCGAGGTTAGCTAAAATTTCTACCAAAGACAGAGAGACATTAGCACATCGTGCTGTGCGCTATCATAAATCTGCTGCAATAGAAGCCGTTAAAAACTACGAAATTGCTAAATTAAAGTCAACTTCTTACTTTCACGACCGAACTGTTGCCCATATTGCTGTTAATTGTTTTGTTGAAGCAGCGGAAAAATCTTTTGAAAACCTTGAAATAATCCAGATAGCTGATGATACGGGCTGGACAGTTGGCAACGAAGCATTGCGATTTCACAATAGAGCAATTCTCACTTTAATAGAGGAGGCAAGAAAATTCTATAATAAGCTTTTAAGAGAAGATAGGAAATATAAAAAAGAAATGAATCTAATAAAAGAGATGGGAAATATAAAAAAGAAATGAATATAAAATAATTTACTAAGCCGCCAGTGGCTCAATTGAGAACACGGGCTTTTTTCTTTTTTTTCTTTTTTCTTTCGATCTTGCCAAAATTAAATATTAACATTAATATTGATATTAATGTTAATATTAATACAATAACGTATTCAGCATTTATCGCGATCGCGATAAATGCTGAATGATTTTAATCTACGATTTAATTTAGCTATAATAATAATATATAATAACAATATATTATATATATAATAACAGAAATAACTTTATGCCAATTAAGCTTCCTATTACCGAAAAATTTCTTTGGGATTTGCACAAATTTATATACGCAACCGAAGGTGTGCTTGATTTTTTTGTGCCAAATAGACCTTATCATTTTAGAGGTCCGGAAGAAATAACATGGGCTGAAATTAAATTGTTTAAAGATAATTGGGAACACGATTACAAAAAAAGAAAAAAGAATTTTTCTAAGATTGTGTACAACCTCAAGAAAAATGGCTACATCAAAACACTAAAAGTAAAAGACAAATCAGCTATTATGTTAACACCAAAAGGACTAGAAAAGGTTTTTACAGTTGAAATGCGGTCAATAGAAAAAAAGATAAGACCAGATAAAAAATGGCAGATGGTGTTATTTGATATACCAGAAGAGAAAAAAAGAGAAAGAGATTTGTTTAGAAAATCTCTCCGATACTTAGGTTACAAAAATCTCCAAAGAAGTATTTGGGTGTGTCCATATGATGTTTTAAATGAAACTAAAGCTTTAATCAAAAGACATAAATTGGGGTCGTATGTAGAACTTCTTTTGGTAAAAAAAATTGGTCTCGGTTAAATAAAATTCAAAATTTTACACTCAATAAAATCAGCATTTATCGCGATCGCGATAAATGCTGATTATGAATATTTTTATCTTTATTTATTGCATCAAAAACGTTTATGAATATTTTTATCTTTATTTATTGCATCAAAAATGTTAAGGTATAATATGTGAAATATCAAATAGCTATTAGATCGGGAATTCGCCCCGCAGAAAATTTTATTTCATAAAATTTTACGGAACAAGTGTTCAAAAAATTATGTCAAAATATCAACCAACAATAGGTTTAGAAATTCACGCTCAGTTGAAGACAAACACAAAAATGTTTTGTGATTGTTTAAATAATCCCGAAGTCCCGACAGAAATCGGAAAAGAAAAACCAAATTTTAATATTTGCCCAATTTGTACGGGTCACCCCGGAGTTTTACCGGTCATTAATCAAGAGGCAGTTAATCAAGTTATCAAAACTGGCTTGGCATTAAATTGTAAAATAACAAAAGATACTTGGTTTGAAAGAAAAAATTACTTTTATCCTGATCTTCCTAAAAATTATCAAATTAGTCAAAAAGCAGCTCCCCTTTGCCAGAATGGAGAGCTTAGAATTAATAATCATATCATTAAAATACATGAAATACACTTAGAAGAAGATACTGGGCGTTTAATACACTCAAAAAAAGACGTGTCTTCGTTAGTAGATTTTAATAGAGCAGGAATTCCTCTAATGGAGTTAGTAACAGAACCTGACATAACTTCGGCAATTGAAGCCAAACGATTTTGCGAAGAATTACGTTTAATTTTGCGCTACTTGGAGGTTTCTAACGCAGATATGGAAAAAGGAGAAATGAGATGCGAAGCAAATATCAGTTTAAGTCAAAAATCAAAAGTCAAAAATCAAAAATTGGGGACTAAAGTAGAAATAAAAAATCTTAACTCTTTTAAAGCCGTAGAGAGAGCAATAGATTACGAAATAAAAAGACAGGCAGCAGCGCTTGATAACAAGGAAAAAATAATTCAGGAAACCCGCGGCTGGAATGAAAAAAAACAAAAAACTTTTTCTCAACGCACAAAAGAAACATCGGAGGATTATAGATATTTTACTGAACCGGACTTGCCTCCATTAAAAATATCAACGAATAATATAGAAAAAATTAGAAGTGAAGTTCCCGAATTACCAAACGGCAAACGAAAAAGATTTGAAGAAGAATATAAAATACCAAAAAGTGATATAGAAATATTCACTACCTATAAACCGCTGGGAGATTATTTTGAAAATGTAATCAGTGAGCTTAAAAATTGGCAAAAAACCATATCACTAAAAAATAAAAACAGCAAATCTTTTTATAAATTAGTTAAGCTTACTGCTAATTATTTAATTACCGAACTTAAAAAACAATTTGATTCTTTAGAAAATATAAACTCTTTAAAAATCACTCCAGAAAATTTTGCCGAGTTTATAATTTTAGTCAGCCAAAATAAAATTTCTTCTAGCGCAGCCCAAGTTGTGCTAAAAAAAATGTTTAGCACGGGGGCAGATCCTTCTCAAATTATAGAAGAACAAGATTTAACCCAAATGAGTGACGAATCCGAATTAGAAAAGATTATATTAAGTGTAATAAAAAATAATCCCCAACCAGTAAAGGATTATAAAAAAGGAAACAAGAATGCGCTTCAATTTTTAGTTGGACAAGTAATGAAACTAAGTCAAGGAAAGGCAAATCCCAAAATAGCTGCCGAATTGTTAAATAAAAACCTTTAAAAATAAAGAGGGACAGATCATCTCTGAACTGCCCCTTAGGGTGCGCGTTAACGCAAAAATTTGTAGCGACCGCCTTCGGCGGAAACAAAGAACAAGAAGCCAAAAAGTCCAAGAAACCAAGAACCTAAGCCCGACTACGGCACGAAGCGGAACCCCACCTGCCAAGCGAGTAGTCGACGCTGACCCAGTAGAGCCTCGGCTTGCCGCCGCTGAGGTAGACATACGGCACCCAGCCGGCGCCCACGTAGCGGGAACCCGTGCAGTCCACGTAGTGCTCGGAGAGCACGTTGGTGTGAACGCAGAGGGCGATGCCTTCGTCGGCCGTGAGACAGGTTCGTTTCTGCTTCTTGATGAGAGCTTCCGCTTTCTCGGGCGACTTGCCGAGCATGTCTTTGCCGTCCTCAACGTCGAACATGAAGTAGGGTCCTTTGGGCACGTCAACGACGTTGCTGACATCGGACTGATCGAGGTAGTTATACCCCTCATGGTCACGATTGCGAACCATCTTCATCAGATCGCCGAGATCGACTTCCGTTCTCGGAATTACCGGAACGAACGGGATGTGGCCGTCGGCCGTTTCGATTTCCGTTGCTTTGGCGATGACTTCGCTCTTCTTGCTGATGAGCACGTCGATGACGCTCTTCGGGCAACCACGCGCCTTCAGGGTTTCCATCTGCGTGTCGAACAGCTTGCTGAGCGGGCCAGTCACGAGTTCAGGCCAGACCTGCTTCGTGGCTTCTTTAATCGCCCGTTGAACGGTTTCCAGTTTCTGACCCTGAAACAGGGCCACCAATTCGGTTACCAGTTTTTTTGCCATGGCGAGACCTCCTTTTGTGTTTTAGTTTACGTATACGTTTTGTTAAACTGCAGTTTGTTATACCTTAACACAATTCTTCAGTATAACGATTAAGTATAGCATACTTTACTATACTTATCAATGGTTTTAGGGTAAAAATGGCTAAAATTAGCTATTTACCCCACTATTTTTATTTTAGAAAATTTTTAACCAGTTTTTCAGCTTCTTGATAATTTTTAATCCAATGAATACGTTTATCACGTTTTGACCAAGTCATCTGACGTTTTGCATAATTTAAAATCTCTTTTTCAAGATTTTCAATCATTTTCTTTCTATCCAATTTACCTTGAAGATATAAAGCAATATAACGATATTCCAAACCAAAATCTTCTAATTTTTTCCAGGATAGACCTGCTTTCCTTAATTTTTCTACTTCAGAAATCATCCCCCTTTTAAATCTGTTTATTAATCTGTTCTTAATTAATTTTCTTAATTCCTCACGCGGTTTTTTAATCCCAATCATCAAAGCATTAAAACTTGATTGGGTTTTTAATTTAGGCACCGGTTTTCCTGTTTTAAGTATTATTTCTAACGCCCTAATTAACCTTCGCCGATTATATTTATCAATTGTTTTAGCTCTTGCCGAGTCCAATTTTTTAAGCTTGCTATAAAGTTTCTTGGTTGTTTCTTTTTCCAATTCTTTTCTTAACTTATAATCCGGCTTAACCGCAGGAATTATTAATCCGTCAATAACCGCTTGAATATAAAAACCGGTTCCTCCGCAAACAATTGGAATTTTTCCTTTTTTATAAATTTTGTCAATGGCCTTCAGTGCCCGTTTTTTGTATTGAGCAACAGAAAACTGTCTTTTGGGACTTGCTACATCTAAAAGGTGGTGCGATACTCCTTTCATTTCTTTTTTAGTTATTTTACCCGTGCCAATGTCCATTCCTTTATAAATTTGTCTTGAATCAGCGGAAATAATCTCGCCATTATATTTTTTAGACAATTTAACCGCTAAATCGCTTTTACCCGAGGCAGTGGGCCCAAGCACTACAACTATCTTAGGTTTATAATTAACTATTTCATTAAGAATGTCCCACCTTTTTTTCTTTTCTGCCCAAGAAACGTTATCTTGTAATTTTGCCGCGGCAGTTCCAGCGCGAGAAGAATATTTATTAATATAAGCCGAATCATAATTAATTTCTTTAAATAACTTAACTGTATTTTCAAATTGTTTTTTTGTTTCACCGGGAAATCCAACTATTACATCTGTGGAAATTTTAATATTGGGAATTTTGTTCTTAATCTTTTCTACTAACTTTTTATATTGCTCAACTGTATATCCCCGATTCATTTTTTTTAAGATTGTATTGTCTCCGCTTTGTATTGGCAAATGAATCTCCTTGGCTACTTTATCACATCTGGCAATTACCTCAATCAACTGATCGGACATATCTTTGGGATGATTTGTCAAAAACTTTATTATAAAGTCACCGGACAGAGAATTAATTTTTTCTAAAAGTTTAGCAAATCCAGACCCACTTGTTTTATTCTCAGATTTGTAGCTATTAACGTTTTGTCCTAATAATATTATCTCTTTATAACCCCTTTTAATTATACCTTTTACTTCTGCAATAATTTCTTTTATTGGACGTGAAACTTCTCTTCCCCGAGTATAAGGAACCACGCAATAAGAACAAAAGTTATTACAACCAGTCATTATTGGAACAAGGGCAGATTTTGTAAGCTTACATTTCGGCTTTAGAGCAAAAAAATAGTTACGACCCAAAAACTCTTCAACACTTACAACTTCATCAAAAAATTCCTTAAATTTTTTCTTATCCGATTTTAAAACACAGCCAGTCAAAATAGTTCTTGGCTCACGGTTAAGAGTTTTTAGTTTTTTAAATTTTTGTTTAAATCCAAAAATCCGATCTACAGCTGATTGCCGCACGGAACAAGCATTAACTACAATTAAATCTGCCTGCTCTAATTCATCAGTTTTTTTATAAGCCCGCTTTTCTAAAGCTGTTGCAATCCGCTCACTATCAGATTCGTTTTGTTGACATCCGAAAGTTTTAATATAATATTTTTTCATACTAAACTTAATTATTTTGCTTGCCCCGTAGGCACGCCCCTGGCGAGCGCCAAGCTGTAAGCTTGTGGCGACAGGTAAGTGTCCTTCGGGGTTGACATCCGAAAGTTTTAATATAATATTTTTTCATACTTTTTTATTTAAAATAAAGACCTAAATGGTCTTTCAAAATACGATTCAATACAACCTATAGACAATGGTTAATTAAACAAAAGATAAAAATCTATCTATTTTGATATTGTTTTTTATAGTACTCTAAATACTCTCCCGATTTAATCTTTTTCCACCAATCAGGATTATTTTTATACCAACCAATTGTTTCTTTTATTGCTTTTTCAAAATCATATTCTGGCTTCCAACCAAGTTTTCGTAGTTTACTAGAATCTAAAGCATAACGACGATCATGTCCGGGTCTATCTTTAACATGTTCAATTGAACGTTCGTCTTTTCCGAGCTCTTTTAGAATTATGCTCGTAATTTCTTTATTTGTTTTTTCATTATCAGCACCGATATTATAAACCTCCCCAAGCTTACCTTGGCGTAAAACCGTATCAATTCCAGAACAATTATCTAAAACATAAAGCCAGTCCCGAACGTTTAGGCCGTCACCATATAAAGGGACTTTTTTGCCTTCTATTAGATTAGTTATAAAAAGAGGAATTAATTTCTCTGGATATTGGTATGGACCGTAATTATTAGAAGAACGAGTAATTAAAACCGGTAATTCATAAGTTTTAAAATAAGCCCGAACCAAAAGATCAGCTCCAGCTTTAGATGAAGAATAAGGACTATTGGGTTTCAGATTGCTTTGTTCGGTAAAAAGCCCTTTTTCTATTGAACCATATACCTCGTCAGTAGAAATTTGAAGATATTTTTTAATTTTATACTTTCTAACTGTCTCCAATAAATTATGAGTTCCAAAAATATCTGTTTTTATAAAAGCATCTGGTTCTAAAATTGACCTATCAACATGAGTTTCAGCGGCAAAATTTATTATCACGTCTGGTTTTTCTTTAGAAACCAAATTATCTACTAGTTCCTTGTCGCATATGTCTCCTTTAATAAATTTATAACCTTTATAATTTTCTATATCTTTAAGGTTTTCCGGATTACCTGCATAAGTCATTTTATCCAAATTAATAATTTCTTCTTCGTTATGTTTTTCTAAGATATAGCGAATAAAATTAGAGCCAATAAATCCTAATCCGCCAGTAATAATTATTTTCACAGAAATTAAACTAATTAAAGCTAATTTAAAACGAATTTATTAGTATTCCATTCGATTTTATTTGCTTCTTATTAGTGACTTTTATATTCCTTAATTACTTCTTTGATTCTTTCTTTAATCGGTTTTAATTTAATACCCTCTTTTTGAAGTTTATCTGTGTTTAAAACACAATTAGAACGTACTGCTTTGGCTAAATCCTGCTCATAAAGATTTTTTTCAGAAATTATTTCAAATTTATGATTAGGATTAACTTCTTCTTGATATAATTTCATTATTTCGCTGGGACTAATGGTGCCAGGATTAGTAAGGTGATAAATGCCGGTTTTCTTTTTATCAATTAATTGTTTGACGGCATCCAGCAAATCCGGAATGACCGTAACCGAATTTTGAGTATCAATAACTTGAGAATATTCAAGTAATTTATCAATAAGATTTCTTGGGTTTGGTTCAATATCAATGGGTAAACGAAGGCGAACAATTAAGACCGGAAAATGTTTTAAAATAGAATCAGCCCAATATTTAGTCCAACTGTAAAAACTTGGAGGCGCAGCTTCATTGTCCTCTTTCCAACCCAGGCCATTATTATCGCCCTGAAACACACAACCACTTCCGAAATGAACCCAATAAATGTTTTTTTCTCCGCAGGACCGTAAAATATTCAAAGGCCCAGTAACATTACCCGCTACAGTTTCCAATTTATGCTCTTCACACCAGTCAATATTCGGGCGACCGGTTATTCCCGCAGCATTAATTACTACTTCTGGTTCTTTATCTTCTAATTCTTTTCTTAGTGCCCTTAAATTAGTAATATCAACATCAGAAACCAGAGCATTACCTAAATAATCTTTAAATTTGTTAGCCAACCAGCCTTCAAAACCAAAAATTAAATATTTCATAAACCATATTATATTTTTTACATAGAATTAATTTTTATCTAGTTGCCCAATAACAATAATTAAAAATCTCTACCTGATAAGCCATATTACAATTTTATCCCAAACAACCAAAAAAGGCAACGCAATATTAAAATATTAATTACATACATAATATTCACTCTATATTTTTTATATATCTATATATCTATAATATCTATATGTTTATTATATTATATGATCATGTGTAAAATACATATGTTTTTTCCAATTAACTCACGATCGTGAGTTAATTGGAAAAATTTAGCTACAAAAAACAATATGAACTGAATTATTATAAATTAAATTACGAGCTAAATTACGAAATAAATCGTATTGCTGTTTAATTTTTACCCCGCTTTCCCCTCTTTTCTAAAATTCTTTATCTTTTTGGAAAATTATAAAGTTATAATTTTATCTATTTTTTCATCCATTAAGTTAAAGAGTTTATTTTTTGTTAAAAGATTTTATTTTGCTATAACTGCTGCCGTTTTTTTACGAGTCTGGGATTTCGGAATTTTTATAATAATCTCTTTACCTGATGCGTCAACTTTTACTTTATCGCCAGCGCCAACCTTTCCATCGACAATAAGTTTTGCTAATGAATCTAAAATTAAACGTTGAATGGTACGCTTTAATGGCCTAGCGCCAAATTGAGGATCAAATCCTTGTTTAGCTAAAATTTTCTTAGCAGCTGAAGAAACGCTAATTTTAATTCTTTGATCTTCAAGGCGTTGAATAACTTTTTCGGTTTGTAAATCAACAATACCAGTAACCTCTTTCGGCCCTAAAGGATTAAATACCACAATTTCATCAAGACGATTAAGAAACTCTGGCTTAAAATGCTCTCTTAGGGCATCTAAAACCTTATCTCTTTGTGTGTCAAGTTTTTTATCTTGATTAGCATTTGTAAATCCAAATTCCGCCATTTTCTGTAAATATTCACTACCAATATTAGAGGTCATAATGATAATCGTGTTTTTGAAATTAACCATTCTTCCCTTAGCGTCAGTCAGGCGACCTTTGTCTAAAATTTGAAGCAAAATATTAAATACCGCTGGATGAGCTTTTTCTATTTCATCT
>Ga0180433_10002355_pt1 | contig 29295 bp, 23 predicted proteins | sample SS_ome_8_FD_132980 | JGI IMG/M metagenome (GOLD analysis project Ga0180433, IMG submission 132980) | Hypersaline lake sediment archaeal communities from the Salton Sea, California, USA - SS_1_D_1 metaG | ecosystem: Environmental > Aquatic > Non-marine Saline and Alkaline > Hypersaline >... | reverse complement strand
TGGATAACAAGGTGAAGAAGCGTATTAGACAACTGTGGTGCCAATCGACTCCCGAATCAAGCGCGCCGCATAATTTGGCGGGCGCGAATAGGAGAACCTTGCAATAAATTGCGGGGCTAAATATGGGTTGATTATGGCGAAAACTCTTGGATATATGATTACCTGGACGACGTACGGCACTTGGCTGCAGGGCGATAAGCGGGGTTACGTCAAACAAGGCAGAATCCATCCCTCAAGTCAGGCTCTCGAAAATGCAAATAGACAGAATCTTGCGAAAGAACCTGTAAAATTCTCTTGGACTCATCGGCACATAGTCCAAAATGCGATGCTTGAAAAGGCCAGGCAACTGAATCAGAAAGTCTATGCTTTGTCAGTATCCTGCAGTCATGTTCATTTTGTCGCCGGCTATATCCCGATGTCGGTGGGACTTGTTGTTCGGCACTATAAAGGAGCGGCTCAGACTGCACTTAGAAAAGTCGGTCTTGCAGGAAGAGTCTGGACAAAAGGATTCGATAAGCGATATTGCTTCGACGAACGAACGTTGAAAAACCGAATCGATTACGTAAAATCGCACAATGAGAGAGCCGCTCATATTTAGCCCCGCAACTTGTTGCGGGGTTGTGCAAAGCGCAAATTATTGTGGGGTCGATGTAAACCCCCGAACAAGTTCGGGGGCTAAATACTATGAATGGTGAACAGGAAAAGCCGCGGCTCATAGCGTTCGAGGTAACCCGGCGCTGTCGGTTTAACTGCCTGCACTGTCGGGCTGCTGCCGGTCCCGGCACAAAGGACCGGGAGATGACCACCAAGCAATGCGAAAGGATCCTTTCCTCGATAGCCAAACTCACCAAGTGCGTGATCATTCTGACCGGCGGCGAGCCGATGGAACGCCAGGATATCTACGAAATCGTGGGCCACGGGCGAGGGATAGGCCACCGCATGGTGATGGCCACTTGCGGCTACGCGATTGACGAGAAATCGATCGCCAGATTGAAAGAAGCCGGCGTGCTGGCGTTGTCGTTTTCCCTTGATGGGGCTTCGGCTCCAACCCATGATAAGATACGACAAGCGGATGGTGCATTTGACGCGGCGGTTCACGCGGCCCAGATTGCCCGCGAAGCGGGCATGCGTTTTCAAATCAACACGACCATCAGCAAGGTCAACATCGAGGAGGTGCCGGGAATCGTGGAGCTGGCCAAAAGGCTGCAAGCATATTGTTTCAATGCATTTATCCTCGTGCCGACCGGTCGGGGCGTAGGAATGGCCGATGAGATTCTTGACCCCCTGCAATACGAAGTTTTGCTCAACGAGCTGCTGCGCTTAAAGCTGGAGGCAGGCATCGAAGTCCGGGTCACGTGCGGCCCGCAGTTTGCCCGGCTGTGCCACCAGACCAGAGCAAGGCGGCTGATCGATGATGTCAGCGGGTGTATGGGCGGCAGAGGATTCGGCTTCATCAGCTACCGCGGAGACGTGCAAACGTGCGGCTTTCTGGACATATCGGCGGGCAACTTGCTTCGAAGACGCTACAACTTCAAGAAGATCTGGCTGGAGTCTGATTTCTTGAATGAGATACGCGACCTGTCGGCGTACAAGGGAAAGTGCAAGACGTGTGAATATCTCGCTGCTTGTGGTGGTTGCAGGGCGCGCGCGTACGCGGTGTGCGGAGACTACTTAGCTTCGGACCCGATCTGCAGTTACGAGCCCAAAGGAGGCAAGGCTTGAGTCTGCGTTTGTCCGGCTTTCAAAAGAGATTGTGCAATCTTCTCCAGGAAGGCCTTCCCATCTGCACGAGGCCATTTGCCGAAATAGCCAAAGCGCTGGACAGCGATGAAGCTGATGTTTTGAAGCAAACCGCCGAGCTAAAGGATGTTGGTGTCATTCGGCGCATTTCTGCTGTGGTGAATCACCGTGCGCTGGGCATGAAAAGCACGCTGGTTGCCGCCCATGTGCCGCAAGAGATATTCGGCGAGGTGGCTGGGGCGGTCAATTCTCTGCAAGGTGTCTCACATAATTATCTGCGCAATCACCACTACAATCTCTGGTTTACATTGCAGGCGCCGACGCGGGCGGAGATAGAAGTGACTTTGGCTCAGCTTTCGGGCCGTTTTGATGTTGAATTCTATAGCCTGCCCGTGAAGCGCGTGTTTAAGCTCGATGTTCGCTTTGATGCCGAAAGCGAGGGCCAGGAGCTGCTGCAAGGGCTCAGCAAAACCCCTAAGCAAGAGCTGGTTCACCTAAACGAAGAACAAAAGCAGATTCTCACGCGATTGCAAACGGACCTGCAATCGAGCGAAAGGCCTTTTGAGTTTCTATGCGGTCCAAAGCTGAGCATACAGCGAGTCTTGCTCGTTATATCGGAACTGGTTGAGAAGGGCGTCATCCGTCGTATTGCTGCTATCGTTGATTATCGTAAGCTCGGGTTTTTGGCCAACGTACTGTTCGCCGCCGCGATTGGCCGGGACGATGTTGTCGAGGCCGGGCAGAGGCTGGCCCGTTTCAGGGCAGTGAGCCATTGCTATGAGCGTCAGACGTTTGAGGGTTGGCCGTATAATCTCTTTGCCATGATGCACGGGCAAGATATGGGCTCGATTCAAAGCGTAATACACAAATTCGCCCAGGCCCAAAATATACAGGCTTTTCAGCTTCTACCGACGGTAGCCGAGTTGAAAAAGCAGCCCGTCACATTCGTGCTTGATTAGTCTGTGCCGACATCGTAAGAAGTGCCAAAGAAAAAGGCTGCGAGCAAGGGTTGCTCACAGCCTTTTGCGTCACATTGTACGAGGCGATAAGTGAGCGGTTACGGGCAGTTCTCCAGCCACTCGTTCATGACAATAACCAGGTCTTGCAGGTTAATGACCCCGTCACCGTTCAGATCCTGACAAATAGGAGCGGATGTATCCGGCACGAAGTAGTAGTCCTCTGTTTCACCCACCTCGTATCCGGACTGTGGACCGGAGCCACCGTTACCTAATTTGCCGGGACCGTAACCGCCCGTCCAGGGTTTGCCCGAAAGTGTTATTCTCATCCAGATTGCTTCCGGTCCTTCACTCGGATGCCAGGAGGTGAAGGCGGGAGTGGTTATCTGGTGTGTTCCCGGCGCCAGCCCGGCCAGAACCTGATTCCGCACGGCCCATTCCGGTGCATTACGGCTGTTAGAGCACGCGACCACATCGTCCCAATCGCCGTCCCGATTCCAGTCGAGCCAGACATTGACGTACAGAACAGGGCTGGGCTTGACCACATTGACGAGGTAATCAAAAGTGGCCCAGCGGCAGTGCGGCAGGTTCAGCGGGAATATCACACCGTCGTCTGCACCGTCCTGGTCCGGAGTATCGGTTGCCGGATCAATATTGTTGACGCCATCCTGATCCGGACCTGTATCCGCTTCTATCTCACCGGTGACGTTCTCTCCCAGATAAGCCAGCGCGAGGGGATACAGGTGCATTGGGCCTCTGGGTCCGCCTCCGGCCGCCGCGAAGACGGTCGGGTAGTTGGCCTTGACACCCAGAGGGCCGCCCTTCGGATACGCGGTCATGGCTGTCTTAGCATTGTTTGTGCTGTCCGGAGCGTCGCCCAGGTCGCTCTTAGGCACTTGCTTTTCTCCGGAGATCATAAATGCCAAATCCAACGCCTTTGGATGGCGTGGGTGTTGTGCAGGGTAGGCCATCTTGTTCCAGGAATCTACCCCTTGCGTTTTCGAAACTGCGGCATCCTGCCAGTGGGTAACAGAAGTCTTCCAGCCGAACCGAGCGTTTGGATCCGCGGGTTTGGCCTCCACGGCCAGCCAGTAAACTATCGGCTCCGTCGGTGTGCCCTGCTGCTGAAATTCATCCGGCTCGAGATAGAAGGTGTACTGCCAGGCTCGATAATCCCCGACTCGCATGAACTCATCGGCAATCGGGTCATACCAGCCTTCAGTCAGTTGCCTCGCGGGGGCTCTTACTTCGAATTCGCCTGGCTCGTATTTTCGTGTCCAAAGCATTTCTCCAGGCACGCTATAGCCTGTCGAGCTGGTACTGGCGGGGATGTTAGCGTGGATGCTCAGCGTGAATGTCACAGCGGTCGGATCGCCGCCGGGCATAAGGTCATGGAACCACGAACCCCAAAAGCGAATATCCAGAAGGTCTTCTGTCGAATTGCACTTGAAGTCATCCGCCAAAATGCGTTGCACGGCTGTGGGCGATTCTTGGCTCGTGGCATTGATGTCCAGCCCTCTCGGACTCAGGTCCGGATATTGCGCCCATTTGATTGGAGGCTTCTTGGGGGCGTGAATTTGAACAGTGTAGTCTTCGACTTCACCGTCTCCAGCCGGACCGTCAAAGGATAGATAGCCGGTAGAACTCAAGCGGAAGCGGGCGAAAGTAGTGATATCCGGTCCAGCCGTGGCCGGCACCTCGAAGAATAGCGTGTCGAATCCGGAGGCTGAAAGAGGTTCACTGAAACAGATCTGGTCGCCTGCTTGGTCCCAGCTTCCGTCCCCGTTGAAGTCAATCCAGGCGTCCAGGAAGCCGGCGTTGTCCATACCTATGCAATTCGTCACCGTGATCGCTGCGGTTTCTCCAGGTATCAATGAGGTCACGAATTTTACGCCGTCTTCATCATCGGCTGCGGCGTCGTCATCTCCGGTTGCTGTTGCATTCGGTTGACCATCGCTCTCGCCATCAATGCTGGTGCCGAGGCAGAAGTCCGGTACGATTGTGTGCCGTGCGCCCTCGGCGGCGAGCACTGTTGGGTAAGGCTCCGGTGCGTCGCCGAAATCCAGGTCGCCGGCGACAGGTTCGCAACTGATGGCGAGAACACCTTGGCCGGTCTCGGAACCGTATCCTCCGATCTCGATCAGATACTGATTGCCTGCGACGGCGGCAAAGGTGGTTTTTGACTGCCAACCGCAGCAGTCATCGTTGCACGCGATCACGTCCTTCTCTGACGGGTAACATTGACAACCGTCATAGACTGCCAGCATGGTATCGTAGATGCTGCCGCACAAGCTGACCGTCACGTTGCCGGTGCAGGTGGCGGTGTAACAGTACCAGATGTTCGGACTGGTCATGCACAGGCCCGGCCCGTCGAACGTAGCGGTCGTGGTGTCGAATAACAGACCCTCGGTGTCTCCGATAGGTTTTGCATTGTCGCAGTCATCGTTGCTCAATCCACCAGGTTCTCCCTCACAAGTAATGGTCAGCTTGCCTTGCCCCGCCGCTGGACCGTACCCGCCGACCTCAATGAGGTATTGCTGGCCGGCAATAGTGGTGAGGGTGACCTCTGACTGGTGCGCGCAATGGTCGTCGTTACACTCGATCAAGTTGTGGGCTTCTGGGTAACATTCGCAGTTATCATACACGGCTAACATCGTATCATAACTGCTGCCGCACAAACTGACGGTGGTGTTACCCGTGCAGGAGGCTGTGTAGCAGTACCAGATGTTCGGACTTGTCATGCAAAGGCCCGGTCCGTCGAATGTCGCAACGGCCGTGTTGAACGGCAAATCTTCGACATCTCCGATAGGCTGTGCGCTGTCGCAGTCATCGTTACTGATAATGGTCAGCTTACCCTGGCCTGTTGCTTCGCCATACCCACCAACCTCGATCAAATATTGGTTGCCGGCCACGGCGGGGAAGGTGATCTGTGACTGAGGGCCACAATGATCGTCATTACAGTCGATCAAGTTATCAGCTTCCGGAAAACATTCGCAACTGTCATAGACAGCCAGCATCGTGTCGAAAGTGCTGCCGCATAAGCTGACCGTGGTATTGCCGGTGTTGGTGGCGGTGTAACAGTACCAAATGTTTGGACTGGTCATACAGAGGCCTGGCCCGTCGAACCTTGCATATCTGGTGTCAAACGGCAGCAGCGCGACGTTGCCGACCGGCTCTGCCAGCCAGCAATGATCGTTGGGCGGCGGGCAGGGGTTCTCGCTGCAACGAACCGTGAGCGTGCCTTGGCCGACCGAACTGCCGTGGCTGCCTACCTCTATGAGGTATTCGGTGCCGGCCGTTGCAAGGAAGTTGACCTCCGGCTGCAGCCCCCACCTGCCACAGGAGTTATCGTCACAGCCGATCAGGTCTGTGGCTGCGGGGTAGCAACTGGATGTCTCATACACAGCCAATTTGGCGTCGTAACCACTTTCACACAAGCTGATAATGGCGCAGCCGGTATAGGGTGCTGTGAAGCGGTACCAGATGTTTGAGTCGGTCATGCAGAGTCCGGGGCCGTCGAACGTCGCTTCGAAGGTCTCGAAGTACAAGTCTGCCGGGCTTTCAACCACCTCTGCGTTGGCACAGTCATCGTTCGGCGGTACAACGCCAATACCCTGGCAGACCAACGCAAGGCACAACGAAAGCATTACAACATGAATTCCCAACCATTTGCTTTTTAGCCGTTTCATAATAAAATCCTCCCGAAAATAACCAAAAGTTCCTTGTATTTCGAGTCATCGTGGGTTCCTTCGTTGAACCCGCGAACAAAGGAAGAATCGGATGATACCGGGGCAAATATTGAGCGAAAATAGGTGAAAGAACATGATTACCGCTCCTCGTAAAGCCAATTCATCAACCACCTACAGAATAACGGCACTCGTTCGAGGAAACAAGAAAATTATGCTGAGCGGTGTGTTTTTTTGCCTCGCCGGAAAGCCTGGGCAGTAACTGCTTTACCACTAATCAGTTGCGCTACGGACTGAAGAGCATTTCAATCCCGTTTGTCATAGGCTGCCTTCGGGTCGTACACCTTATCTGCAACGAATTGCAGCTCGTTCTTGGAGCCTTTCTTCAAAGCGCGGTAGAAGCAGGAATGGTAGCCCACATGACACTGGCCGGCATTGACCCGCACCTTCAGAACCAAGCAGTCCTGATCGCAGTCCACAAGTATTTGCTCAACTCGTTGAAAATGACCGCTTTCTTGGCCCTTCTTCCACAATTTGCCTCGTGACCTACTGAAATATGTGGCGTAGCCGGTTTCAATGGTCAAGTCCAGAGCCTCGCGGTTCATGTAGGCCATCATCAAGATCTGGCCGGTCTGGGCATCTTGTGCTATGGCCGGTATCAGACCATTATCATTGAAGTGTGCAAGAAACTGCTCGCCCTCCTCGACAATCTGTTTCGCAGCCACTGGTTATGCCTCCTTTAGATTAGTAGTACCTTGCCATAGAGGGTTTTACCGATTATTATCTGTAAACACAAGTCTTTTTGGGACGATCTTCGTAGATGCAGAAGGCCAAAGCCAAGAAGAGCCGATATGCTTCGTACATATTCCGTATTGCCATAGCGGTTTTGGCCTTGTATCTGACGTTCCGAGGGGAGGATTTCGGTAAAATAGCAGAAGTCTTTTTGGGGTTGAGGTGGTGGGTCTTCGCCGTTGCCATAGGTATTTGGGTCTTAAGCCAAATAGTATTTGTTGCTCGATGGTCGGTCCTCTTGCGGGTGCAGTCCGTTAATATAGGTTATTGGCCGGCCTTTAGACTGCACCTGTTAGGCGTCTTCTACAATAACTGTCTGCCTACTTCTGTGGGCGGTGATTTGCTACGGGCCTGGTATGTTACCACGCACACGGATAAGAAGCTGGAAGCTGCGTTGAGTGTATTGGTAGACAGGATAATAGGTTTGATAGGCATGATTATTATGGCCTTTTTCTGCTACTGGTTTATTCCGGCTCGCGGGTCGCAGGAGAGCTTGAGGCTTTCCCTTGACTTGAAGCTCTCGTCGCTCTTGGGTGAGTATAAGTGGGTTTTTGTGGTTGTGGCAGTGGCGCTTGCGTTCATTTTTCTGGCTTTTGCTTGCAGTTCCAAGGGTTCAGGTCTGGTCAGGAGGTTATTCGGAGCAGTCTGTACTCGAGGTCAACTCGCATGGCAAAAAACTCGCAAAGCCATGCATCTTTATTGCAGGCACGCATGGACGCTTGTTTTCGCACTATTTTTGACCTTCTGTTGTCAGGCGATATTCATTCTGGGTATGTGGTTGATTGGGCGTGAAATCGGCATCGACGTACATATGAAGTATTACTTCGTTTTCTTCCCGATAGCCTGGATATTGGGGGCTCTGCCGATAAGTATAGGGGCATTGGGTGTATGGGAGGCAGCGCTGAAGTTACTATTTTCCCAGGTGGCCACAGGTATTGGTGAGCGGTTGTCGGCTCTGGCGCTGAGTCATCGGATTATTTGGTTGTTCGGCTCTCTGCCGGGGCTGATCATACATCTGACGGGCGCACATTTGCCGAAAGACTTTTTTATTGACTATGAAAAGTCCATAAATTAACCTATATTTTAATAGGTAAGATGCCATTTGCGAACGGAGTCCGGGCCGATAAGAATGGGCAATTTGGTAGTAGGGAAGGCTTATCGTCGATAACATGGGCGTTACAAGGCGCTTCAAGAGATACTTTTTGCGGGGGTTGGCTGTATTATTGCCAGCCATCCTGACACTCTGGATTTGTCTGCGGGTCTACAGATTCATTCAGGAGAACATCAGCATCCATATTAATCGTGGTTTGGTATGGCTGATAGTGCATATCCAAGGCGAAGGGGGTCTTCCGAAGCAAGTGCTCACAGATATTCTCGTGGATGGGGCTGCTGGTTCTGTTATCGGCTTTCTTATCGGACTTATCGCTGTCTACCTGGTCGGGGCATTCTTGGCCAGTGTGGTTGGGAGGGCTGTTTGGCAAGCTGTTGAGAGCTTCATAATGAGTACGCCGTTCCTAAGGCGAATCTATCCCTACGTCAAGCAGGTAACCGATTTCGTGCTCACGCCGGAGGAACAGGAGAGGCTTTTCTCCAGGGTCGTTGCAGTGGAGTACCCCCGTAAAGGGATATGGTCGATTGGTTTGGTCACCGGGTCGGGACTAAAGAGAGTATCAGAGAATGTGGAGAAGGAGTTTCTTACGATTCTGATACCAAACTCGCCCACACCGGTTACCGGGTATGTCATTATGGTCCCAAAGGAGCAGACTATAGCGTTGGATATGACCGTAGAAGAGGCCTTCAGATTTGCGATCAGTGCGGGAGTCATTACTCCGGATAGCCAACGCGTGGCGGTTTTGCCGCCGGCACCCGGCCAGAACGAAGTGAAACAGAAATGAGCATCCACGTACATTAGTTAAGGAGACATGCCTTGCTTTTCACAATTACTGGCAAACATATCACCATTACCGAGGCCATCAGGAAGCACGCAGAGCAGAAGACCTCCAAGCTTCCACGGTTTTACAGCAGTATCAATCAGGTCGAAGTGGTTATCGACGGCAGCCAGACGGCAAATGGCGTCAGCGTGGAGATCATCGCGAGGGGCGAGCATAGCAACGTCTTTGTAGTGAACGAACAAGGCGAGGATGCATATCGGTGCATCGACTTAGCCGTACATAAGCTGGAACGACAACTGCGGAGGAAGAAAACGAAAGAGAGGAATAAAAAACACACTGGTGGGCCGGAGTCGCGAATGGTGGAGTGATCATACTGATCCGTTCGGGTTGTTTACCCGGTGTATAATTACGACAAGTCGTTATTGAGATAGTATAATGAAGTTCGCGGATTTTGTCTGTTTTGAGGCGACGATTCCTGAACTGGACTCGAGAGACCGTGATGGTGCAATAGCGGAGCTTGTTACCGCGTTGGACAGGGCTGGGCGGCTCAAGCGGGGCAGACGCGAGGAAATTATCAAGGCCGTCATCAAGCGCGAGAACGAAGCGAGTACAGGCATGGGCAAAGGAGTTGCACTGCCTCATGTCAAGCACCAGGGCGTCAGGGATGTGGTTGCAGCAATAGGCCAGAGCAGCGGCGGGCTTGATTTTGCCGCTCTTGACAAGCAGCCGGTATACACTGTGATTCTTATCCTCAGCCCCGTTAAGAACCCTGATAAGCATTTGCAGGCCATGGAGAGCATTTTCAGGCAGTTGCAGCAAGAGAAGTTCCGCAAGTTCCTAAGACAAGCGCACAACCCTGAGCAAGTTGAGGACCTTCTCAGAGAGGTCGATGAGAATCCGTCGCTGTTGTGATGCAGTCTGGGCCGTCCGCCGACACGGGAAGGCTGAGGATGCAGGCGGGAGAAGATACGTTGGAGAATGTAGTTTGCGAGGCTATAGTTCAGATAAGAAACGCAGCCGGTCTTCATATGCGACCCGCGATGCAATTTGTTGACATTGCCAACCAGTTTGATTCTGATATTATGGTCAGTAATGATGAAACGGTTGTGGACGGCAAGAGCATCATGCAGATGAGTATGCTTGCCGCGACTTGTGGCACCAAGCTGCGAATCAAAGCCGAAGGTCAGGATGCCGAACGGGCGCTCGAGGCTTTGCGGCAGCTCGTGGAAGAGACGCATTTTCATGAGCCAACACCAGAAGAAGAAAAAAAGCACTGATTTTGGAACCGGCGTTCGATGGAGATAAAAAAGGGAATAGCAGTTTCACCAGGTATTTCGATTGCCAAGTCGCTAATCATCGACTCGGAAGAGTACCGAATCCCCCGGCGGGCCATCAAGCCTTCACAGCGAATAACAGAGATTCAGCGAGTCAGGAACGCCTTTCGTGACGCAGCGGATGAGTTGCGACGGCTGGAGGAAAGCCAGGATCAGGCCGAAGGCGGCAAGATAAAGGACATCTTTGCCGTGCATTTACGGTTCTTGCGCGATAGAAGTTTGCGCAAAAAGGTCACGGATTTGATTTATGCCGAGTCAGTGACTGCCGAATATGCTGTTTCGACTGTCCTGCGGGAGATTGCCTCGCACTTCACTAATGTGAAGGATACATATATTAGTGAACGGGCGGCTGATATCTACGACATCGAGAGAAGGTTGCTCAAGCAACTTCTCGGCCGAAAGCGTGAGGATGTGGATCACTTGCGCAAGGAAGTGGCAATTGTTGCACGGGAATTGAGCCCTACCCAGACCGCCGGCTTTGATAAAAGATTTGTCAAAGGCCTTGCCACCGATGCAGGTGGGCGGACGAGTCACACTGCAATTGTGGCCCGTTCGTTGGGTATTCCCGCAGTAGTGGCTCTGGAGGACTTGACGGAAATTGTCCGCACCGACGACACCGTCCTTATCGATGGGAATCGCGGGATCGTCATCGTCAACCCGGACGAGCAAACGATTCAACAGTATGAGAAATATAGCCGCGAATTCGCAGAGCTCGAGCACAAACTTGACGCTATCAGAGAAAAACCGGCCGTCACCCGGGACGGCGTAGAAATCACGCTTTTGGGCAATATCGAGTTTCCGGATGAGGCTGAGGTTGTTCTGCAAAAAGGCGGAGAAGGTATCGGACTCTATCGTACAGAGTTCTTGTATTTGAATCGGCCCACGGAGCCTACGGAAGAGGAACACTACGAGGCGTACGCCCAGACGGTACGTGTTTTTGGAGACCGACCTGTGGTGATAAGGACGGTTGACCTGGGTGCTGACAAGTACACCCAAAGCAAGCGTTTTGCTCCTGAGCCGAATCCCTTTTTGGGTCTGCGGTCCATCCGCTTCTGCTTGCAGAACCTGACCATGTTCAAGACGCAATTGCGGGCGATCTTACGAGCATCAGTTTTGGGCGGGGTCAAGATCATGTTTCCCTTGATCACGAATCTGCAAGAAATGATGCAGGCCAAGATGATTCTGCGGGACGTTATGGAGGACCTTGACGAGGAATCGATCACGTACAATAGAGACGTCGATGTGGGCATCATGATTGAGACGCCGTCGGCTGCGCTGATGGCCCACACGCTTGCCAGGGATGTCGATTTCTTCAGCATAGGCACCAACGACCTTACGCAGTATACTCTGGCCGTTGATCGGGGCAACGAGTTGGTTTCCACGCTGTATTCAGCCGCGGATCCAGCGGTGCTCCGCCTCATACGGACAGTTATTCAAGATGCCTACAAGGCCCAAATCGATGTTGCGGTCTGCGGTGAGGTGGCTTCGGAGCCGGAGTATATCATGTTGCTCTTGGGCCTGGGCATTCGAACGATTTCGCTTACGCCGCCTATGCTGCCGGAAATAAAGCAGATTATTCGTTCCGTGGCCATTGAGGACTGCAATACGGTAGCGCGCAAAATCCTTGGCATGAACTCGGAGAGGCAGATTTCGCGGTACCTGCGTGACGCCGCAAGGAATATTCTGCCCGAAGCCTTCTGAAAAGTATTTGTAGTGGAGCAAATTATGCCGGTCACGGCAGGAGGGCCGACAAATAATGAGCGTTGCTGACGAGACTTTCGGCGTGTCTTTGATAGCGCCGATGATTGAGAATGGGAGGATATGAAGACGATCGTGTGCAATGACTGTTCTTCCAAGTCCTTTGCCTATCTAACGCAGAGACAGGCTCCGAGAACCCACTTGGTTCTTGTCAGATTTACCGTCTCGGGCAGCGCGCGCTTCCTTTCGCACATGGAAACGCTAAAGGTTCTCCAGCGTGCGTGCGTGCGTGCAGGTCTGCACATCGAGTTCACGCGTGGTTTCAATCCTCACCCGAAGCTTTCTTTGCCCTTGCCCCGACCGGTAGGGCTTGAATCGGAGGATGAATTGTTGTGCTTTCGTATGGTCTGGGACCCAAACGGGTCATCGCAAGGCGATTTGCAGTCGCAGATTAAAAACAAGCTTCAAGAGCAATTGCCTGCGGGCCTGGACCTGGTTTCGGTCAGGTTTGCAGAGGCAAATAGATCGATTCAGCCTCGCTCCGCCGCGTATGTATTTCCGGCCACGCTCGGCACGATTGACGAGGAGCTACGTGAAGCTGTCAAACACGTGTTGGAAAGCGAGAGTTTGGTTGTGGAGCGGACCGCTGGTCCAAAGAGTAGTACGCGCAAGGTGGATGTGCGGCGGTTCTTGAAATCTATCGAGCTACAGAATAATCAGATCGTGGTCAAGTGCGAAATAACTCCGTCTGGTACCATACGGGTTGAAGAGATACTCGAATTGCTCGGATTAGAGGCGAGCATGCTGACCTCGCCGGTAAGGCGTGTAAGCGTCCAGTGGCAAGAAACATGGTAAAGGGACAATCCCAAGGACGAAAATGGAAAGTTGGTGCAATGATAAAGCTCCACTGTTGGAATCCTCGACGCTTGTTGTCTCGGCGGTCTGTGTTTTGGTCATTTGTTTGTCTTTGAGATTCCGAAATTAAGATACCGATTTTTTAGGCCTGCAATACGGGGGTACGAGATAAGAACATGTCCAGAGAAATGTTGATAAACGTAGCTGAGAGTGAAGAGTGCCGGGTTGCTGTCGTGGAAAATGGGTCACTCGAAGAACTCTATGTAGAGAGGGCAAGCTTAGGCAGGCGAGTGGGAAACATTTACAAAGGCAGGGTGGTAAATGTTGAATCCGGTATTCAAGCGGCATTCGTCGACGTGGGCTCAGACAAAAATGGTTTTCTTCACATCAGTGACCTGCACCCACGGTATTTCCCCGGTGCCCGCGGCACCATTATTGAAACCGTAGGTCGGAGGAAATCGCTGAAAGACCGACCGCCCATCCAGAACTGTCTGCGCAAGGGACGAGAAATTGTAGTTCAAGTCACCAAGGAGGGTATCAAAACCAAGGGTCCGACCCTTAGCACATATCTTTCATTGCCGGGCAAGTATCTGGTTATGATGCCCGGGATGCGCGGACACGGAGTCTCACACAAGATCGAGGATGATGACGAGCGCAAAAGGCTCCGACAGATCCTGGAGCAGAGCAAGCCTCCCAAGAGCCGCGGCTTCATTATCAGAACCGCCGGGCAGGGCTGCTCGAAAAGAGATGTGCAGAACGATTTGAGGTATCTGAGCCGGTTATGGAAGGCTATTGAGAGGCGGATAGAGAAGGAGAACGTACCGGGCGAACTCTATCAAGAATCGGACCTGGTCATCCGAGCGCTGCGGGACGTATTTAATACGAAAATCACCAACATTGTATGTGATTCCGAAAGTATGGTGCGCAAGATCAAAGATTTCTTGTCCATCGCATCCCCGCGCCTCAAACGACGAATCACTTTCTATGACAGCAGGGTCCCGCTGTTTCACAAATATCGGATTGAGGACGAGATTGCCAAGATTCAATCCCGTGCCGTCCATCTCAAGAGTGGTGGCTCAATCGTTATTGAGCAAACCGAGGCACTGGTCTCTATTGATGTTAACAGCGGGCGCTACCACAGGCAGAAAAGTGCCGAGCAGACCGCCTACGAAAGTAATATGGAGGCGGGGCCCGAAATCGCTCGCCAGCTCCGATTACGCGACCTCGGGGGACTCATCATTTGTGATTTTATTGACATGCGCAGTCAAAAGCACCGTAAAGATGTGGAACGGGTCTTTCGGGAAGCCGTCAAAGCCGACCGCGCCCGTACGAAAATACTGAGGATAAGCAGGTTTGGCGTGGTTGAAATGACCCGCCAAAGGATGCGCCCGTCGCTGCAATCCAGCACGTATCTGGCTTGTCCGCAGTGCGGCGGAACAGGCTACGTCAAGAGCCACGAATCGCTGGCTATCGAGGTCATTCGTTTGCTGAACCTCTCCGCATCTAAAAAGCAGATAAAGAGGATAGAACTGTTTGTCTCCCCGGAAGTCGCCGACTACTTGCAGAATGAGAAACGAGCGGCCATCGTGCAAATCGAACAGCTTAATGAGAAGCGCGTCATTGTTCATTCCGTTCCCGAGTATGCGGGTGAGAAGCACGAACTGGTTTGCTATAATGAGCGCGGAAGTCCCGTAAAGCTGTAGGCGGCGCACGCCGACGGGCTAACCTCTGGCTCTGAGGATTCTTCGGGCTTGACGAAGTGCAAGGCACAACGTAAAAAGAATAGTCGAGGGCAAGCAACTGCTGGACCCGATGCTGCGTTTTGCTTTTGGAGCCAGAAAAAGGTGCAATTTGACCTGGATTATGCACGGCAGGTAATCAAAGCCGAAGCCGATGCCATAAGTGCCATCACCCCTATCGTTGATGATTCCTTTGCCCGGGCTGCGGATATGATCTACAACTGCAACGGCTCCTGTATCGTCACCGGCATCGGCAAAGCAGGCATCATCGGGCAGAAGATCAGCGCCACACTTGCTTCCACCGGCACGCCGAGCCATTTCCTGCATCCTGCCGAGGCCGTCCACGGCGACCTGGGAAGATTGCGCACCGATGATATCGTCGTGGTTCTGAGTTACGGCGGCGAAACGGATGAGATTATTCGCCTGATCAATCTGGTGAAACAGTTACAGATCAAACTGATTGCCATAACCGGCCAGAGCGATTCCACATTAAGCAAATATGCCGACGTACTGCTTTGTATGGGTGAGATGTACGAGGCGTGTCCTCTGGGTGTCGCTCCGAGCGTTTCTACCGCCTGTATGCTGGCGGTGGGGGACGCCCTTGCTTTCACGGTGATGAAGGCGCGCAATTTCAGCGTCGAAGATTATGTCAGATTTCATCCCGGCGGCTCTCTCGGCGCCAAGTTGATGACGGTCGAGCAGTCGATGATGTTCAAGCGCGGAGAAAAACTGCCGATTGCTCGATTCACGGACACGATGGAGACTCTGCTCGACAGAACCAGCGATGTAAAACGCCACGGAGCAGTGATGGTTGTGGATGAAGATGGTAGATTGGCGGGAATCATAACGGATGCAGACCTGCGGCGTTTAATGACCAAGCAAGGGCCCAGTGCCTTACAGACAAAGGCTGCGGATGTGATGACGGCGGGTTGCAAAAGGATCCGCGCCGATGCGCTGGCTTCGGAGGCGACGGCGATTTTTCACAAATATAGAATTGACGAACTCCCGGTAGTGGATGCGGACAATAAGCCGGTCGGCTTGATCGATGTACAAGATATCGTGACCATAAAAGTCGTCGGATAGGGGAAAGCACGAAATTCAAGAATCAAAACGCAGAGTGATAAATAAGCGTTTAACGATATTGCGTGCCCTCGGCGGTGTTGTTGCTGCCGAATGTCACTTTACATTTTGAGAGACGATTTTGATATTTGATTCCTGATTCTTGATATATTTATGGCGGGCCTGACGGATATCCAAATGCTGGTCTTGGATGTTGACGGCGTCTTGACGGATGGACGGTTGATCGTCAACAGCGACGGCAGTGAAAGCAAAGCTTTCCATACGCACGATGGTCACGGTATTCGATTATGGCAGAGAGCGGGTTTGAAAGTCGCTTTCTTAAGCGGCAGGGCGTCGGAAGCCACGAATCGCAGGGCAGAGCAGCTCGGGGTGAAACATGTCCTTCAGGATTGTCATCATAAACTCGATGCGATGAAAGAGCTTCTTGGTCACGTGCATCTGTCCCCGCAAGAGGTTGCTTATGTGGGCGATGACTTACCTGATTTACCGGTGATCAGGTATGTTGGGTTTGGCGTAGCTGTGGCGAACGCGGTGGCGGAGGTCAAACAGCACGCCGATTATGTGACTTCTCGGCTCGGCGGCAGCGGCGCTGTGCGCGAAGTGATAGAGCACATACTCAAGAATACAGGCAGATGGGACACGCTGATGACGAGGTATCTGCCACAGTGACAAAGCGAATTTTTATGGATCCTAAGTTGCGAACGCTTCTGATATGGCTTCTTTCGTTGGCTGTGCTGCTTTCTCTCTATCTGCTTTATCACAAACTAAGTGCTACGCCCCAGATCGATATTCCTTCCACGGATATAGTTGCGGGGCAGGCGGCACAGAGTGATGTGAATGATGCGAATATGGAGGTGGGCAAAATCGGGGACGTGGGTGTCGGGACTCTCAAGAGACCCAAGTTCGTACATCGTGACAAATACGGGCGCGAAGACAGAATCTTTGGCTTCGAGCAGCTCCTGCACAAGGTCCAGGATGACTGGGAAATTGAGAAGCCGTATATGAACGTTTTCATGCCCGCATTTTCATGCTACGTCAGGGCAGACCGAGGAACGGTGCAAGTCGAAACCGCTGCGGGCAAGACCAGTCCGAAGGATGCGACCCTCACGGGCAATGTGGTTGTTCATATTGTGCCGGCAAAGAACAGCGACATGAGCGAGGGTTTCATTTACCTTGATGATGTCACCTTTCTTAGTGATCGGTCGCTGTTCTCCAGTTCAGGCCCGGTCAAGTATATCTCGAAATACTCGCAAATGGTGGGCACCGGTCTCGAGCTTATCTATAATGAGCAGCTAAACAGGGTCGAGCTCTTCAGGATAATTGATGTAGACAGCTTGCGTTTGGACAGCTCACAGTTAGTGCAACTATCCACAAAGCGCGATAGCGATGCACAGAAGCTGCCATCGGCGCAGAACGAATCGGCAGAAGGTAACAGGCAGGGTGAATACTATCGATGTGTATTGCGCAAGAACGTCGTGATTGATACGCCGGAACAGATAATTCTTGCCCGTGACCGCGTTTCTATCGACAACATTTTCTGGTCGCAAAGCTCCGGCGGGCAACTGCAACGGCCCGAGCCGGCTGAGCCGAATGATGCGATAGTAAACGATGTCAATGTGCCGAAGCTACCTGAGCCCAACGACGTACCGCACGCGCGTAGTGATATATTCGTCACGTGTGACCAGGGTATTGTTATAGCCCCACGAGATTCGTCCGCAGTGAGGCAGGAGTCTGATACATCCGTGGTTCCGGTGAGTGACTCTCAAAGTGATCTTCCTGATGTGTTCAGCGCCGCCGCAGGCAAGTCGCCTACAATCGCCCAAGCAGTGGACTATGATGTCTCCACAGGTGATACTGTCCTTCAGGGCCCGTTGAAGCTCGGATTTCTTGTGGACGTGAGCAACTTGTTCGTTACGCAGCGTGACAGTGCTTTCCTTCCCGCGGAAGTCACCGCGCAAAAACAAGCCACGTTATCGCCGCGTTCGAACCAAGTTGTATTAGAAGGGGATTGCGTGGCCACCATGTTCAGGCAAGACCCCAACGTTTATCAGAAGTACACCCTTTCTGCAGAGACGTTCACTGCGGATCTGCCTGAAGATGTGAACCGTAGCGCAACTGTGTTGACCTCTGATATTCAGCACTTCACGGCCGGCGGCGGACAGGTGAAACTCACGATCATCGAGACAAGCAACGAGGACTTAGTCAGAGGTATTGAATTGAAATGCAAAGAAACCGAGTATGACGCCGACAAACAGGTCCTTTCGGCGACCGGTCCCGGCACACTGACGCTGGATAATTCTAAGGTTACACAGCCTAGCGCCCAACCCGGCGAGTTCAGTTTACGCCGTCCCTGCTACGCTCTGCTGTGGAATTTCGCTACGTTGAAATACTTTTTGAGGCCAAACCAGATTATTGCCGATGCCAGGTCGCAGGATACGCTGCAGATCGATTACTTCCCTGTGGTCGACGGAGATTATTCACGACATGCTACAGCGACAGCCAATCAGGTCAAACTCCATCTCGTGCAAGCTGCCGACGGCCGAAACGAGCTGGCCAATCTCATCGCCGCCGGGCAGGTGACATACACAGACGAGGATAACCAGCTCGTAGGAAATGAGCTGTTCTACGACCGAGAGGAATCCGTCATAGAGGTTCGGGGGGACGAGTCGCAGGCCTGCTATCTCAACGGTGCGCTCGTGCAAGAGATCGTGTATGACCCGAAGACCCGCAAGCTTCAGACCAAGATCATTGGTCCCGGCCCCCTGCAGATCGAAAGGTAAGACCGAGGCCACAGTCTTGCAGCAGGTGTAGGGTTTTTTGGATGCAATTGATGGCTTCGTCACCCGCAAAGCGCCCGTAGGTCACTGATGCTTAGCGCGTCGAGCCGGGCCACGATCTTCTCGGCCAACGTCAGTTGCTCAGGGCCGTAGGAGTTTGTTACGGCGATGGTGTGCATCTTTGCACGCCGAGCGGCTTCAAGCCCCCAGCGGGAATCTTCGACCACGATGCACTGCTCAGCGCCAATGGGGTCCTTTCGGCCTCCATTGAGCTTCTGCAGGGCAAGCAAGAAGCCCGCCGGGTCCGGCTTGCCTTTTTGCACCTGCTCGGCCGAAACGATCACGGAAAAGAAGTGTCTCAGTTTGGCCTGCTCCAGGAGCAGTTCAATCTCCGCCAATAGCGCCCCGGAGCATATCGCCATCGGCACATCACTGCTGTGGAGCATCCGCAGAAACTCAGGCACACCTTCGATGGTCCGGCCTTCACTTTGGGCCAGATCTTCGAATATTTCGTTCTTTCGGCGTACCAGTTCGCGGATTGCCCCGTTGTCGACGCCGAGCTCGTTTTGCTCAGCAACCAGATTGAAGCAATCAATGTCTGTGAGGCCGAGGTATTCTTTGTAATAGTCTTTGGTTGGCAACTCGATACCGAATTGCTTCAGCACTTCATTAAACGCGCGAAGATGCAAGACTTCCGAATCGGTGATCACCCCGTCGAAATCAAATATCACGGCTCGTAGCATAAGTTCTATTGATTCCCAAGATGTTCTAACTTTGTGATCCATTCATCAAAATGCTGGCATTCCTGTCGCATTGTTTCTAAACCAATTCGATTTGCCGCGGTTATGCCGTCTATTGTTTTCCTGAAACCTTGGAACACTCTTCGAATTCTCCGCGAAGGGCAGGTATCATAATGATCATCAATATCTTCAGGGGTTGAAAAGTTATTTCGTATTGTCAAGAATACGGAAGATAGCTCTTCATCTCCAAGGCTCTCCGCTAATTTCTTAGGAGATGAAAAGAGCAGCGCTTCAAATTCGTGCATTTGAACATAAGGGATAAGACGACAAGGATTGAAAGAATCTCCCAAAGACCCTGCAATATCCTCCAAAATGCTGCGTTCGACTTTATCCGCTTTGTCTGCACAAGTTTGGCAACGATTTGCCTGATGTCTGCCGGGCCAGTCCGTCGGCATTCCATAAAAATCAGCCATCGTAGTACAAATCAAAGCAATATCTTCTTTCAAAGATCTCACAATAACATCTTTGGCTTTAGCATACCGGGGCATTCCACCTTGTCTGCTGAACATTACCGCATGTAAGTCAATCTGGTGAGAGCCAAAATGAGGTTTTAGAATATCTCTGATCAAAGCTCGTTCCGTCTGGCCTTCCACAAGCACGCGAACTCTATTCATTCTCCGCTCTGTCCTCTAAAAGATTCATCTCCCAAAGTTCGCCGAGAGAATAATCGTCAATCCATTGTTTCAGTTTTTCCAGTGGAAGTCGTCTGAATACAGATTCTTCATTTTTCAGCTCAACAACGATAATATCCTGGGGCTCGAAGTGGCTAATCAAACCAGCCGATTGAGTGGCCACAATAACCTGTGTCTTATGAGAAGCCTTCTTAATCAACTCAGCCAACAACGCCAATGCCAATGGATGAAGGCCAAGTTCTGGTTCATCTACTATAATCGTTGACGGGGGATCAGGCTGTAGCAGAACCGTTGCCAGACAAATAAAACGCAACGTACCATCTGATATCTGGCTTGGATGAAACGGGTAATCAGAATCTTTCTGTCGCCATTCCAGCAGCGTTTCATCAGGATTATCCAGGGAATCTCTCAGCAAGAAATCATCGAAAAATGGAGCTGCCAATTGAACTGTGTCACGGATATACTGATACTCCCTATTGTGTTTTTTCCTGAGAAAAAGCAGAAACGCCGCCAGGTTGCTCGCATCCGGACGCAAATAGTCATAATCTCTTTTAGAACAAGGTCTTTTTACAGCCGCAAAATCACTCGTATCGTGAAAATGATATAATTTATAAGCCCCTAATTGTTTCGATAGCAAATCAAATTTCCTTTTGACTTCTTCATCGCTCGAAGTATCACTATCTGTTATAGTAAAATGATGGTAGCTTAATTTGTTATCTGATGTTGGCAACAGTTTAAAACTTTCTATCGTATCATATAGCTCGAAATCTACTTCTATTTCATGTGTTATCTTAGTACCTAAAAAAAACAATTTATCAGCCCCACCAATCCTTTTGATGTAACTGTCTAACATTCCTTTTTCTCTAAAGATTTCATTTAGCAATTGGAGAAAACTAATAAAATTGCTTTTCCCTGAGCCGTTTGGACCAATCAGGATATTGATGTCTCGAAGCTCAAAATTCTCAAGGCTTCGAATCGACTTATAGCCCTTAATGGTTAATTTGCTGATTGCCTGTCCCATATCCCTTTCCTTTTTTTAGGACGGATACCTGCTTGCAAGTAGAAACACTTGTCCTGCCGTAGCCGGGCCGGAGAACACAAAACAAGGGCCCGGCGCTTCTGTCAGGGTTTCATTATACAATTGGCAATTGATAATTTACAATGATTCTATCCTACTTCCGGCACCGGGCTTACAAGAATTCCATACTGTTGGAAGGTTGACTTGTCACCGCTGCAAATCAGCTCCGAAAGATAGGTGATCTTTGCGTCGTTTCTGGTGATGTATCTTCGCGCAGCCGCCGCCTTGCGTTTTCTAATGGGGACCTTTGCCGCAGCATTGGCCGAACTGCTCTCGGCGGCCTCAACTTCCATCTGGACACTTGTGCCGGCTTGGCTACACAGTAGATACCCGTTGATCAAGTCTATGGCAATGTCAACCAGCGCTTTGCCGTACAGGTCCATATACTCATTGCCGTTTTCTTTGACAAAGGCGATCGCTTTTTTGAGTTGCTCGGTCCCTTCGGCAAGTTTTGCCGGCAGGTCATTCACTTCTGGATCGAATTCCTGCTGCGTGTACTCCGCGAGCAGATTTTCGAGGGTTCCGCTGCAGACGCCGCGCACGGCTGCAATAATCTGCAGTTGGCTGGTTCCTTCGTAGATCGTCGTGATTCGCGCATCGCGGGCGTGACGCTCGACCGGATAGTCCCGCATATAGCCGCTGCCCCCGAGCACTTGAATCGCATCATACGCGACCTTATTACACATCTCCGAACAGTAGTACTTGCACATGGGCGTCAGCATACCCGCAAATCTCTTGTACTTGCGCGTCTGATTCTTGAGTTGCTTTGCCTCACCCTTATCCTCCGGCGGATTATTCTCCATTTGCATGGTATATCCATATTCCAGGTCTACCACGCGCGAAGCCTCGTACAGCAGTGCCCGGCCGGTCTCAATGGCCATCTTCATATCAATAAGCATGTCACGGACCGCGGGCAGTTTCTCAATCGGCACGCCGAATTGTCTGCGACTGGCGGCGTAATCACGCGCCACGCGAAAGGCTGCCTCAGCAATGCCTACCGACTGGGCTGCGACGCCGATGCGGGCGCCGTTCATAAGTGTCGCGACGTATGGAACCAGGCCGCGCTGCCGCTGGCCGATGAGCCGGCAGGGGGTGTTGTCGAAGAATATCTCGCATGTCGGTGAGCCGTGAATGCCCAGCTTGTCCTCAAGTCGCCGAATGTGCACCGTCGGTCCTTTCTCGCAGAGCAGCAGACTCAGACCGAGGCCCCCGCTTCGATCCGGCTCGCTGCGGGCCAGCACCAGAAGTACGTCGCCGCAGCCGTTGGTGATGAACCGTTTCACTCCGTGCAGGTACCATTGCTCGGTGTCGTCCTGGAATGCACGCAGCTTAACCGCCTGCAGGTCGGAGCCCGCATCCGGTTCGGTCAGCACCATCGCCCCCGTGACTTTGCCGGCCGCGAAATCGGGTAAATACTCCTGTTTGATTTGCTCTGAGGCAAAAGCATTGATGGTCTCCGCGATCCCCTGCAAGCCGAATATGTTCATCAGCGCTGCATCCGCGCGAGAGATGATTTCGATGGCCATGGAATAGACAACGTTCGGGAAGTTCAAGCCGCCGAACCGATAGGGCAGCGTGAAACCCATGACCTCGGCCTGCGCCAGTTTCTCCAGTGATTCCTGGACTCCTTCTGGGCGAGTGACCGAGCCGTCTTCTTGCAGCTCATTGCCCTGCCGGTCCACGTCCTCGGCTCGCAGCGCGATGAAATCGCCGGCCAGTTGCCCCAGCGAATCCAGCACCATATCGTAATTCCGAAGAGCTTCATCTACATCGGCCGGCGCATAATCGAATTGGCTTGAGAATGCGAAGTTCTGCTCGCGAATCGTCGCCAGCGCCCCTACATCTATATGCCGCAACAGGAACCGGATATCGTCATTGTCTTTGTAGAAATTCACCATGTTGTGACCTCTTACGTTTTTATCGCTCCTTGGCACCGGCGAAGCGGTATGTCAGGAGGCGCGAGGGACCTCTTTCACAGCCTTGATCATCTTGGGTACGACGTCATTCAAATCACCGACTATCCTGTAGTGCGCAACCTGAAATATCGGTGCTTCGGGATCGTTATTGATGGCGACAATTTTTTGACTCTGTGACATTCCGGCCTGATGCTGAATGGCACCACTGATACCGACAGCAATGTATAGGCTGGGGCGCACAGTCGTGCCGGTCTGGCCGACCTGATGGTCTTTGTCGATAAAGCCGAGGTCCACCGCCGCTCTGGAAGCAGCCGGAGCCGCACCGAGGCAATTGGCCAGGTCCCAAATGAGTTTGAAATTATCTTTGCTGCCGACGCCGGCTCCACCGGCTACGATTACTCTGGCTGCTTTTAGATCGACTTTCTTCGGCCGCTTGTGCTGGGTAAGAATGTCCACCGGCAAATCCTGCTGCGAGACCTCTACCTTTTCTTCTACGATGCGGCCTTTACGCGTCACGTCCGGCTCGGGCATGGGCATGACACCTTCGCGGACCGTGGCCATTTGCGGCCAGCGGTCGTAATTGATGATAGTGGCAATGATGTTCCCGCCGAAGGCCGGCCTGACCTGAAACAGCAGGTTCTTATGGAGCTTGCCATCTCGTATAGTCTTGTGGTCTCCGATCTGCAGGTCGGTGCAGTCGGCGGTAAGCCCCGCCTTGGCGGCACTTGCAATGCGGGGCGCCAAATCCCTGCCTGTAACCGTTGCTCCATAAAGCACAATCTGTGGTCTGTGCTTGTGGATCAGCTCGCACATCACCTTTGCATAACTGTTGGTTTGGTAAGCCTTCAATAGCGGATGCTGAACCGCGTACACATTGTCCGCTCCGTAGGTAATCAGTTTCTGTGCGAGGTTCTTCACGCCGTCACCGAGCAGCGTTGCCGCCAGATTCACGCCGAGGGCATCGGCCAGTTGACGGGCCTTGCTCATGAGCTCAAGGGGCGTATCTTCCAAACGCCCATCGTGCTGCTCGGCGAACACCCAAACTTCACCCTTTCTGTTCACATCTATCATTTCTCGCATCTCGTTGTTCGCATCTCGTATCTCGTGAAGCGTATCTTGCCTGTCAACTCACGCGCGTAGCTTGTCTTCGCTTAACTCTTCTTTCATACGTAACCCGTACTCGAGGCGAAAACCATCTTGGTTTTTCAGATGGCTTTATCATGCGATTATTTTGTCTTCAATTAGCTTGTGTATCATATCAGAGATAGCTTTTTCGCTTGGCTCGACATCTTTCGTTTCTTTCGCGGCAAGCACCACGCTTCGGATGCGATGCACCTTTGTCGGGGAACCGCTCCGGCCACACCAATTCAAATCGGCAGCGATGAAATCCAGATCCCATTGCTTAATGAGCAATCCTTTTTCTTTTAATTCACCGCACTTGTTTTCCACGAGTTTCTTTATTTCTTCCTCACGGTTTTCTGTCTCTTCGACTTGGTTCAGAGCAGGCTTTTGGCTTCTGCCCCCCACCACAGGGGTGGGGGCTGAGCTTCTGACTTCTCGTTCCACTTCGACCGGCGTGCGGGCATTTTTGTATTTCATCATTTTCCTGGCGGCGGCAACCCGGGGCTCGTTTGCATCACTCGTAACCGTCAGCAGCACCGGCAGACTGGCTTTGACCTGCTGCCAGCCGTTTCCGATATTCCGTTGGGCTGTAATATGCTCGCCATTGAGTTCCACAAGCTCTTCAACGTAGGTGATCTGCGTGATACCGAGCTTCTCGGCTAATTGCGGCCCGACCTGTGCGGTGTCGCCGTCGATGGCTTGTCTGCCGCAGAGTACGATATCGAAGTCGAGCTTCCTGACGGCGCAGGCCAGGATATAGCTGGTCGCCAGTGTATCACTTGCTGCGCATCGCGGGTCGGTTATCAGAATCGCCTCATCGGCTCCGCGGAAGAGCGATTCGCGCAGACTGTTGGATGCGGCCGGCGGGCCCATGGATAACACGGTGATTTTGCCGCCAAAGCGGTCCTTTATCTGCAGCGCCATTTCCAGCGCGTGCAGGTCTTCCGGATTGAAAATGGCCGGCAGGGCGGCACGGTTGACCGTGCCGTCATCGTTCATCACCTGGCCGGTGATCCTTTTGGTGTCCGGAACCTGCTTGGCCAAAACGATACAATTATAGGCCACTGTTTCACTCCTGCTGGTCACAATGTTTTGTTCACGCTATCGCAAAATCCTTAGTGTAGCGGCTCATGACGGCAGGTCAATTGAAAAAGTCGTGGACGCTGCACCGGCGGGCTCAGCGCAAAAAAGGGCTAAACTCGCGTGCCAAAACAGCCGATTTTGTTTCCCACGGATGCGACTTTGCACCAGAAAGAATAAATTTTTTTTGACAACGTTTTATGTTGAGTCAATAATTGGCCCGGTGCAGTTTTTATCGGATGTAGAAACCAAGCTCTTGAACGGACTCCCCGGCTGACGGCCCCATTCTCTGGGGGATAGTAATGAGGACTGAGGCGAATTCCGATACCCTATTTGGTAAATTGGCTGTAGAGCACGGGCTGTGCACCAATGACGAGTTGCGTCAGTCGCTTGAGCAACTGGGATCGCTTCGACAAAACAAGCCGGTGGGTCTCGCTGAGCTCATGATCGACTTGGGCTATATTACGCAGCACCAGGCCGAGAGGCTCCAGACCAGACTCAGACACAGCAAGGCCACCGCATATCAAATACCGGGTTACAAAATCCTTGGCAAAATCGGCGCCGGCGCCATGGCCGTTGTGTACAAAGCCAGGCAGTTGAGTCTGAATCGTATCGTGGCTATCAAAGTGCTGCCCAAACGCTTCAGCGAGAATCAGGAATACGTGCAGCGCTTCTACAAGGAGGGGGAAGCGGCCGGAAAGCTCAATCATCCCAATATTGTCCAGGCCATCGACGTGGGAGAGGCAGGGGGGTACCATTATTTCGTGATGGAATTCGTGGAGGGCAAAACCGTCGCTGAAGATATTGCCGCGGGGCAGGTGTATAGTGAAGCCGATGCACTGGATATCATCATCCAGGTGGCGCACGCCCTCGAACATGCCCATGCGCTTGGCCTTATTCACCGCGATGTCAAACCCAAAAACATCATGATCAGCAACGACGGGGCGGTCAAGCTTGCTGATATGGGTCTGGCCCGCGAGATGACGGATATCAAGCTCGCACAGACCGAAGCGGGCAAAGCCTATGGAACGCCGTACTACATCGCTCCCGAGCAGATTCGCGGCAAGATCGATATCGATGGAAGGGCGGACATTTACGGCTTGGGCGCAACCTTCTATCACATGGTAACCGGGCGTGTTCCGTTCATGGCGGACGACTCCGCGGAGGTGATGAGAAAACACTTAAGAGAACGCTTGGTTCCTCCCGATCATATCAACACTTCGCTTTCAGCAGGAGTATCTGAGGTCATCGAAATTATGATGGCCAAACGCAGAGAAGACCGTTACAACAACGTACAGGAATTGCTTATGGATTTGGAGGCTCTGCGAAACGGGCAGCCACCGCTCCAGGCGCACAAGAGGTTTGATGTCTCGATGCTGCAGCAGTTGGAAAAGGGAGACCTCGTGGAGCCTGAAGAGCAGATTGATGCCGAAGAAGCGCTGGCGCGTTATAAGATGGTACTCTTGATTGTTGGTACGGCGGCGGCCGTGTCCATTCTCATCAACGTTCTTCTCTTGCTGTTTGATTGAATTGATCCTGATAGCAAGTTCGTAATCGGCTTCTTTCACGAGTGACGGGCCACCAGAGACGGGATACGAATCTATGCCGAGAGGCGGCGCACATTTTTCTTCTGAGGAGCTCGCCCGCGTTCTGAGCCACTATGATATTGGCGTGATCCACCGGGTAAAGACGCTTTCCGCCGGGAACCGCCGTGTCCCGAAGGTAGTGGTGACCTCGGAGCAGGGAAGCTTCCTGCTGAAGCGCAGATTACGAGGCAAAGATGACCCCTTTCGCGTGGCCTTTGCGCACGCTGTGCAGACGCATCTGGCCGAGAAATCCTTCCCCGTAGCTCCCTTGATATCCACCCGTGACGAACATAGCACCGTCCTGCAATTGAACAACCACATTTACGAGTTCTTTGCGTTTGTACCGGGCGTACGGTACGACGGTTCAACGGAGGCCAGCATCGATGCGGGCCGGCAGTTGGGAAAGTTTCACGGGTATCTCACTGATTTCGCCAGCGAGTGGCAGCCTTTGAAAACCAGCTTTCATGACTCCAGCACCGTACGAAGCCACTTGCGCACTCTCATATCCGAGGAAAGGCCCGGCTCCGACAAGTCGCTGCCGCAGACGGCCAAAGTCCTGTTAAATCTGTACAACGATTCTTCCATCCGCGTGGACAAGCTGGGCTTCGAATCTTGGGACGCGCAGGTAGTACACGGTGATTGGCATCCCGGCAACATGCTTTTTTCCAAACGCAGAGTCGCAGCCGTTCTGGACTTCGATTCGGTCAGGATTGCGCCCACCGTAACGGACCTGGCCAATGGCATGTTGCAGTTCTCCATTGTGGGCGGGCGGCCCAACCCGGCGGAGTGGCCCGACTATTTCGATCAGGCGAAGCTTCTTCAGTTCTTGGATGGCTACCGCGAACCGGCCACGTTGGAACAGGACCAGCTTGGTTCGTTACTGGATTTGATGGTTGAGACGATGATAGCCGAGGCCGTTTTGCCGATAGCGGCGACCGGCTTTTTCGGCCACTTGAGCGGCCTGGAGTTTTTGCGCATGATCCGCCGCAAAGCCGAGTGGCTGAACAATCACCGCGGCAAGCTCCTGGAAACAATCGTCGCGTGACGCCTGCGACGAGCCACGAGTCACGGACCGGTCATTCCTTCGCCCCGTGCTTTAGCAGCATTTCGACGATTTGAGTGTTGCCTTTTTCCTCTGCCCGGTCCAGAGGGGTGCGACCCGAGTTGTCTTTACTGTCCACATCTGCACCCTTATCAAGCAACACTCTCACTACTTCTACATTGTTGTAGCCTATTGCTGCGTGTAATGGGCTCCCACCCCACTTATCCTTTGCTTCGATGTCAGCGCCCTTTGACAGAAGGTATTCGGCTCCCTCTTTACGCCCCCACGAACCCATATAGTGCAGAGGCGTAAAACCGTTTACGGCTGTTCTTGCGTGTATATCCGCGCCTCTGGACATAAGTAAGTCCGCCATCTCCATATTGTTCTTAAACAATGCAGTAAGCAACAGCGGCTGCTCAAAACCATTTACATCAGCTCCGTTGGCAATCAGCAGTTTTACAATATCTTTATTGCCTGCATAACACGCTCGCTGCAATGCTGCCTTCTTGGCATTCAAGTCAGTCTCTTGTGAAACAAGCAATTTGACCTGATCGATATCTCCCGAAACAACAGCCCCTAGCAAGGTGGGAGATCCCTTTTGCGCCCCGTGCTTTCGCAGTATGTCGACGATTCGAGTATCCCCTTTTTCTTCGGCCGTGTCCAAAGCAGTCCTGCCTAATGAGTTCTCAGCATTTATATCTGCTCCTTTGGTAATAAGCAGTCCAACAATCTCGGGGTGGCTTTGCCGCACGGCCCAGGCTAAAGGCGTGATTCCCGGCATGCGGTCTGAAAGGTTGGGATCTGCCCCCTTGTCAACTAGCAACTCAACGATGCGCGGCTTGCCCGTTATTACCGCCTGGTGGAGGGGTGTCCGACCAAAGGAGCCCGAAGCGGCATCAACTTCGGCACCATGGTCAATCAGGAACTCGGCAATATCAGCGTCCCTCATGGCCGCATGGTGTAGCGGAGTGTAGCGGGTGAATGCTATACTGTTCTCTGCATTGACGTCAGCGCCCTTGGAAACGAGAAGTTCTACCAACGCTTTATCGTGGGTGAGGTGCAATGGGGTATGGCCATTACTGTCTTTGGAATCGATTTCCGCACCTTTGGAAATGAGCAGTTCTGCAGCTTGCTTATTGCCTGCAGATGAGGCCAGATGCAAAGGAGTATTCTTGCGGGAATCGGTTTTGGCATTGACGTCTATCCCCTTGGCAATCAGCAACTCGACGAGTTTGACGGCATCTGTCCGCGCTTGAGCCGCCTGATGGAGAAGGGTTCGGCCCTTGCCGTCACTGGCATTAATGCCCGCATTCTTAGCTATAAGGAATTCCGCTACTTCCTGCTGACCTCCACAAGCGGCCCAGAACAGAGCCGTCCAGCCGATTTCATCCTTCGTATCAACTTCGGTTCCCCGATCAATGAAGCTCTTTACGCGGTCTAAATCACCAACAAATGCGGCCATGTGAAAACTGGAGGTATCGGCGCCCTTT
>Ga0180433_10002354_pt1 | contig 29305 bp, 25 predicted proteins | sample SS_ome_8_FD_132980 | JGI IMG/M metagenome (GOLD analysis project Ga0180433, IMG submission 132980) | Hypersaline lake sediment archaeal communities from the Salton Sea, California, USA - SS_1_D_1 metaG | ecosystem: Environmental > Aquatic > Non-marine Saline and Alkaline > Hypersaline >... | reverse complement strand
TCCGGTATTTCCAGCTACTCCTGCCTGTCCAGCAATCGGATTGACTTTGGCTCTGTCACTCTCATCCCAATCATCAAGCTTCTCAATCGCTGTTTTGATTGCAGTGAGATCAGTAGCTACGGTGTCGTCTGTAGCAACGGTAACTCTTAAGGTGGTAGCGCTTATTGTTCCGGTATTTCCAGCTACTCCTGCCTGGCCGGCTATTAAATTAACTTTAGCCCTGTCGCTTTCATCCCAATCATCAAGAATTTGTAATGCAATTACAGCTGGATCATCTGAGGCTAATGTTACTCTTTGGGTACCAGTATCTACCGCCCCGGCGCCTAAATTAATATCTTTTCCATCTAATTGCTCTACATTTATATCTGTGTAACCGCTAGTAGTAGTTGGGGTTGATTCAAAATCTATAGGCATACTAAATACCCCCTTATGCTACAAATAGCGTAAATGAGCCGCTACCAGCCGTATATTCAACAATTGTAATGTCTGAGATGGGCAAAGTATTATCGAGCGCCCAAACACTATTTGCACTAATAGGAATAGCTGTCATGGAACTATCATACCATGTAGCGGGATTAGCCAAGTCTGGTGTAGGCCAAATACCGTCATCTTCATGAGTTCGCTTTGGATAAGTTACCATTTTGCTATTAAATCTAATAGATAAGCTAGTTATGCCGGTTGTTCTAATCATAATTGTATTAGCGGGTCTACCTAGGCTATCTTCTATCATAAAAACATCGCCAGTTCCAATAGCTCCTCCGGCATCATCAGTTTCGCTACTTGCCCAATATTGGTAGCGTTTATTTCCTTCTATGCCGCGATTTACTCTTTTTGTAATAGAAGCCATATCTTCAGTCTCCTAAGTCAATGTTATTGTTATAGTATCCCCATCGACCGAAAGCGTTTTGGTTAATGCGCCATCATGTGTAATGGTTGTCCCTTCATAATCTCCATTAACAGGCTCGGTCCAAACAGTCACCGTATCGTCTGTTACGGTTGAACTATCAATGGAGGCACTAAGTTTTATCGTAATTGTACCAATGGAACTTGTTGTTATATTTGATTTTCTATGTTCGGGTGTTGTTGAAACTATACTCAGAACAGATACTGTACTTTCAGTTCCAATAGGTAATGCTGGCGAAGATATACTATCGTCATCTGCAACCGTTTCGAAATTGCCAGATCCCGTGGTGAATGCCCATTTCTGTGTTAATTCCATTCTAACAGGAGGATGGGTTACTACATTGAATGTATCGCCGTCTACAAATGTAGCATCGGTAAAGCGTACATATACGCCATTATCTAGTAATTGGCTAGTTTGCTTAGTTGTAAGTACGCGCTCTGTTAGAGGATCTGTTTGCTTGTACCATTTAAATCTAGCCGTACCAGTATCGCCATCATCCAATATCTCAATATAATATTTATCATTAACATTCCCGGTATATCCGCCGGTAAAAGTAGCATCTCCATTTCCTAGATTTGCACCTTTAACTGTATCGAATACTGTTCTAGACGAGACGCCAGTTGAAAGATTGTCTGTACTTTCTTCATCACCAAGTACATATATTGTATATTCTGTATTTGGCCCGAATGGCACTGTTGGGGTGAAGGTAACTTTTGATTTATAAGTAGTGCCCGCCCCGGTATAATCATAAGCCTCTGAAACTACAGTACCTTCTTCGTCTAAATACTCATAGGTATATGTTCCTGACAAAAGACCATGATAACCCGGTGAAACTAATATATCTTTTCTTGTAGAGTCGGTTGGGTCATCATAAAATGACTGATCTGGACCACTCCAGCGATCCGTATCAGGACCTTCAACTATAATACTGACGGTATTAGGGTCTATTTCTTGATCAAAGGTTACTTGAATGGTATCTGAGAGGACTATACCAATAGCACCATTGACTGGATAAACCTCATCAATAACAGGAGCAGACAATTAGCAGGCCGCCTTTCTAGCTTTCGTCTTTCTCGTCGCCTTTTTCTATTTCACTCTTAACAACAAGATTGCTTTTCTCGAAAACTACCTGCTCTTCTTCTTCTTCTTCGATAAGATGATCATAAATAGAGGAGGGGCATCTGGCGCGAGTCGTCGAAGCCAAGACTTTACTAGAGGATAAACTAGGGCATTTTTCTAGCTTCTTTTCCAGAATTTCTTTTACTGTCTTCCGGGCTTTACCCTTGCGTTCTATTGAAATAGCAATTGATAGTAACATTGGATCTTCTATCAATGCCACCTCACGCCTAATACTAGCAACTCCACTCTTTAATAACTCTTTTGCTTTAATTTTTAGAGCAGGATTGTCTTCTTTAATAGTTTGTTTAACCTCTTGAGCCCCAGGAGCCACCTGAGATGCTTCTTTAACCTTCTCGCCAGTCTCTTTTACCTCAAGTAATACTTTTGTGCGAAGGGCTACTTCGACTGCTTTCGCTAAATCGCCGGGCAACCCTTGCACGTTAATTTCTTGAGGCTTTGGATCAGCTAAGGTTATCCATAATCTATAATTTGGATTCTCTTTTGAGAAATAACCCCAAATTCCTACTTTTGGATTAACTCTTATAAGCATATATCCTCCGCCTAATTAATTAAATTAAACTACCGCTGTAGTTGCCGGAATAGCTGTCATGCTACCACTAACATTAATCTGCGCCTGGGCAGGAAGTACTATTTCATTAGGTGTAACTTTGACATTCTTGAATACAGCAATAGCCTGACCTTCGCTATATAGACCGATACCATAACGCTCGCGAAGCTTGATTTTCTGTATATCAACACTAGGATCGTTCCATTGTTCTGTCGTAAGATCTTCAACAACCAAGAGAGCGCCTAGGTTTTTAGAATCAAACATCATAATATCAGTTAGCTTATTGTCAAAATCAAAATCAACAAATGGACTAACGATAACACGGAATGGATACGGGAAATACGAAGGAAGTACAGGTGCTCCGTCCATGGCAGGATTATAGTCGGCAGCAGTAGAAGTTGTTTCGCTACCAGCAGAACCGCCAGGAGTTAAGTCCGCACCAGGAGAAACGCCAAGTTTACCCTGAGAAGAATTTCCCCAAGGAGCTAAACGAGCTACTTGGCCGTTCCAGTTAGCAAAATAGACTCCGCCTGCAGCACCTTTAAGGAATAAGTCGCGAAGGATAGGATCCTTGACAAACATACTCCAGCATAGGGGATGCATTAAAAGAGTATCGGGAACAAAGCCATTTACCATAATCTGGCCATAAGCATCGAAAATATCATCCATTATAATGGCACCATTGGCCGCTCCATTTAGATCTCGACCGTGAGTGACGCCTAACATCGAAGATGTTGGATTTAAGTTATCAAAAACAGGGATACCCATTGCTTTGATATAGTTGAAGATTTTCTGTTCCTTATGGCGGGCTAGAGCTTGACCTGCAGCACGAAGATGCATTGAGATAATATCATACTGCGAATACCGGACCATTTCTTCAGTGATTTTAACAGCTAAACCACTTTTCCCGATATTTGCCGTTGAGGTGGCCCCGCTCATCGACAAGACCTGTTCTGGATATTCTTGGCCTTCGGCTAGGTCTTCAGCTATTAGAGCGCCAACCGCAGGAAAGGTAACCGTAACACCGTATTCATGCTGAACACGATCTAGCAACTGAGTGCCAACTAGATAAGGTTCCTGAGCTTCTTTGACAACGTGCTGAATGACCTTAGGCAACCAAAGGGCTGCATTAGGTGTCGCAATAGCATCTTTAACAGGTACTCTCACGGGAGAACCATTACTATCACGCTCAGTTGGATGGAATCCTAGATTATTCCATACAAATCTATATTCTCTTAGATCTTTAAAGTTAATCATTATGACTTACCTCCTGGTTATCGAAGAAGAAGAATTCTAAGCATGATGTTAGAACCGCTGCTATAAGTTAGAGCCGAAGGCAATCCGGCAGTAGCGGAACCAGGCATTTTGTCCACGGTACCCAGCTGTGTATAGGCGGTCTTGACTCGGTCAAGATAATCACGCGGATGCACAACTTTTTCTGTTACAATACCAACTACTTCTTTGGAAGCAGTAAAAGCTTGATTTAACATAACAGCTAGCTCGGCGTCAGAAGGATTTCCATCCGAGGTAGTTGAAATGTCAGACGAAGCAAAACTTTTAACTGCGACGAAATTAGAATTAGCGTCGGCACGAACAAATTGGCCAGGTCTCAAATCTCCCAGGGCACAGGCATAAGTACTTACACTAGAAGGAGAGCTGTTGTAAGTGTAATAATCTACTGTACCGCTAGTAGCAGCAGCCGCGTTGCCGCCAGACTCGTAGCAAAGAACCATACCTTGTTCTAGGTCCAGATAATAATCTCCTACGGAAGTCAAAGCAGCAATTGAGCTTCGTTCTGTAGCAAAAGCAGTTGTATTTGAGAAAGTAATAGGAGTTGCAGTAGTACTTTTAGCAACCATATCGTTAACTAGATTTAAACCTACTACATTCGGATTATAAGAAGCGCCAACTTCTGTAGCATATCGTGTAGTAGCAGCTAGACCGGTTGCGTCTACCCACGCGGCAGTAGCAGGAGTCCAATCTGAAATAGCAGAACTACCGACTGATAAGCCAGAAAGATTTAGCTGACTAGCAGAAGCAGGAATCAAAGGAACTTCGATCAGGTAATGACATAGAACGGCTACCCGATGCTGAAGATTAAAGTTATGTTTTGTGAAATCGGCAGGATTAAATCCATCCCCACCGGCCCATTTGTAATAATTATAAGGAGCTACGCCAACAGGAAATCCAATGAAATCCTCGGCATTTTCTCCATTATCCAAAAGACCACGAGCGATTAAAGCTGCAGTAATTTCTGCTCTTGTATAACCGCCAGCAGCAGCAACCGCAACTCCGGTTGTAAGATCTACAACCTGTTCGGTTACATCATCAGCGGTATATGTTAGTACATCGCCAGATTCAACAGCAAAAGCTGTTTTTAAACCGGCGGGGACTACACGACCCTGACGATCAAAAGAAACTACTTTGCCAGAACTTACAGTGAACCATTCCTCGTAATATTTATCGTACCGTTTTACGGGAAGCCATTCGGCTGGCATAAAGTCACCAGCAGGACGAATACCCTCAGATACTTCAATATTAGGAGTAACATTACCAGTATGATCCCACTGCTTATGTGTGGCAGAATAAAGGTTGTAACTCATTTTTGGTTGTCCTCCTTAGAGTCTAAAATTATAGGGAATAAGACCCTCTTGCTTTAATTTTACTATCCATGCGTCAGCCTCATCGGGATCATTAGCGCACATATCTTTGTAATTCTTACGAACTTGCGTGTAAAGAATCTTGGTACCTGCATCTAATGATTCTTCACCTGGATACACCGTGTCCTTGTCGACAACCATATTAGCTGGGTCCTCGGTTGCGGGTGCCGTAGGATCAGTAATGGTTTCAGTAGGTTCACGAGTCATCCCATCATTTATCTTCATGACCATTTCATCTAGGTTTATCGAATCCTTAACAGAAACAAACTTCTGAATAAGTTCTTCGGTTTTTAGTTCTTTGGCCGCTGTAATAGCATCTTCTAATTTTCCAACTTCGCCAGCGGTTAAAGTATTTAATAGAGCAACAGCCTGGGCTAAATTCTCTTTTGTTTCATTTAATAGCTTCAAGTAAGCATCCTCATCGGCTTGTGCCTCTACATAAATATCTTTGAGTTCCTGTCGCAATGCTTTTAATTGTGCATCCTTTTTCTCGCATTCCGGACAAGTATCTTCTTTCTTTTCGTCTTTTATTTGGTCCTCTGGTTCAGCAGAATCTTGCTGTGAACGAGCTTTAATATCTGCTAATATCTCGTCGATCTCTACCTCCCAAGCTTCTCTTCCGTCCTTAGATTTCTCGCCATCAAATGGACAACCAAGGGCTTTGGCTTTACGCCGAATACAAGAAATAACATATGAAGGTTCATTGTTTTTCTTTGCATAAGCCATAGCTACACGAGCATGAGAACAATCAGGAACAGGATATTTTCTTTCGGCAGGTTTACAGAAAGTGGATTTCTTTAGCTTTTTCCGTTCTTCGGAGCTAAGTTTTTTGTCTTCAAAAAATTCATCGACAAGGGCTAAGTCGCAGGCAAATTGGACCATTGTATCATAGTGCTCGTCAGCTAGCTTAAACAATTCTTCTTCCTCGGGAGTCAGGCTAACCATATCATCTTGTTCTTCGTTGGGTTTCTCTGTCTCCGGAGTACTAGAAGCCTCATCTTCTACAGTCGCATTTTCTTCTTTTACTTTTCCTTCATCGGAAGTACTGTTTTGTGCTTCATCTTCCAGTTCTACTTGTAAATCTTTTTCTTTACTGTCTTCAGTAGCATTTTCTGTAATATTTTCAGACTGCATTTCAGATTCGGATTTGATTTCATCTTCTAGTTCTTTAATCTTTTTTTCTGCTTCATCATGATAAGGATTTGCAACTTCGTCTTTTACTTCGGCAAGAAAGCCCTTTAGAGCATCCAGGCGCTCGGACTTATCTTTCTCATCACATAAAGCAATTTCGAGTGCCTTTTTCCAGGCTTCCTCGACTCTATTCATATTGTGACCTCCTGTCATGTCTGTAGAATCTTGAAATGTAAAGCTTGCATTTACTTCCACGACATTTTCATATTGCTCGGCAATAACTGAGTCTTGTACATTGCCGTCGTTGGCTATTCCAATTACCCTGGCTAATGAATCAGCGGGAGCATTGACGAAAGAAATCTCATCATATATAAGTGAGCCGGTGATCATAACACAGAGTTTATCATCATAATATTTTCCTGGTAAATGTTCGCAGCGCCCACTTTCTACCCAATCTGTTTTACAAATACTACAAATCGCCTTATCGGAACTTGCCCCGGTTGATACTGTAAGATACCGTTTATCAAGAATTTTGTCAATAGCTTCTTTGTCTGTAATTTCAGCAGTTACAAGAAGATATCCAAGGCCAGTAAAATCTGGATTTGTTAGAATATCAGATTCGATTAAATCATCAGCAATATTAAGCAGATGATAAAATGGTGTATTGGAATCATTAAGTTTTTTGACCAGATTAGAAATTAATCCATCTCTTGTTAGCGAATGGGATGTGTCAACATAAGTTGCATTGACTATCCTACCGATAGGATCTGCGTGTTCGTTGTGGTGAGTTAATATGGGTTTAGAAAAGGGTTTTAGTAATGTTTGGGCACCTTCCCTCATTTTTTCAGGTAGATAGAACCCATAATTTCTTGTAACACGCCCAGCATGTGTCGCAGCAAGCGTTATCCTGAGAGGTTTACCCGGCATATAATTTGTATAATCTGTTATAATCTTTGGATTATTTTCGATTGAACGCGGACTGATGTTAACGGTGTCATAAAGCCTAACAAATTTTTCATCAAAATTCTTTTTCATTAAATTCACCTGCTAATAAACTTGTCCCTCTATAAATAGTATAGAACCTAAAAAAGGCAGATTGTCCTATTCGGACACTAACCTGCAGTTACAGTTAGGATGGAAATATGGTACATCATCAATACTTGCATGCTCTAATGATATTGCGCCCTCTTTGCTTTGGCATTCCTCGCAAGCATCATCTGCAGCTATTATACGTGCCTGTGTCTTACCTATAGACTTCAAGCCTACAAATACCCCATAATTATAAGCTCTTCTTATCTCGGAATTGTATATAAAGCGACTTCGGAAACGTAATCCATCAAAAATATTTATTATTTTTTCTTTTATCTCGACGGAAGAATCATGGTCGTTAACTTCGGTTTTTACTCTTTGGACTAGTTTCATGAACATGCGATGTATAATATTGTCTACTCTATTTTCTAGTTCTCTGAAAGCATTTTCAACTAAATTATAATTAAAATCGACAGTTACATCTCGATACCCTTTGCGAAAAAGAACACGAAGCGTACTTAAGAATTTATTTTTCATAAGATTCTTAGTAGCTATTGATAAAGCAGATAGCCAATGTACCGAAAAGCCACCATTCTTTATAAGTAATAGTGTATCATTTAATAGGTCATCGTAAATAGATGTAATTCTATTATTTTTCCCTACCATATCAGAAAAAGTTATACTACTCTTTCTCTTTTCTGGACTAAGTTTTTCCCCATGCTGATTACTTGGTTTATCAGCTGCAGTAGAAGCTCTTTGTCCCGAAGTCTTCTTTGTTTTGGCTGGCCCCGGTTTGTCTTTTGAAGCTGGGGCTTGTTTGGTTTTAGCTAAAGACAATTCTTTTGCTTCGGCTTCTTTTCTGTCGGGTTCTTCAATAATTGTATTCTCGGACTTGGCAACTGCTTTGGCTGCTTCACTCCACGGTTCATCGACGGCTTGAATCAGCAACTTAGGTTGTTCATATTTTGTCCAATAGATATCTTCTTCCTCTTTTTTTGTAAGCGGTTCGCGGCCTAGCATATTACGGTATTCAGTATGGGTAATTCCATATCCAGTAAACAGGTTATTCGCATGATTCTCTATTTTGATCTGGGCATCTAAATCAATCTCGTTAAATACCAATTTAACAATATTTTTATCATCTAGCGGATCAGAGAATGTAGATTCAAGTAGCAATTCTTTAATTATATATTCGTTAATAAAGATTTCAAATTCGCGTTGGATTGATTTAACATCGTCAATCATGTTTCTTGACATTGTTTCAGCGGTTGATCTATTTGTTGTCTCGCCATCACCAAAGTCAACGCCAGAAGTTCCTAGGCCAGCAAAAACACGTTGTTTGAAATGCTTTAAATAGCCTTCAGCCTGAATAGCTCTTCCTTGGGCTCCAATGGCTTTAATTTCATGGCGCTCTGGAGTAACAATAGCCCCCTCTGAAGGCATAAGCTCAATCTCTGCTTTTACTATATCAATTTCGTTATATCCATCAGAATATTCTCTAGCGGGCTGATCTTCTGTACCAACCCTATAGTGATAGAGTGGGAATAAGTGCTGATAAAGCAATAATTCTATATTTTCCTCTATTCGCCGTAATGCTCTAATATCATCTTTAACAGGAATAAGAATCGGTGTCCCAATCATAAAGCCTTTTTTTCGGTCTATATAAAAATGAAGGACACTATCTGCGGGAAATTCTTTGTATTCTCCATAAGGTAGCCTTTGGCGATAACGCAAAACTTTACCAGAATCATCTCTCATAATTTCAATAGTAGTAGGCGGAACTGCAAAATATCCTGCTGTCGGTTCTACCCTTTTTCCGTTAGGCAAGGTTCTTACTTTTCCTCCGCTTGCTTTTTCGTTTCTAACTCTAACAAGAAATGAATTAGAAAACCTGACAAGATCAGATCCTATACCTCTGAATAATAGTTCATGTGCAATTCCTGTGGCTGCATCCATCTGCTGAAATCTTCGCTTAATATATTTAATAGTCTGATTATTTTTCCCTGTAAGTTGCCAACCCTCCTTAAACATCAGGCCATCTTTATATCTAAATGCTCTTCTAACGTAACTTTCTACGTCTTCGATGCGACCTATCTCAGCAAGATCATATTCTGGTTGTTCGAACACAGTAGTTCCTAACCGGCCTTTAAAAGACAATACTGGATTTTTTAATACTTTTATTTTGTCAATCTGTATTTTCTTGGGCTGGCCAGCCAGTTTAACATCTCCAGCTTTTTGATCGTTTACTTTATTTTCTTCTGTCATTTATTCCACCTACTCGAATGTAGACAAGTAATCTTTAACTGCATCAAGTTCAGAATTATCTATAACATTGAGACAGTTTTGGATCGGAATTCTAAGAGTTGACTTAGTTTTTGGATTATCCGGATTTTCTTTCTTTTTCTGATATTTTCCGATGATCTCCATTAGCTCGTCTAGGCCATCTAAATGAGGCATATCTGGTGTAATTTCTATATTTCCGTCATTAATATTAATCTGCGTATCAAATGCCGGATTGATATAATTATTAATAAGCGTTTCAAGTTCTTCCTTGCCGGTTCCTTCTTGCCCACATATAATTTTACCCTGTTGAATTGCAAGAATAATTCCTTGTACCAACCCTATATAATTGCTAACTTTTTCGATTTTTAAAGCAATATTAAATAGTTGACTATTTGTTTCCTGTTCTAAACCAAGAAACTTGTTTATTTGAGCATTGAGATCTTCTATCTTTCCCTCAACATAATCAACGCCTTCTTGCATTGATTTGCGTAATTCGGTTAAGCCAGATGCAAGAGCAAGATCTCCTGTTATTTTCTTTGAATCTAGCCTATCGAAAGACCCTCCTCTTTGTTTGCTGTTTTGTGCTACTTGCCAAGCTTCCAATACATCAAGTTTCTGTAAATTAGCATCTAATGAATCAATAATGCATTTAATTGGCGCAATAATAAGTTGAGTATACTTATCGAATAAGGCCATAATCGGCCCCAATGTTGGGGCGAACATTTTCCCTAATAAATCTGATAATGTAACTTTAATATCTTTCAGCTCTAGAGTATATTTTGCTATAAGCTGAGACAATACTAAGACTATATTTATAAGATCTGGAACACAATGGAAGTTTAAAAACTGGAGAAGACTACATAAATCAGAAAAAAATCTAATACTTTTATCCCCAAGGAAAAAGTCCCACAAATCAAAAAGAAATCTAGTCTGTAGCTCGTACAGGTTGTCTAATGCATTCCATAGGTCTTCTAATGGGTTAAGCGACAACAGAGCCAGTATCCTGTCTTTACACGGAATACAATCTGCTAATATAGTGGCGCCGTCCTCGTAAATACTCCCCGAGTTTGCTATTGTAAGTATAGTATTCTGGAATTCTATACCGGCAATTTGTCCTGGTTTTGAATCTTGATTGTTTCCTGTTCCGTAAGCGTAAAAGGCTTCAACGGCACCCTTAGCGTTATCCATATAGCCTTGAAGTTTTTCTTGGGCCATAGCATAGCTATATTGACCACCAATTGTTTTAACTTTTTGAAATGCTTGTTTACCTGGATACAAATAATCTTCAATAATTTCCTGGCCTTTACCAGGAGTAGTAAAAGCATTTATAATATTAGATACATCTTGCATTATATACGGATTATTATAAGTTGCCATTATGCCCCTTTGATTCCTGCTTCCACCGCACTAATAACTTCTTCTCTAACTGCTCCTCCCGTTTTTGCTAGAGCATCATATACTACTTTTTTTGCCTTGGCGGCAGCTTCGGTAAAATTAGTAAAGGTAGCAGCTCCATTTCCCGTTCCCGTAATTGGAGACGTTCCAGCAGAACCAGTTAAAATTGTATGTACATTATTCGCTGCTAGTATTGCCTTAAGGTCGTCTTTATGTACAAAATCAGACATTATATGTTTATATAAAAGAAAATATGTCTGTCTAAGATCCGCTTCCTGAAGTTGATCCATCGGTATTTCCGGCATTATCGGTGCCATATTTTTTACTCCTCTCTTGACTAATTATATCAGAACGTATTTCAAGAGCTTTCTGGAACATTTCATACGTAATAGTATCAGAATCTACTCCAAATACTCTTCGAATAGCATCTCTAATAGAAGGATCTTTAGCTGGATCTACTTTAACCTTTCTATTTTGTAACTTATCTGCTAATATTACCTTCATTTGTTCGGCGGCTTTAATCCAGTTCTCATATTTCTTTTTTGATTCATCAATCCGTTCTTTTGGAGAAACCTCTTTATCTGGCTCCTCTTTCTTTGTCTCTCTTGGTCTAGAAATAGTTTCAGGTTTTTCTCTTTCTGCCGTTAAATGCTGAGATAGTAATTCCTTATCAGCAGAGTTTATTTTACCAGCAATTCTCCTTTTTAAATTTAAAGGAACAGTAAATTTATATCCCTGTGCGTCGGTCGCATATTTTCTGACTATAAATTTATACCCCTGAGTACTATTTTCTTTAACTTTAATAGTAAATAAATACCCCTGGATATCTTCCGTATTAAAAACCACAACAAACGAGTGACCAAGTTCATCTGTTGACTGTTGATTAACTTCGAATTTATGACCCTGCGTATCTTCCGCATCTTGTTCGACGCTAAAATAATGGCCAATACTAGATGTTGTATCTAGTTGTATTGTAAATAAATAACCCTGAGCATCCGTGGCTTCGGTTGAGCTAATTGTTACATTAAATTCATATCCAATGGCGCTAGTAGTTTCTTCTAGTATGTCTGCATACAACGCCGTAATATCTTCTGCCGATAAAACCGTGTTATATAATCGTAAATGTCCCATCTGGCCAGAAAAGAAATCAGTTGGAGTGCTGCCATCTCTTTCTTGGCCTATTGCAATACGATCTCCAGAAGCAAATCTTTGCGTAGTAGACGCATCATCACCAGATTGATATTCGCCATCAATATAAAACTTAATAGCGTTTGTGCTGTCATTTAACGTTACGCATAAGAAATGCCATTCGTCATCATTCAAGCCTGACCTTGTTGTGTAATAAGAAGTTGAACCATCATAGAGGCGCAATTTGCCACTATCATTCAAGCCCATAATAAAACGATTAGCATAAGAACTTGAATTGCAGCCGATTATTGTGCAGGCCTCTCCGTCAGTAGTTTTAATCCAGGCAGCAAAAGAAAATGATGTACCAGCAAAGTCTGTACCTTGATAAGGATAGGTTTCAATCCAATCACTACCATCAAAAACAGCGGCAGGCCTATTATAAAAACCAGTAGAATTAATAACTGGACCAGTTTGAGAAGCAGTACTATCAAAAGATATCCCCTCTGAATTACTTGGGCTTTGCCCTGAATTACGAAAGCAAGGAGCTACCCCAGATAATGTTGCATCGGCTTCGTTACCCGATGAATCATATAGAGTAAGATGGTCTGAGCTAATAAAATCGTCTACATCTGCCATGTGCTCAAGTACTAAGCCAGACGACGGAATGTTTTGTTCGTTATAATGGTAAAGTTGGCAGACTTCGCTTTCACTTAAAACACGACTATAAACGCGGAATTGATCTAGTATTCCATCTAATGCCTGTGCGGCAACAAAACCTCCACCAAGACTATCCTGTTCTTGCCCTAAGTATGCACCATTTGTATCTACGTTTAGCGTAGCAGTACTTCCTGGTGTTCCGTCTACTATAAGGGAGTTATTTAAATATACATATTCTTTATTTGATACTGTATCGCGAATCCAAACTATATGTTTCCACGTATCATCGCATAAATCTGGTAAACTTGTATATTCAGTATCATTCCCGGCTGTCCATAATTGCAAAACGGTATCGGAATCAATAAAGAAAAGTAATTCGTTATCTTCTCCCGAATTGGCACAGCTCAATACTGCTTGCTCTCCGGCTCCTCCGGATTTCAACCAAAACGAAATAGAAAAATCATCTAAGCCATCAAAAACAGTATCATCTAATTTCACGTAATGGCTAGTTGAAAAATCTTCAAAATTTATACCGGTATGGCGGCCACCAGATTTATACGCAGGATTACCATCATTTCCCCATAAATATTCCGCAACTAAACCAGACCTAGATATATCTGGTGTAACTCCAAATATATGACCGATTCTCGATACCGTACTTTCGCTTCCTCCTTGCGAGGGGGTACCGTTTACATCAAAAGTATAATTACCTATTTTTGTTGTAATAGTACTTGACCATGGAGCTGAATAATCTTCATATGCTACCGGAGATAAATCATATGGATGAGTAGCTCCAGTACGGATATTCTCAATTTGTTCGTCTGTAAGAGCGGTATTATAATAAGCCCAATAATAAACTTTTCCATCAAAATGACGATCTTCCCCGGTATGCATATCATCGCCAATAATAAAATCAGCGCCACCTTGATAAACCGGCCCATTCGCATTTGTTAAGGCATCTGTTACATCACCTTTCCATAATTCCATTAAACTCGAGCCGTCGCCAACATACGTATATCTACATACTAAATATAGATCTCCGGCAGATGCCGAAATCTTACATTCGCTATAATGTCCGCTATTATAACTACCATCATCGGAAATATCGAAAATAACATACGATCCGGCGGTATAAAGAGCCCATTCGCGTTCTCCGCCCGAAGGATCCCATTTACCTGCAATTACACGCATATCTGATGGTAAAGAATTTGCATTTATATAAGTAACAAATGTAAAGCTTCCAGTTCCAGGCCTAAAATCAGTAGCGCTAGCTGCCGGTAATGTAAAATCATCACCATTCGAATGCGTTAAGGCTGCATAAAAACTTTTTTCGTTATCTGCATAGGCCATTATCTCTTTATTCCTTTATTTTTTAATAAAGCAAAATCTCTTACCGTTAATTTTCTGTACCGTTTTTGGAATCTCTTAAGATTAAAAATATATCCTTGCGTGTCAGTCCCTATATCTCCGACAAAGAATTCATATCCTATATCGTTATGCCAAGAAATTTCTCCGGCTGGCATTCTTGTTTCTAGTACAGGTGATCCATGTACCGTCCAAATTAGTCCTCCAACTTCACTTTCATATGTAGAAGCAACCGGCTTAGAAAAATCGATATAGCAGTCCGGATCGGTATCTTCAAAATATACAAGACCTCCTCTAAGTTGCTGAATTTCTTCATCTGAAAGGCAGCGGTTCCAATAGGCATAAACCATTCCCAGTGAATCTGTTGGGTCATCTCCATCTTGTCTAGCAAAAATACTAGGATCAACAGATGATGAATAAATAGGACCAACCGCCGAAGTCGTTTCGGTCATTTGATTATTTGAGTAAAATCTGAATATACTAGACCCATCTCCTTGATAATCATATGTCATAGCTAAAAAATAATCATGTTTAAATTTATCATTATACCAGTAGTCTCCAATATATTGAAAATATGTATGTTTTAAATCGTTAGAATTAGCGCCTTCTAATGAAAGACCGTTTTTACTAATAAAAGCATGGACTCCGTCTGTTTCTGTTAAATAAAAATAATAACTCCTTGCATTAATACCGTTATCTCCCTTACCGGCTATAAATGTTGCACCGTCAGTCCATTTTCTCCAGCGCCTTATATCTCCGATAAAGACTAAAGTAAAATCGTTATTATTTGAAGATGGGTCTAGTATCAAACCGTCTGCAGAAGAACCGTCGATAGTAAGATAGTCTGGATTGGCATGGTCACAATTGTACCAGGTAAGATACGGTTTGCTGAGTTGACTGCGAAACAAAGGATTTGGCGAAACCCCATACGAACCAGTCCATTCTTCAAAATTAAAAGTATATGGAGCATTGTCTCCCGTACCATGTTCCGCTGTATATGTAGTTACTAAACCTTCTTCGTCGTCGTTATCGAAGCTAATTAAAAACATTGGATTTTCATCTAAAGGATTTACGCCCACTTCGTAATCAAGAAAATGAGTATACATATCTTCTACTTGCTGAGTCGTATAAGTTACATGATCAAATAAGAGCCAATAAATATTACCACTTGGACAATCTCTCTCGTAGTCTACAGTCCGCGTTCCAATACGTATACCATATCCTGGATTACCTGGCGAATAATTAAGTACAATGGGACCTCTAGCATCTGTTTTTTCCACCCAAGTTCCATTAACAAATAGCCGCATAATACTCGAACCATCTGCTACATATTGATAGGTAGCAGCAAAAAAAACGTACTGCTTTGCAATTATTGCGTCGTCAAAATCAAGTTGGCTAGCACCAAAACTATCGCCAAGTTTATGATATATATTAAAAGTAAGTTTGGCATCGTTTCTTCTTATATTCATTATGTTTTCATTTAAAGATATTATATGCCTTGTATAACCATAAGTAATTTCATCAACATCAAAAACTCCCATAATTGAAAAGTTATTATTGTGCGTATAAGGGTTGAAATCATGCCATTGCGGAGTATCATAAGGTATTTCCAGGTAGACATAACCAGGATGGGGAGTTGTTCCAAAAGCTTGAAAATTCCAAGAATGTCGCATTAATGGATTTTCTGTACTATTAACATTTAATTTGTACCCTGAACGCGATACTGTCATTTTACTTTCTCAAATCTACTATTAAGTTACAACAATAGGTGCCGGACCAGAAACGGTATAAAGCAACTGGAGTGAAATATTTTGCTTCATTTGTACTGAAATATTTCTAGGAGATTCTAGTCTGTACCAAAAAGTTCTTACGTCAGAAGATGAAGTTATATCTGTAATATCAATAGTATTCCCATACTCTAAAGCCGCCCAGTCTGTTTCTGTTGGTGTAATACCGGCATCCACCATTAATTTTACTCCCCAGCCAGTTGTACCTCTGGAGTCTCCCCATCCAATATCATCTGCTCCGCTTGTAGTAGCGGTTATCTGGATATTAGAATAAGAACCTTCGTCGTCTGCCCTTACATATAATTCTATCTCTTGAGTTGTTCCATCTCTTCCGTGATGTACGGTAATGATAGGTTTTGTTTGTGCTCCATCTTCGCTATGTAATACGTAATTGTCATTTACATCTTTGCTGTATACATGTAATGCCATTTTATACCTCCGTTTTATTTTTGGCCCCGATTTCTCGGGGCCTGCGAGAAGGAAACTTTGCCTTTCGGCACGACAGTGGGCTAACTGCCGTATTCAGCAGAGCTGAAACTTATATGTTTTTTCTTTCTGGCTTGTACCGCCTTTGCCTAAGATTCTTTCTTATCTTTCTCATTCGATACTGTCTTGCAAATTCTTCTTCGGTATCGGTTGCCCATGCTTCTTTAGAAAATACCTGTTGCTGTGTCCTATTCGGAACAGCCGGAAGAGAACCATAAGCGGTAAAACCAGACATGTTATCAATATTAAATCTTTCTTCTGGTAATACTGGTAACTTACTCTTATTATTAAAATCTTTTTCTTCTCTATGTAAAAAGTTGATTCTTGCAACTGGTTCGGATAAGCCGAATTTGGACATTTCTAGCTTAAAACCAACTAGCGATAACATAAAGGCATCCAATCTATGATCTCCTAGATTTTTGTCTAGTACATCATATGTTGGACGACCAGTTTTAGAACTATGATTAACAATGTAATTCTGGAGCTGTCTTATAAGAGTTATATCATAGCCGGAAATCATAATTGTACCTTCTTCAAATCGCCTAACGGCATTTTCAACCATAAATGGTTTTGCTTCTTTTTTTATAGGAGCACCGGATGCGGGATCAAACAAATCTAGCTTGGAACTAAAATTATAAGCCCTAATCCTTTCATATATCTTTGCATCTGGTGTACCAGGTTCCGTTCTTATCTTATCATATCCGTATTTCCTTAAAAGTTCAATATTTGTCGCGCCGTAACCCTCGTCAACATAAATAAACTTTGGATCCCACTTCCTATTTAGTCTTATAATTTCTTCCATTCCTTTAAGTTGTGTCCACTCTTGTTTTGGAATATTTAAAGTTTCAACTACTTGGAAACGTGAATTAATATACCCAGTTACAACTATCTCTGTTCCAACAGTACTATTCCAATCTACTCCAATCGAGTATATAGTTTTGGGATCTGGTACAATATTCTCATATCTATAATTAGATGTTGCTGCATTAACATAGCCTGCCTGGAAAACACCTACCGATTGCTCTCCAAATACAGCTAAAACCTCATGGTCCCAGTGGGCTTTTGGTTTGCCAGCAAATTCCGTAATAAATTCCTGTTCTATATCCTTATAATGCGGTATGCAGGTTGAAGGAAAATAGAATTCTTTATATACAGGATTTTCCATGCACCACTGATAAAAATGTTGTCTTGCTCCAGTAGGGGTGCTTGAAGCCCATAAGGATACTTTTGGGCTAGTCAATAAAATAGCAGTAATTGCAGAAAGATCCTCTACAGTTAGATAGTCACAATTATGTGTAAAGAGCCCACCACCAAAAAATCTATGATTGGCAGTTGAAGTAAGATTGTAAACGGTTTTAATGCCAACAGATCTACGATTAGCAGTTAAAATAGGCAACTTGGCATATTCTCCGTGATTTGTTTTGTGATATTCATAAACTTGGCAAGCAGTTAATGGTCGTTCCGAAAACAATTTAGAATATACTTTTTTGTGGTATTTTACGGTTGAGCATGGAATACTTAAATTCTTGCTGATTTTTTTTGCAGACCCCTTGAATTGCCTAATCTTTCTATTCTTTCTCCAGTTGTCGGATTTATATGTATTTTCGTACCATCTATATAATTTCCAAATATTTGCACTTATAGCCTTTGATACGTCATAACAGAATCCGATTGTGTTAACAAATTGGTCTATATTCTTTTTTCTATTACATACTCTTATTTCACCAATATATCTATTTTCTTCTTGTCTATATTTTATGAATGGCCCAGTTGCACTTACACCAACATCTGCAAGTAAATTAATAATTTGCAACAGCCAATTATAGAGCCAATCATAACGAGTAGATGTCATCCTAAAATCTATAGTCCGAGGTGTTATTCCGTTCTTTTGATACTTTATATGTGTGCCTTTGGCACTAAACAAGCCAGACAGAAAATTAGCTTTTATATAAACATGTTTTGATTCCTTTATAAATTTTGGAACATTAAGTTGCTGAAAAACCTTATGTCCTCTGGGACAATAATGACCGATTAAATCGAAAGAATATTTATCTTCGAATTGCGCTACTGTACCATGGATATTTCTATCTGTATTTTCTACATATCTTTCTGTAGTGATATGTTTAGGGCCGCCCAGGAAGTGAATATCTTCTATAACTTGTTCTAAATCCTCTTTTTGTCCGGAAAACCCAACTATATTGCTATCTTTCTTGACCCAGCCGTCTCCATAATTATATCCAATTAACCTTGCCTTTACAGCTATGGGTTTAAAATTCAAATTGCGATATGCCATTGAAACGATTACTTCGTTTGCTTTATTAGCAGATACGTCGTCATTGCCATCAAAAAGCGGATGATTTGGCGTTAAATTAACTGTGTTTATTGGAGTGCTAAGAGTTATAACTTCTGACTGTCGTTTGTTTAGTGCCAGTATATCTCCAGTAATAACTCCATTCGTATCGCCGCCAAGTACTGTATCGCTAAGGGTTAGTCTCTCAATTGGTTTCATAGCATATTCAGAAACGTTTACGAGAGTCCCCTCAGTAAAACATTCGTCAAGGTATATCCTGTCAGCGTCCTGACCTCGAATAGAAGCTCCTTCGGCACCAGATTTAGTACCAGACGAAAAGGCTCTTATTCTTGAACCGTTATTAAATTGAATTTCATAGTATGGACTTGAAACACTTCTTACAATGGCATTAGACAGTGAGAAATTTGTAGAGATAAATCCTTTAACGCGGTTAATTATTTCCTCGGCTTGAGCTTTATAAGGGGCTACTATAAGTACTCTGGTACCTGCTCTCGTATAGCAATGGTATGCCATATCTACAGCTAAGACGTCCGTTTTACCAATACGCCTGCCACACCTACTTACTTTTCTTGATGAAGTACAGCGCAGCATTAATTCCTGATACCATCTAGCTACCCAGGGAGAACCATCAGGAAGTCTTAGGTATTTTTTCGCCCAATGGACGGGATCTAAAACCGCCAATGCATCATCTAGCTCTTCTTGTGTTAGGGCAACTTTTAGAGCTTTGCCAATATAACTAGTTGGGATTCCTTTACAGGATATAGAAAACCCTTCATAAGTTTGTCCCTGGTCTCCAATAAAATTCTTATATTTCTTTAATTGTTCTTTAATGCATTTTTGGCAAATAGGGTTGTTTGTTTTTAAAATATTCTCAGCCATAATTTACATATGAAACATTTGAGCTTCATTCCCTAATATTGTTCTTGCATTTGTATGGGATCGACTTATTTCTTGAGCTGCCCTTTGTCTCATAGTATAGGCAGCTTGTGTACTAAACGATTCCATTCCTCCGACAAATTCGTTTCCTCGTGATTTTCTACCAATTTCTGCTAATTTTTGAGACCCTTTATAAGCTGCATATCCAGCAACTGCGAGATCAACCAATGGCCACGCCATAACTTTTGCTGCCGAAGCTAAACCCGCTACAGCTGTATTTTTAAATGCTATTCCTACAGCCTTGAATCCCAGGTGAATACCTCCCCATATTGCCGCTTCTTTAACTCCGCCCATAATAGCTCCGCCTATTCCGCCTTCTTTCCACCCCTCGTACATTCCATGCGCTACAAATGCAGGACCCATAAGTTGACCCAACCCGAAAGTCCCTCCTAGCGTTGCTAATGCCGGAGATCCGGTTACCGCAAACGTTGCCGCACCTATTCCTAAGCTTCTTGCCGCAATTTTTTTAGTAGTAGCTCCTATTGCTTGGCCACCAAGAAACTTATATGATCCAGCAGCAGTTTTTGAAAAACCAAATGCATTAAAAACCCCTTCAGTGAATGTACTGGTAGCTCCGCGCAAACCAAATTGCTTAAACCGCCCTGTAAAAGCATTAGATGTAATATTGGGAGTATAGTCTAAATATTCACTGGCCATCCCTAAGGCGACCATTGTTTTACTTGGAATAAACATGCTTTACCTCATATTATGCATAGCGAAAGCTAACGAACCAGATGCATTATAGTCTAAATAAGATCTTTTATACGCTCCGAATTCCATTGGAATATTTTGATAGGGTACGGTCGTACCGGCAGGATTTCTATTTCCTGGCCTTCCAATATAAGAAACACTGTTAGTCCTTGCCGAGTAAGGCTGATTCATAAGTCCATAAACTGCACTACCTATACCAAAAGTAGCTAATCCAAGGGCAGGTAGGGCAAATTTCCAAGCTTCGTATTTTCCCGGCAAATGAGCCCCAAGACCAAACATTTTAGCTCCTCCAACATTACTTGCGGCGGACAGTCCTTTCTTTGCTGCATATTTTCCTGCCCTATAGCCATGTCTTATGGTTGGCTCTGCTCCCCTTCGAATAGCTCTACCGGCAAGATTCGCCGTACGACTCAATATTGGTCCAGCTATATTTCCCAGCATAGTCAAAAAAGATCTTATAATCATTATCTGTCAACTCCATGGGAAGTTCTTCTATATTTATTTAAGTGTATTGGGTTAGCTACTTTATGTGCAGCTGTAGCATATTCATAAAATTGCCGTTTATCGCGCACCGATCTGATATCATTTGCATATTTAATGTTTGTTATAGCTTTTCTAAGATATTCTCTAGTCTCTGCATGCGCTACTGCAGCTCTTGTATTCATTTTTGCTGCCCTGTACTGATAGCCTTCCAAAAAATACTTATATTGATCACCAGGCATATTCCTATATAATTTCTCAAGTGTTTTCTCTGGTATTCCAACGCCTTGCATAAAATAACCATGCGCTCGTAAAACATCTGGACTAACATGTCCATAGGCTCTTGCGAATTCAAGGTTTGGTTTACCAAATTTCATAACATGTATTTCAAATTGCTCATGTGCTACCGATCCAGCCCAAACTCTTTGAGCTTCTGGATTATTCTTAAAAAATTGTGCAGAATATTTTTTGCTAAGAACGCGAGGCGAGGCTATTGTGGGAACTAAAGTAATATTACCTGTCTTGATAATTTCCTGTATTGCATCTAATTCAGTCTGGCTCCTTGCTTTAAGACCAAATTCACCTGCTTCAGTCGTAAAAACAGTTCTTGCTTTACCTAATGCGAACTTATATTCAGGAAAAGCTTCTGTAGCTCGCTCTAGCATTCTAGTTCCAGTTTTAATTCCAAACTCATATAATGTTCTTGACTCATTAAACATACTAATAAGTTTTTCTGCAAAAGGTACCAGGTCTCCTCTCCAGCTAGAACCAGGTCTAAAATCTCCAGAACTCATTATTGTTTCGCGCCCCCAGCGATTTCCCTCGTGTGCTTTTATTGGGTTTACTGGATTAGTAACCCTGCCACTTTTAATTCCATGCTTCCATCCTTCCTTAATATACTTAAATCCGGGGATCTCGCTATATGCCACTTTAAGTTCTTGCATAGAAATACCTATTTGCTGAGCATATAAGCCTTGCACTCTCAATACATTAGGATCATAATGGCCTGTTTTTCTTAAAAATCTTGCTCCGGCAGGAGATAGAGCAAAGGGACTATTTGCAAAGGCAGCTTCTCCAATTTCATGAACGCCAGCCATTTTATATTCTGTTGCGTATTCTCTTAATAAATTTCCTTTAATATGAGAAGGAGAAGTAATCATTGGTATAACTGCAGTTTCAGATGCATATGTGCGTCCAGCCCTTGGGTTACCAAAAAATCTTTTAGTAAATTCTTCGCCAGGCTCAATCATTTTTACAATTGGTGCTCGCTGAACAAAATCTACAGCTCTACCTTTTACAGCCTTATCTAAAGCAATTAAGGGATCTGCAACTTTATGTATGGCTTCCCAATCGGCAGCAGGCGGGCGCTTAACAGATTTAAAAAATCTACTAATAATTTCTATTGCTTTTCTAGGTCCTTTAAAACCTGAACCAAAATCGGTATTCTCTGGACGCAAAACCCCGGCTACACCGCCATGACGCAACCCCTCAATAGTATTATATTTTTCGTGAATAGTTTTTTCTGGAGCAAATAAAGAATAAGCAGCAAACCCACCCGCAATAGAAGCCCCAAGAGCAAGTCCGCCTGATTTACCAGTTGCTAAATTTGAAATCCGTCGTACAACCATAGGGTTTCCAATATTGCCAAATTCTTTTTGTGCTTCAATAATGTAGAACTTTCCTTCTTTTGTTAATCCTATATCTAACGCCCCTATATCATAGGGTAGTTTCGCCGCTGCTTCTTCTGCAAATTCAATTAAAGGTTTTCTGTAGTCTTTACGTAAAACCGGAGCAATAATTTCAAAAGGAGAAACTCTTGCTACTTTTTCTACTAAATCTTTAGTTGGAGTATAACCTAGTTTTTTCGCAAGCTTTCTCATCCATGGAGTGCCAAACCTATAAGTTACTTGCGTTGCTTTACCTCCCGTTGTAACTACCCGAAACTCTTCTGCTAAATCAAGTCTCGGCTGAAGCAGAAATTCTTCAGGAGTAGCCCTGAATTGCCGAAATACTTCTTCTGGCATATCATTTATGCTCATCCATACGCCTACTCCTCGTGCCCCGGACCTGGATTTTATTACCATATTTTCCGTGCCGCCGTATTTTTTTAGAAATTCTTCTCCTTGAGCCGATAATCCTTCGAAAAACTCAGAAAAAAGGTCTTCTCCAGCAAGAGTAGGAACATGATATTTTTGAATATCTAACGCTTCAAAATATCTCCATGTTGTTATTTTGTCGCCACCAATAGCTAAGCCTGAATATCTTATATCCTCGGACAATGCAGCGCCTTTGGCAAAAGACATTTCAGCCCAATCCGGGCTATCTCCGCGCAAATAAATTGCACCCTTAAAGCTCTTAATGTCTTTATATTTTGATGTCGGCCTGAGTGGTCCTAAAATAAAACGGTCAATTAACCATGTTAATCTTTCACCGCGAGCAACTTGGCTCCAGGGTATTTCTGAAGCCAAAGGGCCCTCTGAAGCAAATAACTTTATTCCGTATTTTTTCCCACGCTCTCTAAGAGCTTGTAATTTTGGATACTTTTGTAATTCAGATTCCGTCCATGGGAAGAAAGTCTTATATATTCCATAGCCGGTACCTACACCCATTTCTGCTGCAAAAACATTTGAAGTAATTGAGTTGCTGTTGTCCGGTCCTTGATATCCCGAACCAAAGTCGGTATTCATTGGTCGGAGATTCCCGGCTATACCGTCGTGGCGTAAACCCTCGATGGTATTATAGTAATCGTCTTTTGCCGAAAAATGACTGCTATATATTCCGGCACTCAATAGAGCTGCAGCATGGCCAATAATACCAGGAAGTCCTTTATGTCCAAGTTTTTGGGCTAGAGGAGTTGTAATTTTTTCAGCAAGCCTTCTGGATACTTCCCAGGCTGCGATACTGCCGCCTAATCTTACAAAAGATTTACCAGGGCTTTCGTATTCTCCGAATTTAGATATTTCACCTAGCCCCCAAAGTGCAGCTGGCGCATAACGTACGGCTGGAGCTGCTCCCTTAAACCATTTCTGCAGTGTTTCCTCAAAAGGAATATTCTTTGAAGCTATACCTGCGGCCAACAGAGTAAATGAAGCTGCTGTTCTGGTGGCATTCCATAATAAACTCGGTTTTTCTTCGGTACCTAGAGGTACCATTTCTCCATTCTGTAATTCGCCTAATATTTCTAAATTACTAGGAGGTATTGCCTCGGGCATTAAAATTTCATAAAGTTCTGGTTTGTCTTTTCTCTTAAGAAAATCAGAATATTTTTCTCGCCGATAAGATACATCACGGCTAAGGAATCCAGAAAAATAACCGGCGTATACCTTTGATGGATCTACTTGGGTTCTATAAACTATACCAGTCTGAGGAACACCAAGACCGATTAATTTATCTTGATCGGTTTTTAAAAAGAAATTAAATTTTCTTTCAGGAAGACCATATATTACATTCCCGCGCCCACCAATCAAACTATAAGTTAAACCAGCTTCTGAAGGCTGTAAGCCTTTTTGGCTAATACTTTTTAAATTTCTTCGTAGACCAACATGAATAATTGAGTTGCTATTGTCTGGTCCTTGGTATCCCGAGCCGAAGTCGGTATTCATTGACCGGAGTTTTCCGGCTATACCGTCGTGGCGTAAACCCTCGGTGTTGTTAGTAAAAAAATAAAAACTCATTATTCTTCAGGAAATTCCTTATTTTCTATTTCTTCAAATTCTGCGTCTACTACGGATTCTGAATTAAGTTTTTCTATCTTTTTAAGTAAATCAGCTTGAACCGTAGATGCATCATTACCTTCTCTTATTTTCAATGCTGCTTCCTTCTTGTATTTCTCTTTTCTTGTTCCAACAAGAGCATTAAGAATATCCATCCGCTGGCGATGTAGTTTTTCTTTTAACATAAAGGCGGGGTGTTCTTCAAGACGAACAATTTCGTCTCCTTTTGGAGTAAATCCGCTAATCTGTTTTTTCATAAGACTCATGCCGTCGCCATCTTCGTCTGCGCTGGCTAAAACTCTTGTAGTTCTATAGTCATACAAATCAATTTCGGCTAACTTACATATAAGACCAAGTTCACTTGGAGAATCAGTATCAATCTCGAATTCCTCTGCATATGCTTGTATTTTATAGGCAATCATAGAGGCTTCAATGGGACACGGTCTAGCAAGTGGGAATTTCTTAATATCCTGACTATCATAACTTATATTGCCTTCACTATCTTTGACTGTAATATCAACAAACGGACATTGTTTAATAAACGGACACGATTTAGGACCAAGGCAGTATATAGGAGCCATAGCCTGGAATCCGTGTTTAAGCTTAAGCGCTTGCATTCTAACGCGATTAAGCTCGTCATATGTTAGTTGGATGTCAGAATAATCATCCAAATTAACATTAAACATATCAAACATTTTGGACTTTTCCGGCGCTTCTTTCTCGCGCTTCATAAGTCCGCCCTTTAAACTAAATATTGTTTTATCCTTCTCTTGTTTCTCGTTTTCCATCTTTATCCTTTTTGAATCTCCCGCCTATAAGAAATGCTAAATCTTTTTCTCCGTTTTTGCTACAAGGACTTCTAACTGACCAAGCACACGGTATAGCATCTCTATCTCCTATCTTATAGATAGCATGTAACGCATCAAAGAATGTTCTATATGGTCCATATCTACCCCAATTCCCTATATGCCACCATTTCGCATCTTTAGGAAATATAAAAACATTATGTCCTTTAAATCTCGAAAAAAACTTGTTATGTGGAGCATACCAGGTTACGGATACAATCCAGCCATTATGCAATCCGGCTTCTCCTGCAAAGGCTGCATATTCATCACAGTCTCCTTTGCGTTTCTTGTATAATTTCTCTGGCTTCGAGATAACATCGAATAGCATATACCATTTATCTTTTGTCCAATCACATGTTTTAAAAAAATCAAGAATTTGTTTATCTGTCCACTTTTTGGGAAGTTCTTTGTACTTACGCTCGAATAGCTTTCTGTAAAATCTAGACCATGGTCCATACCAGTATTTCATCATTAAATAACCCAATTTGGCATATAGCCATATAGTTACTTTTTCGAGCATAATAAGCCCTCCCATCTATAAACGCCTAGCCAGTAGCCATAAAAGGTTCTAGGCTAATTAATTCTATCGTAGTTAATTTCACCCCTTCTATAAGGTCTATATTTAACGGCTCAAGAGTGAGTGTAACTTCTTCTTGTAAGAACTCATTGAATTCTTTATAGAATTCTTCTACCTTTTCTGCTTCTACATTAAAATTACCTTTTGCATCTTCTTTCCCATACTTCTTTACTAATTCCATTCTTGTTTCTTCAATACGTTCTATAAGATCTACTGTTGCTTTTGCTAAATTACTCAATCTAAACGCAGCCCTAACTGGTAATTCAGTATTAAGTAATTTTTTTACAGCTTCATGTGAGTTCTTGATCTGCTCTAAAGTAACTTTCATTTCCTTCTCCTTTACTTAATGTAATAGATTAATTATAGCCCATTAAATCGGATTGGTAGCTCGAGTATGTTTATTGCCTCCTATTAATCCTCCTGCTATAGCTCCCATAACAGCTCCAGCAAATGCCCCGACTTGACCCTTTGGTCCAAGAGTTTCCCATATTGCAAGAGAGTGTTTTTTTATTTGTTCCGAGATTGGACCCCCCAGCCGACCCATTTGTGATCGTAGATAATAGCCACGTCCGTACCGCGATGCCATGGTCTTCCCATAGTATCCTCCAGCTAAACCTCCTATGGCTCCTCCAATTGGTGCCCCTATTGTTCCGCCCATAGCGCTTCCAAATGGACTAAGGCCGCCTAATAACATGCCTCCACCTAGTACTGCTCCTCCCGCTAAATAAGGATGTTTCTTTGCCCAATTAAATGCTTTATTTACAGAAGGAAGGCCTGTTGCTCGACCCATAAACTTGCTGGCACCCATACTGAAACTTTTTAGTATACTCATTTCCTTTTCCTTTACTTAATATAATATAACTATATGAATTTAATGCCCTAGTCCCCTTATCGGATTCACTGCTCTAGTATGTTTCCTCGCCGACCCAACGAGCATACCTAAACCTGCCCCAGCTACTACTCCAAATCTTCCATACCGACCAAGACCATACCACGCTCCCAGCGCCCCTTGATGTAACTTACCCAGAATACCAGAACCTTTTGAAAAGAATTTACCAGCTATCTGTCCAAAACGTTTAAAGCCACTCGTGCCTTTATACGCAGTTAACCCGATTGCTCCGCCTATTCCCATTCCTATTCCCATTCCTATCGGCCCTCCAATAGCTCCACCTCTAGCTGTTCCATGTGAATCGAAAGCTCCAAGTAAAGCTCCTCCACCCACAACATACCCAGCAGCTGTCAACGGATTTTTTTCGGCGAAGTGGAAGGCACTGTTACCAATATTATTCATATTCTTAATAAACGACTTTAACATTTACTCTTTTACACCTCTAATATAACTTTCATAAATCTGTTTTATCTTATCAGATATATTTTTTTCTTGGAATGTATAGAAAAGGTCTTGTGCTTTCTTAGCAAAGCCACAATCCTCTCCTTGTTCTATCTTTTCTACTAATTCCGTATACTTATGAACATAGGACTTATCTAATAATTCCTTAAGATCTACCAGGTCTTGGAGTAAATCCTTCCTAAGTAACCATTCTAGTATCTTTCTAAGATATTCTAGCTCTTCAATATAATAACTTGGCATTATAGACATAACTTCCCCTTTATAAGAGTAAAGAACCACAGATAATCTGTATGTCTTAATAATTTATTACGTGTACTTAATAATATAGGTATACTACTGTTTTTCTTCTATCGACGTCATCTCTTTTAACTCTTTAGATTTATAAACCTTTTCAAGAGGTATATAATGTAGTCCCTTTAATATAAGTTCTTCATAACCCTTAAATGTTTCACTAATTGAAGCTGTCTTGTTTGCTATGTAACGAACGTCAGTGTGGACAATATTCTGTAACGCACACATATAGATCCCATTGTGGTTGTTAAATGTTATTGCTAGATAGATAGGAGCCTCAGGGAATTCTTCAACAGCAAAGCTCAAGTGACCGTTTATACCCGCTATTCTCGTTAGGTACGGTTCTGATCCTATCTGACGGATTATCATTACACGGGCTGAACTGTCTTCCTTCCTTACATTATTTATATTTAACTCTAATACGCCGTTAATTGTGGTTAATAAATAGTTATCTGGATGTAATTGCTTGTCTATTAAATAATTATATATTTCTAAGCTGGTTTTTAAAGATTTGTCTGATTGGAACAATACTGTATTTATAGATAATTTGGTAGAAGATTTTTCTGTAGGTAAGTCTATCAATGTGACTCCCTTCTATGCATTCCTCTTTATCGTATGTGTTTCTTCTTGCTAACAGGAAAAGAATCATTTGCCGCCCTTTATGTGAAGAATTATTCCAGCCTAATATCTAAGAATTCCCTCTGAGAAGGCGTTAGAGCCATTTCCTTGCGTTCTAATTCGGTAAGAGGGGTCGGAGGTCCATTCGCATTATCAGAGGCTTCTACCAGTATCCATTTGCCCGTAACGGAACAATGGCGTAGATATCTTGAATTCATATCATAATCGCAGCACGCACTACCTGTATACGTCACATAATTGCCAGCACTAGTAATAGAATAAGGGTAGCTCGGACTAGAAGTTAACTTAGATAATTTAAGGTATACTGCATCTACATCTGTCCGAGAAACATTAAAAGGATAATTGCTAGTAGGCATAATATGGTCTCCTTTCGTATCTAATAAGTTTAATTATATAGTGACAGTAATTATCCCGCCGGTCAAGAGATTTAAAGGAGCAGTCTAATATCTACTTTAAGTAAATGAAAGCCTTAATAGAGTCAAATTCAGAATAAAATAAAAAATAGAAGTGAGGAATTGTAAACTCAGAATTGAAATCTAATACTTAATGACCAGGTATAGAATGAAGTTTTATGGGACCCTTATCATTCGTTGCGAGCCCACCCATTTAGATATTCAAGGGTTTGGATGAGATGATTAACTTTAACGTACAAGGAGAGAGTCATGAACAAGGTTATCGACAACACCACAGATAATGTGGAGATATACGAGCATGATGGGGAGACGATAGCGGCAGCCTATGCCGTTATCGTCGACGAAGACACGATCATCTTGTTCGACACCATCGAGGAAGCACGCTCCTACGCGGAGCAGTTCGTCTACTATCACATCGAACCCTGGAGAGTATTTCTGGGGCTAGATGGGACTCGGAGCTATGACGAAGTTCTCTCGTCATCCTCCGATCCCGACCCGTGGGCAATGTAGAGGAGAGACAGATAGC